>Ga0315280_10009861_pt1 | contig 12101 bp, 10 predicted proteins | sample YL17G06_40_MG_FD_203697 | JGI IMG/M metagenome (GOLD analysis project Ga0315280, IMG submission 203697) | Sediment microbial communities from Yellowstone Lake, YNP, Wyoming, USA - YL17G06_40 | ecosystem: Environmental > Aquatic > Freshwater > Lake > Sediment | place: USA: Wyoming | collected... | reverse complement strand
GATTTGACCGGGTGATAGAGCTGCCGCGTCCTGCGATAGAGTATCGCCGGGAGTTCATTTCATCTTTGTCCGGCAAAATACCCATGGACGAAGGGACTCAACGCTATCTTGTCGATAGGACGGAGGGCTTCACGCTGGCTCAAATTCAGGAGATAGTCTACACCATGGTTATCGAGTATAGCCAGAACAACCATGACGACCCCGAGCAGTTCAGCTTCAGCGAGGAAGAGGTCACCAGCGCCATCTCCAGGATAAACGGGAGGAATGGTCACCGCCTGGGATTCAACACCCCTGCCAATCATGGATATGCCAGGACGATGAGGGAAAATTAGGCGAGGGGAGAATGGAGGGATATGGTTAGAAGGATATTACGCGGCATTTTGATACTGGTACTGGCAGTGCCTGTGGCATGCCTGATTATCATCGGGTTAATAGATTTTGACCTGATGGTGTCCATCGTCACCAGGCTGATACCGGTGGTCGTGGTCATTGGAGTTTTTGGCTTTATCGTGAAGAAGGCATTCTTCACTAAGAGTAATACCGGGAAGGAGGTGAAAAAATGAAGAACCCGAAACTGTGCCCGAAATGCAACGGCAAAGGGGAAGTGCCCAGAAAAGACTTACCGCCTCTTCTGAAAGGCGCTATAGGAATTCGCCAGCGTGACGAGTGCCCTGTTTGCCACGGCGTTGGTTATGTTGAAGGCTCATAGTGCCAGGCGTGACCCGACTCCATGTGGTCGTTGACACCAGCGGCGGAAACTGAGGTTCCTGATTTCGACGCGCCGAACAATCCGCCCTAATGTGCAGTTACTGAACAAAACAAGCAGTTGTTCAATAGCGATATACGGCATTACAGCTATTGTCACTCAGGCATACCAAAAGTCCCGGTTATTACCAGAGACATGACGATTTTACTTCCCCAATAGCCGCTCAATGAGCCCAAAGTTATGATCTTGGAACTCCTTCTGAACATCTGCACGACTGATGCGAGGAGAATGGTTTTTGTACTTGTGAGTTATCAGCCTGTTTGCCTTTGCCCCAGGAATAAAATATAGTTCAGGTTTTTGCGTAGCGTCATTCCCAAGGCGAACGAGTGCCACAACAGAATTCGTGCTAGGGCTGAACTCGTGGGCAACCAACCAATCATAACCATGATAGGTGGATTTTACCTGTACGTTGATCGACCTTCCGGCGGGACCTAGTGCTATCATGTCGAAAATCTTTGCTCTGCCTATCGTGATGCCAATATCGTATCCCAAGCGAGAGAGGATGAATGCTACGTAATATTCCCCTGCCAGACCCCTCTGTTGACTATCTGGTTTACCCATTATTTCCTTTACCTATAAACAATTCTCTATGTCGTTAAAATCAACTCAGAATATCAAAGCCAAATATTTGTAATGAATATCTTGACATAAACCTTGATGCATCATCTATTAAAGAATGACATTCAGATTCAGTGACATCAATAGCCTTGTGAACAATTTGGTCACGGAGATACGCTAGTCGATCCAAAGAATTATGACAATATACGGCTTCGGTAGGCTTTATTCCTCCCCCTTTCCTTAAATGCCCTTGAAATTCGTTTAATGCCTTCCTCATTCCAATTGTATTGATGCCTTTATTATCAAAAATTGGTACATTTATACTAGGGTAGCTGAGTAACGAATACAAAAATGCTTCTAAGCCGTGGTAAGCCCCTATGACCGCCAGTCGTCTAGAATTGGCATTGTCTTCCAGTATTAGTTTCTTTGACCTCTGTAAGAAGCCCCTGCTTACCGATTGATAATGATCTAAAACAAGAGGGTAAGTCCCTTTTAGTTTTAACAGCTCTAAAACAAGAACAGTCATGAATGGAAAGGGGAAGCCTTCATCATTCCAAGTTCCAAATTGCTCTTGCTGATTAAGTAACCATTCAATACCCAAATTTACAGTATGTTCTATGTTTGATATTCCGCTACGAATAAGCGCTTCAAGTGCAAGTATAGTAATGAATACTTCCGGGTCGTATTCAATTCCATCTTTCGTAACTTTTTCGCGAGACCAGCTACCATTGGCATTCTGTTTAGATAAAAGCCATCTAGCACCCAATACACCTGACTGTATTTGGGAATCTTGAACTGACAATTTCACCAAGTCTAGCGAGCAAAGAGCAGTAATGTAAATGCTCGGTAAATATTCAGGCTTCAGTGTAAAATCACCTTGGTTTGACCTAATTAATACATTAGTGTCAGACCACCAGCCTTCAGGTGACCGCAATGCTGATATATTAGTGAGTGCTAAAGAAATGGAATCTCCTATTCGGTTACATAGTTTTATACTTCTACTTGCTAACCATAGTTCGTATGCAACAATCTGTAATTCTGAACTTCCATGGATATCCCTCATCTCAGCCATACCAGCAACCGCTGGAGCAATATTAGCTTCAAACATAGACTCAACTTCAGAGAAGGCTGGCTCAAATTCACCGAAATTAAAATGCTCACGAAACCTGTATCTCGATATTCCATCAATGTCTTCATGAAAGTCCAAACTGAGCCAAAAGATACTTGTTGGAGGGATATCATGACCACGCTCAGTTTCGTGCCATTTTGCATCTTTCTTCCAACTATTGATTTCTCTCGATATAGTTTCCTTTGGCACTTCGTCCGATAATAGAACAAAAGCATCATACTCTTGGTCTGATCTCCAACTGTCACCTTCTATCAGTGCACGTAAAGCGTCATAAGCCTTATCCAATGAATTTGGGATAGAACATATTTTCCGGTGAAGTCCTTTAGCATGTGATTGAACAAAGTTCGATAATGCCTTAGGCCTATTTCCCTTGAATATCCCATCCAACGTTACACCCAAAAATTGTTCAAATAGCTTCTGATTTAAGCAAATGTTATTTGCCTGACGACGTATGGATTCAATTAATGGCTCTATCTTAGTATCTTTTCTTCTCGTGCCCTTAGAGCTCATCACAGTCATAGGTAGGATATCTACCACGTATCTTAGAAGCTCCTGTGTTCTGAAGTATTGAATATATAATTCCTTAGTTGTTTGTTTCATTACGTTCTACTAATTATCACCTTTCTGAGTTAAAAGAGCTCTCATTAAGTTCTTGAACAGCTTCCCATGGTTGGGCACCTTCAAATGGAGTAATTCGTGAACAATGGCTTCACTACGGAAACTAGCTGGCTGCCCAAGTATCTCTGTGTTGAAAGTCAGTCTTCCGTTGCTGGAACAGCTCGCCCATTTGCTTTTCATCAGGCGAAGGCGGATTCCCTTTGGCTCAACGCCGATGCGTTTGGCCCAGCTCAGCACTTCCGCCTTGAATACCTGGGCGGGAATAGTCTGTTCAAGTGTATCTAATGCCTTCATACCTATCTTCTCTGGATTACCGACATTATTTTCTCAACAGTTTTCGGGATGTCCTTAATGTTTGCCTCTTCAAGTAATGTATAAAGCCTTCGCCGAATCTGGCGAGACTGTTTATCACTGGTGTGCCAGTGTGGATATTCTTTCAGAATTCCCACCATTTGCCCGGCGACTTTTTCCGCATGAGATATCGAAATACCCCCTTGCTTGAGAATCCACAGGGTAGCGAAGGCTTCTCCTGATATGCCTCGCTCAGCCTGTTCCCGTTCGGCCTCGTTAATTTCTTTAATTAGCTCCTCCAGTTGTTTGAGGGCTTCCTGGGTGGAGAACTGGCGCTGCTTGAAAGCCTCGGCGATAGCTTCGGCACGTTCGCCAATGGTGAAGAGATAAGGCGTCCGGACAGCTTCGTCCTGCACCTTCTGTCCAATACTCTTGAGCAGGTTAAACACCTTTACCGTATCAGACTGGCTGCTCACAGAAATCTGCTGAAGGGTCTGCGGGGTAATCTCATAGATGGAAACAGTGTCGTGGATTACGCCGACCTGGGTATGTTCCTGAACCAGATGTGCCGTCTTGCGGGCGAGTTCCCGGTCAGTTATTCCCCGGTTATCATAGGCAGAGCGTAGCAATGCGTAGAGGTCAGCCAGCCTCTGATAATCCTCCACGAACTCTCTCAGGAACGGGTCCGGCGAAAGGATTTCATACAGGCCTTCCATCTCCCTGAAGAAACCATAATATGAATGCCGCTTATTCTCGTCACGGAATATCTCTAGGGCAGTCTCAGCAGCCTTATCGTCACTCTTGCCCTTTATAAGCGGAAGATAGTCAGCCCGTCCGGTAGCCATTCTCTCACGGAATCTTGCTTTTAACACATCCAGCCCTTCAACGACGCTCTGGACATCCTTGAAATCAAAAGCCAGAGCCTTTTCCAGGTTCTCAAATATACCCACGAAATCAAGGACAAATCCGCCGGGCTTACGCTTGCCGTTCTCGTTCTCATACGGACGGTTGACCCTGGCGATGGCCTGCAGCAAGACATGGTCACGCATTGGCTTATCCAGATACATGCAATAAAGAATTGGAGCATCATAGCCAGTGAGGAGCTTCTCAGTAACAAGGAGAATCTTGGGCAGTGCCTCCGGCCTGATAAATGCCTTGCGGATGTCTTTCTCCTCCTGCTCGCTCAGATGGTAGCGTGCCAGGTCCGGCGGGTCGTTATGGCCAGGGCTGATGACCACCTTTGAATAATCGGCGGGCAGATACATGTCAAGCGCTTCTTTGAGCAGGCAGCAAGCCTCGCGGTCCACCCCGACAACAAAAGCCTTGTAGCCCAGGGGTTCCACAGTTTCCCTGAAGTGCTTGGCAATATACTGGGCAACCCGCTGCACGCGGTCACGGTTCTTGAGCATATTTCTCAGGTTAACCGCCTTATCCAGCACCCGGTTCAGTTCCTCGATATCGCTAACGCCTTCCGCCTCAGCCAGGTCAAGAAACTCCTTCTCCAGCACCTGGCGGTCAACCCTGAGCTCATTCGGCGCTAGGGCGTAATACAGGGGCACGGTGGTGCCGTCTTCAATAGACTCGGCGATGGAATACTTATCAAGGTAGCCCTGAGGGTCGTCAATACCGAAGACCTTGAAAGTGCCTTTGCCATATGCGGTCTTGTCAACGGGTGTCCCGGTAAAACCCATGTAACTGGCGTTAGGCAACGCGCCCATGAGGTAGTTGCCAAGGTCGCCGCCGGTGGTGCGGTGGGCTTCATCCACCAGGACGAAGATATTGGAGCGGGTATTGATTTTAGCCGGGATATCGTCAAACTTATGAATCATGGAGACGATAATGCCCCGGGTGTCATTTTTCAGCAGTTCCCTCAGCCTTTCCTTGCTGTTGGCGACCTCCACAGTGCCAAGCCCTACGGCGGCCAGGTTGCCGAAGAGCTGCGTCTCCAGCTCGGTGCGGTCAACCAGCATGAGCACGGTGGGGTTGTTGAAAACAGGCTCCTCAACAAGCCGCTTGGCTATGGTAATCATGGTGTAGGTCTTTCCTGAGCCCTGGGTGTGCCAGACCAGCCCGCGCCGTTTGGCAGGGTCATGCGCTCTTACCAGGGCACGCTCCACTGCCCGCATCTGGTGAGGGCGGAGCACCACCTTTTGCAGTTCATCGTCCTTGCGGGTAAAGAGGATAAAGTCCCGCAGCACCCGCAGCACTCGCTCTGGGGCGACAAATGTCTTTACCAGTGTTTCAAAGTCCTTGCCGGCCGTTTCCTCTTTCCAGTTGAACAGGTTTTTATGAGAGAGATTCCAGGTGGCACCGTAAAAATATTGCACCATGTGGGTAAGGCTGAAAATCTGCATCAGGGCAGTCAACTCCGGCCCGTCCCTGTGGTAGCGGCGCACCTGGTCAAGCCCTTCGGCAATACCGTCCAGCCTGGTGGCGGCTTTGGTCTCAATCAGGATGACAGGGATGCCGTTGATGAGAAAAACGACGTCGGCGCGGATAGTGTGGACGCCGTTGGTAAAGCTGAATTCTTCCGTGACGTCGAAGGTATTGCGGCGTGGATCATTAAAGTCCAGAAGGCGGAGGTTATGCTCCCGCCGTTCTGCCTCCACAAAGACCGTCTTCAACCCTTTGAGATACTCCCATGCCTGAAGGTTACCCTCGATGGTGGGCGGCACCCGGATGAGGCGGCTAGCAATCTCCTCAGCTTTCAAGTGGTCAACGGTGCCTGGGTTAAGGCTTTGCGCCTTCTGGATGAAGGTGTCCCAGAGGATAGGGCTGGTCTCACCACGCCGCAGGCGCAGGGCATCATCCGGCGAGAGATATGTCCAGCCCGCCTCCGTGGCGTAGCGGACAAGGGGCTTCTGGACTACCTGCCGCTCACTGCGTAAGCTCATGAGACTTGGGCCTCCACATCTTTTACCTTGACTTTTCCGGTCATCAGCAGATGCAGCATAGTCTTGAACAGGGCTTGAAGCGCTGCCTTGCGCTTTTCCTCTGCCTCAATTTTCTTGTCAACTTCAGTAAGGATACGAGAGATTTGGCGCTGCTCGTAGACAGGGGGTAGAGGGATAAGTTGTCTCAACACATCTTTATCGGTAACTGCTGGATAACTTGAGCCTCTCTGATTTTCCGATACACTGGCGACAAAACTGTCACGAGTAACAGCTTGGAATACAAAAGACGGTTCAACTGTCTGACGCTTGCAGCGGATGATGCAAAAGGCTGTTGAACACATCTGTCTGTTAAGGTACTCAGGTACCATTGCCACTCGCCTGAGATATGACCGAACAGTGGCAAAAATGATGTCGTCTGTGCTCACAACTTTTCTTGCTCTGTGTGGCGCATCGCTGCCACTGTATTCAGCAGAGTTCTCAATCCTAAGCCGCTCACTAGATATGCAGGAGACATCAACATATTTGAACATCCAAGTTGGATTCCGTCGTGGGTCAAATTGTTTTGTCTTCTCGGTCACCTCCCCCAGCCTCACCACCTCCCAGTGCTCCGGCACCGGCCCGATTTCTGTATCCTTCAGCGGCACCTTTTCAGCTTCCGCAACCGGCACCGGGCCGTAGGTAAAGAGGTGGCGCATGAGGGACTTCTTCAGCTCCCTGGCGGCGGCGATGATTTTGTCCTGTGCTTTAATGGCTCTCTGAATGGTGGAGAGGACCCGGGCGATTGCCTTCTGCTCAGGGAGTGGGGGGAGGGGAACCTGTATTGCCATGAAGTCGGTTCTACGAATTGACCTTCTTCTATTAACTGCTCCAGCTGCAAAGCGATTATAGGCTGCTATCGCAAGTGGTGTCCGTAGTATCGAGTCTAGGAAATATGGCTCAGCACGTTCTGGGTTTGTCTCCAGAACAGGATACACTGGACTCACGAGGCCATAATCAAACCGGTCCAAAATGTGAACTGCGCCTTCCCATATCACGTAGGGGTTATAGACAATTTCCCCACATTTAACTACCTTGTAGTCACTAACATCCTCAAGAGCAATACGTTTCCCAAAACGCTCACTTTGAAGCATTAGACCATAATTCTTTGTCAGAGATAACACTGGGAGTTTATATGCATCTGTGCCTTGAAATCTTGCAGCTCTTCTATCTACCTCAGTCAAAACATCGCCTAAAGATACCACCTGCCACTCCTCAGGCAGCACCCCCAGTTCGGTTAACTTGAAACCTTCGGGAATATCGTTAATCTGGTTGCTCATTTGTCCTTATTCCGAGTCCCAACTTGCTCAGTGTCTCTTTCAGTTCCCTATCCACCGCCTGCCGCTCCTCCTCAGCCTCGGCGAGCAGCACCACCGCCTCATCCAGCGGCAGGACTTCCTCCTTGTTGTTATTGGACACATAGCGGGAGGGGCTGAGATTATAGTCATTGCGGACGGCCTCATCAACACCGATAACCTTACTTAAGCCCTCAGCCTCCTGCCAGCGTAAATATACGTCTGCAACCCTTTTGATGTTTTCCTCGCCCAGGTAGTTCTTGGGGCGGCCCTTAAGGAACTCGTTGGAGGCGTTGATGAGCATGATTTCATTCGGATGCCGCTTCACCCTGTTAATGACCATGATAGTACCCGGGGCGGTGGTGTTATAGAAAAGGTTTTCCGGCAGCAGCAGGACGGCTTCAATATAGTCATGCTCCACGAACGCCTTGCGGATGTCTCTCTCACGGTTGGAGCCCTGGTTACCACTCCCCCGGGCGGCGGCACCAGTGTCTATTACCATCGCCATCTTGGCCCGGTCATTCAGCGAGGCAAACATGTGCTGCGCCCAGCCCCAGTCGGCGCTGCTGGCGGGCGGGATTCCGTTATTAAAACGCCCATAGGTATCATGCTCATAGGTAGTTATGGCAAAGTTCTGGTTCCACATAGGATTGGCGGTAACCTTGTTGAAACGTCTCAGCGAGCCGTCAGCATTGGTAAAGGCGGGGCGGTTCATGGTATCGCCGATGGCTATTTCCGCTTCCATATCGTAGATAAAGGCGTTCATTCGTGCCATGGCGAAGGTGGTGGGGTTGATTTCCTGCCCGTAGAAGCGGAGGGGAGCGACATTGGTAGCCTCTCCGTATTTCTCCCTGAACCGCAGGAAAGACTTCACCAGAAGGCCACCGGAGCCGCAGGCGGGGTCATAGATTTCATCGCCCGGCTCAGGGTCAAGGATGTGAGCCATCAGGATAGCCACCTCTCTGGGTGTGTAGAACTCTCCAGCGCTCTGCCCCTGCCCCTCGGCAAACTTACGCAGCAGGTATTCATATGCCCGGCCCAGTATGTCTGGCTCCACGTCCTTGAGGCCCAGGCGGTATTGAGAAAGTCTCTGAATGAGCGCCCGGAGGCGGTCATCACCCAGGATACGCTGCCCGGCAGCAGTCTCGTTGAAGTCCCTGACATCAATAACGCCGCTCAGCTTGGGGTTCTCTTTTGCCACCGCACGCACGGCATCGGTCAGATACTCACCCAGGTTGGTGGTCTGACGGGCGACATTCGGCCAGCGCGCGTTCTCCGGTATGTAGAACCGCACGAGGCTGTGGTCGGCATCAATGTATTTGGCGGTGTTCCCCAGCTGTTGCAGTTCATCCCCAAAGACATCTGAAAGCCGTTTCAAAAAGACCAGCGGGAGGATGTAGTCTTTGAACTTGGGAGCATCAATCGGCCCCCGGATAACGCAGGCCGCTTCCCACAGCCACGATTCGAGGGTGCCCAGCTCAAGTCTAGAGTTATGATTGGCCATGGTTTGCCTCCTGAGGGTTTCTTGACACTACTATAAGACCATCAGTGCCAGGTGTCAATCGTGGGCACATTGAACTGAGATATGGACCACACAAAACGTCAGATTGTTCAGGCTTGGGGAGTTTTATCGCTGCTTGCTGAAATTTACTCCTTCCTCGTTGGTATAATAGAAAATAACCGGAAGTTCTGCACGGACAGGGATTCACTCCAGGACAATGTCGCTTATTGCTGCACGCTGACTATTTGATAAAGAGGAAAGGTAATTTATTGTATGCTCACAAGCTTAATTTCAAAGGTCAGGTTTTTCCCCGCAAGAGGGGGGTTAAAATCTACTGTTACCGTCGTGTCAGTGACATTGGTTATAGTGCCTGTGATTGTTCCACCACCTGGTTGAGACCCATACAACTGCTGACCAACCTCTGGATTCGGGATATTCGTAAGTTCCTCGCGATTTATTACCTGTACTAGGTCATCGCGGTATTGGCCGTAGGCCTCATCCGCTGGAATGGTAAAGGTTTTCGATTCCCCGATTTTCATCCCCAGAACAGCTTGTTCAAACTTGGGAATCATTTTACCTTCACCCAGAGTAAACTCCAGAGGTTCACCTCCCACCGATGTATCAAATACAGTGCCGTTTTCCAGTGTTCCAGTATAATGCACCTGGACAATGTCGCCATTCTTCGCTTGTGCCGCATTCTGCTCTGCGTTACATCCCGATACCAGTATTGCTCCCAGTAGAAGAATTCCCAGTAAAATAACATGGCGGTATTTCACCACACTTACCTCCAATTTCTATAGAGGCTGTTTAATTTTGATTTTGCGTTCGTTTTAAGCATTTCAACAACCTTAAATCCTAAATCCTAACTTCTAAACTCTAAACAAATTCTAAATTCCAAATTCAAATACCAAAACTGAATTTAGCAGCCATCAGCTTTCAGCTATCAGCCTTCAGTCGTTAGCTAACCGCTGACTGCTCTTTTACATTGTTTAGTATTTCGTATTTAGTGCTTAGGATTTTCACCCCCAAATTTCTGTAGTCGCCTGATTCATCAGGCGCATTTGCCCAATAAATTGGGCAACTACATTTTTAAACACCCTCATATATTTAGCTCCGGCACAACAAGCCAATGAGCCATATGCACATCCTGGCTATTCTACGTCAAGTATTGCATTCATTTTACACCTCCCGTTCGCTGGCTAACAATATTACTATGGAATGTAAAACCGGCCAGTCCCCGGGTAACTGGACAATAACGTTCACCACTTACACGATGAGAGGCTCACAACCGTGAAAGCTATACTGTCGGTAGTTGTGCCGCCGTTACTATCAGACACCGTTATCGTGACAGTAAGTGGCTCAGTACCTACGGTTGACCAGCCGGGTGCGGTAAAAGTAACTGCAGCGCCCTTTCCAGAGATGCTACCTCCATCAGTTGACCATTCATAGAATAGCTCACCGCCATCTGGATCCGAAGCAGTGCACTTAATTTCATAACTTATACCCTCCCCGACTTTGTATCCCCCAGGTATTTTCTTCAAGTATTTCTGTTCGTATATGTGTTTGGCAGTAACAATTAAGTTCTTAATAATTGGCAGCTTGTTGAACGCTACTTTGATAGACAATGATGCTGAGCCTTCGCCTCCGAACTCATCTGTAACCACCACAGTAATGGTATAATTGCCTGTCTCTTCAGGAGCAACCCAGGTGACGGTATCTCCTTTGCCTGTGATATTGCCCCCACTGGCTAACCATTCATAGCTCAAGCTATCGTTATCCGGGTCTGAGGCTTCACAGATGAGCGTGCAATTACCCGAAGGCACAACCCATTCCTTACTGGCTCCGAAATCAACAATTTCTGGCGAACGATTCTCTCTTGCAGCAATGGTGACCGATTGTGTAGCCCAATTACCATCTCCATCAGTCACATTGACCGAGACAACATATTCACCGACTTCATCGGGAGCAGCCCAGGTAGCTATGGCTCCTTCGCTTGAGATATTGCCTCCGCTAGCTTGCCACTCGTAGTTTAGCTCACCACCCTCGGGGTCTGAAGCAACACACTCAACCTGGCAACTCTCTAGAGTAAGAACCAACTCTCGCTCAGCTTGCAAGCTGGTAATAACTGGAGGTTGATTGGCCGAGACGCAGCCCCCTATGAAGAGGATAGTGACAGCTAAAACGGTTAAGCTAGTTATCCATTTGTTTACCTTAAAGAAAGCTCGTTTCATTTGGGCTCCTACATTTTGTTCGGTCCACCTAATGAGTTATCGCACTCCTGCAGTAATACATACAGCCAATGAGCTATACGCACATCCCGGCTATTCTACGTCAAGTATTGCATTCATTTTACACTTCCCATTCGCTGGCTAACAATATTGCTATAGGAGATTGTTTAACAACCTATCCCCCTGACCCCCTTCCCTTGTTAAGGGAAGGGGGAGTGTAGGTAAGAGAGGGGTGAAACCCCTCTCTATAAATCTCTTCCCCCTCTCCTTTGAAGGAGAGGGGGATAAAGGGGGTGAGGTTAGTAAACACTCTATTATAGAATGTAAAACCGGCCAGTCCCCAGGCAAATTGAGAAGTGGGTAAGTTGACGAGATTGCCACGCTCCGCTCGCAATGACAGGTAAAAAAGGCTGGCAATGACCTTCTGTCGTTGTGAGGGACGCCCCCCTCCTGTCATTGCGAGGCACGTTAGTACCGAAGCAATCTGATGCCGCACAGGGATTGCCTCGCTTCCCCTTCACTGCATTCGGGGCTTTGGCTCACCGCAATGACAGGTAAAAAAAGCTGGCAATGACCTTCTGTCGTTGTGAGGGACGCCCCCCTCCTGTCATTGCGAGGCACGTTAGTACCGAAGCAATCTGATGCCGCACAGGGATTCCTCCGTTCGCAATGACGAAGAAGGAAGTTAAAGTGGCACCAATCGTATGAACGAGTACTGCCTATTGACAACAATAAATATGTTTGCTATTCTTATACTAGAATCACGACGAAAAGACCCCTATAAG
>Ga0315280_10009860_pt1 | contig 12102 bp, 25 predicted proteins | sample YL17G06_40_MG_FD_203697 | JGI IMG/M metagenome (GOLD analysis project Ga0315280, IMG submission 203697) | Sediment microbial communities from Yellowstone Lake, YNP, Wyoming, USA - YL17G06_40 | ecosystem: Environmental > Aquatic > Freshwater > Lake > Sediment | place: USA: Wyoming | collected... | reverse complement strand
TAATTCCAGTGTTTCATATCTGGCATTGCCAAAGCCCGGGCCTCTTTGATTGCTTCTTCTTTCGTTCCGTAAAAAGGGCCATACTCGTAGCTCGCTATCATGCACCATATTCTAACCATCCACTTTCCCATCTTCTTTCTCCTTTCTATTTAGTTTTCTTCCTTTTTATGCCAAAATGGGTTTTAACAATTAAATAAAAGACTCTTCATTTTTGGCAATGCTATAGAATTTATTAGATCCTATAATTATATGATCAATTACGTGAATTTGGAGAATTTCTCCTGCTTGACGCAATTTATCATATGTTGTTCTGTCTTCGACCGATGGGGTTACATCCCCTGTAGGATGATTATGGGCCACAATGATTTGTTCTATTGCTTTCGCTATTCCAAGTCTAAAAACTATTGTAGGAGACCATATTGAAGCATTTTGGGTTCCAAGTGTAGCAAGCTCAACATATTTTACAGTTAATTTTCTATTCATTCCAATAACCCAAAAATGTTCTTTATCTCTGTCAATCTCTGATTCGAGTGCCAATAGATCAATTAAAAATCTAGCCACCAATTCAGGACTCTTAAGCTGTCTTAACTCTTTTTCTTTTACTTTTATCTCCATTTTATTATCCTTTGTAAATAAATTGCTTCTACATCATTAAGAATCATTTCACCCAATGACCTAATATGAAAATCCATACTATGAGGAGAGTTAAAATCTGATTCTTCGATCACTGTATCTTCCAATTCCTCTTTTGTATTAAGATCCGCTAGTTTTTTAACGATCTCAATATTATACTGCCCAAGGACCTCCGATGTCTCGTCTGTTAATGTTACCTTAAATCTCATGTTCTTCCTCCAATGTTTGATTGTATAAATATAGCTATTGTATAATAGCGTTAGAGCTGGTTAGAGCTGGTTAGAGCTGGTTATTGCCCTCCCACCAATTCTGGAGAACCCTTTTTTCTTTTCATTTCATTATGAACCCTATCATATTTGTAGAAATTTGTCAAGTTTTAACCTTTTTTAGCTCATTTCAAAATATTTGTGATAAATATAATGTATTAATGAAAAGATTGGGATTAATATTGTCAACCACCCAATAATCCCGCAAGATGGCAAAGGGAATACAGATTATCATTATAATGTCCATAATATTCCTCCAAAATAAAAGTATTTAATGGTTTATATTTTGCGTTTCAGGGGCGTACTATTGGCGCCAGTCCAACGCCCTTACTTCTGGGGGCTACCTTTGTTTTTGCCTAAACGCCCTCGGTTACAGGTTAATAACCTGTAATATATAAGACTCTGATTTTTCCTTCTTAACTTCACCAAAATATACAACAACTTTAATCTCTGCTGTGTCATCAAAACTAAGAGGACTCCAGATTTTATAATCCCAAATTGGTCTGTCTTTAATTTTATCTTTAAGTAAATCAGCGATTGTGAGTTTCATCTTGTATCGCCTCCATTTTGGAATAAATAGGGTACCCATGCCCTATTTATTTTTTTACCACTACCTGTATATTTTTTTACCACTTGGATTAATCTGGCCATACACCATATTTAATTAGCCAGTAACAATCTCGGCAAATTTCTATCCCATTGTAAATATAAGTAGTTTCATTTTCAATTGTGTCTTTATGACATCCTGGGCATTTTTTCATTTTGTTTTCCTCCGTTAATTTTCTATAATTTCGATGATATTGTCATCCTCACAGCATGGACAGAAAGAGATAAATCCAGCATAAAACCCCTTACTCTTCCAAAGTTTGTAACACTTTTTACAAAGCTTCATTCCCTTTTCTCCTTTCTAAAAAGGTTAAAAAATTAGAACAATCTTATATCCTTTTTTTGTCAGTAATGTTTCAAGCAGTTTCAAGTCATACTTCTCTGTAATTCTAACCCTGTCTCCATCTGAATATGTAAATGCTTCATAATGTCCATTAATAAAATCGATGTATGCTGTCATCTTATTCCCCCTTTCTTTAAGATTTTCTCTACTTCGGAGCAGAAGCCATTATAAAACCCGTCTTCAAAGCTATCTAATTGTTTTGGAGTAACTGTTTCGACATAATAAACTGTACCTGCTGTCTGCTGCCAATTCTCCAAAATTCTTCCAACTACCTCTCCTAATTCATCCCGCTCGTACTTTTCTTTCATTTCGCCAGGTTCCCAATCGGTTTGATTGGCCGCATCCCTTCCTTCTTCATATCCATATTGATAATACCTTGATGTTCTCATTTTTTTCTCCCTTCTAATTGTAAAAATTAAAGTTTATCAATAATTGCTTTTCCTTCCTTGGTCGCTTTCTCCCAGCAATTGGGGCAAGCCATTTTACCTGTTCCTTCGACCATTATCCAACTAGGCTGTAAGCTTGCTCCAATGGAAAAACTTAGTCCTTCTTTTTGAGCCCCACAATATTCACAGATTGTTGCGTTTTCTCTCTGCATACGCTGTATAATAGATTGAAGTGCGCCTGAAAGTGTTCTCGTCTTTGATTCTGCCTCTTTAGTTTTCATTTTTTCCTCCTTTTAGGACGGGAGAAAACTTGTCCTTTCCAGGTCTAACGCTCTCCCCTGATTGCGAGCAGGTTTTCAGGTATCCTGCCAACCTCAGATATGTTGGAATATTATAATATAAAAATATGTTTCCCTTCATGCAGTTTGGGGAATTGACATCGTATATTTTCCCTTATAGTACAGCACCTATGACCCTTCTTTTTCTTCCAATATTCAAGGTTTGAGCTGGAGAAGGTATTACAAGAACATGGTTTGATGTCATGGCTTCCATCCATTCTGAAAATGTAATGATTTTTCCTGTTACAGACTATTCTGGTTTTTGATGGTAAATACCTTACTTTCATTTTCTTCTCCTTTCTCTAGGGAATTAAAAAAGTTATTTTGTGAAGATAATCTCCAAATCATTACGGTCATATATACCACCATCCTGTGTATAGATATTCCATCTGTCTCGTTTAATGAAGAGTTTTGCAAAGGTTTCATCAAAATGTTTGGAGTGGACGGTTGTTAATTGGTTTCGGACTATGATTTTATCTGCTTCTCTTGTTGTCATTTTCATTCCTTTCTATTCGGAATCCTACTATATCCCCAGAAGCTTGTCAAGTTTTATGTATTAAATTCAAAATGGCCAATAGTATCAAGTAGTTGGCCATGTTACGCCATGCCTGGTGATGATTGACTGATTGGTGATATGCCCAAAAGGTTATGGGGGGACGGGGAGGGGGGGTACCGTCGCCAGAGAGACCTCATACCCCCCCTGTGACATACAAAAATCCAAGGGGATGGGGTATCATGTCATTCGGGTATTATGTTGGATATCCCATTGTCCCATTATCCCCTCCAATTCCAAGAATGCTTTTCAAATTTCAAAATTTTAAAAAACCTTTGAGAAATTGAGGATAATTATAGACTTTTTAAGGGCTTATTGGACTTATAATATGGGGATATGAAAGAATTCCCTTTATTTACTGGCCTTAATAATTGTTGGTATCCTATTGACTACTGCCATTGTAAGGGCATAAGTATGAACCCACATAATTACAATGATTGCCTTCCGTGAGCATAAATGAAGAAACAGAAGAGACAATGGACAAAATGGATATGGAGACATAATTATGATGGGGGAACATTTATCCGGGTTGGATGGATCTATAATAAAAATGAGGGAGTAAAGTTGGATAAAATCCGAGTCCAAATTAACTCATTACATAGCAAATTAGAGTTTGATATGAGACTGGATGAAGCAGCCAGCCTCATAGCAGGTCTTGGAAAAGTCATATGTCTAGAAACATTATGCAACAATATAATATTAAAAGGTATAAACCCATAATCTATTGTAGTAAATGTGGCGCTAGACTTCTAACCTATGGTAATGTATGGGTATTATGTGTATGTGGTCATATCAATGCCAATGAGAATGATTCTTTACAGCCTTGGAAGGCTGTAATAGGCCATTACAGCCCCAAAAGGCTGTAATGAATAAAAGGGGTGACGGAATGAATAATATTAATTTTGAGCCAGGAGATATTGTTTTAAGTTACGGTCCAAAAAGGAAGTTAAAGAATTTCTTTTCCGAGTTGATAATTTGGGGCATCCGTTTCTTTACAACGGACTTCTGGGTAGGCGAGCCCTTTACCCATGTTCATCATGCGGAGATGATCTATACCCCCAATGGATTTGACTCCATTGATATTACTGAAGAACCCCCATGTATCCGCCTTATGGATTTTGGGAGTAAACGGAAGTTGGTTGTCAGGTTGATTAATAAACCAGCTAATTTTGAAGAGCTTTTTGACCAATATTGTACAGAAGTTCTGGGAAAGAAAGTAAGGTATGATTATATACGATTCTTTGCTTTTGTTCTTGATTGGATGTTTAGGACAGTAAAGTTTAGTAGATGGTTGGCAAATCGGGATGAGAATGTATGTTCTGGGGCTGTAGCTAAGTTTTATGAGAATAGAGTTTGGGCTCCATGTTCGCGAAAACATTGGTATTCGACTGTGCCAGATGACATTCATGACTATGTTCTTAAGAGGCCTACCATATTTGTAATAGTCTTCGATGGAAGAGAGTATCCTGACAAATGAAGTGTGATCAATGTGGGAAAAAAATAGAAGTGCCTGCAAAAGAGCTTGTAAGTGGGGATTTTTTAATAGACTTTTGTAGCCTTGAATGTTTTAGAATATGGATAAAAGAACACAGTCCAGATTATGGTGAGGGGGTATAAGAATGCTTAAATATCTGAATTGTGATTATTGTAAGAAGAGATTTAAACATGGCTATAAAATAGATCTTCTGGTACATGAGATATCTATACATGGGGGCGAAATTCTATGGTCATATGATGATGACATAGAATATCTTGCCGACTTTTGTAGTAAAAAGTGCATGCGTGACTTTCTGGACGAATGGTTTTATTTTGAGGTAGCCAATGGGAATGAAGTCATATCAGAGACGGTTAATCCAAGCAGCAATAAACAAAAAGCTATGGATGAAACCTCTGGGCCTGGTGGATGAATGGCCAATTTGGTATCTTCGGACTAAAGAAACCTATAGGAACGGTAATCTAAGGTTACTTATAGCATCCGGGTTTCATGGGGAAGAGAGAGCAGGTCCGTTGGCCTTATTGAAATGGATAGAAACCTTCGATATTACTCTGTTTTCCAGGGTTGATTTATCTTTTCTTCCAGTTGCCAATCCCATAGCCTTTCATAGAGGGCATAGATATAATGATCGCAAAGAACCAAGTAATTGTGGATTTTGCCATCCTGAATCGGGCGAGCGGCCCTCGCAGGAGGGCGTAATATTGCTTAAACATGCCCAACTTTTAAAGTTGGCAGCAAAAGATGGGTTCTTGTCCCTCCATGAAGATATAACTGAAAAGAAATGCTATATCTATTCATTTGAGCATGGGGATTCTCCCACCCAATTCACATATGATTTACGGGATGAATTGATTAAATTTTTCGGACCACCCTTAGACGGGGAACCTGTGGTTGCTGATGCTACAATGACAACTGAAATGAGGTATAATAAAGGCAGTACCATTGCCCATGATGGGATTGTATTTAAACATTGTGATGGGTCATTTGAGGATTGGTTATTTCATGAAGGAACTGCTAAATGCATAGTGACAGAAACTCCAGGCAAAGAATCATTAGCTAGGAGGATAAAAGCTAACATAGCTATGATTAATAAGTTTATAAAGGCATGTAGAGGAAATGATGGCGCACCGAAAGCGGCTTTATCTTCTTTATGATCCCATTCAAATATTAATTGATAAGCAGTTAGCAAGCCTTTGGATGGATACAATTTATATATGGAAAAGCAATAAAAGGCATCATTGGGGAAGATTAAGTGAAGGGGATAAAACTACTTTAAATTACATAGAAGATATGATGATTGAGGCTTTGGATAGGAAATACCATACCAACCAATATCGTTTTGATATCATTATGGAACTTAAAATTCAGGGTTATACAAATGACGAGATAGCAACATTAACAAGTACCCCTTTGCGGACGGTTGAGCGGTATATAAAGGAGCTTAAAGAGCAAGGAGGAATGAATGGAAGAGATTAAACATAAAGATAGAGAGTTGACGGAAAAAGAAAAGAGTTTTTTAACCAGAGAAGAAGAGGCGAAGGAAGCCGTTAAGGATGATGTATGTCCTCATTGTCTTCAGCATGTGTCCAAATTCCCCTATATAAATTTCAGCCCCATTAATTTTTGGGTTGAATGTCCTGGTTGTGGGGTTGTGTTTGCCCCTTTATCTATTCGTAAACGAAGATTAAATGAGATCGCAAATGTCCAAAAGCCCCCCTCGTTACTTGTTCCAAGTTAATTTGGCGGGAAAAGTGGGGAAAAGTGATGTATAAAGAGTAGGGAGTGAGATAGTGTGTCTCGGACTTATAGTTTATCTACATTAGAACACATGTATATAGAAGAAGGAAAATCTCCCAAAGAGGCCAAATCCTTAGCTAAACCCTTATATCAAGAGTTGCGTAGATTGAACCAGAAAGAATATCGCCTTTGGAAATCTGTTAGAAAACATGAAGTTCCTTTTACGGAAGGGTTGGAAGATGGTTGAAATAATATCTGGCGCTATTGGAACAGGAAATATTGGCTCTTCTAGAAAGAAAATAGATATGAGTCAAAAGCACAAAAAAGAGATGGGACGAGATATGCCAATAATTCCAATTAAATGTATGAACCCTAAAAAGAGGAAGAATGTTAAGACAAAAAATTAATCCCAAAAGTGGGAAAGAAGAATATTGTTTGGTATCAAGAAAAGACCCAAGTAAAATACTTAAATGGTTTGGCAAAGCACGTCCTTCTGACGAGGCAATTGCTAAAGAAGAAAGACGAGTTGAATTTTTTAAACATAAAGGATAGGTGATTATAAATGCCAGCTAAATCAAAGGCACAACGAACTGCAGCGGCAATTGCAGAGCATCATCCAGAGAAGTTATATCCAGAAAATAGGTCAATGGCTAAAATGTCTAAGGCACAACTACACGAATTTGCATCTGGTTCGGGAAAAGAGTTGCCACATCATGTCAGAAAAGGTGCACCCATTAAGATTAAACCATGTCATGGTCCCATGAAATAAGGAGGAGCAATAATGAGTAATGAAGGATGGATTTGTCCGAGATGTGGGAAGGCTTTGGCTCCATGGGTTAAGGAATGTGATTGTTCACTTCTAGAGACAGGACCAATATATAGCCCTCCATTTTTCCAACCTCCCTGTACTGGAGATCCGTTGCCATATTCAAACTATTGGACCACTTGCTAGGAGTAAAAAATGTCTAATTATGGTAAGAAGTTAGGCCCAAAAGGGTCTAAACAGGCAGAGATAGTTATGCGAACATTCTATGCCCATAACTTGCATGGCAAAGATAATAAATTAATTACGGATGTTGAGCAGGCCAAGGCGATAGCCACGAGTGAAGGAAGAGCGGCTGAAACAAGGGGAACAGAAGTAAGGTCTTTTGAGGGCAGGAAGAGAATACGCCCAAAGTTAAAGGGATGATATAAATGGCCCGGCTTACTATTCCCAAATTTCCAGCCAATAATAGGAAAAGATCTAAGAAGGGAAAAGACTATGTAGTCCCCCATCGGGATCCCAGTGGTATCCCTTCTCTTAGGCGCCAAATTAGTTCCTCTAAGAAGGGGAAATCTTTATACACACCAGTTCCAAAAGATACTTTTGGAAAAATGCAACCAGCAATGCAAACGGCTTTTGGGGGTTTGGGAACTTTGGATCTTCTCAATCAGGATTTTATGAAGAAACCGATTCTTATGCCTCAGTCTATTCATGCAGTACACAAGAAAAAGGAAATAGAACCTCTTTTGAGTGAACTTTTATGAGCGAAGAACCTGAAATTATTGAAGCCGATGTAATGGAGGAAGAAATCCTTACATCAAAACCCCTATTAAGGGACAAAGCTATGACATTTGCAACTTTGGTGGCCAGCGGGGCTGAACTTGGTGAAGCATATAAAATAGCATTTCCAGAAAAGGCACATTCAAAATGGGTACAGGTATATGCTGGAAGGTTGGCTAAAAATTCCAAAGTTAAAGAGCATATTGCCTTAGTGCAAGAAGCCACTAGATTACAAATTGTGCTTGAAACACCGGCTGCATTTGAGCGGCTCGTAGATTTGGCAGAAAATGCCAAAAGCGAGAAAGTAAGATTAGATGCAAATAAGGATTTATTGGATCGTGGTGGATTAAAGCCACCAGAACGAATAGAGTCAATAAATGTGGGTGTGTTTGGGTCACTTTCCAGTGATGATATGAAGGCGATTATCCGCTCTAAACTTGGATCGGAATAATTATAATATTGAAATAAATTATTTGAGGTGAAACAATAAAATGCCAATAGGAATTGATCAGTATAAAATGAGTGCTACATTCGATGATAGCGGAGATACTACAGCAGTTGCCACTATGGGATCGGGTAGATTCGGATGGTTGAAGACATTGGTGGTTGCCATGCCATCTATGTCGGCCAATGTGTCTGGAACTGCTACGATAAGAGATGAAGATGGATATCTATTATATACATCCACAAGTAATATAATGTCAGCAGCCCAGACTTGGGCCTTAACAGGAATGGAAATTCCTATGGTTGCAGGGGCTACTGTTACAGTAACTTTGGGTGGAATTCCAGGATCGGCTGCTGGAGCATCTGCAACTCCATTAACGGCAACAGTTAAAGCATCTTTGGTGACATAATGAAAAATTCTATTAGGGTTTAATGTGGGGAAATAATTATGGATGTTACCATAAAAATCAACAAACTTCCCTGTAATCATGTAATATTGACTTATACGTCTGGCACAAAAACCATGACTAAAGTTACAACAGTTCAGGAGCTGAAGGTAGCTTTAATTCCTGATTCTTTGGATGAAGTGGAGCAATTATTGTTTGGGCAGATGAGGAAAATTATAGTTGAGAATCCAACTGCAACAATAGCACAGCTAAAAACTTTGATTGAAGGAACGGTTTTTAAAGTATGACATTAGCATCAATTCCCAACAATGGAATGATTCAAGGTGGAGATATTGTAGTGGGTGGCAATGCTCTTACTCTTGATGTGTTAGATGAATTTTGGGGGGCAATTTTTAAAATTCCTAAGACTGGAACATTAAAAAAAATTGGCTTCTTTGTATATAGCACTGTAACTTTAAGTGGAACTTTGCGAGCGGCACTTGAGAATATTGATGCTACGTCACAAGCAAATCCATTAACAGCCACTCCTAATCTTTATAATGCCAATGGATATGGAGACCAAACTACTTTTTCAGCTAACACTACTCTTTGGACAGCTCTTAATGGGGCGGATGGTATTTCTGTTACCAAAGACGATGTTGTAGCAGCTACTGCACGAATTACAGCATGTGCTTCTGGAGCTTTGAGCTTTATAGTGACTGGAACTAGCCCTATTAAATATTTTCCGAATGCTTATTTATATACAGGAACTGGAAGCTGGGGAACTGGTGGATGGCCAAAGGTAGGATTGGAATATAGTGATGGAATGGTGAGAATATTAGGATGTGAACCTCCTTGGTATACGAATACTATTTCATACAATACTGGTTCTTCTCCTGACAGATATGGAAGTCGATTCTCTATTCCATTTCCAGCAACAATGTCAGGGGTTATGGTTTATTGTGATCCTGATGTTGATGCAAACATACTGATTTATGATAGTGATGGAGTTACTGTATTGCAGACAATAGTAATAGACAAAGATGTAAGGGGCAGCACGAACGTTGGCCCTTTATATATTCCTCTTACAACTCCAATAAATTTATCGAAAGATACCTATTATAGAATTGTGTTGACTTCATCAGGTGTCACTAATATCGGTTTACAATACTATTTTGGGAACAACACTGCAAGTTATTATATATCGGATTTGTATAATTTTATTGGCACTATTCACGGAACAAAATGTTCTGGGACACCAGCAAATGAAGCAAGTTGGACACAGGATACTGCAAAGATATATCAAGTTATCCCATGTTTTTCAGCTTTTGATGATGGGGCAGGAGCAGGAGGCGGAGGACTACTTACACATCCAGGAATGTCTGGAGGTATGAGAGGATAAATGAAACTAATCTATAAAAAAGGTTCAACTGATGTAACAGTTTTGATATTCATACAAGATTCTACCTCTACAACTGGAGCAGGTAAGACTGGACTTCTTTATAACTCATCAGGTCTTGTTTGTTACTATGCAAGACCAGGAGCAGCAGCGGCGGCGTTAGCTTAGCCACTCAAACCGTAACGGGTGCTCACACTGATGGGGGATTTGTAGAAATTGACGCTACAAATATGCCAGGAGTTTATAGGCTTGATTTATCTGATGCGATTTTAGCGACTGGGGTAAATAGCGTAGTGGTTATGCTAAAAGGTGCAACAGGAATGGCACCTCTTACTCTTGAGATTCAACTCATTGATGCTGATTTGCTTAATGCAACCAGCTTAGGACTTACCAATCTTGACGCAACAGTTTCCTCACGCTCTACTTATGCAGGTGGAGCAGTAGCAAGTGTTACGGGTAATGTCGGAGGGAACGTGGTTGGTAGTGTAGCTTCTGTAACTGGGGCGGTTGGCTCAGTGACGGCAGGAGTAACCGTCACTACGAATAATGACAAAACTGGGTATGGGTTAAGTGCAGCAGCAGTTCAAGCTGTCTGGGATGCTCTTCTGACTTCTCTTACAACGGTTGGAAGTATTGGAAAGAAACTTGCTGATTGGGTAGTTGGCACAATTGACACTTACACTGGCAATACTAAACAAACCGCAGATCACACAGCGAATATAGCGGCGATCAAGACCAAAACCGATCTCATTGGAGCAAGCGTGGCATTAGAAACAGGAGGGATTTTAGCCAATATCCATGATACAGATTTGCCAGCGGTCAAAACAGATACAGCGGCGATCCTCGCTGACACAGGTACGGATGGAGTCGTAGTAGCAGCAGCAAGCAAAACAGGATATGCTCTTGCCCAAGGAGCTTTAGGAATTGCTCATATAACTTTAGTTGACAGAATTTACGAGATGATAAATAACAAGATGAGTGTTCATGATAGCACAGGAGTAGTTACTTTACTGAGTATTGGAGGCGCTTCAACCATAGCGACAGGAAGCGTCAATGATGATTTAACCGATACAGTAAGATTAGAGTTAACGTGGTGATAAGGGGAAGTATAAGAATATGAGCATAACAATCGACGAATTAAACAAAAAATATAAAGCTGAAGATAAGGACTGGGACTTCTCACTTTTCCCTGCTTGGCTTGAAAAGAAGGGAATCCCAAATACAAAAGATTTGCCAATTGTAGCTGCAACTCTTGAACAGGTGTTGATTGAGTTCTCTCCAAACAATTTACCGAAGACTCATCATGAATTTGACAATCTTGTTTTAAAGATGGCAGTTGAGGCCAGAGATAAAATTAACCAAAATTTACTCTCTCTTTTAGATAAAGGAGTTCAGGCATCTTTAAAAAAGTATGATGAGGATTGGTATAGTAAGGGGAAATTTAGAAAGATTTGGGAAGTGCTTAGAGGTAAAGATTGAACGCAAAACCTTTTTGTGGATATTGGTTTATTGGTGCGGCAAATAATGCGCAGAGAGCAGCGTTTTATAGCTCTTGGGGCTTGCTTGATTTTGCTCCAACAGGAGCTCCAGGCGGGGTGACTTTATTGAGAATGCCAAATATACCAGTCATTCCAAATATGCCAACGATGATATAGGAAAAGAATAATGGATCTTCAATCCGAAGAATTACAACAAGCAGGGGATTGGGCAGGTTATCTTTCAATGAAGCCAAATTTTATTACAAGCGCTCTGCGTGCTTGTGATAAAAAAATCATTGGTGTATTTAGTGGAAATAGGGCCGGAAAGACGAATGACGTAGTGGCGGATTATATTGACCGTATTTTGGGAAGGCATCCTATTGAGTGGAAAAATATTAGACCTAATACTCCTATAAGAGTTATTCGTTTTGCTTCTGAGACTTTGCCGCTTGAAGCAGAAGGAGAAGAAATAAGAAATACAATATATCCAGCCTT
>Ga0315280_10009859_pt1 | contig 12104 bp, 11 predicted proteins | sample YL17G06_40_MG_FD_203697 | JGI IMG/M metagenome (GOLD analysis project Ga0315280, IMG submission 203697) | Sediment microbial communities from Yellowstone Lake, YNP, Wyoming, USA - YL17G06_40 | ecosystem: Environmental > Aquatic > Freshwater > Lake > Sediment | place: USA: Wyoming | collected... | reverse complement strand
AAATCAAACCCTTCCTCCACATCCAAAGGGGTGAAAAAACTGGTTGGGGGCTCTTTCAGCTTGAATCGCTCCAGGGCCGGCTTGAGAGTCTTCTCCTCCCATTTTTCTTTCTCTTCTCGCATCTTCTGTAAAGAATCTTTTCCCTTCATGCTACACTCTCCTTCAGCATCTTTAAAATTTTTTTAGGTCCTTTCGCCACAGAGAACTCAGAGGGCATAAATAGGGGTATGGCAGATTCGCTGACATAACCGATCCGTTCCTCTTTTAAATCCTATTTCTTCACTCCCATCTTCTGCAAAAAGGTCTTATACCATTCATATTCAGCGGGGATAATGACTTGCAATTGCGTATGGTCTTTATAATCAACAGGGAGGTTGAGGTTTTCCATGAGTTTCAGAAAATCGGGTCCATCTACGACCTTCTTGAAAGCTTCGTTCAGCTTTTTGTAAATGGCCTCGGGAGTTCCTTTTGGTCCGACCACGATATACCGATTGGGCGGAACGTCCTGGCAACCCAGGTCTTTGGACATGGGGATGTTGGGGAAATAGGGGTCCCGTTGTTCCGTACTGAAAACCATAAGCATCCGGAATACTCCCTGTTTTACGTATTGAATATGTTGCCCGACCCCGGCGACGAAATCTGTATGCTTGCCCAAAAGAGCGGTATTGGCCGGGGCTCCCCCCCTGAAGGGCACATGCTTGAAGGTCAGGCCTTTGCACTGGGCAAAGAGTTCAACGGCAATTTGCCCCCGGCTGTACATCCCCGCCGAGCCGTAAGAGAGGCCCGGGTGCGCCTTGGCGTAGGCGATGAATTCCTCGATCGTCTTCAGGGGAGATTCCGCCAGCACGCAGAGACCGCCAACGTAACGGCCGTACTGGATGATAAATGTGAAATCCTCCAACGGTTTATAGGGGGGCGGGATAAGGTGGGGGCGGGCACTCAGAGAGCCAAAACTGTCGACTACTCCCAACGTATACCCGTCGGGTTTCTTGCTGGCTACCAGGGCCGCACAGACCGATGACGCGCCACCGGCCTTGTTCTCGACGACCACCGGAACACCGAGCAGTTTTTCGGCGCCTCTGGCCAGCGCTCTGGCGGTTAAGTCCGTAGTGGCGCCAGCCTCATACCCGCAATAAATGGTGATCGGTTTATCCGGGTAAGTTTGTCCCCAGGCCAATTGAGGAAAAGAAATCAGGAGAACCAATATCAGCCCGGCCGCAAAGAACACTTCAGAACTTTTTTTAATGGAGCGCATCACCAAACCTCCTTTGGTAACATTTTTAAAAGCCCCTGGAAGAGCTCTTTCGATCATTCGTTTTCTTGCGCTTCTTTCTCCCTTAACCTCAGCCGAATCCGCCACCCTGACAAGTTTTTAACTTTATTTCTTCACCCCCATTTTCTCCAGGAAAGTCTTATACGATTCATATTCAACGGGAACTTCCTTCTCCATCTGCTCCCGGTTCCTGTAATCATAGGGAAGGTCAAAGTTGGCCAGGACCTTCTGGAAAACGGGTCCATCGGCAACTTTCTTGAAAACCTCGCCAAGCTTCTTGGAAATGGCGTCGGGAATTCCTTTGGGCCCCACCACGATATAGCCCAGAGCGGGAGCATCCTGACAGCCCAGTTCTTTCAAGATGGGAAGATTTGGGTAATTGGGGTCCCGCTTCTCTGCGTTATAAATGAGGAGCATGCGGAACACCCCTTGTTTGACATACGTGATGTGTTGGCCGGCTCCAGCCACGAAGTCCGTGTGTTTGCCCAGAAGTTGAGTGTTGGCCTCCGCTCCTCCTTTCGTGGGAATATGCTTGAAGGTGAGGCCCTGGCATTCTCGGAAAAGCTCCACGGCCAGATGCTGCTGGGTGTACATGCCCGGTGAACCATAAGAAAGCCCCGGGTGGGCCTTGGCATAAGCGATGAACTCCTCAATCGTCTTGATTGGAGATTCACTGAGTACGCAGAGGCCCCCGATATACCGGCTGTAATTCATAATAACGGTGAAATCTTTCAGCGGATTAAAGCCTAACTTTAAGAGGTGAGGACGGACGGTTAAGGCCCCCGTGGAGATAACCCCCAACGTATACCCGTCGGGCTTCCTGCTGGCCACCAGAGCAGCGGCCACCGTGGCTCCGCCCCCGGCCTTGTTTTCCACAACCACCGGAACCCCGAGCAGTTTTTCCGCTCCGTCGGCCAGGGCTCGGGCGGTTACATCCGTGGATGCTCCAGCCGCATAACCGCAATAAATGGTGATGGGCTTATCCGGATAAGTTTGGCCGGAGGCCGGGGGAGGAAAAGAAATCAGGAAAGCTAATATCAGCCCGACTGCGAAGAACATTTTAGAATCGCTTTTAATGGATTGCATCAGAAAACCTCCTTTTTTATTGGATTTTCCAGGGCTCTGGCAAAGCCCGGTCGATCATTCGTCTTCTTCTCCTTTCTTGAGGATCTTTTCTCGCCTTTTGCCGATAAAAGGAAGGACCGAGGTCATCAGGAGTACGGCAGCCAAGACCAAACACCCGCCCGAGATGGGCCGAAGGAAGAAGATGGTGAAGCTTCCATCCGAAAGAATTAGGGATTGCCTCAGAGCGTTCTCCAGCAGGGGGCTGAGAACAAACGCCAGGACCAGGGGCGCTGGCTCGTACTCGAACTTCCGCATCAGATAGCCCACCACGCCGAAAAAAAGCATCAGGGCCACATCTACCGTGCTGTTATTTATCAGGTAGGATCCGATGAGACAGATGAAAAGGATGAGAGGGAAGAGGATGGGGTAAGGAACTCGAAGAAGTTGAACCCAGAGGCCAATCAGGGGTAAGTTGAGCACGAGGAGCATGGCATTCCCCACGTACATGCTGCTGATCACACCCCAAAAAAGATCGGGGTGCTCCTTCAACAACATGGGGCCGGGGGTGATGCCGTGGATCATCAAGGCGCCCAGGAGAATGGCCATGACAACGTTTGCCGGAATCCCCAAAGTGAGGAGGGGGATGAAAGCTCCCTGAGCGGCGGAATTGTTCGCTGCTTCCGGGGCCGCCACGCCCTCGATCATTCCGGTGCCAAATTTCTCGGGATGCCTGGAGACGCGCTTCTCGACGGCGTAGGACACGAAAGAACCGAGGACGGCCCCACCGCCGGGCAGAATACCCAGGAAAAAGCCGACCGCCGTCCCCCGAAGAATGGCCCAGATCGACCGGCCCCAATCTTCCAGCGTGGGAAGGAGTCCTTTCACTTTCGTGGTTAAAAGCTCCTGTTTGATCTTCCGCTCGATGTTCAGCAGAATTTCCGAGATGCCGAAAAGGCCCATGGCCAGCGGCGCCAGCCCCACCCCGTCAAGCAATTCAGGAATGTTGAAGGTAAACCGCGGCATCCCCGTCATGGTGTCCAGCCCGATGACCCCCAGGAGGATTCCCACGCCGGCCATCATCAGGGCCTTGGCCATCGACTTCTGCGCCAGGTAAGTGAGGATCACAAAGCCAAGGGTCATCAAGGAAAAATACTCGGGTGGGCCAAAGCGCAGGGCCACAGAGACCAGGGGAGGCGCCAGGGCTTGCAGGCCAATGACTCCGAAGGTCCCGGCGATGAAGGAACCAAAGGCAGCGATTCCCAGGGCCCGGCCGGCTCGGCCCTGGAGGGCCATCTGGTATCCGTCGAGGCATGTGACAACGGAGGCGGCCTCACCCGGAATATTGACCAGGATGGAGGTCGTGGAGCCGCCGTATTGGGCTCCGTAATAAATGCCGGCCAGCATGATGATGGCCGTGGTGGGCGGAATTCCGTACGTCACTGGCAAAAGGATGGCCATGGTTCCAACAGGACCAATCCCGGGAAGAACACCGATCATCGTCCCGACGAAAACCCCCAGAAAACAGAAGGAGAGGTTTATCGGTTGAAAGGTAACGCTGAAACCAACCATCAGATTGCCGAAAAAATCCATGCGCCAACACCTTCAGAGCTAAAAACCAAAGACCCCTTTGGGTAAGGTCGCTTTCAGGAAAACATTGAAAAGCAAATAAGAGACGCCCAAAGTCAAAACCGGAATCAAGATGGCCTTCCCCCAGGAAACCCTCTCTACTCCCTTGAGGATGACGAAGAGCAGCAGGAAACCGGTGAGGAGAAACCCCAGCCTCTCCAGAGCAAGAATATAACCCAACGTCAGGAGGCCGATCTCGATCGGCCGACGCCACCTCAGGCCCTCCCAGAGACTCGAGAGTTTAGCCTGTACCTCCCGCCCTCGGAGGAACGACTGGAAGAATACGATCATGGCCATCAGGCTGATGAAACATCCCGCCAAGAAAGGGAAAAAACCCGAGCCCGGCTCCCGAAACTTCCCCAAACCCAGTTGGACAGATCCGTAAGTACTGATCAGCCCGGCGGCCAGCCAAAAAAGACTCCCCACCCGCTCAGCTTTCAACTTAACCCTCCTTCAATCCAAAGCTGTAGCCCTTATCTTGATCCAGCATCCAGAGACCCCAATGCATACTTCCCAGCTAAACCGGGATAATTCCATGCTTCTTCTGCGGAGGACTCTCCTTCTTGTCAAGGTTGCGGAGCAGTGCCTGGACCAACTCCTTCCGGGTTTCCTGGGGGTCGATAATTCTTTCGATTCTCCCCGTAGCCGAAACCGTGTAAGGGCTGGCGACTTTCTCCCGGAATTCCTGGATCAGCTCATTCCGCCGCATCTCAGGGTTTGGAGCCGATCTGATTTCCTCTCCGTAAAATAGGTCAACAGCCCCTTCCGCCCCCAAAGTGGCAATTTCCGCCCCCGGCCAGGCAAGCAACTCATCGGCCCCTCTTTCTTTACTAGAGCACATTCCGGCAATTCCCCCGCCATAGACTTTTCGCAGGATTAACACAATCTTAGGAACTGTGGCCTCGGCATAAGCATAGAGCATCTTTGCCCCATGACGGATGATCCCCCCGTATTCTTGCTGTTTACCCGGCAAATAGCCCGGGACGTCCACCAGCGTAATGAGGGGAATGTTGAAAGCATCGCAGAAGCGAATAAACCGAGAGGATTTATCCGAAGCATGGATATCCAAACATCCCCCTAAAAAACGAGGTTGATTGGCCACGATGCCAATAGTATACCCCGCCAGTCGGCCAAAGCCAATGAGGATGTTCTTGGCGAAGCGTGCCTGAACTTCCAAGAATTTCCCTTCATCCACGATGAGGGAAATGGTTTGATGCATATCGTAAAGTTTTTTGGGGTCGTCTGGCACGATATCATAGAAGCGGACATCTGTTCGGTTAGGATCATCATCACTTGGAATAAAGGGAGGCTTTTCCCGCCAATTTGATGGGAGGTAGTCGAGGAGGAATTTTATCTTTTCCAGGCATTCTTTTTCCGTTTGGACGAAAAAATGGGAAACCCCGCTGATGTCATTATGAATTTTAGCACCTCCTAGTTCTTCTTTAGATATCTCCTTTGAAGTAACCGTCTTGATCACCGCGGGCCCGGTCAGGAACATCCCGCTGATTTTATCCACCATGAAGACGAAATCACCCAGGGCGGGAGAATAAACCGCTCCTCCAGCACAGGGTCCCATGATGGCAAAGATTTGAGGAATGATTCCGGAAGCGACAACATTTCTATTAAAAATATTCCAGTAGGCAAAATTTCTAACTCCTTCCCTGACCCTTGCCCCTGCCGAGTCGTTAAGGCCGATGATGGGCTTCCCATTTTGAATGGCCATATCCATAATTTTACAGATCTTTCGTGCTTCTCGTTCCCCTACGGAACCACCCTCCACAGTGAAATCCTGAGAATAGAGGTAGATCTGCTTCCCATGAATTTTGCCTGTTCCAGTGATAACCGACTGCTTAGTTTGGATGTCCCCTTTTCCAAACTTCAGGGGAGCTCCTTCCATGAAAGAGTCGAATTCATAAAAAGAACCAGGATCGAGCAGAAGGTCAATCCGTTCTCTTGCCGTGAGCTTGCCAAGGGCATGCTGTTTTTCTATATCTCTGGGAGTATGGTCCTGTTTTTTTTGCTTTTCATAAAGCCTTAATACTTCCGGTCGATCAGCCATTCTTTCCTCCTGTAGCCCCCCAAGGCCTGACAAAATTTAATTTGTTGCCAGGAATGCCTGGCGATGCTCAAATCCCCAAGAAACCTTTGGGTAATTCAACTTCTAACCAGACCTGAAAGATAAGGTACGACCCTAAGGCCGAAAGCACAGCGCCGGCAATTACAGTTCTCCATCTCTGTGGCTCGATCAATCTAAGAAGAAAGCCCATGATCAAAAATGTGGTCAGCAGGAAACCCAGGGGCTCTAAAAGAAGCCCATAAACAAAAATAAAGACCAAGGTCATGGCGACTTTAGGCCAGCGATTTCGTTCTTCCCAGAATGCTTTTCTCTCGCCAACCCTTTTGCGCCAGCCGTTAATCATAATTACCAGGGCTAACCCTCCCAGGACGAATCCGGACCCAAAGGGTAAGAACCCCGGCCCAGGATTCCGGAAATTCCCCAGGTGAATGCGGTAGGATTCCTCACAAATGAGAAATCCAACGACCAACCAAAAAGTAGAGCTAAGCAAATCGAATTTTTTCATTGAAAACAGCACCGCTACTGCTCAAGGCAAGAAATTAAGTTCTTTTTCCGAAAGCAAAATGTTCCAGGCTCTGGGATTACTATCCGGATTAAATCTCCATGGCCACTCTGAAACCTTCGTGGATGGCTGCGGCAGCATCTCTCGCCTCTCGGCCATCCCCGATGATGAAGAAGGTCCTGCCGGAAGACCCCAGGTAGCTCTCTAAAGAATTGTTTGGCTTGGCCCCCAAGGCAGCCACGATTCCATCGGCTTCAACCTGTAAGGCCTCTCCTTTCTTATTAAGATTGGCCTTGGTTCCTTGCACAGAAATGATCTCGCTCTCCGGAATCAATTTTACTTCCAACTTGCTCAATCGCTCTAAGAGAAGGTTCTTGGTACAGGTTTCTTCCCCGGAAGCAATTTCTGCTAATTTTTCCACTATGGCCACTTTCTTTCCCTTGCTGGCCAAATACTCAGCAATCTCGCACCCCACCATTCCTCCCCCTGCGACTATGATGTTTTTTCCCATGGGCCGATTTTCTTTGAGGACTTCCTCAGGCGTGAAGATCCTCCTTCGATTCAAGCCGGGAATTTCGGGAATGAGGGGATTGGCCCCGGTAGCCAGGATAATCACATCCGGATTTTCTTTCTCGATGGTCTTCTTGGTTGCCTCCTTTTGCAGACAGACCTCAACATTTAATTTGCCCATCTGGGGAACCAGGTAGTCAAGGATGTTTCGCAATTCTTCTTTGTGGGGTGGGAGGATGGCTAAGTTGACCTGCCCTCCCAGAGTCTCTCCTTTCTCGTGCAGAGCCACCCGATGCCCCCGCAAAGCCAAAACCCGGGCAGCTTCCATTCCGCCAGGGCCTCCCCCTACGATTAAGACTTTCTTGGGCTTTGGACTGATAAAAATCCGAGCATCCCGTTCCCTTCCCGCTTCCGGGTTTACGGCACAACGGATGGTCTTGTTTAGCTGGATGATTCGCTTGCGACAATAATTGCAGGCCAGACATTTTCGGATGTCTTCCAGCCTCCCTTCTTTTGCTTTTAATGGAAGATAGGGATCGGCGATCAGGGCCCGGCCCATGGCAATTAGATCGGCCTTCCCCTCCGCCAATATCCGGTCGGCCAGGACAGGGTCATTGATCCTTCCCACGGCAATTACGGGTAGCCGGGTAGCCTTCTTGATCTCCGCAGCCAGCGAGACATGACAGCCCCGGGGGAAGGCCATAGGGGGAACGTGCACATAAGGGGCAATTGGGCTTGCGGCCACCACGTGTAAGGCGCTCGCTCCGCCCTGTTCCAGGCGCTGAGCAATCCTCTGGCCATCCTCCAGGTTGAGCCCGCCATCCGTATACTGGTGGCCCACCATGCGAAAGGTGACCGGAAATTCATCCCCCACTTTCTTTCGCACCCGGAGGAGAATATCGATCGGGAACTTCATCCGCCCTTCCAGGGTTTGGCCATACTGGTCTTTTCGGTGATTGGTCAATGGGGAAAGGAACTGGGTGATGAGATACACATTCCCTCCATGGATCTCCACCCCATCGAAACCGGCCTTTTGCGCCCTCAGGGCAGCGAGAGAAAAGGCCTCGGTTATGGTCTCGATTTCTTCTAAGGTCAATTCATCTGGCCCTTTTCCCTTGTGGATACTGAGAACACCTCCCCGGTGGTTGAGTTGAAGGAAAGTCCTGGCTCCCCGCTCCTGGATGGACTCAGCCAGTTCGCTGAGGCCCACTTGCAGCTGGGGATTTTCGATCCCCAGGCGCCCAAAGTCGCGATCCTCTTCCCGGACATAAGCCGATTCGACGATGATCAGGCCCGCCCCGCCCTTGGCCCGTTCGGTGTAATAATCGATCATCCTCTGGGTCACGCCGCCATTCTCGTTGGACAGGCAAGTAACCATGGGAGGCATGACGATCCGATTTCTTATTTCCACCGGCCCAATCTTAAACGGCCTGAATAACTCTTCCACCATGCCCTCCCTTTTTACTTAATTTCGAACCCAAACTCTTTGGCGGCTTTCGTGTACAGCTCATGATCCTCCCGGATAATTTTATCCATTTCCTCCGGAGGGCGGAGGAAGGGGATCATGCCTATCCTCTCTATAATGGCGGGGAGTTTATTTTCTTCAAAGCCCTTCTTCTGGGCGCTCCATAGTTTATCGATAATCTCTCTGGGAGTGCCTTTAGGCGCCAACATGCCGAACCAAATGATCACCCGGACATCATATCCCAACTCTTTGAAAGTGGGAACATCTGGCAGATACTTATAGCGGACGGTATCCGAGACTGCCAGCGCTCTAAGAGCCCCTGAAGAAAGATGGGGAATGGCGGCCTGCACGGTTGCGACGACAACATCGGTATGGCCGCCGATGGCGGCCGTGAGTGCCTCGCTGTCGCTGTTATAGGGGATATGGCCGGCTTTGATTCCTGCTGCCCGGTCAAAAAGTTCCATGCAAAAGTGAGCCGCTCCCATGACTCCGAAAGTTGAGAATTTATATTTTCCCGGATTTTTCTTGGCGTCGGCGACAAATTCCTGCAAAGTCTTCCAGGGAGCATCGGGCCTTACAGCCAGGGCATCGATGGCCTTGGCAAAGGTGCCCACCGAAACAAAATCACCTGGAGTATAGGGAACTTTGCGGGTGGCCGGGGCCAGGTTCACATGAGAGGTGGAGCCGGCAAGCAAGGTGTACCCATCCGGCTTGGCCTTGGCCGCGAAAGCCGTCCCGATAGATCCTGTAGCCCCGGGCTTATGGGAAATAACAATCTTCTGCCCCAAGTAATCGGGCAAAATGTCTATGATGGGCCGATAGGCGATGTCGATCCCCCCTCCAGGGGCATAAGGATTAATAAGGGTGATTGACTTATTGGGATAATCCTTTTCGGCCGCCTGAGTCGACCGATCACCCCATGAAAGAAAAAGAATGCAGCTGAAGGCAAGGAAACAGAAAGTTTTAAATTTTTTCCGGCTTTCCATGGAAACCTCCTTTTTATTGTGGTTTGATTGGGCACTTCCGTGCTGATCGATTGACTTCTTTTTCCTTAATCTTTACTCCTGCGGCGTTTCCGTTGGTCTGTGCCTGAGCCAGGGGATGAAGTTTGAAAGAACGAGAAAAATCGCTACTCCCATAAAACCCAGAGAAATGGGCCTCTGCAAAAAGATGAGGAAACTTCCATCCGACATGAGCAGCGATCGTCGAAAGGCATCCTCGATCAACGGGCTCAATACCAAGGCCAGGACCAAAGGGGCCCCATCATACTCGAATTTTTTCATCAGATAACCGAGGAGACCAAAGATGACCATCACGTAGATGTCCGAGACCAGGTTATTTAAACTAAAAACACCAATCAGGCAAAAGAGGATAATCAGGGGGAAAAGTAAAGGATAGGGCACCTTCAGGATTTTGACCCAAAGGCCAATGAGAGGAAGGTTCAATACTAACAGCATGGCGTTTCCCAGGTACATGCTGGTGATGACTCCCCAGAAAAGGTCGGGATATTCTTTGACAAAAAAGGGCCCTGGCCTCACTCCGTGGACAAGCAGGGCTCCCATGAGCAGGGCCATGATGGCATTGGATGGAATGCCCATGGTCAAGAGAGGGACGAAAGCCCCGCCGGTAGCGGCATTATTGGCGCTCTCTGGCCCAGCTACCCCTTCGATCATCCCGGTCCCAAATTTTTCTGGATTCCTGGACAACTTTTTTTCCATGGCGTAAGAAGCAAAGGAAGAAATGATTGCCCCCCCTCCTGGTAAGACTCCCAGCAAAAAACCCAAGACAGAACCCCGGATGATGGGCAAAATGGACTTTGCCCAGTCCCGTAGATTTGGCAGAAGGTTTGAGATATGAGTTTTAAAAATCTCCCGGGTCATGGATCGCTCGATATTGAGCAAGACCTCCCCAATCCCGAAGAGGCCCATGACCACCGGAACCAACCCCACGCCATCCATGAGGACATCCAGATTGTAGTTGAAACGCAAAGTCCCAACCATGCGGTCCTGGCCGATGGTTCCCAAAAAGATCCCCAGGGCAGCCATCATCCAGGCTTTGGCCATCGAACCACTGGAGAGATAAGAAAGAATCATCAACCCTAAGAGCATCAGAGAAAAATATTCTGGAGGGCCGAATTTCAAAGCCATTCGGGCCAGAGGGGGAGCCATGAGCATCAAAGCTATAATGCTGAATGTGCCAGCAATGAAAGAACCAAAAGCAGAAATTCCTAAAGCCGGGCCAGCCCTTCCCTGTCGGGCCATCTGGTAGCCATCCAAACAGGTGACCACCGATGCCGATTCTCCAGGGATGTTGACCAAGATAGAGGTGGTGGAGCCACCATACATGGCTCCATAATAGATTCCTGCCAGCACAATAATTCCTGTTAGGGGCGATAGCTTGTAGGTGGTGGGAAGAAGAAGAGAAATGGCTGCGGCCGGCCCCAATCCCGGAAGTACCCCTACCAGTGTGCCAACGAGAACCCCCATAAAGCAGGCGAAAAGGTTGGCCGGCTGCAATAGAATGGAAAAACCCAATGTTAAATTATGCAGCAGATCCATGACAAACTCTCGGGGGCTGTTGGTTACAACCGATATTTTTTAACCTGTCCCTCATCCACACGAATGCCCAGCCCAGGGGCTTCAGGAATTTCGATGAAGCCTTGAAAAATCTTCATTGGATTCTGAAGTAGGTCTCCGGTCATGCGGAGAGGATAGGATATCTCTGCTGGATACTGAATATTCCTGAAGGAAGTGGCCAAATGAGCCCCGGCCGCAGCGCCAATACTGGAATCCCCCTGACTTCCGATGAGACAGGGAAGGACTTCAATATGGGTGATCTTCAAATGAGCCCCCCAAAAGTTTTATTGTTGATAAGTTCTATGCCGCAGCTCAAAAATATGGATCACTTCCGGTCCTTGGGTACGACGGGAGACCATAGAGAGATGGTTGATACAAGCGAATCTTTCTCCGGATCCTTCCGGTTCTCGGTAAGGTCCAAGATACATCCGCCAAACTTCGTGCCCTTTCCTTCCCGTACTTCCCGGGCAATCGCGGCAGCGACTCTGGCCCCTTGCCTCTTCCCTTCAATGGCCGCCACGCATCCAGCCCCACCCGCCCCGGTAACCAGCAAATCGGCTTCCACTACTTGGCTCATAGATTCTCCATCTGCCTATCCGTTGGCAACCAGTTGAATTTTCCCAGAGGGCCGCCGCTGGGGGTCTTTAAAGCCACCTGAATTGTTTCCTTAAGGTTTTCTACAGGAGGAAGGGGGATGGACAACTCCCTGTTTTCCTAAAAGCCCTTTGCTCGCGCCTTTTTGACCTCGGCCAAAAACTTCTGGGCATTCTCTACAATCAGGGAGTACCTTTTCTCGGCGACGGCCTTTTTGTCCACCAGCTCTCCGCCGACGGCGATGGCCGCGGCCCCTGCTTTGATGAATTCTCCTGCGTTCTGTAAATTGACGCCGCCCGTGGGAACGAGGGGGACGTGGGGAAGTGGGCCCTGGATCGCTTTGATATAGGCCGGCCCGCCAACCTGGGCAATGGGGAAGACTTTGACCAGGTCCGCCCCAGCCTCCCAGGCTGTGA
>Ga0315280_10009857_pt1 | contig 12106 bp, 10 predicted proteins | sample YL17G06_40_MG_FD_203697 | JGI IMG/M metagenome (GOLD analysis project Ga0315280, IMG submission 203697) | Sediment microbial communities from Yellowstone Lake, YNP, Wyoming, USA - YL17G06_40 | ecosystem: Environmental > Aquatic > Freshwater > Lake > Sediment | place: USA: Wyoming | collected... | reverse complement strand
CAAGTGCGGTCGGCGCGCAATACCTCCAGAGCGCTTTCGGAAACGTTGTCAGCAACCAGGATCTTCATAATGAATACCCCCAGAGAGGATTAGGATGCTGAAAAAGCCTCGCATCTGTCATTCTGAACGAAGCGAAGAATCTCGCTGTGCTTCGAAGCAGAAACAGACGAGATCCTTCGTCGCCTCCGGCTCCTCAGGATGACAGGCGTGGCGGCTTTTTCAGCATCCTGTTAGAGCTTGCGGCGCGAACCGTCGGCGGCGAGCCGCAGGCGAGACAAAACTGAGGCAGGAATCAGGCGCTGCGCCGCAGATAGACTTCTTGCGCCGCCCGTACGCCGCTGCCCAGTTCAACCTTGTGACCGATTTTCTGCAGAACGATTTCCAGCGCCGCCACGATGGCGAACACGTCAGCCGCGTCGTAATAGCCGAGATGGGCCACGCGAAAGATCTTGCCCTTCATTGTCCCCTGGCCATTGGCGACGATGGCGCCAAAGCGCGTCCGGAGTTCCTTGACGATCACACCCGAATCGACGCCTTCCGGCGGGCATATCGCCGTGACGGCGTTGGCCGGCGAGGACTTGGCAAAGGGCTTCAGACCCAGGGCGTTCGCCGCGGCGCGCGTGGCCTCTGCCAGCATGGCCGCGTTGGCTACCAAACCCTCGAGGCTAATGCTACGTATGTAGTTGAGCGCCGCATGCAGGCTTACTACTAATGTAGTTGCTGGGGTGTAACTCGACTCCGCCTTGGCCAGGTTCTTCCGTTCCTTGGCGTAGTCGAAGTAATAGCGCGGTAGCTTCGACTTCTGAATCAGCCCCCAGGCTTTTTCGTTGACGCTGGCAAAAGCCAGCCCCGGCGGAATCATCAGCGCTTTCTGCGAGCCGCCGATGACGATGTCGAGACCCCATTCATCCGGGCGCAGGTCGGTGGTGCCGAGGCCCGTGATGGCATCCACCACGAGGCAGGTCTCGGGATACTGCGCCACGATGGCGCCGAGGGCCTTCACGTCGTGACTGACGGCCGTCGAAGTTTCCGTCGCTTGGACGTACACGGCGCGGAAGGGACCGTTAGTGGTCAGTTGGTTCTTGATCTCCTCGACGCTGATGGGCTCCCCGTAGGGAGCCTCGACCTTCACGGCCTCGATGCCGTACACCTTGGCCAACTCGAGCCAGCGTTCGCCGAACTTGCCGGCGGTTCCCACCAGCGCGCGGTCGCCGGGGGACAACAGATTGGAGACTGCACCCTCCATGGCGCCGGTGCCCGAACTCGCGAAGATGAGGACGTCGTTTTTGGTGTTGAAATAGTATTTCAGGTTTTCGAGCGTTTCGCGCATGATCTGGCGAAACGCCTCCGTGCGGTGGTGGAGCGTGGCCGTCAAAGCGCGGGCTTGCGCTTCCATGAGCAACGGTGTAGGGCCCGGGGTAAAGAGTCTTTCTTTCAACAGTGCCGGCATAAGTCTTTTCCTAAGAAGAGATTAGCTTCGGAGAAACGTCAGCGGGTGGGTCTATTACCCAGACAGTATGTCCAAGCGACTCGCGCCGAAGCTCCTCAGTGTAGGGCGGGTTCTTACGGCTGTCAAACGTAAAATAGCTTACCCGCACCATAAAGGAATACAATCAAGGGCAGGTGCGGCGGGCGCGTGCGAGAGAGCCTCGGGGGCAATTAGTTGGCTTCGTCTTTGCCGACCGAAACGCGGGCCAGTTTAATGCGGGTGCAACACGCCGTGCTCTTCAACGACACCACTTGTTCAAGCCCCTCGTCCTTGATCTGGAAGACGGTGCTCCCCCTGGCGGTCCGCTCTGTGTACTTCGTGAGCTCGCCCTTCAATCGTTCGCGGTAGAACTCCTTGACCTTGTCCAGAGGATCGGGCGTCTCGAATTCGGCGGCGACCACGTGGACACTCGCCGCTCCCGGGATTTCGATATTGACCCGGGCGGAGTCCTTGCCCTCGATCTTCTTCGCCCCGGGGTAGATAGGCAAGCCCAGGGAAACCTCTTTCACTCCTTTGTTGACCTCGAGTGAACCCACCGGGGTTTCAATGGTCACCTGCTTCCCTCCGGGCTTCTCCACTCCCACCTTGACGGAGCGCGCCAGGTAGCGAGCCCCGATATACAGGACGGCGCCCGAGACGATCAGAATCAAAAGCAGAACCAACACGGCGATCGCCACCACCGTGCTGGCCGGCCGCGGCGGGGGCGGATAGGGTACGCCGGGTGACGGAGGGATAGTGGACATAGGTCACGCTCCTCAAGCGCTTCGGAGTTCCAGTTCTTTCTACCAGAGTCTACGCTTTCGCGCCGCCGAAAGTTCCCGGGATTCTGAGTCAAGAGTCAGTTCACGGGGGGTTGAACTGTTTCTCCCGCCAAGGAGAGGCGCGCTTCCGCACCCGCCTGAAGATGGCGACCTGAAGGTCGCCGCCACCGCAAACCCACTCACCGCCAACGACCCCAGTTCTTTGTTCGCGGAATGGGGAATCATGTAGAATGCTTCATTAAGCCTTCGCCGGGCTTCTTCGCTGAGGGAGCCGGGCGCACGCGACCCGACATGCCCCATCTTCTCGACCAGCTTAACCCGCAGCAGCGCGCCGCCGTCGAACTGACCAAGGGCCCCCTGCTGATCCTGGCCGGGGCGGGCAGCGGTAAGACGCGGGTCATCACCTATCGCGTCGCTTATCTGATCGAAGCTCGCGGCGTGGCGCCGGAGAACATCCTGGCGGTAACCTTCACCAACAAGGCGGCGGACCAGATGCGGGAACGGGTGGCGGCGCTGCTCGGCCCGCGCGCGGAGCAGGCGCCGCTGCTTTGCACTTTCCATTCTTTCTGCGCGCGGATTTTGCGGCGTCACATTGATGCGCTGGGTTATAGCCGCGACTTCACTATCTACGACGAAGACGACCAGCAGCGGGTCATCAAGGCTAGCCTGAAGGAGCTCGCCTGGGATGAGCAGTTCTTCTCCCCCCGCGCCGCGCTGGGCCGCATCAGTTTTGCCAAGAACCACGGCCTGAGCCCCGAAGCCCTGCGCCAGCGTGCGGACAATCCCCAGGCTGAGAAGCTCGCCGTGCTCTATGACCTGTATGAGCGCAAGCTCCGGCAGGCGCAGGCGCTCGATTTTGACGACTTGCTGCTGAAGGCCGTCGAGCTTCTCTACACCGCGCCGCGCGTCTGTGAACACTACAACCGGCGTTTCCTCTACCTCCTGGTGGACGAGTATCAGGACACCAACCGTATTCAGTATCAACTGATTCGTCAGCTTACCCTGACTCACCAGAACCTGTGCGCCGTAGGCGACGAGGACCAGTCCATCTATCGCTGGCGCGGCGCAGACATCGAGAACATCCTCAGTTTTGAGAAAGACTATCCGGCCACCCGCCTCATTCGCCTCGAACAGAACTATCGTTCGACCCAGCGGATTCTGGACGCGGCGACGGCGGTCGTCAGCCACAACGTGGCTCGCAAGGGAAAGACGCTGTGGACCGACCGCGGCGGTGGCAGCCTGCCGGTCCTGATGGATACCGCCGACGCGGAGGAGGAGAGCCTCCTGGTGGCCGACGAAGTAGCTCGCCGCCTGGAAGCCAGTGAAACGGCAAGCGTCGCCGTCCTGTACCGCGTCAATTCGCAGTCGCGCCTGTTCGAGGAGGCGCTGCGGCGGCGTGGGATCGAGTACCGCCTGGTGGGCGGGTTCAGCTTCTTCGCGCGCGCGGAAGTGAAGGATGCCCTGGCCTATGCCCGTCTGGTGAACAACCCCCAGGACTCGGCGGCGTTCCTGCGCATTGTCAACACGCCGGCGCGGGGAATTGGGGAAGCCACATTGGCGCTGCTCGCGGCAGCGGCCGAGCGGCACCAACTCAGCCTTTGGGAAGCCGTCGAACACACCCTTAAGGCGGGACGACTTCCGCCGCGCCCGCAGAAGGCACTGGAAGGATTTGCCACCCTGATTCGGAAACTCTGTGAGGACCGCCAGCGACTGTCTCTGGCAGACTTCTTCAAGAGCATTCTGGAGCGCAGTGGTTACCTCGCGATGTTGCGCGAGGAGAGCCTGCCGGAGTCTTCCGACCGCGCGGAGAACTTGTGGGAATTGGTGAATGCCGCGGGTGAGGCAGAAGCGCGGGGCGAACCGCTGGCGGACTTCCTCGACCATGCCGCGCTTATCTCTGATGCCGATGATTACGACGAGCGGGCGCGCGTCACCCTGATGACCCTGCACAGCGCCAAAGGCCTGGAGTTCTCGACGGTCTTTCTGGTGGGCCTCGAGGAGGGACTCTTCCCCCACCAACTCTCCCTCGACGACCAAGCCGCACTGGAAGAAGAGCGGCGGCTCTGCTATGTGGGCATGACGCGCGCGAAAGACCACCTGCTCCTTACCTGGGCGCACCGCCGCCGCGGGTACGGCCGGGAATCTTACGAAGAGACGGAACCTTCGCGCTTCTTGAGCGAAATCCCGGCCGAACTGCTCGAGACTGCTTTCACCGGGAGAGGATTCGGGAAACCTCACACGACGTGGGAAAATGCCTTGAATTCCCTGGCCAGCGTCGAGCAGTATCTCCAGCAGCGCGGCGTCCATACGAGGCTTTCCGCCGGGCGGGGCGAAGCTGGCCGGGCATCGGCCTTCAGCGGACGACGCTGGAGAATCGGCACCCAGGTCCGCCATCCCAAGTACGGCCTGGGAACCATCCTGGAATGCGAGGGTGAGGGCGAAGAGACGAAGTTGACGGTGAGCTTCCCCGGCTTCGGCCGGAAGAAACTGATGCTGCGCTTTGCTTCTCTGGAGAAGGTTTAATCTCAGGAGCATAAGACGAGGACCCATGAATACCAGGAACATCAAAGACAAAGCAGAACGGAAAAGACGGAAGCGCGCGGCGCGGGCGAAACGGCTGCCCAAGCCGAAACGCACGGACCCGCGCGGCTCGCACAAACCGAAGGTCAAGAAGCGAGGGCCGGGCGCGGCGCCGCGGCGCTAGGCTGCGTGCACTCTGAGTCCTGCGCGAAAAAGGGAGAGGAGTCTGCGCATGCCCTCGCAGCTCTGGCGCACCAAGAGCATTGAACGCCTAGTGGCCGAAGCCGAAGAGCCGGAGCACCGCTTGCGGAAATCGCTCGGGCGTTGGTCGCTGACCGCTTTGGGCGTCGGCGCCATCATCGGCACGGGGATCTTCATCCTGACGGGAACGGCGGCGGCGGGCGAGGTGCTTCAGGTTCATTCCCTTTTGAAGGCGCCGCTGCTCGACGCCCTCCTTCACGGGCAGGGGGCTCTGGGAACGGCCGGACGTCCCGGGGCTGGCCCCGCGATTGCGCTTTCGTTTCTGCTCGTGGCGATCGCCTGCGCCTTCGCCGGGCTGTGCTACGCGGAGCTGGCCGCGATGATCCCCGTCGCGGGGAGCGCCTACACCTACTCCTACGCCACCCTGGGCGAAATCTTCGCGTGGATCGTCGGCTGGGACCTCATCCTCGAGTACGCCGTCAGCAACATGGCGGTGGCGGTGGGATTCTCGGCTTACGTGGACAGCTTGTTGCAGAGCTTCGGCGTGCATCTGCCGCGGGCGCTGATGCAGCCGGTTTTTGTCGCGGGGCACTATACGGGCGCCTGGTTCAACCTGCCGGGTTTCCTCATCGTGATGATCCTCACCGTAATCCTGGTGCTCGGCATCCGGGAGAGTGCCGGCGCCAACGCCTTGATGGTTTCGGTGAAGATCATCGCCATTCTGATCTTCCTGGTGGCGGCCTCGCGTTACGTGCAGGTATCGAACTGGCAGCCTTTCATGCCCAACGGCTGGCAAGGAGTGCTGACGGGCGGGGCCATCGTGTTCTTTACTTACATCGGCTTCGACTCCGTTTCGACGACTGCTGAAGAATGTCGGAACCCGCAGCGAGACCTGCCCTTCGGGATTATCGCCTCCCTCATCATTTGCGCCGTGTTGTACGTCTCCGTGGCGCTGGTGCTGACGGGCATCCAAGCGTGGCCCCACCTGCGTAATGCGGCGCCCGTCGCCAATGCGCTGAAAGCCATTGGCCTCCATAGCGTCCAGCGCTGGGTGAGCCTGGGCGCGCTCACGGGTATGGTCAGTTCGCTGCTGGTCTTCCAGTTGGGGCAGGCGCGGGTCTGGTTCGCCATGTCGCGCGACGGGTTGCTGCCGCGGGCTTTTTCCCGAGTCCACCGGCGTTTTCGGACCCCGCATGTGAGCACCCTGACCGCGGGCTTCTTCGTAGCGATTCCCGCCGGCATTTTCGATATCGGCACGTTGGCGGACCTTTCCAACATCGGCACGCTGTTCGCCTTCGTCCTCGTGTCGCTCGGAGTGCTGGTGCTCCGGGCCAAGCAGCCGGAGCGCCCGCGGGCCTTCCGCACGCCGTGGGTCCCGGTCATACCAATTCTGTCCATACTGAGTTGCCTGGTCCTGATGGCGAGCCTGCCCGTCGAGACTTGGTTGCGGTTTCTGGTCTGGCTGGTAGTGGGATTGATCATTTACTTGGGTTACAGCCGCCGTCATAGTGAATTTGCCGGCACGCCGTCAGCACCGGGTGAGTGATGCGATGCATCACGGTTTAGCGGGGCTGAGCCAAGGTCAATCGAAACCGGACGGTCTGCTCAGATGCAGTGAGCCGAACGAGGGATGCTCACGGCCTTGCCCAGATTCCGCGCGCAATGAGCAACGACACGAGGCCCAAAATAGGGTAGAATCACACTGTTTGAGGCAATGCCGCTAGGCTTGGACCCATGAGGTCAATCCATCGTCTAAGTTACCGGAGGGGCTGGTTTACCCGCCGAGGTGCGTCCGCCATCGTGGGCTTGGCTGGGGTAGTTCTCGGCTGGATGCTAACGGGCGGGGTAGCTCTGGCCTGGGGTCCCACCGCGCATCAGGTCGTCAACCGGTGGGCGGTGGAGACGGTGGGGCCGGAGATCCGCGGCTTCTTTGAAGCCAACCGCCAGTTTCTTGTCGACCACGCCAATGATCCCGGGGAGTGGATGCAGAAAGACCGCTACGAGCGCAAGCGGCATTATGTCTACCTTGATAAGTATGGAATTTTCCCTTTTCTCGAGTTGCCGCATTCCTATCAAATGGCTGTAAACCAGTACGGGGCCAGCCGCCTCAACCGCGACGGGGTGTTGCCCTGGCAGATCGGCCGCTACAGCTTGCAGTTGACGGACGCCTTGCGCGCCCGCAAATGGGACGAAGCCAGGCTGAATGCGACGATCCTCGGCCATTATGTGGCCGACGCCCGCGACCCGCTCTGCGTGACCAGGAATTACGACGGGCAGTTGACCGGGCAGACCGGGCTGGAGACCCGGTTCGGCACCAACCTCATCGATCGTTACTCCAGCTTCTTCATCTTCCGTCCCGAAGAGTCCGTCAAGATTGACGACCCGACGGAGTATGCGTTCCGGATGTGCCTGGAATCCTACACCTGGGTCGATCACATCGTGCTGGCCGACCGGCGGGCCCTCGAGGGTCAGCGGGGTTACACGGATGATTATTACGACCGCTTCTACACGCAGGTCGGTTCTATCGCGATGCGCCAGATTAGCTCTGCCGCCCATGACTTGAGCTCGTACTGGTACACCGCCTGGCTGAACGCCGGGCGTCCTCCCTTGCCCGAACGCTGATTGCACTCGGCAAGCTTCCGGTCGTCGCATGCCTGGGAATGCTGCATCGCTGGTTGCCTTTATCAACCGCTTACCCAAGGCGGAATTGCACCTTCACCTTGAGGGCAGCGCGCGGCCTGACACGCTGCGAGAGCTGGCGCGGAGGAAGCGCCGGCTGAGGAAGGAAACCGAGGAGTGGATTCGCCAGCGGACGCAACAGAATTTTCGCTACCGCGATTTCCCCGATTTCCTTTCGGCGTTCAAGCTGGTCACCCTGCTGCTGGAGTCGCCGGAGGACTACGCGCTCGTTACCACGCGGCTGGTCGAATGGTTGGCGGCGCAGAAGGTCCGGTACGCGGAGGTGACGCTCGCGGCGGGCGTGGTCTTGTGGAAGCAACAAGCCCTCGAAGCGATCTTCGAGGCGTGTTCGACCGCCGTCCGCGCGGCCGAAACACGGTGGGGCGTGCGCCTGCGATGGATCTTCGATGTCATTCGACATTATGGACCCGAGCCCGCACGGCCAGTGCTCGAAGCGGCCATTCGCTTCCGCGGCCACGGGGTGGTGGCCTTCGGAATCGGCGGGGATGAGGTGCGCGGTCCGGTGCAACAGTTTGCGGAGATTGCGCGCGAGGCCCGGGAGCATGGGTTGCATGTGGTCGCGCACGCCGGCGAGACGGTGGGGCCGGAAAGCATCCGCCAGGCGGTCGAAACCGTCGGCGCCGAGCGGATTGGCCACGGGCTCACGGCCGCGCGGGATGCCGGCGTGCTGGCGCTGCTGCGTGAACGGCGGATTCCGCTCGAGGTTTGCCCCACCAGCAACGTGGCCACCGGCTTGTTGCTGAACCTGGGTGAGCATCCTCTACCCAGGTTCCTCGACGCCGGGCTCGAGGTCACGCTCAATTCCGACGATCCGGCCATGTTCGGGACCAGCCTGGAAAGGGAATATGTCGCCGCCGCGGAACAGTTCGCGCTTTCGCGCGAGCGGATTCTCCGCCTGTGTGCCAGCAGCTTCCGGGCCGCGTTCCTGCCCGAGGAAGAAAAGCGGACTTACTTGAAGACCCTGGCGGAGGCGGCCGCGGGGATTTGAGCGGGAGGACTGGGAGGCCCCGCCATGGGTGGGGATATCTCCGCAGGTCTGCTCGCCGCCTGTGGGCACAGCACATCGCAACGCAGCAACGAGAATAGTAGCGCGGTCGAAGCAACCTGCGATGCCCACCTTGCCGCACTGATAGTCAGCAGCAGGTTTGTCCCACTTTCTCCAATCCGCCACTCCCGCGCCTGGCTCCGAGGCGGTCAAGGAAATAAGCGGTTAACATTCGCGGGTCGTCGTGCGGGGCTGGTATAATCAATAATCCGCGCAAGGCGGTGACGATGACCAATGCCATCCGGGCAATCTTTTTCGACGCGGGCAACACGCTGATCTTCCCGCGTCTCGCCGAACTCGCGGAAGCCCTCACGGCGGATGGTTTTCCCGCGACGGTGGAGGACTTCTACGTGGCCGACCGGCGCGGGCGGGCCAAGCTCGACGAGTTCCTGTGGCCGTTGCTTCAGCAAGGCAAGGTCCCGCGGACCGTCGACCCCATCTACTGGAAGGGATACCTGGATGCGCTGATGGAGCAGCTTCATGTGCCGGAGCGGAAACAGGCAGAGGTTGTGGAGCGGCTATCGGCCCGGTTCCGAGAGATCAGTTTCTGGTCTCACGTGTTCCCGGAGACGCCCGGCATCCTTGATTCCTTGCGGGCGCGCGGATATTACCTGGGAGTAATTTCGAATTCCATGGGCTGGATTGAAGAACAGCTCGGCAACGTGGACCTGGCGCGCCACTTCGATGTCGTTGTAGATTCCGCCGTCGTCGGCATCGAAAAGCCCCACCCAGGGATTTTCCGGCTGGCGCTCGAGCGCGCGGGCGTCCAGGCTGCCGAGGCCGTCTTTGTGGGGGATACGTACTCGACCGATGTCGGCGGGGCCCAGCGCGTCGGCCTGCGGGGAATTCTGCTGGACTGCATTGACGCTTACCCCCACGCCGATTGCGCGCGGATCCGTTCTCTGAAGGAGCTGGACCAAGTTCTGGAAGGTCTTTAACTCCGCACACCGGCAGGCTGCGAGGCCCGCTTGCCGCCTCGACCCCGAATTGCATGGTGTTGGTCGTAAATGCGATCTTTACTCAAACGGATTGTTATCTTGACGCTGGGCTGGGCTTTCATACTGCTGGGGATCCTCGGCCTATTTTTGCCAATCCTCCAGGGAATCCTGTTCATTCTGATCGGGTTGATTATCTTATCAACCGAGTATATTTGGGCCCACCGGCTCGTTGAGAAACTCAAGGCGCGCTTTCCCGCCATGACCCAGAAAGCCCGCAAGGCCACTGAGCGGGCTCATCGGTGGCTGCAACACTTCAGCCCCAACAAGCCACCTCCCGCCGCCAAGTAATCCTCGTCCGTACCGCGGATCATTCGTCATCCGACCGAGGCATCAGCGTGAAAACCCTCTCCCCACCCAAAACCAACGCCGAACTGCCCTTGCCGGGCTGAGCGGACTCGTGCAAAATAGGGAAGCTCGGGCAGCCTCAGGCGATTTCTGGGCTTGACGCCAAGGGGGGAGGCGCGTGGGATGGTCAAGTTCCTGCTCTGGTACATCCTGCTGGTGTTATGCTGGCCGGTGGCCCTGCTGGCGTTGGTTGTCTATCCGTTCGTCTGGCTGCTGCTGCTCCCCTTCCGCCTTGTCGGCATTGCCGTGCGCGGGGTCCTCGAACTCTTGCGCGGCCTCATCCTCTTGCCCGGCCGCATCCTGCGCGGACCGCGTAATCTGTGATAGAATTTCAGAGCAGGGTTGGCGATCGGACCGAGGGCACTCATAACCCAGCGAACCAAGGGCACCCGAGCGAGAGACCTGCTGTCCGAAGTGGTTTGGCGCTCGAGGAACAATCATTGCTGCATGCCTCGCGAGTTCGAGCCTGCGCGTTCCCGTTGAAGGTTGCGGTCGGCGAATAAGGAGTTGGCTATGAGAAAGGCTCTTTCACGCCTTGGGGGGGGAGCCCTGCTGGCTGGGCTTTCCGTCCTGGTGTCGTTTGCGGGGTCGGAGGCCACGGGCACGCTTCGGGGGCGAGTGCTTGACCCGCAAGGATTGCCGGTGCAAGACGCCACCGTGGTAGCAACGCGACCCGGCGTCCACTTGGCAGAACGTTCCACCACCGACGCGTCGGGAGGATTCTCCTTTCCAAACTTGCCGCTGGGCGAGTATCAGTTAGAGGTAACCGCTCCGGACCTTGAGAAGGCGCAGCTTAAGGCTCAAGTCTCCGCCGGAGCGCCCGCCGAGGTTGAGGTGCGGCTGGGGCTGGCCGGGTTGCACCAAGGCGTCACCGTGGCAGCCAGCCGGCGCGAGCAGGCGACGTACGAAGTCCCGGCCTCCGCCTCCGTCATGACCCAGGAGGAACTGGAGCACAGGCTCGCGGTCAATCTCGCGGAATCGTTGCGCGACCTGCCCGGCATCGAGAGTGTCGAGGCTGGCGCTTTCCGTGCCCGCCCGGTGATCCGCGGCCTGGATAGCAATCGCATCCTAGTCCTGGTGGACGGCGAGCGGCTGAACAACGGCCGCACCTCCACCGAGTCTGCCGGCATCGAGACTTCCTTGGTCGGCGTGGACGCCGTGGACCGCATCGAGGTCATCCGCGGCCCCGGCTCCGTCCTCTACGGCAGCGATGCCCTTGGCGGCATCATTAACATTGTCACTTCCAACGTGCAGCGGGCGGCAAGCGGTTTCCGACTGGGGGGAAAGTTGAGCGTGGAATATGATTCCAGCGGCGCCGGCCGCCGTGGTTTTCTCTCCCTGTACGGCTCCACGCGCAAGGTTTCGGTGGGCCTTTCGGGAACCCTCCGGACGATTGAGGATTACTGGTCCCCGCTCGGCAGGGTGTCCGGCACCGGAGTAAGAGAGGATGCCAACCTGGCGGAGGTGCGCTTCTATCCGGCCACGGACCAAAGCTTTTTTATCAAGTACTTGCGGCACAACGCCTGGGACTATGGGTTCGCCATGCTCGTGCCTGACCCGTCCTTTGTCGCCGCGTTCCCCTTCAGCAAGCTGAGCAAGATCAGTACGGGCTACAACGGCCACTTCGCCAAACCAGCCTTCTCGTCGTTCACGGCGAACTTCTACTATCAGGAGCAGGACCGGAATTTTTCCTACCAGATAGCGGTACCCGGATTCTCGCTCTCGAGCAGCACGGTTACGCGTACCCGCAGTTTCGGCTTTGACACGCAGGCGACCGCCCTGCTTCCGGGCCGGCAGGTAATCACGTACGGCGTGAGCTTCTACCGGGATAACAACACCGACGGGAGCCTCCAGACAATTTTCCCTGGTACTTCCTGGGCACAAGTCGTGAGTCGCTCTCCCAGCGTCCCCCAAGCCGCCATTTCCGGGACAGGGATTTTCGTGCAGGATCAGGTTTCCGTCTCGTCCCGATTGCATCTGACGGGCGGCCTGCGCTTCGACGTGTTCAAGCTCCGCGTCTTTCCTACCGAGAACTTCCCGGCGGATG
>Ga0315280_10009855_pt1 | contig 12107 bp, 15 predicted proteins | sample YL17G06_40_MG_FD_203697 | JGI IMG/M metagenome (GOLD analysis project Ga0315280, IMG submission 203697) | Sediment microbial communities from Yellowstone Lake, YNP, Wyoming, USA - YL17G06_40 | ecosystem: Environmental > Aquatic > Freshwater > Lake > Sediment | place: USA: Wyoming | collected... | reverse complement strand
CCTGGAACATATTCTTTTGCGGTCACTGCGGCGAGTAGCGCACCTCCCGACTCCGGTACGAGTGCAGTCACAACTTTGACCGTGGCGCCCGTTGGCCCACCAATTCAGGTTTCGCTGTCCACCGACAAACCCTCCTATAGGCTCAACGATAAGGTTACGATTCTTTTCTCTGTCAACAGACCCGCTTACGCGAGGTTGACGATTACAGATCCTTCGGGTTCACCAACTCCGATCTATGGGACGATTTATGCGTCAGCCTCGAAAACGCTAACCGCTGACAAGATTGGCAGATGGAGAGTAGATTTTCAGGCAGATGACTTCTGCGGCGGATCTAGCAGCGCAGTTGTATTCTTTGATGTCGCACCTGACACCTACGACGTCTCGATCTCGTTGACGGGGGTGCCCTCGCAGGTCCAGGCGAACCTGATGATTGATGGTCAAAACCAAGGGACAGTTGGTGGAACTGATATCAAGAAGAGCAGCTTCAAAGTTGACACGTCACATACAGTCGGAGTAGATCAGTACGTTTCTGGCGAGACTGGTGTAAGGTACTATTGCGCCCAAAACAGTCGAAGCGTTAGTTCAACCGCGAGTTTGGTCTTTGATTTTGAGACGCAGTATTTGGCAACCGTTATGACGGATCCCGATGGCGCTACGCAAGTGAGCGGAGGGGGATGGTACAAGGCCGGTTCCACAGTTCAGACGAGTCAGGCACCCCTAAATCTTACGGGTCCCGCCGGAACAAGATACGTGTTCAAAGGCTGGCTTCTGGATGGAACGCCACAGGCAGGTAACCCAACCTCCTTCACACTCGACAAGCCTCACACAGTTGTCGCGAAATATCAAACCCAATATCAGCTAATCATCGATTCGCCAGGAGGGCTCGGCAGTCCAAAAGGTTCGGGCTATTATGATTCAGGTTCGACGGCACAGTTCTCAGTCACTTCACCAAATGGGCTTTTGATTCAACAAGTTTTCGTTCGATGGGAGGGAGACTATTCCGGGACCTCCCCACAGGGCACAATTACAATTGACTCACCGAAATTGATACACGCAGTTTGGAGAACCGACTACACTCAACTGTACATCGCCTTGGGGGTACTCGCCGCCGTAATCGTCGTCGCAGGGTTCCTCATATGGAGGAGACGACAGGTGTCAGTCCCTCCCGAGACCAAACCCACACCCCCAATGCCCGCGGAACCCGGTGAATCGACGTCTCCTCAAATATCTGGGGATTCGATCAGATGCGGCTCGTGTGGAGCAGACGTACCGGCCGGTCAAGCTTTCTGTCACGAATGCGGAGCAAGTATGACTCAGCCGTCCTAGCGTCAACCTTAAGCACTCACCCTCGAACTCACTCCGTCGGAACCTCATGGGCTCGGTAGCGGAGTCTCTGCAGCAGTCTTCTCAGCAGAGTAAGCTCTTCTTCGTTCTTTCGGGTGAACACGATTCTCTTCCCGCGGCCGAAGTCCAAGCAATCTTGGAATCAGCAGGAATAGCGTCTCGGAATGTCGATCGGAGCTACCGATTACTCACTTTAGACTCGTCGCCGGTGGGTCTGAGGTCCGTATCCGAACGAAGCCTCATGTATGATTCATGCGGAATTGAGCTTGGAAGATGTGCGGCCGAAGAGAGTGAGATCAAGCGGCTCGTTGAAAACCTGCCATTAGAAACCTTGACTCAAAACGCTTCGAGTTTCGCGGTCCGGTCTGTTAGGCTGGGGGGCGTCAGCAAGCCAATTCGACGGACAGGGCTCGAGAAGGACATTGGGTCAATGGTGAAGGCGCTTGTGCCCAGGTTGAACGTAAGGCTGCGGGATCCCGACATAACCCTTGCCTGTATTCTCTTCGACGACCTTTTTCTCCTTGGTTTGTCATCGTATTCGAAACCGTCGGGGATGATCGCTCCAAGGCGTCCGCGAAAGCGGCCTGTCTTCCATCCGTCCACGATGCCGCCCAAGATCGCTCGTTGCATGGTCAATCTTGCACGGGCTACTCCGGGATCGACGTTTGCGGATCCCTTCTCAGGGGTGGGGGGCATCATTATCGAGGCCGCTGTAATAGGGTGTAGAGTCCTGGGTATCGACGCTAATTATCGCATGCTTCGCGGGGCAAGAAAGAACATCAACTACTTTGGCCTTGATTCGCTCGGATTTCTTAGAGCTGATGCGCGTCACATGCCTCTTCAACCCCTTGACGCGATTGCGACGGATCCCCCTTACGGGCGCGGGTCTTCAACGATGGGAAATAAGGTGGCCAAGTTGGTTGAGGATTTCTTGATGGGAGTGAAGTCATCCTTGAAGAGAAATCGGCACCTCTGCATATCGGCGCCGGTTGAGGTCGAGGTTGAAGATTACGCTCATGACGCAGGTCTCATGGTGAGAGAGAAGCATTTGGCTAGGGTCCACCGTAGTCTTACAAGGCAGTTTGTCGTCATTCAGAATGCGTAGAACGTGTTTCAGGCATGCCTGTATCAGTTACTTTTCTTGGAACAGGAGGAAGCGTTCCAAGTAAGCATCGAAACCTTCCCAGCGTCCTTGTGAGACGCGGACCGGAGGTACTGCTTTTCGACTGCGGCGAAGGAACTCAACGGCAGTTTCTGCAAGCGAAAGCTGGGACGAATCGGAAGATGACTATATTCATCAGCCATCTTCACGGAGACCACCTCTTCGGGCTCCCCGGCCTACTTCACTCGATGTCCTTCATGGGTAGAACGCGAGAGCTAGAGATTGTGGGACCGAAAGGGGTTGCTCAATTCATCAACGCAATCAATAGGGTTGTTAAGTTGTATTCGGAGTTTCCGCTCCACGTTAGAGACGTCGGGAGCGGTATCATCGTGGATGAGGCGGAATATATTGTTCGCGCGGCTGCAGCGAAGCACGGCGTGCCATGCTTGGCGTATGCGTTTGAAGAAAAGCCCAGACCAGGAAGATTCGACCCAGCGAAGGCGCGGAGGTTCGGGATACCTGAGGGTCCGCTCTGGAAGAAGTTGCAGACAGCGAATTTCATCACCTTTGGAAAGAGAAGGGTTCGTTCGAGTCTCGTTGTCGGGCCGCGGAGGCGTGGCGTGAAAATCACGTATGCTGTTGACACACGCCCATGCAGTAGCGTTGCGAGGCTGGCGGCTGGGTCGGATCTTCTGATTCACGATAGCTCATTCGACGAGTCTGCTGCAATCAAGGCGAAAGATTATGGACACTCGACGGCAACCGAAGCCGCTCAGATCGCGAAGAAAAGTAAAGTTCGCAAGCTAGCGCTTTTTCACATCAGCGCCATGTACGAGGATGCTAGGCCGTTGCTACTTCAAGCAAAGCGGGTATTTCGCAACACCGTACTTGCCGAAGATATGGCCACGATCTATGTTGATCGGTGAGCCATGGGATAGAGAGGTTGACCGGGTTTGGCTGCAAGGAAGTCTATCACAGCGTCTGGGTCTTCCGCCTCTACATCTACAGAGATAGGTCCCAACGGAGATTCTCCAGTCGGCCCGCAGAAAGACATACGGCCCACGAAAGCCGCCTGCTTGTTAATGTAGAATCGAAGATGCTTGCCGCGCGTACCCCCGAAGAGAATCGATCTTGCCGCCGTGCGTATCCTTTCCTGTTTGATCAAGTTTCGGAGGGTGTCTAGAAACTCGAAGCCTTCTCCTTGTATCTTCAAGGTTACAGTGTCGTAGGATGTTGCGTTCCGCTGTATCTTTGCGGATGGGAAGACGTTGCGAAGGGCCTGTTCCACTTTTGTTTCGTCTTCCGTTGGATTGACGAAAGATTCAGCGATGACTCGAATCGGCATCAGGTCCTCAACGTTCCGAGTTTGTTCTTGAAAGTGCTCTGAAGTTCGGAGATCGTGCCTTCATTGACTAGCAATATATCTGCCAAGGCAATTACCTGCCCCAAACCTACGTTCAGCTCGCGTAAGTCACGCTCGTAGAATGTGTCCCAGGTCTTGGGATCGTCGCTTCTGTTTCTTGAGAGTAGGCGTTGGAAACGTGTTCTTGGAGAGGCATGTATTGCAACGGTTGAGACGTCGAATTTCGACTTGAGCTCAGTCAGTTCGTCTTGACTTCTGATTCCTTCGATGACCACAACAGTCGCTTCATTTGCATCGACCTTCGGCAACAGCCTCCTCGCGACGGCGGCTGGGCCTTCCTTACTTCTGACATCAAGCATCACTTCCCCCATGTTCTTGGGGGTTGGTTGGAGGCCCCTTCGCTCAGTCTCCTCCCTGATCACATCTCCGAGAACCAGGACTCCGAAGCCGAGTTGTCTGGCGGCTTCTGCGGCGACTCCTTTGCCGGCTCCGGGCATTCCAGAAATAGCGATGACTTTCTTTTTTTGCTGCATCTGCCGGCAAACGTCTCCAGAGTTCCTCGCACAGGTTTGAGTTCGTGAACCGTTAAATCCAGTTTCTCAATATTAGGCTTCGGCTGCGTGTAATCGTGTCTCAGGAACGCATCAGAAGTTTCATTGCAGTTGACCTAGACGAACCGTCATTACGAGAACGCATAACTAATTCCCAGAGAGGGTTGGAACAAACTGGAGCTCAACTGAAGCTTGTGGACCCTAACATAATGCATCTCACGTTGCGTTTTCTCGGGGAGATTCCTAGAACGGCAGTCGATGGAGTCAAGGAAGCGCTTACTGGCCTCCAGTTTCGAGGTTTCGAGGCCTACTTCTCGGGTCTCGGCGCGTTCCCGAGCATGAAACGGATCAGTGTGGTCTGGGTTGGGATGACGCGAGGAAGCGAGCAGCTCAACGAGATCTTCCACCAATTAGAGCCCAAGATCAGGCAACTTGGCATTCCAGCAGACAACAAAGGGTTTAGTCCTCATCTCACGATTGCTCGTGTCAGATCAGGCGTCAATAGAGACGCACTCGCAGAATATGTTTCGAGCATGCGTGAACACGAGTTTGGTGGGATGCAGGTCACTAGCGTTCGATTGAAGAAGAGCACTCTGACCCCAAGGGGCCCGATCTACGAAACACTTCAAGAAGCGCGAGCCGTCTCTTAGACCAGCTAGTGCGGGTCCTTGGACAAATTCGATGAAGTCTGCAATGTCGTTAGGAAGAGAATGGTTCCCTCTCAGAAGTCGAGGCTTGCCGTAGAGGCAAAGGCTGAAGAGATCAGGAAAGCCGTCGAGCGTGAATGTCAGAGAGCAAACCTCTCAGCTGAGGTTCGCTTGGATGGGTCGGTTGCCAAGGACACTTGGGTGGTTGGTTACGAAGAAGCAGATATCTTCATGCGCGTCTCGACAGAACTCACAAAGAAGCAACTTCAGGATATCTGCCTGCCAATAGCAAGGAAGGCTTTGGCTCCGAATCCGGTTGTTGAACGATTCGCCGAACACCCCTATATCGAATCAACCGTTAAGACACGAGGCGGACAACTGAAAGTCAACGTCGTTCCATGCTATAGAGTAGAGAAAGGAAATTGGCTGAGCGCGACTGACAGGAGCCCGTACCATACCGAATACATTCGTTCACACCTCAACGACGCGAAACGCGATGAGGTACGATTGCTGAAAGCCTTCTTGAGAGGTATCGGGACCTACGGAGCCGATATCAAGACGGGAGGGTTCAGCGGAATGCTCTGCGAGACACTCGTCGTCTCGTATGGAGCCTTTCGAGCAGCCGTCGAAGATTTTTCTGAGTGGCATGTAGACCGCTTCATAGATGTTGAGAACTACTACGAAGGTAGAGGTGACGAAGTGCACAGAGTCTTCAAGGAACCGTTGGTTGTCATAGACCCTGTCGACAAAGGACGCAACCTCGGAGCCGCCGTTCGAACAGACCAACTCTGGAATTTCGTCGGCGCCTCAAGACAACTGATCTCCAAGCCATCCCCGTCTCTATTCGCCGCGCCGCAATTGAAACCTCTCACCCTCACACAATATCGAAATCTCATCAGGAAACGGGGCTCGACGATCGTCTGCTTGGCTACGGGAAGAATTGAAGCGGTCGTAGACATTCTCTGGAGTCAGCTGTATAGAACGCAAAGGGCCTTGGTCCATCTTCTGGAGAGCAGTGACTTCAAAGTTATCAGGTCAACCGCATGGAGCGATGAAAAGCGACTCAATGTCATACTCTTCGAACTAGAAGAGGAGCACCTGCCAGCAGCTAAGAAGCGCGAAGGGCCCCCCGTCCAGCGGTCCGCCGAGAGCGCATCATTTCTCTCGAAGCACATGGACAAATTCGGGACGCTTTCAGGACCGTGGATAGAACACGACCGATGGGTCACACACAAGATGAGAACCAACACATCAGCTGTCAAACTGCTCAAAACTACGCTGAGAGATGGCGGAACGAATGTCGGTGTGGCCGACTTATTTGCCAAATCCTTCAAGAAGAATTTGCAAATCGCAACGGATCAAGCACTATCCCCTTTGATTTCCTCAAATGACGAGTTCGCCAAGTTCATGAGAAGCTATCTTTCAGGTCGGCCTAACTGGCTTGCTTAAACCCGAACGAGTAGCAGTGGCAGAGCTCTTCGGAACAGACCATTCCCGAATCCTGACCTACCCAAAAGGAAGTCATGAGGAGGTCAAGGGTAGAATTGAAGAGTTGGTGGAGATTGGCGTAACCGAGCTGTGCTTCGAAGGGCCTTCGCTCATAAATGGGATTCCAGTCTTGGGAAAGGGCTGCGTCGGTCTTGTGACCAAAGCCACCCTTGATGGTGTCCCAGTTGCACTGAAGATTAGACGGACTGATGCTGACCGCTCATCCATGAGGAACGAGGGGAGACTGCTGCGCTTGGCGAACAGTGTCGATGTTGGGCCACAACTAATCGCGTCAACAAGGAATTTCCTGGCAATGGAACTGATCGACGGGGTTCCTTTGTTCAGATGGTCTGAAAGTTCATTCGCCGCGAAGAAGGTGAGAGTAGAACGTATCCTGCGGGGCCTTCTTGCAGACTGTTTTAGGCTTGACGGCATAGGCTTAGATCATGGAGAGCTGAGCCATGCGCCGAAGAACGTGCTCGTCAGCAGGACGGGTGAACCGTGCATCGTGGATTTTGAAACCGCAAGTACTGCCAGGCGTGTGGCAAATGTAACTTCGCTGTCACAGTATTTTTTGTTCGGTCGAATATCCAGGAGAATACGTGCCTCGATCAAAATCCCGAGAAGAAATACTGTTTTGAGAACGCTGGCTGAGTACAAGCGCGAGGGCTCTGTTGAGTCATTTCAGAATATTCTCAGAGTCTTAGAGCTCTAGGGGTCATGAAAGGTTATTATGAATCCTCCATCGTGTTTGCGCGGCGTGGGGCCGTCGTCTAGAAGAGATCAGTTGAACAATCTCTGGGCAACTTGGTCTGGGAACACGATTTCCGCCAACAGGATACCAGAGCGCACTTGCGCGCGGTGAACCTGGGGCGCTGGCGTCCCCAAGAAGCAACGGTCTTGAGGCCAGAGGTCGTGGGTTCAAATCCCACCGGCCCCACCATATCATGGGTTTAACAGCCTGATTTTGACCATGCCCTCCTCATTTTGAGCCGTTTTCGAAGGCTCCCTGACTCATTCGCAGTCAAGCCTTACGAGGAATTTACCCACAGTAACTGACAATGATAAGGATGACTAGAGAGGGTAACGTGAAGTTAACGGTTGACGGGATGAGGTGTGAAAATCCGGTTGATAGCAGGAGTTTCACATCGGGCTCCGCATAGCAAATATCATTGTTATCTGGTTATTGCTTCTGGCTGCTATGGAAGTTCCAGTAACAATCTACACACACAACAACACCCTGATCTTCGATTTACTTGAAGAGAATAGTGTCAGTAAGGGACTACGAAAGCAATTGACCAATGACTTAGCTGTTAGATTTGATAGTGCCAAAATCCACGGAGCTCTCGATGTTCCCGAAGTGATACAGATCACTCTAGTTGTGGCTGAGCATCTCGCCGAAGCAGTTGCTGCTGGCCTCATTACCTACTATTTGCTAAAGAAACTCGATAGAGATGAAGCGAAAGTGACCAAACTAGAAATCGGTAGCGTCACGGTAGATGTTGACAAGGACAAAATAAGAAAGATTGTTCTGAAGAAGATTAGGAGAACTAGCTAGCTAAGTCTTCTTACTCGTGGTTTGCATCAATGTCAGCCACTTAGCTTGGCCTGCTCTTAATCGCCTTGTTAAGCGCTTCAACTATCTCGTCTGCAAGCTTCATAGACTCTGGAAGAGATTCAGTAACATCTTCACCAGGCTGTACCTTGCGAAAACCTTCGACCAAACCACTTCACGTTACCCTAGAGAGGGTAACGGTACATTGTCGGTTGATGGCAGGATAACTTCTTGCTGTTACTTTTCGGTTTATGGGGTGGTTCTGGAGGATTGGTTGTTGTCTAGGTTGTGGTCTACGGCATCATGTTCAATCTTTAGGTTTCCGATCTTTCTTCAACCAGTCATTGATAGCTTCCTCTATCGCACGGCTCAAATTTCCTTTCTTACCACCGAATTTCAAAACAACTGCCAATCGCAATCGTCGCTCGACTCTATCCGACAGCGCTATGTAGATTTTTCCCAAGTATAGATCGGGAATAGACGATTTGCGTCACTCTTAGGCAATTGTTAATTGTGCCTCATATTGAAACAATAACAAGGAAATTCAGGTAACGTGAAGTTAACGGTTGATGGAAGTAGCTGTGAAAAATCGGTTGATAAACTAGAGGGCGTGTCCAACTTCTAACTCGTATTCTTTTAACCGTCTTTCATACTCATCTCTTATGGCCTGATGCAGTTGGCCGAAGCGTCTTTCAAATTCGTCTTTCGTGTAAAATGAGTAAGTGGATTTGCCTTGCAGTTTCTCCACTGATGCCACAGCATACGGTTGCCAGTCAAACCACAACTGCCGCACCACCGAACCCACATACATCTGCGATTTCATCATCTCCAGCATTTCGCCAAGATACCTTCCGAGTACCTCCGACCCAAACGAATAGGTCACTCCTAGAGCTACCCCCCAAGATTCCATGTTGCCAAAATAGAAGAGCAAGCGCCACAGGTTGTCAATCCTCTTTTCTAGATTGGCAATGCGTCTTTCTCGCCTGAGTTTTCGTTCTTCGTAATACGAGGCAATTATAGGTGAGATAACACTTCCAAGAAAACTTCCAATCCCAAGTGCGGCAACGAAACCTAGAATTGTCTGTGAGTCCAATCGGGTTCTGGTATCACAATCCTAGTGCAGTATTCTAAATGGCTTTGGGCCGAACAGCGTTCTGGATTAAGGTTATCCACTTGTTCTCTCCCTCTACCGTGATTCCTGCGGCCTCGCTTGGGTAATGCGTCATCTGCGTTTGGTGCGTTAGGGCAAACCGTTTGGTAGCTTGAAAGATAAAGGTAGCAAAACCCACAAAAGCGCACTTGTTCTTACTCTGTCGTAGGGTAGATGCAGTATGACGGATATAGACGGAGCCGTTAAGGAACTTATTAGAATCCTAGGCGAGAAGAACCTGTTGACTGATGAAGAAATTCGAAAGATACGTTCCCGTTATCAGTCTGCTAGAACGACTATTTCGACTGACCCTATCTAAGAATAAGCAAGAAAAGCGAGAGGAGGTTAGGTCACTTCTTCAAAGTAAAACTCATGTCATTTATTGGTTGAAACGTCTTCCACTACGAGTGTTGGGGCATGAGTTCGGACAGACTCTATTCCATCCTTACAAGATTGTTTGGTAGTATACCCCTCGCTTACTGCAATTGTTTTCTCGTTAGGGGCGACCAATTTGAACATGAACTGCGTAGTGCCGTAATCTTGAATTACGTATTTTGCTTGCAAATTCTATCACCTCCGATTCTTCCGATCTTATGAATGCCTGATGTGCGGATATGATACTACTAGGTGCAATGCTCCCACCCAGAGATAGGTGAAGGTAATGTGTCAACTGGAATGTAACAACCGCAGGGAATCACCATTTTGGGGCATCAATCGACAAGGTAACGGAACCCTAGAGAGGGTAACGGTACGTCTTCGTCTGCTCGCTTTGGTTGTTACCAATCGTCTGCTAGGGGGTAACATCAAGATGATGGTTGCTAGTCGTTCTGGATTTTCCTGTCAGGCGTCGGTTGCGGCAAAACGGACACGTTTTTGAATTGGGTTCTTAGCCGTACTTTCCTTTGAGAGCTTTGTTTAGAGCTTCGACTATTTGGTCTGCAAATTCCGTATCCTGCTCGACATACTGCGTGACATCTTCCATAGGTTGTACCTTCCGAAACGCTTCTACAGGAATGCCAATTCGGGTTGCTCTCATGTTTTCTCCAATATGGACTCGCATGACGAAGATTCCTTAACAGAGCAAGTCCAAAAGCATTAGTACACAGAAAGTTGTTGCTCTGCATCGAGGTCTTGTAGTGACCGAGTTCTCTAGCCCAGCTGATCTATTTGCCTTTGCAGTAATATTCTTCCCTGGTTTCGTCAGTCTGTCAATAGCAATGCGACTTCATGATGTTCATGCGGACAAGTTGGGAGCTGTTGAAAAGGTTGTCTTGAGTTTCGCACTATCGGTCGCAAGTTTCTTCATAGCAGGTGTACCACTTGACCCGTTGGCTCCTTCCAAATCTGTATTGTCGTTCACAAATCTCACAATCGTTTTTCTCGTCGCAATAGGGTTAGGTCTAGTAATAGCTATTTTTTACTATGCTTGGATTTATGTCGAGTTTCACATCATTGGAGTGGCTGATTGGATTAGGGTGAAGCTCGGACTGACATTATCTCCGGGGACGACTCTAAATGACGCTTTAGACGTGTTCTGGGATTATCGTGACAAGAGTTACGTTGTCGTCATGGATAAGGACGGTCAAAAGTATCGCGGATTTCTGGGGATGGTATCCTTTGAACCTACAATACAGTTGGCGCTTTCTCGGCACAACAATAAGAACCCTGAAAAATTCGAAAAGGATGAATGGAATTCTGTCGATGAATGGATCTTGGTCTTTGCAGAAGACAATATAAGGTGGATAGGCGCAGCTGCTATTTGATTTACTTGCCAGAAGATAACTCTAAGAAACAGAGTGGCGAGGCTAAAGTCGAAAAGATAAGAGAGACATTTCAGGGAGATAGACGAGACCCTTCAATTATTCAATTAGCGGCTAATCCCACTGGTGTTCAGACCGCAACGCCTGAAGTTAAGGCGAAGAAACCATCTGAGTCAAAGTAACTTCAGCCAAGAGACCGTAAGACACTCCGTGAAAGAGCAAGACAGCGAATGCTTCAAGGAGAATTGAGGTCAATCTGATCTTACATGCCTTTGAGTCTCTTTCAATTTCGATATGTTTGCAAAGCGTGTCCACTTCAAAATCTCACGCAGAGTGCTCTCTATAGAATCGATCTTCTGCTGAACTTCCTTCGGCAACTCTGTCAATGCATCCAATATCATTAATTAGCAACGGAAAATTCCTAAACTTTCATGATTTTGGGAATAACGGTAAGTACATGCAGCTCGTAGGATAGGCTCAGATTTCACTCCTGCATTTATATGTCGCAAATCCTGGCTAATAGTCGAGGATGGGGTTGGCTCTGGACGGGCGTGTTGTCGTCGCAATATTCCTGTTAGTGTTCGGTCTCGGATTCATCTTTCTGGCTGTGGTTTCGCCGACTAACGACATGTCAGTCACAATTAACACGAAACCGCCTCTTAGCATGCTTGTGAATTATGATCCCTACAGTGGTACCGTTACGATTCGAGGAACTAATCAGGATGCAAGACCCGTGGAGGGACTAACAGGGATAGTCTTCCTTGTTTTGGGCGTTCTCCTTCTAAGAAGAAAGGGACACTTTGCGATTTGAGTTGCCGATGTTGGCAGCAGTTTATCGTCGAAAGGCAGTATCCTCTCTTGAGTTGATATGCAGGATTTCTTGAAATCGTTTCTTTGTCTCACGTTCACCGTCTTGAGTTTCCATCGAATGCGCCATACACAGGTGATAAATCAGACCTGATGTATTTCTGTCCCAAGCAAGAGCTACTGCGATCAGAGGTTGGCGAGGAGTAGGAAACAATAGAGTTGACAAAAGCGGACGCAGCTCTGGACAGACTACACAAATGGGCGGGAGACAGTGAACCTGACCTATACTCCTATCTAAAGGATTTCTTTGTTGAAGTTCTCGGTTACCCACGTGAGTCAG
>Ga0315280_10009854_pt1 | contig 12111 bp, 10 predicted proteins | sample YL17G06_40_MG_FD_203697 | JGI IMG/M metagenome (GOLD analysis project Ga0315280, IMG submission 203697) | Sediment microbial communities from Yellowstone Lake, YNP, Wyoming, USA - YL17G06_40 | ecosystem: Environmental > Aquatic > Freshwater > Lake > Sediment | place: USA: Wyoming | collected... | reverse complement strand
GGGCGAGTTATCGACCATCTCCGATTCCAGTACCAGACTCCGGGCGGGATTGCTCATAGTCAACTGTCCGGCGAGTGGCATGATCGTGCCATTAAAGTATATCGACACACTGCCCTCGGCGAAATCGCCATTCACGTCTGCCCCCAGTTCCGTCAGAAGGCTCCCGACGTCGATGGGGAGCTTTTCCTGCGGCTGGATGGTCATCGCGGGCGCGAGCACGGCTTGGCCGGAAAGACCGCGTACCGCCAGGGTAAAGTCAAGCGGTTTAGGGGAAGCGCTCACCAGCAGCAGGGTGGAATTGAACCCGTCGCGGAGAGAGTAATAGGGGAAGTCGATCTCCCGCGGCGCGGTCTGATTTGACTGGTCGCAGCAGGGAGCCCCAGTTGCTTGCTCTGTCTAAGCGCGAGGAAGATTCGGTTTGCGATCCAGAAGAGAGCATGTCGCCACTACAACGGCGACGAGGAGGAGGGAAAGACGCGTGAGTTTCATGGCGCCCTCCGGTGATGTTGTCCGATGAGTAAGATCGAGGTAGGGAGTAAACACTACGAGTCTTCCATATACTTGTCAAGTATTAATTTGACATTTGGACATCCTGTCCGCAAGATAATTTGGCCGAACCCCAAGACTCTTTTGGCTGGGTTTGGTGAGCGGCGCTTTGAGCCCGTGAGGACTGACATAGGCAGCCCTGCCAACCATCGGTTTCCAGGTCTAAATGGAATCCAGAACGGCTTCCTCCCCTCCCCGGAGAACGTCTATAATTGCTGCCAGTCGAGACTCGGAACATGACTTCCCAGGCTGAACCTGCCTACCTTGCTATCTACGAAAGTGGTGAGCTGAAGCGGCGGGTGGGGCGGGCGGTCGAGATCCTACGGTCGTGCACAGCCTGCCCACGCAATTGCCACGTCAATCGCCTGGCGAACAAGTTTGGGGTTTGCAAGACGGGACGCTACACAGTCGTCTCGAGCCATTTCCCTCATCACGGCGAGGAAGATTGCCTGCGCGGCTCACGGGGCTCCGGAACCATTTTTATATGCGGCTGCAACTTGCGCTGCGTCTTCTGCCAGAACTACGACATTAGCTGGCAGGTGCGAGGCACGCCCACGCCTCCCGAGAAGCTCGCCCGGATGATGCTGGCGCTCCAGGCTCAGGGCTGCCACAACATCAATTTTGTGACGCCGGAACACGTAGTGCCACAGCTCGTCGAAGCGCTGCCACTGGCCATCGAAGGGGGGTTGCGACTTCCGCTGGTTTACAACACCAGCGCCTACGATTCGATGGAAAGCCTCGAACTGCTCGACGGCATCGTCGATATCTACATGCCAGACTTCAAGTATTGGGATGCGGAAATGGCGCGGAAGTATTCGCGCGCTCCCGACTACCCGGAAGTCGCGCGGCGCAGGATCAAGGAAATGTTCCGTCAGGTGGGCGACTTGGTCATCGACGAGAACGGCGTCGCCAAGCGAGGACTGCTGATTCGCCACCTGGTGATGCCTCTGAACATTGCCGGCACGAATGAGGTGATGCGCTGGATCGTGCGCGAGCTGTCGCCCACCACCTACGTGAACGTCATGGCGCAGTATTATCCAGCGGCAAAGGTTTCGCGCTCTGAATTCCCGGAAATCAATCGCCGCCTCACGCCGACGGAATACGAACAGGCTCTGGATCAGGCGTGGCGCGCCGGCCTGAAACGCCTCGACCAACGCCGGCCTTTCTACGTCTGAATCCTCTAATGGCCCTTTCCCAAACAAGGTGGGGATGATGCGGCCTTCCACCAGGATATAGCAAGGCGTGAGGTCGATCAGTCGATCCGCAGAAGAACTCCCCCACCCGGCGCCAGCCAAGTGATTTCGCCCAGCACCAGCTCCTCTCGGCCCGAGTACGAAGAGATGCGGAGCAGTCTGCGGCTTTCTTCCTTCAAGTGCAGCCTGAAGAGGAAGGAGTGTTTCAGGTCTTTGTTCACGATCATCAGGTAAGGATGTTCCTGTTGATCCACAAACTCTCCGATTAGGAAACGTGCCGGAATCGGAGGGTGAATAGAAGGTGTGAAGGTTTCCACCTGCTTGACCAGACGGCTTTCGGCAAGCGGCCGGCCTTCCGCAGGCACATCGGGAGAGTGATATACACCTGTGCTCCGTAACTTGATCAGGGTGGGGGCCAGCCGGTGAATCTGATAGTTGATGCGCCGCAGCATATCCCAGGTTGGCGTGCGATTGCCAAACTGGTCGATGGCGCCCAGTCGGAAGTTGTCGGCCGCAGGTGTGAAGTAGGAGTAGTACTGGATTCCCCGCCCGCCGTAGGCCAGAGTGCCGTATACCTGCAGGTTGAAGGTGGCATCCGAGGGCTCCATGAGATTGTAATGAGCGTTGGCCAGGATGCAGTTCCAGAACGGGGTTCTGGTGTCAAGGCTGACGCGACGGACAATTTCGAGGTTGGTAAAGAAATAGTCGCGCATTTCACCTTCCACCAGTGAGTAGTTGTCGTAACTGATAAAGGGCGGGTGCACAGTCTCGATCAATCTTCGCACGTAAGCCTCGTAGTCGGGCGTTCCCAGTTGAGTGCGGCTGGTATAAGTCGGGTGAAGGTTTACATAGGGCCAGGTGTTAGGCATAACCACTTGTAAGAGAGTCGCGACGCGCCCTAGCCCGGGCATCAGGGAAGCGGTGGGTTCGTCGCGGAGAAAGAAGCCTAACACAGCGGGGTGGTCTCCAACCTCTCGAGCTAGTGCGGTGATATTGGGTCGAATCTGGTCCTCGGTCGGCATTTTTTCCCAGTCGTAGCCGCTGGCGCGTGGGTCGCTGACGAAGCAAGCAAGCCCGGCGGCCCTCACTCGGTCTGCGTCTTCGGCGCGGCAGAATCCCGAAATGTTCAGCCCCACCTCTTTCATCAGCCGCAACTGCTCGGGATCCGAAGGGGAATCACCCCAGGCCATCACCGCGAAATCACGGGGCGAGACATGTGGGGGAGGAGAAACGAACTGGGCGCGTGCTACGACTGGGAACAGAAACGCCAGCAGAAACAAGGTTGCCATAACGCTTAAGCGACTCATGCTCACTCCCAGAAAAGTGGAGTAGGTCAGCATAGCTCCGCGACGGCAGCGGGCGCGAGCAAACAACGCCAAGTCAGCGGACCACCAGAAGATCGATCGAGAGCATCTTGGCAAGCGCCTCGACCTGCGGGACCACGTCGCCGTGAAGAACGGTACCCTCGCCGCCGCTCGTCAGCCCCACGTCCTTGAACCACTGGCTTTGAAAAAGCAGGAGGCCGATCTTGGGTCTCAGCTTCTTCATGGCCAAAACCTTCTGAACCGATAGCAGTCAGTTCGGGCCTTTTCCCCAGGGTGGACGCGTCGCAAACGCCAAACAGCCATTGCCTGCCGGCTGTGGACCCCGCGCCCTTTTCTGCTGGCTTGGTTTGCGGAAAGGCGAGGCGATTCTATCTCCGGAAAAATTACCTCGCAAGCTTTTCCTTGCGCTTTTGCTGCCGAGGACTGAACCTGGTCGGGCGTTGTCTGCTTTCCGGTTTTTCCATTTCGTTGCCATAGTTGGGAACATGCTTCATGGCCGGGTGGTGCTAAGCTCTCGCTCGGTGCGGGATGGTATAATTCCAGACGAAGTACTCACGGGGTTGATGTGAGAGGTGCACCATTTGCCGAGAGCCTAAGCGAGTCGTGCTCGCGGCGGAACAAGTTGTCCTGGGGCTTCCTGCTGGCCTTCGTCATGGCCGTCGTGCGGCTTAACGGCGCCACCTGCCCGGAGGGGCCGGTGGTTTGGATGGATGAAAAGACGGCAGCGTCGCACGTATTGGCGAAGCGTGATGTCGAGCTTCCGGCGAGTATGACGCGGTTCGCCGAGGTCCAGAGGGTGGTGGTGCTGGTGACGGTGGATCGGCGAGGAAAGATCTGCAACCTGAGACCGGTCGCGGGTCCCGCTGAGTTGAGGAAGATGGCGGTCAAAATGGTGAAGAAGCACTGGCGTTACCGTCCCTTTCTGGTGGACTGGAAGCCCGTGGTCGCGCAATTCCCCGTCACGGTGAGGTTCCTCCCTCCGAGACGAGAAGAGCCACGTTGGATCACTGCCTGCGAGCATGGATCGCTGCGGCTTTCCACACTGCCCTAGCAGACGATGAAGACATTGGAGGAATACCTCGCGCTAGCAGCTCAGAACCACGGCCACATGTGTCCCGGCCAGGTGCTGGGGATCCGCATGGCGATGCTGGGGCTGAGGTCACTGGGAATAGACGATCCCGGGAAGTACCGCAAGCGGCTGGTGACCTTTGTGGAGATCGATCGCTGCGCTGCCGACGCCGTGAGCTTGGTCACGGGCTGCCGGCTGGGGAAGCGCTCGCTAAAGTACTTGGATTACGGCAAGGTCGCTGCCACGTTCCTGGACTTGGAGACTAACCGCGCCGTGCGCGTCGTAGCTCGTGAGGAATCGCGCGACCAGGCCAAGGTCATGTTCCCGGCGCTGACCGATCCTCGCCAGGCGCAACTGGCAGCCTACAAGGTGATGGATGACGAGGAGCTGTTCGTCTGGAGACCCGTGCGGGTAACGTTGCAGCCGGAAAATCTCCCGGGGTGCCCTCGCTCGCGCGTCACTTGCGAGCAATGTGGGGAGGGCATTAACGACGGCCGCGAGCGCCACGCAGATGGCCGTACCTTGTGCCGCCCCTGCGCGGGCGAAAGCTACTACGAACAAGTGACAAGTGACGAGTGACGGGCAGCAAGTACCTGTTACTTGCTACTGACCTCTAGTTGCTATATTTGAAATGTCTGACCAACCGCTTCCCATTCCGAACATCCCGCCCGGAGCCGTAGCGGTCCGGCGCCGGTACTGGCCGGTTGCCACGCTTGTCATCCTGGCGGTGAATGTTGCCATCTTTCTGCTCATGACCTCCGCCGGGGGCTCGACGGATCCCGATGTTCTGCTGAATTTCGGCGCGTCTTTCGGGCCGTATTTCCGCCGCGGGGAATACTGGCGGGTGGTGATGCCGATGTTTCTCCACATCGGCTGGCTACATCTTGCCGTCAACAGCTATGCGCTTTACGTTCTCGGTCCCATCCTGGAGCGGGTTTACGGGTACGGCCGGTTCGCCGCCTTGTATGTCGCCATGGGCATCGGCAGCTCGTTTCTCTCCGTGAGTCTTTCAAGCAGTGTTGCTGCCGGGGCTTCCGGGGCGATCTTCGGGATCGCGGGCGCCATGCTGGTGACGGGATACTTGCATCGCGACGTGATCCCGCTCCGCTGGGGGCGAGCTTTCGGCAGAGGGATTCTTCCCTTCATCGTCGTCAATTTGGCGTTTGGGTTTTCCGTTAAAGGGATCGACAACTGGGGACACCTGGGCGGCTTGGCGAGCGGGATTTTGTTGGGGCTATTAATTCCCCCGCCCGCCCACGATCTCCTGGCGGGGTCCGCGAGCCAACAGCCCTCCCAGGCTGTCGTGGTGCTTCCCGTGGTCGTAGTTGTCCTGGCGATGGTGGCGACGGTGAGTCAGTACCGGACCTCTCGCGGGGCGACCCGCCTGCTGCAAGAAGGTGTGCGCTTGCGCGCCGCGCATCAGAACGCGCGAGCCTTGGAGCGGTTCAAGGAAGCGGCGCGGCGGGCGCCTCGCGATGAACGCCCGCACGAGCAGTTGGGCGCGCTGTACCTCGAAGAGAAGCAATTTGACCAGGCGATCCGAGAATACCAGGAGGCAGTCCGACTGAGCCCAGGGTCCGCGCAGACGCAGCTCGGGCTGGGCCTGGCTTACCGATTGAAGGGTGACCTCGCCAAGGCGCAGCAGGTTTTCGAAACGGCGCTCAAGGAGAACCGGCGCCTCGCGGACGGGCAGCGGCTGCTGGCTGACCTCTACGCGGAACAGAAGCTCTATCCGGACGCTATCCAGCACTATCAGGATGCCTTGCGTCTTGAACCGGACATGGCCGAAGCCCACAACAACCTTGCCTGGCTTTACGCCACGAGCGAAGACCCGAAGTTCCGCAATCCTCAGGCGGCACTCGCCCATGCGCGGCGTGCGGTGGAGTTAACGCGTTGGAAGTATGCGGGATTCATAGATACGCTGGCGGAAGCTTACTATGCCAATGGCAGTTTCCAGGAGGCTGTCAGGATCCAGGCAAAGGCCCTGGAGCTGGAACCCAACAATCCTGAGTTCCAAGAACACATGGCTCGTTACCGCAAGGCCGCAGGGGTGTGATAGACTCCACCGATCAATCGCGTGTGATCTCCAATCCTCATCAGGGAGTGAGAAGTGATGAAACGCCCTCGGGTCCGCGTTTATGCCAGCATTATTTCGGTTGCTTTCCTTCTATCTCTTTTGTGCGCGATCGCCGGCGGCGGTTTTGCGCAAATGCCTGGTCAGCCCCTTCCGAAGACTTCCACGCGCATTGACGCGCCTTTCACTCTCTCCGTCGAGACGCCGCACGTGGCCTGGGGAAGGCCTTCGCCTGATGGGCCGATCCGCGCCTTCGTTGTTCCCAGTGTGAGTGAAGGGCGCACGCTGGTGGAACTAGCCGAGCGCATCGATCTCCAGTTTGACACGGTGATGATTGATGAAGCCTGGGACGCGAACACCTGGACCGTGGGTACCAACGATAACTACGAGGCCAGAAACTATAACCTCGCCTACAAGTATCTGGAAGAAGACCTCACGAAGGATACTCCCTATGACGTGATTGTCCTGCCTAGCCTGCACGGGTGGAACCGCCTGCCGCAGGCAGTGCGCGAATCGATCCTTAAGCGCGTGGAGCAGGGAACGGGGCTGGTCTTGATTCATCCCACCACGGGCATCCCTGCGCCGGACGACCCCCCAACCGAACGCCCCCTAAACGATTTCGCGCCCGCCTATGAAGTTGCGCCGAGCGAGGAACTATGGGATCTGTCACCGCTTGTTGGAGTGTTGTCTGACCGGCTCAATTCTCGTGGCTTCCGTGAATTCCGGCCTGATGCGGTCGCGGCTGCCCCATGGAAGAGCGTAACGGAGCACTTCATCACAGCCAACGTGCCGTTCGACTCTTTCCCCACGGATTACTTGCGGCATTACAGATACCGCGCCGGCAAGGATTCCAGCGTGCTGGTGGAAGGCGCGGAGGGTGAGCCCGTCATCGCCACCAAGATGTTTGGGAAGGGAAGGGTTGTGGCGCTCGGCTACCTCAACACCGGACTTTCCCCAATGATTGATCAGAAGATACTTGGCCAACGCAACGACCACTGGTGGGAGTACTTCTACTCGATGTTGTGCCGGTCGATCCTCTGGGCCGCCCAACGCGAGCCCGGCCTGCGCCTGGGTTCCTTGTCGGTGCCGGGTGGGGAGGAGAAATCCAAGACGGTTTCGATTCGCATCGAGAATGCGATGCCACTTGCCTCTGCGGATTTGATGGCGCAGATGTTTAACGAGTGGGGAGAGAAGGAAGGCAGCGCGGGGCTTACGGTCATGCTCAAACGTGGCGCCAACGCTGCCACTTTGTCTTTGCCGCGCAGTCTGTCAGCAGGCCGCCACTACATCGATGTGATCTTGTCGGGGGAGGGCAAACATTACGATTGGGGGACTGTTTCCTTCGACCTGCCCAAATGCGACGAAATCATTTCCGTTACGACGGACCGCGAATTCTACGCCCCTGGCGACAAGATGCAAGTGAGCTTCAAGACCCGCTCGAACTCGCCGGGAAAGTTTCTGGTCGAGCTCCTGGACAATCGCGGCCGCCTGGTCTCCCGCGAGGCTTCGAGTGGCGCGCGGGCTAGTGTCTCCAGCCCGAACGCTATTGTGGATGTCGGAAACTATTCCACCAATATCGGCTGGGTGCGACTGACCCTTCTGGGCTCCGATGGGGCTCGGGAACGGAAGATTGACCGCAAGCAGGTGCGCGTCAATTTCGCGAATCTGGACCGCAAATTCGGTGCCTACGAACTCATCATGCCGTGGTACGGTCCTCCTTCCTACCAGCCGTGGATCCCGACCCTTGATGAGCAGTTCCGGAAGATGGGTGTCTCCGCGGTTGAGGATCCCGTGCGCAACTTCAAGATCATCTCGGAAGTCCACGCGCCCGGATTCGGCGTTTATTGGCACTACCGAAAGCCTTACTTGGAGCAGAAAGCGAAATTCTTGGAGACCGGAGATAAGAACTACCTCATCCGGCATCCGGACCTTTCGAGCGAGGAGTGGCTAGAGAAGCTGCGCCGCGCCATCCGGCTGGCAATGGCGAAGGACAAACCTTATCGGCCGCTCGCGTATTACCTGGCTGACGAGTCTTCGTTGACGGCGTACGGCGACCCGTTTGATTTCTCCTGGTCCGGACCGACGCTCGCGAAATTCCGGGAATGGCTCAGAAGGCAGTATCCGACTCTCGAAGCGCTGAATTCGGAATGGGAGACACAGTTCAAGACTTGGGAGGAAGTTCAACCGCTCACTACTGCGGAGGCGCAGGCCAAGGGCAATTACGCCGGCTGGATGGACCACCGCACGTTCATGGAGCAGGTGTTCGCGAACGCAGTACGTGTGGCGGCGGAAACGGTAAGACAGGAAGACCCTGAAGGCCTTCCCAGCATCTCCGGCACACAGGCCCCCGGGCCGTCGAACGCTGTGAACTGGTACCTGCTGGATCAGATCGTGGATTACCTCCAGCCCTACTCCCACGACGATCAGGACGAGCTGCACCGCGCGATGCACCTGGGCCAGATCCTTACGGGCTTCACCGGTTACGCGAGTCATGGCAAAGGGCAGCGTCACGAGCTCTGGCACCGATTGTTCCACGGGCAGATTGGCGCCTCACTCTTCTGGCACTACACCGCGCTCAACGCCGACCTGAGCCTGACCGAACAGGGGCGCGACCTCGCCGACTCCATCAATGAATTCCGCAGCGAGGGACTTGCCTGGCTACTGCGGGGAGCGGAACGCGAGAACTGCGGCATCGCTGTACACTATTCGCTTCTGAGCGTGCGCGGCCAGTGGATCAGCGACGGGCGCGTGGTGCCTCACGAAGTATCCAATGGCGACGAGACCTCCGCGCACTTGAAGCGGTACCACCAGAACCGCACCGCGTGGCTCCAAGCGCTCGAAGACGCAGGCTATCAATACGACTTCCTCACTACGGAGCAGATCGAGGCAGGGAAGCTTGCGGGATACAGAGTCCTGATCCTGCCGGATTCGATTGCCCTCTCCGATAGCGAAGTGAGCGCCATGCGGAAATTCGTGCAAAGCGGAGGTGTGCTGATCTCCGACGCCGAAACGGGACTGATGGACGGCCACGCGCGGTGGCAGGCCGCCGGGCGGCTCGACGATGTGTTGGGTGTGCAACGCGTTGATCTGCGGTCCGCGCCGAATCAGCCGGCGCCGGTCGAACTACATATGACTTTGAGCAGTGGCGACACGGATCTCGAAGTCCTTCCGGCTGGTCTGAATCTACGCGCCACCACCGGCCGGCCGGGCGCTGCAACGGAGAACTCGCTTTTCCTGATCGACAATTCCTTTGGGGCGGGGCGCGCCATCACGCTCAACTTCTGGATGACCGACTACGAACGGCTGCGGAAGGCCGGCGCCCAGAGCACGCGCCTCGGGCTCCTGCGCGACTACTTGAATCTCGCGGGCGTCCGACCGGTGGCGAACATTCGCGCCGCCTCGGGTAAGCCGCTGGCATGCTCGGAATTTTTGAGCTTCCGAAAAGCTAGCATCCAATACCTGGCCGTCCTGCCGGAGCCGAACTGCACGGACGCTGGAGCGGTTGCACTCACTTTGCCGTCACCGCAGTACGTCTATGACTTGCGCGCGCACCGCCTGCTTGGGCGCCTGGCGCGCGTCGGCGGAACACTCGTTCCCGGCGAGCCCTTGCTCTTTGCGCTTGCGCCGACGCCCATTGGCCGGTTGAGCGTGGCTGCGGGGGATGCCGCCAAAGGACCGACCCAAGTGAAAGCGGGCGATACCGTCAAGCTCTCTATTCGCGTGGTTGCCCGGCCGGGTGAGGCGGTGCCGGAAACCGCTGCCCATGTGGAGGTGCGTGACCCGGCAGGAAAAGTCGTGGATTATTATGGAGGGAACGTCACGGTCTCGAACGGCACGGCGGAGTTTGCCGTTCCCCTGGCTCTGGATGATCGCCACGGCGTCTGGCGGGTTATTGTCCGCGAACCTTTCACGCACCAGACCTCGAGCACGACTTTTGTGGTCACGCGCTGACGACGCGGCGATTGGCGCCAAGCACGGCCGCGCCTGGGGGCTGGAACGGCCCGTCTATGGGAAAATCCGGTATATGTCTCACGAGAGCAGCTCGCGCAAATTTGACAGTAAGGCCTACATCGGGCGCGTGAGCCGGCTGCGGCGAGCTGGAGGAACGTGATAAGCGCGGCCCGTCAAGCGTTTGCTCTGGCAATCTCTGTTTTGATCTGTTTCGGGGCTGCCGGGCTTGGATCACTTCTGACGAGGCCATCGATCGATGCATGGTACGCGCCGCTGCGCAAGCCTTCCTGGACTCCGCCGAACTGGGTCTTCGGGCCGGTGTGGACGGCGCTTTACCTCAGCATGGCGGTTGCCGCTTGGTTGGTCTGGCGCCGGGCGGGATTTTCCGGCGCGAGACTTCCGCTGGCGCTCTTCGCGCTCCAATTGATCCTCAATGTTAGTTGGTCAGCTATCTTCTTTGCCTCTCATATGCCCGGAGGTGCCTTTGCGGAGATCATACTTCTGTGGCTCTTCATCCTGGCGACGACGATCGCATTCTGGCCGCTATCGAAGGTGGCAGGTTGGCTGATGGTGCCCTACCTTCTTTGGGTAACCTATGCCGCAACGCTCAATTGGGGAATCTGGAGGATGAACGCATGAGCGAATCCAAAGCTCCTCCCATCCGCATCAGTGTCTCCGCCTGCCTGCTGGGCGAGAAGGTTCGCTACGACGGCGGCCACAAGCGAGACGGCTTCCTGGTGGACACCTTCGGTCGCTATGTCGAGTGGGTGCCGGTCTGCCCGGAAGTGGAGATGGGGCTGGGTGTGCCGCGCGAAACGCTGCGGCTGGTCCGGATTGGCGCGGACGTGCGGCTCATCATGGCAAAGGCCGGAGTGGATCACACCGAGGAGATGTGCGCCTATGCGGAAGGGCGCGTCAAGCAATTAGCCGGGGAAGACTTGTGCGGCTACATCCTGAAAAAAGACTCCCCAAGCTGCGGCATGGAACGCGTGCGGGTATTCGATGCGCAGGGTGTGCCGTCGAAGTCGGGCCGAGGGCTTTTCGCGGAAGCGCTGCTTCGCCAGTTCCCCAACCTTCCTATCGAGGAAGAGGGGCGCCTCTCCGACCCGCGGATTCGCGAGAACTTCGTCGAGCGCGTGTTCGCTTATCGTCGGCTGCGTTCGCTCTTCGCTGAGCCGTGGAAAGTGGGAGACCTGGTGAGGTTTCACACCGCCCACAAGCTGCTTCTCATGGCTCACTCGCCGAAATCTTACGAGGTCCTCGCCCGGCTGGTCGCTGGCGGCAAGGCGAACCCACGAATGACCTTGCGTGAACGTTACGAAGCAGAGTTCATGGGCGCGCTGCGCGTGATGGCACCCACCCGGCGGCACGCGAACGTCCTCCACCACATCATCGGCTACTTCCCTAAGCAGCTCGATGGTGATTCGCGCCGCGAGTTGCTGTCGGTGATTGAAGATTACCGGAAAGGGCTGCTGCCCCTCGTGGTGCCCCTGACGCTCATCCGTCATTACGTGCGCCGGTTCAACGTCACCTATCTCCAGGGGCAAGTTTACCTCGAACCTCACCCCAAAGAACTCATGCTCAGGAACCATGTTTGAGGTGGCAGCGGCTGCGGCTCAGCATATGGTGGAGAAGCCACCCGCCACTGGAAGGGCGGGGCTTCAGAGCCTGTGTGAAAACTCGGCATGCCGCGTGCTCGGAGTGGGGGCGAGGGGGCCGGCGATGAGATTTCTGCCCTATAGTCCCGAGCCAGCTTACCTGTGGCCGCCCACGGTGCGGGAGGTGCTGGGCGAGGAGCATCTGTGTTTCTTTCTGCAGCGCGTGGTGGAGCGGCTGCGGGAGATGCCGCGCCGCTTGGAACGGCTGAAGAAAAGCGGGTTGAAACGGCCCTCGCGGACCGATCCGGACAGTCGCTTTCTGCCCGCGCGGGGAAAGTTCACGCTCGGTTACACG
>Ga0315280_10009853_pt1 | contig 12111 bp, 6 predicted proteins | sample YL17G06_40_MG_FD_203697 | JGI IMG/M metagenome (GOLD analysis project Ga0315280, IMG submission 203697) | Sediment microbial communities from Yellowstone Lake, YNP, Wyoming, USA - YL17G06_40 | ecosystem: Environmental > Aquatic > Freshwater > Lake > Sediment | place: USA: Wyoming | collected... | reverse complement strand
ATCGTCTCTATCGCCGAAGCTGGGCAAGCGCTGGAACAGATGCCGCAAACTTGGCACTTTTCGATGTTTAACTTGACTTCGCCAGCTTTTTCTTCGAACGATATGGCGTCGAAGGGACAGACGGATGAGCAAATCATGCACCTGCCACAATTGACATCACTTATTCTTACGCTGGCTTCCATCGGCATCTTTTCACTCGGATTTTCGTTCATTTCAACCCTCCTAGAACCGACTATGGCAGGTCAATGGTGGTAACAGTTCGGCCGCTCAACCTCGGATCGTTTCAAGAAGTTTGATACCAGAGTAGGCCTTTACAGATAAAGATTTGGCTAAAAGGTGACATTTCCTATGGTTAAAGAATGTTGACGAAAGAAAAAGAATGCGCGCGTGTAACTCTTTGGGAAGAGTAACTCTAATAAAAACCCAACGGTAGAACGTGACATTTACAGGTGTGCAGGAACGTACTAGCTTCTTGTAAAAATCTCTGCAATTAATGCGCTTAGTGCAGTACCAGCGATTATGAAAGCACCAACATTCGACTTAATCCATTGAACTGCGTCAACAGTAAGAACGCCAAAAATAATAAGAGAGGATACACCAAAGCCTAGAAGCAGCGAAAGAATTAGTATAATCGGCTTGCTTCTAAGTGAGTCACGTAAAGTCGATCGAAAAGTCGTTATTTCTTTTGAGGGATCGCCTAGATTCTTAAGATTCTGGTTTACATCATCGAGCTGTTCTATTCCCAATGATTCCCATTGCCCTGCGAAGAATTTGGAGAATCCACTAAGAGCTGATTCGACACGATCCATATCCTCACCTAGTAATATTCGAGGCAATACAAATTTCTTGATATTTTCTCCGAGCATATCGACTCTTCCACACATCTCTTTTTCCATTATTTCAGACCGTTCCGCACGTTCTGAAAGTCTGCTCATTATGCCTAACGCTCTATCAGTGTAATTTGCGGCCCTTCTCCTATGTCGATCTGCTGCTCTCCCCTTTTCGCTTCTGCTTAATTTGAGAAAAGACATCGCTTGGAAGAAATCTGCGCTTATTCTCATTTCATATTTCTCTCGAGGGTGTACCTTATTATACGCTATCAATGTTACCGGAGCTCCGAAGTATCCGATCAGAAAGAAAATTGTATCGGCACCCACTACATAATTTGATACGAGAACAGCTACTGTAATGAATACACACCAAAATATGATGATGAAGATTTTGGATCTTTTCCTATCATTCTGTCGTTCTCGATATCCCGCTATTTTATCTTCCATATTACAACAGAGATTCTAACCACAATTTATAACTTTATATTCTACGGTAGTGCAAAAAAAGAGATTCTCACTTTTTCTTTATGATGAGAATGCCGTTCTGTACGTCGAGTGTAACTGGGACTTTCTTGTCAGTCGGCCAGTTGAGTTTTCTCAAAACGGCATCGCTGACTCTCATAAAGTTATATTGATTCACGAAGCCATCGACTGGGAAAGTAAGCTCTTTCGACTGGGTTGTCTTCTTCTTCGTGGCCTTAGCTTTCTTCTCTTTCTTCTTGACTTCTGGCTGGGTTGGGGGAGTTTCTTTCTTCTCTAGCGGAGAAGGTTGACCTTCTCCCTGCTGGGGGACTGGGGGAGCTGAGGGACACGCTTGACGACGGCTTTATCACGAGCGCTTATGTTTTTTGGCTTTTTAGCGCGCGCTAGCATCTTGCTTTATAAACAATGTTGAAAAGTTGCTAGCTCAAGTTAAACTCAGTTTTTTGTCGCCGCTTAGACATCGATAAGTCTTGACATGTTCGTTGCAATGAAAAATCGTGATTTATAAAGAGTGTCGTCAGTGGCAACGTAGAAAATCTTATAATCGGGTCAACATCATAAACACAAACGCGGACGGTTATTCAGGGTACGTGACACTGAATAGAAGTCTCCCATGGTTGGAGGCCATGTCAGACCTTATTCCTCTGTGGTGTCACATACCGTAAGGGCCGTATCATTGTTTACTTATTTAAGTTCTTTCTACAATAATGTTGAATTTATCTGGAGAACATGCAGGTAGGTCATGTTTGATGTGAACATGATCACCAAAAAACGAGGCTGGCAAAGGAGGTGTACTTGGGCAAAAGGGCTTCATTTCTGCCCAATAGCGAAGCTGTTTAAGATTTTCGCATCGAACTACTTGACTCAATGGTCACCACAAAAATAGCCTAACAGTATGCTCAACACACGTGGGTTTGGGTTTGAGGGCAAAGTTTTATCCCAAACACAAGCACGGGAGGCATAAATCTGGCTACTGCAAGGCAAATTCTATAACTTTGTTGCAGACAGGACACCTAATAGTATTCATTCCTTGCGGCAAATGAATGCTGTATATAGAATTGCAGCACGCACATTCTATTCGGAACCCCAGAGGACGGCTTGCAGACTTGTCTGATATTACCGCGCCTATGATTGCACCGCCAATTCCCCCAAGAACCGCGCCAGCACCTCTATTCTTTTCAGCTAGTACCGCACCAACTAACGCTCCTAATCCTCCTGTTACCAAGACTGTTGGTAACGTCTCAGAGTCATCATAAGACTCTATGATTCTCCTTATGTAACCCATCCAAGCATCGTTGACATCAAACACGACATAGTTTCGGAGGAACGGGACAATAACCGAAATCTGGCCATACTGCGAGTATGGTTCGAACACCCAAATATCCTTGTTCTTAGCAGCGCCTGTTTCACAAGCAATCCAATCTCTTGTGTGTGGTGTTTTCTCAACATTCTGGCTCAGTATCACAAAAACGGCTCGCGAGTTTTCTACATCTCTAGCTATATCTTCTCTGGTGATTTTGCCTTTCAGAATTTTCTCAAACTCTTCGAAGACACCCTTAACATGAGTTCCAGCAAACGCATCTGTAAAGAGACTCTTAAACTCCTCATCTTTTTGGCTGTGAGACACAAATATCTGTGCCATCGTGATTACCCCTGATTGTTCTCATTATACTCCAATATAGTTGTTTCGCTCATTCACAGAAGGCGCAGTTATATGTGCAAGCTCGGAAGATCATGTGCGAAAAGGACTCCTCTGGTCAGAATTTAGGAAAGAAGACTTTCTGGGGAGCGCAATATGCCCCAGCACAAGCATCATTCATTGGACACTGGGCTGTGATTGCATGAGCGAGTTCCTAAATCTGGGCATCAACCAGTCTTCGCGTTTCACGTTTGATGTACGGGCTCATATTTCAAACCCCTAACGCCTCGATAACGGAGACGGTTAACCGTCTCCCAGCGGCTAAATCTGGGAGTCTCCTTTTTTCTCCTCGAATCTATTTGAATTCCTAGTAAGTCTCCACTTTGTCTGCTTATAAAAATGCAGGACACCGTCTTGGATACCCCTTAGGGAGACGGTTAACTATCTCCCAGCGGCTAATCCAAGAGGCTCGGATTCTGCGAAGCTCTCGAAGTGAATATCTAGTTGACTTATCCAACATTCGAAGGCTTCGTTCGATCTGGGTATGAGCGCGCGCGATCGGGCGTAACAAAATGTCTGATGACTGCTTAACCAAGCCTTGCAGCATGTGCGGCACTGGCATTCAAGGTGCTAGCTATCATTGCCCAGTATGCAAGATTTGTATCTGCTTCGGCTGTGGAATGAAAATGATAAGCAAAGAAAACTATCCCTCTCAAGTGCCCAAAGTGTGGCGCAAAACTTCAATAACAGCGCGCATGTCAAGACAGGGGTCATGGGTAATGTTGTAGGAAGTGGAGTCCGTTGACTATGGAGTCTAGGACGTTTACAACATTGTCGCAGTTGACGTCTGCGTTGGGGTTCCAGTTTGAGTCTCCGGGCTTGGCGAGGAAAGCGAGGCCCTGAAGTATCGAGTCTAAAATGTTGACTGCCCCGTCACCGTTGACGTCGCCCGGAATGCCCACGTAGATTGTGCCGCCCATCAGGTTGTTGTCCGCCGTGTTCGATTCACCTAGAACAGGCCAAGCATAAGCACTCACGGTGTAGTTGCCATAGGCAAAGCCAGTAGTGTTCAAGATGAAATTTGCGACCGTGGAACCACCACTTATCAAAAAGGGAATTGTTTCATTTCCGATTGTTATTTCGTCCCCTATCATAGTTGTGTTAGGGTCAGCGGTGAGGGTGACGCCGAAGTTTTCCGTGAGGTTGCCATTATTGATGACTGTTACGTTGAAGGATACTAGTTTGCCTCGTCCTATCACGGTCTTCGACAGGACCACGTTTGTAATCGCCACATCTCTATTGAGAATGGTGAAGTTGCCGTCTGAAACGTCCTCGCCGATGTTGACTCCGTCGTTGGCTACGACTCTTACGAGGTAAGTGTCTGTTGATGAGAACTGAGAAACGTTCCATGTGTAATATGCGTCTGACACATCTGTGGCGAGTGGAGCCCAGTTTTGTCCTCCATCTGAGCTGTACAATACATCGTAGGTCAATTGGTCTCCATCAATGTCGGTGGCGTTCCAAGTTATGGTTTGGTTGACACTTGGCTCTAGGACTTCTCCGCCATTTGGGTAGGTCACGTTGACCGTCGGCGCATTTTCACTGACGTTCTTGGTGATGAGCACATCTCCGGTGGCGTTCCGAATTTCAATCCTGCCGGTTCCATTGACGAATGGAATCACAAAGTCGAAGCCTACAGGGTCCACATGTGCCACAGCAAGGCCGTCTAGCGTTTCCGTGAGGAAGGTAAAGCTGATGTTAAACCCCATTTGGTTGAGTATCTGGCTGTTCCTGTCCAGTAGAACTATAGAATAGTTTCCAGAGTCTCCTGACTCAAGATTGGGAATCCCTTCAGCCATTCTAAACCATGAACGGTCAGCTATTAACGTGCCGTTTTCAAAAGCCATTCCGCTGAGCGAAATGACTTCTGGGTCTTTCGGGGAGTTTACATCAAACTGGCTGAGAAGGTTCCAGTAGTGAGTCTTCCACAGCACACCATTGATGGTGTAGCTTGCCTCCGTCTTTTCGTCACCGTCGAAACGTCCCTTGTCAATCCAATAAGGCAACGTTTGATTGTAACTCATGAAAGTGTTGGCGGGTCGGTCGTAGTCGCGTTTAGAAACGTCGAAGATTTGTGATACGTTTTGGTTGGGTCCAAAGTCGTGGGGATGCAGCAAGTAATAGGTGTGTCCGATTTCGTGGGCCACAGTGCTGTTGCCCGGAAACGTTGGACTTACGTATCGAATGAAGACAAAGAAGCGCCTGTCCATTTTTGAATTACCATTTGGATCGTTGTACATTCCGGGGGCGACCCCTACGACCCTCCTTCCATTGGGCGCAACCGGTCCAAAGATTCGCAATGCTGCTTCCCCTTCTTGAATACACACTACAACTCTGTCATAGTTTTTGGAAAGTACTGCCCATAGGTCACGCGCCAAGTTAGCGCGTAACCACTCTTGAGCTTTGTCAAGATCATCTTTCGGGGGCTCCCCCCATCTATTCGGTGCTGCATATGGAGCGTGCGCGTTCGTCCATTTGAGACTGTTGGGTCCAATGTCAGCAACAGGATATGTTGCCAACATGAACTCTGTTTCGTTCTTCAGCCAATTATCATTCGGCTTAAAAGACGTCTCACCCAATATCGGAAAGTACAGCGGAATTAGAAATATCCTGAGCGGCTTTGTCTCAACAATTAGCTTGTTTGTTACGAATTCAGAGCGCGCGCTTACCGCATTGTTGGGGTCTACGATGGCCCTAATGTTGCTGTCCGTTCCCGTGGCAGTCCAGTAGAACCATGATCCTCCATCTGGAGGCATCCATGCAAGCTTGTATTTGGCGTCTCCAGATTTGAGTAGTGCTGGGCCGCCTGGCAAGTAGTACCCGTTTTCGCCAGGGTCGATTGGCACTGTCCAGTTTTTAGTTGGCCCTGGCTCATCGTAGGTTTGGCTTCCAAAATCATAAATAACTCTGATTCCAGCCCACACTCGACTTGGAAACGTACTGAAAACCTCAACGTAGACGACCGTTTTCTTCTTCTTGATCAGGGCTTTCGCCTCTCCATCTGGAGAGGTCTCGTTTTCCCATATGACTTGGATCGGTACGAGCCGGAGTATAGTAAGGTCGTTTGGCACGAAAGAAACAAATCTCACGAACCTGACAATATCGCCAGGTGCCACGAAGACGATGACGTCACCATAAGACGACGGAGGGGAAAAGCCATCGTATACCTCACTCGTGTTGATGACCGCTCCGTTCGATACGTCGTAGGCTCTTATCACCTCGTCTAATAGGTCTCCGTCCGCGTTTAGATCCGTATTGGCGAGCGTTTCGTTCGTGCCGAAAACTATGATGTTACCGTTAACGGTTGCGTCATATTCATATCCGACTAAACCGGTGTCAGTGACGGTTCCACTGGTGATGTTGTAATATTTGATGGTCGCAGTAACATTCCAGATATATGGATATGGAGAGGACGTGATTATGTTTCCTGAGATGGAAGGGCAACCACCGTATACTGGAGTCTCCGTGGTTTGATGGCTAGTGGCATTGTAATACCAAATTTTGTTCCCCCACCTGTACGCCACGATGTCACCAGAAACGGACACGCCTCCGCCACCACCAAGTCCCGTCCATACACCACTCGACATGTCGAGGACCCAAGTACCATTACCATTAAAAGCGTAGTAGGCTAGTAAACGGTCACCCAAGGAGAGTACTCGCGAAGGTGCATAATAGCCCCAAACTATGAAGTCAAGGATGTTGAAACCCTCAGAGGGCGTTTTTATATAAGCCACCTGACCCGTAGAAACGTCATAGAGATCTATTATTCCTGGACTGGAAGGGACAATGTAAGCTATTTTGTTCTGGTAGATTGAAGGAAAAAACGCATAAATGGTAGTGTTTGTCAGCACTCCTGTTGACATGTTGTAATACATCAAAAGATTATTTTCGAGATATGGAGAACTGAACGCGATGATGTCGCCGTAGACAGAAGGATTTCCGAGGAACGGTTCGCTAATCCCAACTGAGGTTGCCGAAGTGGTTGTCGAAGCATTGCCGCCGACCGACATAGAATTGTCGGAAGTTGCGGAGCGGAAAGGGACTGAATCCAGAATAGGATATATGCCTATCAATATCATAATTGCTATGGAGAGCACAACTCTCCAGCTTTTCTTTTTCAATTTTTTCCCTCACTTCCTAGAAAACAGACAGGCATGCTAAGAACGTGTTCTTCTGATAGCTAATAAAGATTTGCGAAACAATGTTCCAGCGTCATTCCCATCTACAATCTCTATTCACACCATCCATAATGCAGACTCAGGTGCAACGCTCTGCTCAAAATATTCAATCAAGTTCAAACGACCTTCGTGCCTATGCACTCTGTCTAGCTCTTAGCATGGTCTATTGCGTCTCTTATCCGCTATCGCCCAGAGAAGAAGGGAAGCTATGAGTAGTGTTCTAGGAAGTGGTTGCCAAGTATTATTGCGTCTAGGATGTTTACGACGTTGTCACCGTTGATGTCCGCGTTGGGGTTCCAGATTGAACTGCCAGGCGTAGCAAGGAAGGAGTTGCCCAGCACTATAGCGTCTAGGATGTTAACTGTGCCGTCACTATTAATATCGCCTGGGATGGTTACGAGCACCGAACCCATTGTGCAATTGTTGTCTGCCGTGTCGTTTTCGCCTTGAACGGGCCAAGCACACGTACTTATGTCGTAGTAGCCACGATTATAGCCCGACGTGTTCCATGTTAACGCGATGATTATGTAGCTGCATTTTGTCAGTGCCACCGCTTGCATGGCTACCGTCGACGCGTTGGCGCTGACAGTTACGAGGAAGCTTTCGTCGTTAACACCGTAGTTCAGAATCTTCACTTCCACGCGCAGGGGGTAGCCTTGTCCGACAACAGTTTTTGCCACGGTGTAATCTGTTATTCCAACGTCATGCGCGCTGAAAGGCTGCATCAACGGGTATCTGTCAGCGCTGTTCTGGTCAATGACGTACGGAGTGTCGCCTATTCCGTCATAGTTTGCATCCGTGCCATTGTAGTCGCCCCAGTAGTTCCCGCCCGAAGGATAACCATTATCCCACGTGTTGCCTGTTGACGTTGAAATCGACGCTTGAACTGTATTGTTCACAAAGTTGTTATGGTAGATTACGTTGCTGCCAGAGCTTGACAAGCTGACTCCGATTCCGTTTTCCTCTATAGTGTTTGCGTAGACGAGGTTTCCGCTGGACTCCAACTTAACGCCTAATCCGTTTGACGCTATAATGTTTTTGTAGACGGTGTTGTTGTGTGAGGAAGAGGTCAAGTCGATGGCAACTGTGCTGTTTTGGAACACGTTCCTAGTGATGATGTTGTTGGCCGTGCTGTTTCCCTGAAGGGCGATTCCGCCAATGCTCATCATGGACACTATGTTGTCTTGGATCATGCAGTCGCTCGAGTCGTTGATTAACACGCCTACATACCAACTAGTTATCACAATTCCACTAATTTCGGATCCAGTCGCGCCAGACAACAGTGTTATGGCGATCCCTGATCCGCCGCCGCTGAAGGTGGGTTCGCTTCCCAGCTTGCCGACAATCGTCAAGGGCTTGTTGACCGTTACAGACTCGTTGTAGACTCCTGGACCTATCGTGATGGTCGAACCCGGAGCAGCTGCGTTTATTGCCGCCTGCACAGAACTGTAATCTTCTGGAACCCGAATGCTTTTCGGTGACTCGAAAACTTTGACATCGTCAAAATAGACTGGTTGGCCTGACCATCCTGTTGAAACTTGCAGAGAAAGAATTTCATGCGGATCATTGGGTTCTACCATGTTTTGGACCACAAGTATATCGTTGATCCATCCATCGTAAAGTCTGGTGTTCTTGTCGAGAATAACTTTGACCTTGTACCAAGCATAAGGTATGATAGGTGTAGAGTATGATCCACATACAACATTGCCGCCTGAGAAGCCAGCTCCTGCATAGTACTGGCCCCACGTATCAATTGGTCGGTTAAAGAAGCCAATGCTTCCGTCTGCGGCAGTGCTGGCTGTCATTATGCAGCCTTCATACCCAATTATGTCACTGCTTGAGGAGAAATCCTTCTTGGTTACAGAACTCCAGTGGTCCGCTCCTATGAGTTGAAGCGATTTAGTGCCGGAATGCGAATAAGAACTGGTTATCACTTGATATTGATCTCCAGCGCCATTCCAAACGATCTGCCATCCTCCCGAAGACGGAAAAGAGCCCACAGCGTAACTTTCAAAATCATCTTGGAAAATTACACTCTCACCCATATCTGCTTGTATCTCTTGTTGACTCAAAGCTCTATCGTATATTCGCACTTCATCGATGGTTCCGTTAGTATAGGCATACGTGCCAGGGCCTCCATGCGTTCCTGTCGGTTTGCATCCGATTGCAAGCCAATTGGTCGTTGTTGGTATAGATCCTGACTGTGCATAGTTTGAGTCGAGCAGTCCGTTAATGTACAGGCAAACGATTGTTCCGTTGTAGGTCATCGCTAAATGGGTCCAACTATTCAGCGGAAGAGTGGCGACAGATGAATGGTAACCCGTGAAAGGACCGGTATCGCAGCTTATCGTGCCATTCGTGTGCGTGCCCAGCACATAGAGGGGACCACCCGAACCATCGGAACGACTTACAAGGTGACTTTCCTCGCCCACGCTATCAACATAGGCTCTTAGGCAAACCCATGCTTCCACGGTCACCTGAGCTGTAACATCCAGACTGCTGCTTTGAGGTATCTGCACATAACCATTGACGCCATTGAAGTCAAGAGCGTTGGCAGATTTCCCAACAGTCCACGTAGCTCCACCGTGTAATGTGCCGGTGTTTCCATTTCCACTGCTATCACTCGCAGTTGTTCCAGAACCTTCGTCGAACTTCCAATATCCAACGAGACCTGTCGCAGCCAATGCCCTTGGAGTGAGTACGGCGAACATTGGAATAAAAAATAGAAATACCATTATGGTACAGAGTATTTTTTTCAATCCTTCCCCCGGCCTCTCGTGCATATATGAAACAATCCGCCCATAAATGCTTTATGGAATCGTTGTCTGTCACATGATATGAACAGATTCCTCCAATTAAATTTATCAAATGCAACAGCTAGAAAAATGAAAGCCCCAAGTAGCGCACGCATGATGAGGTTGTTGAAGACTAGTCAGAAAACTGCGCACAGAGTAAAGAAAGAGCTTCTTAAGACTTACCGTGAGCAAAAGAGGCTAGCGACACTCAATGTGGGGTCGCTATCACTGGAGAAGCGCCCAGCATGCAGGGACAAAAGGAAGAACCGCAGTAGACCTGAATTTGGCTCTTTGGGCCAAGATACAACGATTGAAATTGCCCGTGTTTGCCCCCCAACGAGCCAACAGCCTTTTGTTTTTTGCCTAATCACTTGCTTAGTAAATACAATGGTGAGCAAATGCACCGTAGAGCTTGAAATATTCCATACGTGGCGATATCACGGGTCGGCTAAGCTAACGCATGTCTTAATACTAGCTTTGGAAGAAGACCCTATGGTTACTGGGAGGCGCGCGCTTCACTTTTCCTTTTCTCTGTACAGTTCAACGTAGCCGCATTTGACGCAGTAGAAAGCTTGCACTCTGTTGCGCGCTCTCTCTCTGCGGACGTTTAAGCTTCGGCAGGGAGACTCTTAGAGGCTCGGAAAAAATACTAGGGGGGTGGGTGGGTAGGTCACAGGACGCGCTTAACTATGACCTCGCCGTTTGAGAGTTCTTTAACTATTTGCCAACCATCTTTGAGGTGCGCTAAGAGCTGGACCTCAGGTATCTGGGAGAACTCTTCGCAGTGCTCGCTGTCTTTGCACTTCTTAGCGTGCTTCTGGAAGCGCTCGGCAGCCTCTTCTGCCTGCATCGCTGTCCTAAACTGGACACCTGCTCTTTTTCTCAACTCTTTTTGCTCAGGAGTCAGACTTTTATTATATTCCTCAAGTGCTTTAAGCCGCTCCTCAACTTCTTTGCTAGCAGGCTGACTTTCTACTGTAAACTCTAGCAGTGGGACAGCTTCGCGGAACTTATCGCGCAACTGCTCTATGGCTGGCTGACTATATGGTGCTTCCTCGCCTTTGACTTTTCTGCCTCGGATTTTACGTGCCCAGTTCGGCGAAATACCAATGCTTTCGAGCGCGGTATTGACGACTCTTCTAGCGTCGTGCCAAGAAAACGGGATTCCAGAATCGTGCGAGAGGTGCCACATTAGAGTTCCTAAACGGCCGTAGCGGAGTGGGCCGTATGGTGTCGCAATTTCTAAGAAGATGTTGTCTTCGGGTGTTAGCTTGCGGCCGACTTTGGCTTCTATCCACTCGCGGTAATTGAGAAGATCGCGCTTGGCTTCCGGTGTTAAGAAGGTAATCTGCTGGACGCCTTTGTAACGGCCGTGGCCATGTCCTTTGAGTAACTCGCTGGGTATGTTTATACACGGGAGTTCTTTCTGCTCCCAGTCCGCTTCTAGATGACCCCAAGTTAGGTTTACGAGGGTTTCTTTAGCGATGGCTGTTGAGCATGCCATAGTTAGAAGCGCTTTATCTCGTTGGTTAGGTGCCCAGAGCCAAAGTTTTCTTAAGCTCTCTTTCGCTAACTTGTTATACGGCTTTACTTTCTCTAAAGTCATCGCGCCTGAGGCGCTTGCTAAATTCGCATAGTTGGCTTTATAGAAACTTTTTACGCTCGTCACTATGGTAAACTTTACACTATTCGGGAAGCCTGTTTTCTCGTCAGATACGAAAGTGTCCAGGAGCTTCTCTGCTTCTTTGCTTCTTGTGTCAGCCTTTAGAGCTAATAGTTCGGTTGGGTTCTTCTTCGCCCACTCGCAGAATCTCGCCAAGTTATACGCGTTCTGGCTTTTCTTCTGGAGCTTTGCGAGCCAATTCTTGACTTCTGGGTAGCTCTCTTCTAGCTCTTTCCTTTTCTCTTCTATCTTGCTCGTCTTTCTTTTCCTCCTTTTCGTTAAGATACCTAAGGCACTGCGATTATTAAAGGTTACTTCATTTAGGAGCCTTTACATATAAATGTTACTCGATAAACTCAGACAAACTAATCAACGTGCAGTGTGAAGTCACGTTGTCAAAACAGCCAAGAACTGGCTGTTAATATGTCGAAGAGGAAATAGAACGTATCATGGGGCGAGAAAG
>Ga0315280_10009852_pt1 | contig 12112 bp, 10 predicted proteins | sample YL17G06_40_MG_FD_203697 | JGI IMG/M metagenome (GOLD analysis project Ga0315280, IMG submission 203697) | Sediment microbial communities from Yellowstone Lake, YNP, Wyoming, USA - YL17G06_40 | ecosystem: Environmental > Aquatic > Freshwater > Lake > Sediment | place: USA: Wyoming | collected... | reverse complement strand
TGGATGAGATTGAAGACCGCGTGCTTGCCGCCCACCGAGACCACGCACTCCGGCGGCTGGTAGGCCGTGCCGAAGTCCTGAGCGTGGCGATCGCAGACGGCCCGCTTCAGTTCCTCAGTCCCGCCCGCCGAGGTGTAGCGGGTGAAGTTCTCTTGGATGGCGCGGACGCCCGCCTGCTTGATGTGCTCGGGGGTAGGGAAGTCCGGTTCCCCCGCGCTGAAGTCCGCCACGTCGACGCCCTGGGCGCGCAAGGCCGCCGCCGCCATGAACACCCGCATGGTGGCCGACACGCTGATCCGCGAAATCCGTTCTGCCAGCTCCGGGGTCCTGGACATGCTGCTGCTACTGTCCCCGCAAGACCCGCTTCTTGAGCTGCGCCTCGACCGAAGGCGGCACCAGGCCGGAAATGTTTCCGCCCAGCGCAAACACCTCTTTCACCAGCCGGGAACTGATGAAGGAGTAAGCTTCTCCCGCCATCAGGAACACGGTCTCGATCTCGGGTCGCAGCCGCCGGTTCATCAGGGCCATTTGCAGCTCATACTCGTAGTCCGAAATAGCCCGGATCCCGCGCAGGATCACGGTTGCGCCCTTCCGCGCGGCGAAGTCCACCAGCAAGCCGTGGAAGGAATCCACCTCCACATTGGGGCACTCGCGGACCACCTCCCGCAGCATGGCCATCCGCTCCTCGACGGTGAACAGCGGCGCCTTGCTTTCGTTGCGCAGGATGGCCACCACCAGCCGGTCGAACAGCATGGCCCCACGCACGATCAGGTCCAGGTGCCCGTTGGTGATCGGGTCGAAAGACCCGGGGTAAACGGCCATCAGCATGTCGGGATTCGAGGTCAACTGTTTCAATTGTAGCGGAAAGCCCGCCCTACTATCATTGGAGGAAGCTGCTAGCTGCTCTTATGACACCTATCGCTTTTGAAACCATTCTCGACTCCGGTGACGAGTCGCTCTATGATGTTCGCGCCAAGGCGCCCGGACGGGCCGGCGCGTTGCCCCTGACCCCCGAGATGCTGCTCGAGCGGCCCTCGGGCGAGCTGTTCGGGTGGAGCCATGATGTGGGAATGGGTTGGGATCCGCAGGCCTTGCTCGGCCCCGAGATCCTGATCCTCGGCACGAACGGCGGCCTTCGGGATGCCGATGGGGCGCCCATCGCGCTGGGCTACCACACCGGCCACTTCGAGGTCGGGCTGCTGGTCGAGGCCGCGGCGCGGGAATTAAAGAGCCTGGGTGCGGTTCCCTTCGCGGGGTACTGTAGCGATCCCTGCGACGGGCGCACTCAGGGCACCACCGGCATGTTCGACAGCCTCCCTTACCGCAACGACGCCGCCGCGATCCTGCGCCGGCTAATCCGCTCCCTGCCCACCCGGCGCGGCGTGCTCGGTGTGGCCACCTGCGACAAGAGCCTGCCCGCCATGATGATGGCCCTGGCTGGAACTCCTGACCTGCCCGGCGTGCTGGTGCCAGGCGGCGTGATGCTGCCGGCCGAGGATGCTGAGGACACCTCCGTCATCCAGAGCATCGGCGCGCGCTACGCCCACGGTCAAATCACCCTCGAGCAGGCCGCCGAGATGGGCTGCCGCACCTGCGGCTCGCCGGGCGGCGGTTGCCATTTTCTCGGGACGGCGGCGACTTCCCAGGTGGTCGGCGAAGCCCTCGGGCTCTCGCTCACGCACGCGGCGCTGGCCCCGTCCGGCCAACCCATCTGGCTGGACCTGGCGCGCAGGTCCGCGCGCGCCCTGCTGGCGCTCCAAGCACGGGGCATCACCACCCGGCACATTCTCACCGAGGCCTCCCTGCACAACGCGCTGGTCACCCACGCGGCCTTCGGCGGCTCGACCAACTTGGTGCTGCACCTGCCGGCCATTGCGCACGCGGCCCGACTGCGGAGGCCCACCGTGGATGACTGGGCGGCAGTCAACCGCAAGGCGCCCCGTCTGGTCGACGTCCTGCCCAACGGCCCGCGCAGTTATCCCACCATTTACGTGTTCCTGGCCGGCGGCGTTCCCGAGGTGATGCTGCACCTGCGCCGCGCCGGGCTGCTCGAGCTCGATGCGCTCACCGTCTCCGGCAAAACGCTCGGGCAGATGCTGGACTGGTGGGAGACCTCCCCGCGCCGCGCCCGCCTCCGGCAACTCCTGAAGGAGCGCGAGGGCATCGACCCGGACGACGTCATCATGGACCCGGATTCGGCCGCGCGCCGGGGGCTAACTTCCACGGTGACGTTTCCCAAGGGCAACCTGACTCCCCAGGGCTCCGTGATCAAGAGCACCGCCATCGACCCCAGCGTGGTGGACCCCGACGGGGTCTACCGCAAGGTGGGGCCGGCACGGGTGTTCACACTCGAGACCGCCGCCGTGGCGGCCATCAAGAGCGGCACGATCCGGGCGGGCGATGTGCTGGTCTTGATCGGCCGCGGGCCGATGGGCTCTGGCATGGAGGAGATCTTGCAGGTCACTGGCGCCCTGAAGCACCTGGATTTCGGCAAACACGTGGCGGTGCTGACCGACGCGCGCTTCAGCGGCGTCTCGACCGGCGCCTGCATCGGCCACGTCTCACCCGAGGCGCTGGCCGGCGGGCCGGTCGGTAAAGTCCTGGACGGCGACCTGATCGAAATCATCATCGACCGCAAGCGCCTGGAAGGCTCCGTGAACCTGGTGGGCGCGAACGGCAAGATTTTTGGTCCCGAGGAGGGCGCGCATGTGCTGGCCTCGCGCCTGCCGCGGCCGGACCTGGCCCCGGACCCCGCCCTGCCTGACGACACCCGCCTGTGGGCCGCCCTGCAAGAAGTCAGCGGCGGCGCCTGGGCCGGCGCCGTCTTCGACACCGAAACCATCCTGCGCCTGCTCGATGCGGGCAAAAAGGCGCTGGGGGCTTGTTAAGGCCGCGAGCAAAGGCGACAATCGTTGTAGAGGCGCTGCAAAGTGACAGAGGCCGAACGGTTAGAGTGTTTGACTCCTCCTTCATTGGACGATCCGACACTCGCGGAGATCGTCCGGCGAGTGGTGGACTTCTATCACCCGGAACGCGTGTATCTGTTCGGGTCCGCAGCTCGCGGGGAAGCCGGCCCGGATAGCGACTACGACCTCATGGTTATTGTCTCCGACGACACTCCGCCTGAGTTGCGCGACAGCGATGAGATTTATCGTGCTCTGTGGGGCATCCGAGCTTCGGTCGATGTGCTGGTATGGAACCGGGAGGCTTTCAACAGGCGACTGTGTTCGAACACTTCGCTGCCTGCCGCCATCCTGCGCGAAGGAAGGCTGCTGTATGCCGCCTGACCCGGAGCGGCTCCGCGAGACGCGGGCCTGGTTCGTGCGAGTAGATCAGGACGTCCGTTGTGCTCAGCTGGTTTTGGCTGCGGCGCCTCCTGTGCTCACCGATGCGCTGTTTCATTGCCAGCAGGCCACCGAAAAAGCTCTGAAGGGATTTCTCGTCTGGCACCAGTGTGCCTTTCGCAAGACGCACGACCTGCGTGAGCTGGGTATCCAATGCACGGACATTGACCCCAGCCTGAAGCCACTGCTGTTGCGGGCGGCACCACTCTCGAAATACGCCGGGAAGTTTCGCTATCCCGGTGAAGAACCCGATCCCACGTTCGAGGAAGCACAGACGTCCCTCGCCCTCGCCCGCGAAGTCGTCGAAGCCATCCTCAGCCGGCTGCCTGCTGAAGTGCGGCCCTGAAGCGTACCGTCCCGAAGCCGGCCAGTGCGCTCCCGCTATAATGGGAGCATCCCCGAAATGCAAGAAAATCCAGTCGATCTGAAGAAGACGCTCAACCTGCCGCGCACGGATTTCTCGATGAAGGCCAACCTGCCCGCCAGCGAGCCCAAAATGCTGGCCCGCTGGGAGGAGCAGAAGCTCTACGACAAAATCCGGCAGGCGCGGGCGGGCCGGCCCCTGTTCGTCTTGCATGACGGGCCGCCGTATGCCAACGGCAACATCCATGCCGGCACCGCCTTCAACAAAATCCTGAAAGATTTCATCGTCAAGTCCAAGAGCATGGCGGGTTTCGACGCGCCCTATGTGCCGGGCTGGGACTGCCACGGGCTGCCCATCGAAATCAAAGTTGACAGCGAACTGGGCGCACGCAAAGCCCGCATGACCGTCTCCGAGATCCGCGAGGCCTGCCGCCAGTACGCCCTCAAATGGGTCAAGATCCAGCGCCGGGACTTCCAGCGCCTGGGGGTGTTCGGGCGCTGGGAGCAGCCCTATCTCACCATGTCTGCCGGCTACGAAGCCGCCATCGCCCGGGCCTTCGTCGAATTCCTGGATCGCGGTTACGTGTACAAGGGGCTGAAGCCGGTGCACTGGTGCATCCGGGACCGCACCGCGCTGGCTGAGGCGGAAGTCGAGTACGAGAACCACAAGAGCCCCTCGATCTGGGTGCGCTTCGCGCTGGTTTCAGACCCTGCCAAGATCCACCCGGCGCTGGCGGGCCGCCGCGTCTACGGGCTTGTCTGGACCACCACACCCTGGACCATCCCGGCCAACATGGCCATCGCATTTCACCCCGGCCTGGAATACCTGGCGGTGGAAGCCGCGGGCGCGGTCTACCTGGTGGCCTCCGACCTGCTGAAGACCACCGCCGAAAAGTGCCGTTGGGGCCAGGTGCGGCCCCTGGCGCAGATGAAGGGCGCAACGCTGGAGAGCGCGGTGTTCCGCCACCCGTTTGTCGAGCGCGATTCAGCCGGGGTTCTGGCTGACTACGTGACCCTCGATCAGGGCACCGGGGCAGTTCACACTGCCCCCGGGCACGGACATGAGGACTACCTGACCTGCCAGCAGTACGGCATCGCCACCTACTGCCCCGTGGACGCCGGCGGGCGCTTCTTCCATGCTGACGGCGCGGAAGGGCGGTTGCCTGAGGCATTGATCGGCCAGACCGTCTGGGAGGCCAACCCGGTGGTGGTGGAACTGCTGCGGGCCCGGGGCGCGCTGCTGGCCCAAGAGGAACTCGAGCACAGCTACCCGCACTGCTGGCGCTGCCACAACCCCACCATTTTCCGGGCCACCGAGCAGTGGTTCATCGGCATGGAGCGCAACGAGCTGCGCGCCAAAGCGCTCGAAGCCGTCCGGCAGGTGCGCTGGCTGCCCGCCTGGGGCCAGGAGCGCATCTCGAACATGATCGCCACCCGTCCGGACTGGTGCATCTCGCGGCAGCGCGTCTGGGGCGTGCCCATTACGGTCTTCTATTGCGAGCAGTGCGGTGAACCGCTCACCGACCGCAAGGTGCTGGACCGGGTGGTCCAGCTTTTCGAGCAGCATACTGCCGACGCCTGGTACGACCGCACGGCGGCGGAACTGGTCGGCCCGGGGGCGCGCTGCGCCCGCTGCGGGGGCGCCGAGTTCCGCAAGGAAAGCGACATCCTGGACGTGTGGTTCGATTCGGGCGCCAGCCACTTGGCGGTGCTCAAAGAAGCGAACCGGCTGCCCTGGCCCTCTGACCTCTATGTCGAGGGCGCAGACCAGTACCGGGGCTGGTTCCACAGTTCGCTGCTGATCGGCGTAGGCCTCAGGGACTCCTCGCCCTACCGCCAGTGCGCCACCCATGGCTGGACGCTGGACAGCCAGGGCCGCGCCATGTCCAAGTCGCTGGGCAACTACATCGAGCCGGACAAGATCGTCCGGCAGTACGGCGCCGAGGTGGTGCGCCTGTGGGTGGCTTCGGTCGAGTTCACCGACGACGTGCGCATCTCAGAAACCATCCTGGCGCGCCTCTCGGAGGCCTACCGTAAGCTGCGAAACACCTTCCGGTTCGCGCTTGGCAACCTCTGGGACTTCGATCCCGACCAGGACGCCGTGCCGGCCGGCGAGTTGCTGGAACTGGACCAGTGGATCCTGGTGCGTGCCGGGCAACTGGTGCGCGACTGCCGCGCCTGGTACGAGGAGTACGCCTTCCACCGTGTCTATCACGCGGTCTATGATTTCGCCACCGCCACGCTGAGCGCCCTGTATTACGACGTGCTGAAGGACCGGCTTTACACCGCCGCGCCCCGCTCGCGCAGCCGCTGCAGCGCGCAGACCGCACTCGACCGCATCACCCGGGCGCTGGTCCGGCTGCTGGCGCCGCTCCTGACCTTCACCACCGAGGAAGTCTGGGGACACCTGAGGAAACCTGCCGGCGCCCCGGAGAGCGTGCATTTGGCGCTGTTTCCCGAGCCTGAGGATCTGACGGCCGGTCTCTCCGAAGAGCAACGCCAGCGCGCCCGAAACTTCGAGCGGCTGGCGGAAGTGCGCGAGGCGGTTCTGAAGAGCCTGGAGACCGCGCGCCAGGAGAAGCTCATCGGAGCTCCTCTGGAGGCCCGGGTGCACTTGCGCGCCAACGGCGACCTCTATCCGCTGCTGGAGGCCTATGCCGCGGACCTGCCCGGCCTGTTTATTGTTTCGCAGGTGTCGCTGGAGCGCGTGGCGGAGGGCGCTCTCGAAGTCCGCGTCGACCGGGCCGCCGGAATGAAATGCGAGCGCTGCTGGAAATACAGCACCGCTCTCGGCGCCCATCCCCAGTGGCCCACCATCTGCCCTCCTTGTGTCGAAGCCGTCACGGAGATCCTGAATGGAAATTGAGATTTCGCGCAAAGACGCCAAGGAGGCAAAGAGCGCAAATGGAACCAATAGACTTGCTGGGCGGATCTTGGCGGCCCAAGCGCGAAACTGGGGGTACCTGGTGGCGGCCAGCGTGTTGCTGCTGGACCGCCTCACCAAGTATTTCATCGAGAGCCACGTGTCGGGGTGGGACAACTACACCGTGATTCCAGGCTTCTTCAGCATCACCCGCACCGAAAACCGGGGCGCCGCATTCAGCCTGCTCTCCGGCGCTGATCCCCGATGGAGCGCCTGGTTTCTGGCGGGACTCTCCTTGGCCGCGGTGGTGCTCATCACGGCCCTGCTGTGGCGGCCCTCGGAAGGGTCCCTGGCAAACAGCCGCCGCATGCGGCTCTCCTTAGCGCTCATCCTGGGCGGGGCCGCCGGGAACCTCTATGATCGCCTGGCCCATGGAGCAGTCACGGATTTCCTGGAGTTGTACGTGGGCGAATTTCACTGGCCAACCTTCAACTTGGCGGACAGCGCGATTACCATTGGAGTGGCCCTGGCGCTGCTGGATATGCTGCGCGCCAGGCGCGGCGGGCAAAGGACCTGAATGTTCCCCGAAGCTTTCCGCATCGGCAGTTTCTTCCAGTCCACCTACGGGGTCCTGGTGACCTTCGGCTTTCTGATCGGGGTCTGGATGGCGTCCCGCTTGGGCCGCAAAGCCGGTTTGGATTCCGAAGCTGTGCTGAACCTGGGCATCTACGTGGCGCTGGCCGCTCTGCTGGGCGCCAAGCTGCTGATGATTCTTCTGGATCTGGGGTACTACACCCGGAATCCGGGCGAGATTTTCACGCTGGCGACTTTCCGGGCAGGCGGCGTTTTCTATGGCGGGTTGATTGCTGCCTTGATCACCGCGGCAGTCTACACGCGGCGCAAGCGCTTGCCGGGCCTCCGGACTGCCGACGTCTTCGCTCCGGCCATCGCGCTGGGGCATGCCATCGGACGGCTAGGCTGCTTTGCGGCGGGCTGCTGTTGGGGTCAGAAGTGCAGTCTGCCCTGGGCCGTCACCTTCACCAACCCGCTCTCGAACCAGTTGTTTGGGACCCCGCTCGGGATCCCGCTGCATCCCACCCAGCTCTATGAGGCCTTCGCTGAAGCGATCATCTTCCTGGTTCTCTACTGGCGCTTCCACCGGCCGCACCGCCCCGGCGCCCTGATCGGACTCTACCTGGTCTTGTATTCGTCGGTGCGCTTTCTGGTGGAGTTTGTCCGCGCCCACGACGAGGCCAATCCCTCCTATGGTCCGTTGGTAGCGGAACAGTGGCTGGCGCTGGCCCTGGTGGCCGCGGGAGTGTGGTTGCTCAGAAAGCGTCCGGGGGCCTCCCAGACCGGACGGTGACTTCTTACGGTATCTCTGAGGGAAGGCTGACGGTAATGTTTCGGCCCACAAATACTCCTGCGATCAGTGGGGTGAAGAATCGATAGGGATAGCTGGTGATCGAGACGACGATCCGCTCGTCATTGGTGCCGACGCCGGGACGAGTGACCGTCACCATAGCCGCAGTCAGCCCGAAGATCCCCGAGGTCGCACCCTCCGGCACGGTGGACTGGCGGTACAGGACCATGTTCTTGAAGGCCACCGGATCGTAGGAGTTCACCACCGCGTAGCGCGCCGCGTGGCGAACTCTCTCGACAAAACTCTGGTGAATGAACAGAAGCTGGCCAAGATCAAAAATGCCGATCAGAGTGGTGAGCAGCACCAGGAGGATGAGCGCGGACTCCACCAGCGACTGGCCGCGGCGGTCTTGCCGGATACATCTCATGAAGTTTTCAGGGCGCATATCTGCCTACATAGGGGAAGGTCGCTTTGGGCTTTCCATTGAGAGTCATCGAGGCGACCACTGCATCGATCTGGTAGTTGGTGATGCCCACGGTGACCTCGTAAGGCACGTTGCGGTCCAGCGTCACCGTGAGGGTGACCGTCTCCGGGGTCAGACCGCGCACCAGCCGCTGGCTTCCTCCGTTGGGGTCGCCGTACACCACCATGTTGCGCACCGCATCCAAAAAGTCTGCCGAGGGGGTGGCGGTTGGGGAGTCGTAGGTGCGCAGGGAGGCGTACCGGGCGCCCCCGCGCACTGCGCTCACTAGGGCATTGTACTGATAGAAGGCGTAGCCGAACTGGAAAACCCCGGTGAACACCACAAACAGGAGCGCAAAGGACAGTGCGAATTCGATGGTCGCGCCGCCCCGCACCGCGCTGCCAGCGCGTAAGGTGGGCCTGGGTCGCCTCATTGAACCAGCCTGACCACGTACGCGCCGGGAGGACCTGCGCCTTTGTGGCGGCTGCCCTGCACGTACGGCCCCACGTATTCGGCGCAGAATGGCTTGTTCCCGCTGTGGTCGTACTCGGAGGGTTCCAGCAGGAAGAACAGCCCAAAACCCAGCACGACATTGCCCGGATAACCGCTGTTAATGGCCACCGCCACCAGGCGCCGCCCGTTGCCAGTGGCAGCGCTCTCATACGCTGCATAGGTGGCTGCCGTCGGGTTGGTGTCCTGCTCAATGCGCGTGATCAGGCTGTCCCGCTCGGTCTGTTTGTTGCCGCCGGTCATGTCGACCACATCGCCTACCGACAGGGGCCTGGTCTGGTAGTCGTCCTCGATGGCCGCGCGAATGATCGCCGCACTGGTTTCGTCAATGTAGCCGCGCTCGGAACCACCGTCGGCGTTGGCAAGGTCCACCCAGGCCTGCGAATCATCGCCCGCGCAGACGTTGACGTTCACTTTGGGGTTGGTACCCCAGCGCAAGGTGTAGTTCACGCCGGGAGTGTAGCCGAAGTCCGGCGGGGTGGAGTTGTGGGCGAACGGAGAGAACGGTATCAGACCTTCCCGAAAACCTGGCTTGACCACCTGCCCGGCCACCGTCCCCGCCGACATGGCGGCCGAGTTTTGCATAGCCACTGCCGGCAGGAAATACATGGACAGCGTCCCGCTGGCTCTGACCCGCGCAAACATGTAGTTGCTGGCCGGGCTGGGATTGGAATCCCAGGGGCCGGAAGCAGCCTGGCCGAAGTCTGTCTCGGTGCCGCTGAACGCAGAGGTGCCCATGTTCCAGCGGTTGATGCTGGCGGCCACAGCATTGAGGGCGCGCGTAATGCCGGCCTGCGTCCCATCCAGCTCCAAAGCGGCTGCCAACGAGGCCGCGTCGGTATAGGACTGCATCTCGTTCTTGACCACGTACAGCCGCCCTAGATCCACCGCCAAGGCCAGCATGCCCAGCATGGCCACTGAGCAAACGCCCGTGGTGATGAGCGTGAAGCCTCGCTCCCCGAGGTTCTTGGCGCAATGTGCCGCGTGGATAGCCATTGGATCTCCTGTTCTAAGTCTAAGATCAAGAGGACAATTTAGCAGCGCGCGAAACCGCTGAAGCAGGCCGAATTCTTTCCCCATTTGAACTAGGGGGAAGCACCTACCAAACGCGCCAGCTTGCCCTCCAGCATGCGCCTGAGCCAGGACGCCTGCTGTCCGGGCGCCGCCGGCACGAGCGCCAGCCCCTTTTGCACGGTTTCCCGCGCGGCCTGGGCGTTGCCGGCCTGTAGATAGGCTTCCGCCAGAGTGTCCAGAGCGTAGGCGTCCGCTTCCTTGGTCAGCGCCACCGCCCGCTGGGCGTAGCGCAGCCCCGCTTGCGGCTCGCGGAATTCAGCGGGTTCGCACATCAGCAGCAGCCGGGCCGCGCGGATCAATTCAGCGGGCGGCGTGCCGGATTCGTCAGCCAGCTCTTTGGCCACGCGGAGGCCGCGGGCGGTCTGGCGGCGCGCCTCGCCGGTCTGCCCGGTCTTCCGGAGCAGCCCGCCGATTCGGACCAGGATCTCCGAAAGGTAGGTGCGCCAGGAAGCGCTGGTGGGATCCGTCCTGGTCATCCGCTCCAGCATGTCCGCCACCTGGCCGTAGTGGCGCAATGCGCCGGCAATGTCCCCGGTGACCTCGAGAGTCTGCCCGAGGCTGTTGAGAGTCACCACCAGGTCGAATTGGGCCTGGCTGTTGCTCGGATCCAGCGCCACCAGTTCCGCGAAATTCCCGGAGGCCTGGCGATAACTCTCCAACGAGCCTTTAGTGTCGTCCAGTTCCCACAGGCAGTCGCCCATCCTGCGGCGCAGAACTCCTTCCAGGCGGCGCGACGCGACCGAGGTCTGCTCGGCCCGCGGCAGCCCTTCCAGAATGGCCAGACCCTTCCGCAGGTTCTCCAGCGCGCCTTGCGGATCGGTCTCGAACTGGAGGTCGGCGATCTTCATCTCGAGGCCGGCGGGGGCGCGCCGGGCGCGCACGTCCTTTGCGTCCAGGCGCGCGGCCTCCTCCCAGTGGCGCAAGGACTTCTGGTAGCTCTCGCGGGCGCCGGCCGCGTCTCTGAGTCCCTTGGCAAGCTGATCGCCGAGCCCCTCGTAGCAACCCGCCAGATCCATGCGGGCTTCCAGGTCGCGCGGCTGCGCCGCCACCAGCTTCTCGAAGATCCCTGCCGCCTGGCGGGTGTGGGCGCTCGCCTCCGCCATCTGGCGCACCAGGAACAAAACATCCCCCATGTGGGCGTGTACGCGGGCCTGGGCGCGGGCCGCCCGCAGGTTGCCGGAGTCGGCCCGCCACAGCGGTTCAGCAATGGAGAGCGCTTTGCCGTAGCTGGACATGGCCCCTTGCGTGTCTCCCAGGTTGGGGGCGTAGGGGTTGCCCTGCACGTCTCCGAATCGGATGTAGGCCTCGACCAGCTCCAGTTGCAGGCTGGGGTCTCCCGCAGCTTCGCGGGACAGGCTGTCCAGATACCCCAGCGACCGCTTGACCAAGAGTTCCTGCACCGGGGTCGAGCCGGGAAGCTTCTGCACGGCGTCATGGAAATCGAACAGCAGAAAGTTGGTCAGCTTGCGAACATCGTTGAAGCGCTGCTCGGCGCGGGCCTTGGCGCGCAGGGCCACGCCGGCCTGCCAGGCCACCCCCGCCACTCCGGAGGTGAGCGCCAGCGCCGTCAGCGCGGCCGCCACCACGGTAATCTTGTTCCGCAGGATGAACTTCGAGGCCCGATAGCGAAAAGTGCCCTTGCGCGCTAGTACCGGCCTTCCCTCCAGATGCCGCCAGAGGTCTTCGGTGAACTGTTCCAGAGAGCTGTAGCGGAGTTGCGGCTCCTTACGCAGGGCCTTCAGCAGGATAGCGTCCAGGTCCCCTTCCAGGCGCCGCTTCGTCTCGCGGGGAACCATCGAGCTGGGCCGCCCGGGCTCCTGCCAGCAGACCGCGCTGATCATCTCGGCGGCGGACTCGGTCCGGCAACCGTAGGGTGACTGGCCGGTCAACAGCCGGAACAGAATCACCCCCAACGCGTACACATCGGTGGCCGTGGTCACCGGCTCCCCGCGCACCTGCTCGGGGCTGGCGTAGGCCGGGGTGAAGGGCCGCTGCCCAGCTTGGGTCAACTGCCCGGTCATCCCCAGGGAGGCCGGCGCCAGCAGCTTGGCGATTCCGAAGTCCAGCAGCTTGGGGATGCCTTCCGCGGTGACCAGGATGTTGCTGGGCTTGAGGTCGCAGTGCACGATCAG
>Ga0315280_10009851_pt1 | contig 12113 bp, 8 predicted proteins | sample YL17G06_40_MG_FD_203697 | JGI IMG/M metagenome (GOLD analysis project Ga0315280, IMG submission 203697) | Sediment microbial communities from Yellowstone Lake, YNP, Wyoming, USA - YL17G06_40 | ecosystem: Environmental > Aquatic > Freshwater > Lake > Sediment | place: USA: Wyoming | collected... | reverse complement strand
GTCAGCGAGCGGGTGCTGGCGCAGCGCTGTGTTGGCCTTGCGGGGCACCCGCTCGCTGACGCTCGCGGCTCTGTTGTCTTGAATGGAGTTTTGCAAGTACCTCACCTGACACCTGCCATGAATTTGCTGCGCGAGAGCCTGCGCCTTCCCCACACCCCCGAACCCTGCACGTTCGTGATCTTTGGCGCCTCGGGCGACCTGACGCGCCGCAAGCTGATGCCAGCGCTCTACGCGCTGGCCGCCGAGCGGCGTTTGCCCGGCGGCTTCTCGGTGGTGGGCGCGGCGCGCAGCCAATGGAATGACGCCCATTTCCGCGAGCGGATGCGGGCCGCCGTCGCCGAATTCTCCCGCATCCCCTTCCAGTCGGCCGTCTGGGAGCCGTTCGCCGCCTCGCTGTTCTACCTGCCGGTGGAATACGATCATCCGCTGCACCACGCCCGGCTGAAGGAAGTGGTGGCAAACCTGGCGCGGCAAACGGGCACGCGCGGCAACTCGCTGTTCTATCTGGCTACCCCGCCCAGCGCCTTCCTGCCCATCATTGGCCGCCTCGGTGAATCCGGGCTGGCCTGCCCGGCCGCCGTGCTGCCCGAGGTTGCCGCGAGCGGTCAGGGCCTGGGCCAACCCTGGGCGCGCATCATCGTCGAAAAACCATTCGGGCGCGACCTGGCCAGCGCGCGCCAGCTCGACCGCCTGCTCCAGCGGGTATTCGGCGAAGAGCACGTCTACCGCATCGACCATTACCTGGGCAAGGAAACGGTCCAGAACATTCTGGTGTTTCGCTTCGCCAATGGGATTTTCGAGCCGGTGTGGAACCGCCGATACGTGGACCACGTGCAAATCACGGTGGCCGAAAGCATCGGCGTCGAGGAGCGCGGCGCATTCTATGAGGAGTCGGGCGCGCTGCGGGACATGGTGCAAAACCACCTGATGCAGTTGCTGGCGCTGGTGGCCATGGAACCGCCGGCGGCGTTTGGGGCCCGCGAGGTGCGGCTGGAGAAGGAGAAACTGCTGCGGGCCATCCGGCCGGTGGCGCGCGAGCAGGCCGCGAGCCTCGCCGCGCGGGGGCAGTACGGGCCGGGCGCCATCGCCGGCGCCGTCGTGCCCGGCTACCGCCAGGAGAAGGGCGTGGCCGCGGACTCCCGCACCGAGACCTTCGCCGCCCTGCGCCTGCTCATCGACAACTGGCGGTGGGCGGGCGTGCCGTTTTTCCTGCGCTCGGGCAAGCGCCTGCCCCGCCGCGTCACCGAGATTGCCGTACGTTTTCGGAGGCCGCCGCTCGGCCTGTTTCCCGAAACGCCGCTGGACCAGCTCGAAAGCAACCTGTTTGCCTTCCGCATCCAACCCGATGAGGGCATCTCGCTGCGCTTTGAAGCCAAGGTGCCGGGGCAGGAACTGCACGTCCGCCCCGTCAACATGGAATTCCGGTACGGCACTTCGTTTGGCGCGGCCGCGCCGGAAGCCTATGAAACGCTGCTGCTGGACGCGATGCGCGGCGATGCCACGCACTTTGCCTGGAGCGAAACGGTGGAGACCTGCTGGGCGCTGCTGGAGCCGCTGCTCGAAGCCTGGGCCGCCGAAGCGCCGGCGGATTTCCCAAACTACGAAGCAGGAACCTGGGGGCCGCCCGCGGCCGACCGGCTGTTCGAAGGCGCCGGCTGCGAGGCCGCCGGCTGGCGACGCCCGTAACTAATTGCGGATTGCGGATTGCGGATTGCGGATTTCAAACATGGGGTTCTTGAGATCCGGAATCCGAAATTGCCATGAATGAAGTGGAGATCGGAGGAATCGAGCGAGAGCTGAGCCGGCTGTGGAGCGAATTGGCGCAGCCGCAGCCGGGCAGCACGCAGGCCGCGCCCGTGCTCCGCACCTGCACCTTGAACCTGGTGGTCGCTGGCTGCGGCGGTGAGCAGGCAGATGTCGCGCCGCTTCTTGCGGAAGTGGCGGTTCGGCATCCGGCCCGCTGCATCGTGGTGGTGGGCGATGGTGAGGGAGAGCGGCCGCGCGCCTGGGTGAACATCACCTGCCATGCCGCCGGACGCGGCCAGCAGCAGGTTTGCAGCGAGCAGTTGATTCTCCAGGCGCCCGCCGGCGCGCTCCACCAGGTGATCGGCTCGGTGGCCGGACTGCTGGTGGCCGATCTGCCCGCCTTTCTCTGGTGGCGCGGCTGGCCGCCGGCGAGCGATCTCGAAAAAGAGCGATTCAACCATCTGGCGCGGGTCGTAGACCGGGTGGTGCTGGATTCCGCGCGGTTTTCCGGCGAGGAACTGGCCGGGGCGGCGGAACTGGTTCGCGCTTACCCGCGCCTGGCGTTCGGGGACCTGAACTGGGCGCGGCTGACCTCCTGGCGGGCGGCGGTGGCGCAGGTGTTCGACCCGCCGGCCATGCAGGCCCAACTGGCCTCCTTGAGCCGCGCGCGAATCGCCCACCCGGGCGGCGAGCCGAGCGCGGCCGTCCGCCTCCTGGCCGGCTGGCTGCAATCGCGCCTCCACCCGCCGCCGGAAGTGGAATTGACCGGCAGCGACGCCGAAGTTGTCGAGCTCGATCTTCCCGGCGGCACAATTCGCGTGCCTCGCCCCGCGCCACCCACCGACGCCCAGGCGCTCTCCGAGGAACTCCGCATCGTCGGCCGCGACGCAGTCTTCCAGCAGGCGCTTTCTGCAGCCACCACGGAGGATTGAGCCGCAGATTTCGCAGATTTCACAGATAATTCTGGTTTGCGCAATCTGCGAAATCTGCGGCTAAGGCCTCGTTCATGAGCCGGGTGCGGATCTTCAACGAGACCGATGAGCTATACCGGGCGGCGGCGGAGCGGATCGCGCATTTGTCGCAACTGGCCGTGGCGGTTCCGGAAGGCGATCCCCCACGCGTGACGCTGACCTTGCCCGCATTCAACGCCTGCGCGGAAGTGCTGTTCCTGACCGCCGGCGCCGCTAAGGCCCCGGCGCTGGCTGCGGTGCTGGAAGGCCCGCCCGATCTTGTTCCGCCGGCCGGGCGGGTGCGGCCCGAGCAAGGTGAAGTATTATGGCTGGTTGACCGGGCGGCGGCCGCCCTGCTTCAACAACGCTCTCATTCCAATGAATAAGAAACCGAAGATCTCCAGCGACGTACTGAAGCGGGCCAGGCGCGTGCGCATGGTCCTGATGGACGTGGACGGCGTGCTGACCGACGGCCGCCTCTTTTATGTCCCCGACGGCCAGGGCGGCATCGGCGAAACCAAGGGCTTCGACAGCCACGACGGGCTTTCCATGCGCTGGCTGAAGCAATTCGCCGGCATCCGCGTGGGGTGGATCAGCGGCCGGGAATCGGCCGGCGTGGTCGAGCGCGCACGCATCCTGAACGTCGATTACGTGCACCAGAACCACCTCTCCAAGCTCGAGCCCTACCAGGAAGTGCTGCGCGATTCCGGCATCCCCGAGGACCAGATCGCCTACGTCGGCGACGACTTCAGCGATGCGGTGCTCATGCTGCGCGTGGGCCTGCCCATCGCCGTGGCCAACGCGCGCCCGGAAATCAAGAGAATCGCGCGCTACGTGACCAGCCAGCCGGGCGGCCGCGGCGCCATGCGCGAAGTGGTGGAACTGATTCTGCGCGCGCAAGGCCACTGGGACGCCGTGCTGGCCAAGTGGGGGTTGCGTAAGCAGTAGGCAGCAAGAAAGCAATTGCGGATTTCGGATTGCGGATTTCGAAGCCGCGTTGAAATCCGAAATCCGCAATCCGCAATCCGAAATTCCACGTATGACGATTGTCTTCTTGATTGCGGCGGCCAGGCTCTTACTGCTGCTGCTGACCGCCTCCCGCTACGGCTATTTCGGTGACGAGCTGTACTTCCTGGCTTGCAGCGAGCATCTCGACTGGGGCTACATCGATCAACCGCCGCTGATCGCGCTGATCGTGCGCTTGGAGCGCGTGCTCACCGGCGACTCGCTGCTCTCGCTGCGCTTTCTGCCGGCGCTGGCCGGCTCGGCCAAGGTGGTGCTGGCCGGGCTGATGGCGCGCCAGTTCGGCGCGCGGCGGTTCGGCATGGCCCTGGCGGCGCTGGCCACGGCCTGCGCCGGCATCTTCCTGGCCATCGATCACCTCATCACCATGAACGCCTTCGAGCCGCTGTTCTGGATGGGCTGTGCCTACATCCTCATGCGCATCATCCAGACCGGCAACCAGAAGCTGTGGCTGTGGTTCGGGGCGGTGGCGGGACTGGGCCTCCAGAACAAGTATTCGATGCTGGTCTTCGGCTTTGGCGTGGCCGTCGGCCTGCTGGCCACGCGCCAGCGGCGCTTCCTGAAGAGCCGCTGGATCTGGCTGGGCGGCGCGCTGGCCTTTCTGATCTTTCTGCCCAACCTGATCTGGAACGTCCAGCACCACTGGCCCTTCATCGAGCTGACGCGCAACGTGCGCTCGAGCGGCAAAGACATCCCCTACGGCCCGGCGTCGTTCATCGCCCAACAGATTCTCCTCATGACGCCCCTGACGTTCCCCATCTGGCTGGCCGGCCTGCTGTGGTTGTTCTTCTCGCCGCGCAGCCGAGCATACCGGGCGCTGGGCTGGGCCTTCGCCGTGACCTTTGGCGTCTTCCTGCTGGCCAAGAGCAAGAACTATTACGTCGCGCCAGCCTACCCGGTGGTGTTTGCCGCCGGGGGCCTGGCGCTGGACGAAGCCATCGACCGCATTCGCCAGGCCTGGCTGCGGCCGGTGTTCGTCGTGCTGCTGCTGGCTGCGACCGCGCTGCTCTTGCCCACCCTGATTCCCGTGCTTCCCGTCGATGCCTACCTGCGCTACCAGGACAAGCTACCGTTTGCGCTGCCGGCCACGGAACGCAGCCACCTCTCGGCCCGGCTGCCGCACCACTTCGCCTGGCAGTTCGGCTGGGAGGAAATGACGGCCGGGGCCGCGCGCGCTTACTACAGCCTGCCGCCGGAAGAACGCCCCCAAGCCGCCATCTTCGGCCAGGACTTCGGCCAGGCCGGCGCCATCGATTTCTTCGGTCCCAGGTACGGCCTGCCGAAGGCCATCGGCGGCCATCAGAACTATTACCTGTGGGGGCCGCGCAACTACACCGGGGAAGTGATGATCGTGCTCGGCGACACGGTGAAGGGTGCCAGCCGGTATTTCGCCGACGTGCAGGTTGCCGCCGAAGTGAACAATCCGTACGCCCGCCCGGGTGTGAACCGCCCGGTTCTGATCTGCCGCCAGCCGAATTTCAACCTTCAGCAGATCTGGCCCAAGCTAAAGGACTGGCATTGATTCACCAAGCTAAAGCGTAATTATCGCCGCGGGGGTCGGCGCCGGCGCTGAGCACGCCGGTCAGCGGGTCGATGAGGATGGCCGAGGTAGCGTTCATGCTCCAGGGCCCGGCCACGCGCACCTTGTGCCCGCGCTTCTCCAGTTCCTCGACCACCGCCTGCGGGATGCGCTCCTCGACAGCCATGCGCCCCGGGTACATGGTGTGCGGGAAGTCGGAGGCCGGGAAGCTGGTGGTGCTCCAGCGGGCTGCCTCGATGGCCGCCTGAATGTTCATGCCGAAATCGACGACGTTCAGGAAGGTCTGCAGAATACGCATGGGCTGGTCGTCGCCGCCGGGGCTGCCCACGGCCATGAACGGCTTTCCGTCCTTCATCACCAGCGTGGGTGTCAGCGTGCTCCGCGGGCGCTTGCCGGGCATCAAGGCGTTGGCGTGGTTCGGATCGAGCTCGTAATAGTCGCCCCGGCAATTCAGGATGAAGCCCAGGTCGCCGATCACCACGCCGCTCCCGAAGGCCGAGTGCAGGCTGGGCGTGAACGACACCACGTTGCGGTCTTTATCGACGATGCACAGGTAGCTGGTGTCGCCCGCGTGGTCGGCCGCTCCGGCCAGATTCGGCTTCAGCACGCGGTTGACCGGCGGAAAGCCCGGCTCGTACTTTTCGGCCACGCCCGGGCGCAGTTCATAAGAGGCCTTGCGCGGATCGATCAGCGCGCGGCGCTCCCGTGCGTATTCCTTCGAGAGCAGCCCGGCGAACGGGATCTGGATGAAGTCCATGTCGCCCAGGTATTTCTCGCGGTCGGCGTAGGCCAGCTTGATGGCTTCCACGCCGGTATGGACGTAGTCGGCGCTGTTGAGGCCCATGGCCTTCAAATCGTAGCCCTCGAGCAGGTTCAGCGCGATCAGCTCGGCCGGCCCCTGGGTGGCCGACGGGTTCTTATAAACATCGTAGCCCCGATAGTTCACCGCAACGGGCTTCTCAATCTTGGCCGTGTAGGCGGCGAAATCTTCGTAACGGTAAAGGCCGCCGTTCTCTTCCATGAAGCGACCGATGGCGCGCGCAATGTCGCCCTTGTAGAAGCGGTCGCGGGCGGCCTTGAGCGCCGCGCTGCGTCCCTGGCCGGCCGCATTGCGCTCCGCCTCCACCAGTTTTTTCAGCGTGCGCCCCAGGTCCGGGTTGCGGAAAATCTCGCCCGGTTTCGGCGCCCGCCCGTTCAGGTAGTAGAGCTTCACGCTGGTCGGGTACTTTTGCAGCTTGCGCGAAGCGTTGATGGTGGAGGCCAGGCTCTCGCTAATCGGGAAGCCGCTCTCGGCGATGTCGATGGCCGGCTCCAGGGCCTGCGCCAGGCTGATGGTTCCCCAGCGCTCCAGGAGCAGGTACCAGGCGTCGACGATGCCGGGTAGCGAGGCCGACAGCAGCGTGTCGTTGGCCGGAATCTTGCCTCCGGCATTCTTCTTGTACCAGTCGATGGTGGCCAGCTTGGGCGCCGTGCCCTCGGCGTTGATCGAAATCACCTGCTTGGAGCGGGCATCGTAAATGAGGATGCAGGCGTCGCTGCCCAGGCCGTTCATGGCGGCGTCCAACTGGCCGAGGGCCGCCTGGGCGGCCACGGCGGCATCGAAGGCGTTGCCACCGGCACGCAGCACCTGCTCCGCCACCTGCGTGGCCAGCGGCTTGCGCGTAGACACGGCGGACCGGGTGCCCCGGATCACCGGGCGCATGGTATGCCCGAAGCCGCGCCCCGGATCCTGCGGTTCCGCGTCGGGAATCATTGGTCCCAGCAACATTATCCCAGCCAACGAGAGGGCGAACACAGGTTTCATGGCGGCGATCATATCAAATGTGGTGACAGGCCTCCTGGCCTGTCCTGCCGCGCGTAGCGCGGCATTCAGTCGGTGACTGGGAGCGACGGGCCTTCGGCCCGTGGAGTCGCCGCGGCGACGAGGCCTGTCACTACGAGGCCGGGTTGACCGGGAGCTTTCCGTGTGGTAAGCAGGGGTGCGATGAAACAAGCAGCGGCTGTTGTCCTGGTGTTTGCTCTGTTTGCCGCCATGGTTGCCGCGCAGCAGGCGCAGACCAACGCGCCGCCGCAAACGCCCCGGCCCGCGGCCGCCAAGCGGGAGCCGCAGATGGCGCCCGGCGGCAAGTGGCGGGTGCACGACGAGTCGCGCCCACGTCCGCCGCTGGTGACGCCGGCCACGGGCGTCCCGGCGGAAACCCCCGGCAGGCCGCCTTCCGACGCCGTGGTGCTATTCGACGGCAAGGATCTCTCCCACTGGCAGGCCTTCATCAAGAACCAGTTCGCCGAGCCGCAGTGGAAGGTCGAGAACGGCTACATGGAGGTGGTTCCGGGCACCGGCCACCTGGTGAGCAAAGAGAAATTCGGCGACGCGCAGTACCACATCGAATGGGCCGCGCCGGCCGAAGTGAAAGGCTCGGGCCAGGGGCGCGGCAACGGCGGCGTCTTCCTCATGCGCCGCTACGAGGTCCAGGTGCTCGACTCCTGGCAGAACCAGACCTACGCCGACGGGCAGGCGGCCGCGGTCTACGGCCAGTATCCGCCGCTGGTCAATGCCTCGCGCAAGCCCGGCGAGTGGCAGAGCTACGACATCATTTTCGAAGCGCCGCGCTTCGAGGGCGAGCAGCAGGTAAAGCCCGCCTACCTCACCCTGATTCACAACGGACTGGTCGTCCACAACCACGTCGCGCTGGCCGGGCAGTTGACGTCACCCAGGGCGGGCGCCGGTCAGCGGGAAGTGGAAGACTCCCTGATGCTCCAAAACCACAGCGGCAACCTGGTCCACTACCGCAATATCTGGGTGCGGAAGCTGAAACCCTACGACGAGCCCTAATCCGCGGATTCCGCGGATTTTCGCGGATTCACGCCGCCGGGTGCGGCAATTCTCCCGCTACGACATCATACCCAAGGCGTATAATGCGCCCAGAGGTGCGGTCATGAAGAAGCTTCTGCTCGTCCTCTTGTTCCCGGTCCTGATTTCCGCCCAGGACACGCGCGGGCGCATCACCGGCCGCGTCACCGACAGCAGCGGGGCCGTGGTGCCGGGCGTGACCGTCCGGGTGACCAATCCGGAAACCAATGTCGCTGTCTCGGCCACCACCAACGCCCAGGGCGCCTACGACCTGCCGTACCTGTTGCCCGGCGTCTACACGCTCGCGGCGGAGTTCGCCGGCTTCAAGAAATACGAGCGCGACGGCATCGCGGTGCGCGTCAATGACCAGTTGACCCTCGACCTCGCGCTTCAGCCGGGCAGCGTGAGCGAAACGGTCACGGTGACGGCCGAGACACCCATCCTGGAGGAGGGCGCGGCGCTGGGGCAAGTGGTGGACAGCAAGCGCATCACCGAGTTGCCACTGAGCGGCGGCAACGCTTACACCCTGACGGTGCTCACGACCGGGGTGATGAATTTCGCGCCGCCCAACCACCCGTCGCTGGCGCCGGCCGTCGAGGTGGTCTCCAATTTCTCGGTCTCCGGCGCCGCCGTGGGGAGCACGGAGTTCACCATCGATGGGGCGCCGAGCATGTGGGGGCAGAACGCGTCGTTCGTGCCGCCGGCCGACATGATCGGCGAGTACAAGGTGGAGACGGCGCGCTTCGACGCCGCCGGGCGCTCGCCCGGCGGTTCGATGAATGTGGCCATCCGCTCCGGCACCAACAAGCTGCGCGGCACCATCTATGAGCGCCACAACAACGTCCACCTGATGGGCATCGATTTCTTCCAGCGCCGCATGTTGTACGATCCCTCGACCGGCCCAGTGACGAATGAGAAGCGCAGGTCGGTGCAGCCACAGCATGTCATCAACCACTTCAGCGCCACGCTGGGAGGACCGGTCGAACTGCCCAAGATCTACAACGGCAAGAACCGCACTTTCTTCATCTATGGTTTCGAAGGGCTGATCCGGCCCAGCCAGGAGCGGGGCAACTATTACCACACCGTGCCGACGCTGAAGGAGCAGCAGGGAGATTTTTCGGAGTTGCTGGCCGTCAGCAGCCGGTACCAGGTTTACGACCCGGCCACGATTGCGCTGGCGCCCAACGGCCGCACCAGCCGCCAGGAGTTCGCCGGCAACATTATCCCCCGGCAGCGGCTCGACTCGCTGGCGGTCAACCTGCTGAAATACTGGCCGAACCCGAACCTGCCGGGCCAGACCGACGGAACCAACAACTACTGGGGCGTGCTGTCGTCCTTCAACGAATACTACTCACACATGGCCCGCGTGGATCACAACATCGGCGCGCGCCACCGCTTGTTCGCGCGCTATAGCCAGTCGCATCAGTTGTTCGAGTCGGGCCAGACGCTCCCAACCGGGGTCAACGGCAACCACCGCCATCGGTATCAAAAGGGGTTCGGCCTGGACGAAGTCTTTATCATCAACCCCAGCACGCTGCTGAATTTCCGTTACAGCCTGGCGCGCTTCATTCAATCGAACACCCCGTTCGCGGCCGGGTTCGACCTGCTGGCCGCCGGCTTCTCCCCCAACCTGGTCAAGCGGCTGGATCCGCTGGGGATCACCTTCCCGCAGATTGCCGTGTCGGGCTACGAGACACTGGGAAACCAGTACCCGAGCGCCGCTTACACCAACTACCACACCTGGGGAACGGACCTGACCAGGACGCGCGGCAACCACAACCTGCGCGTCGGCGGTGAATTCCGCCTGTACCGCGAGGGCAATTACAACTTCACGCGCGCCACGCCGCTCATGAATTTCGGCACCACCTGGACGGTTGGACCGGCGGACAATTCGGCGGCCGCGCCCCTCGGCCAGGGGCTGGCATCGTACCTGCTCGGCCTGCCGACGGGCGGAAACATCCAGATCAACGATTCCTTCGCCCAGCAGTCCAGCTTCACCGGCTTCTTCCTGCAGGACGATTTCCGGGTGACGCCGCGCCTGACGTTGAGCGTCGGCCTGCGATATGAATACGAGACGGCGCCGACAGAGCGCTACAACCGCAGCGTCGCAAAGTTCGATTTCCAGACGCCAAATCCGATTGACGCCCAGGCGCGCACCAATTACGCCGCCAGTCCCATCCCCGAAATCCCGGTGAGTCAGTTCCGCGCCCTCGGCGGGCTCACCTTCGTCGGCTTGGGCGGTGTGCCGCGCGCCTTCTGGCAAACGGACCACAAGAACTTCGCGCCACGGATCGGCCTGGCGCTGCGGTTGCCGCGCCGTACGGTGCTGCGGCTGGGCTACGGCATTTTCTATGTCACCAACGGCGTGGATCGCATTGACTCCAACCAGGCCGGCTTCACGCAACAGACCACCATTGTCCCTTCGCCGGATAACGGCCTGACGTTCCCCGCCAAGCTCGCCGACCCGCTCCCGGACGGCTTCCAACAGCCCAAAGGCGCCAGCGGCGGGCCATCCACGGGGGTAGGCACCGCGGTGACCTTTTTCAACCCGGTGCGCGGGCACGGCTACATGCAGCGTTGGAGCTTTAACCTGCAAAAAGAATTGCCGCAGCGCGTACTGCTGGACGCGGGCTACGTCGGGTCGCGCGGGACGAGGCTCGACGCCACCCGCCAGTACGACCCGGTGCCGCGGCAATACCAGAGCACCTTGCCGGCGCGCGACCAGGCCACCATCAACTTCCTCACGGCGCAGGTGGCCAACCCCTTTTACCCCTTGCTGCCCGGCACCGATGTCGCCGGCAGAACAGTGGCGCGCTCCCAGTTGCTCCGTCCCTACCCCGCGTTCAGCGGCATCACCGCCGACGACCAGGTCGGCTATTCCTGGTATCACTCGCTTCAGGTGCGCGCCGAACGCCGCCTGCGTTCCGGCTTGACCGTGCAGGCCAACTATACCTGGTCGAAATTCATGCAGGCCACCAGCTTCCTGAACGGAAGCGACCCGATGCCGGAGCAGGTGATTTCCGGCTCGGATCGGCCGCAGCGGCTGGTGCTGAACGGCATTTACGAGCTGCCGGTGGGGAGGGGCAAAAAATGGGGCGCGGGCTGGCGCGGCCTGCCGGCGGCGCTGGCCGGCGGTTGGCAGATCAGCGCCCTGTACCAGGCCAACAGCGGCCCGGCCCTCGGCTTTGGCAATTACCTCCTGTACGGGACCATCCAGCAGATTCCGCTGCCGACCGACCAGCAGGCCGTAGACCGCTGGTTCAATACCGATGTCTTCGTGCGGGACAGCGCCCTGCAACTAACTAGCAACATTCGCACCTTCCCCAGCCGTCTGACCGGCGTGCGCGGCAAGGGCATCAACATCTGGAACGGGTCGGCGATGAAGCATTTCCGAATCACGGAGTGGATGAAGCTGCAATTCCGCTGCGAGTGGCTGAACGCCGCCAACCACTCGCACTTCGAGGTCCCGAACACCAACCCGACCAACACGGCGTTCGGGACCATCACCGGCACTGTCGGTTACCCGCGGCAGGTCTACTTCGCGCTGAAATTGCTCTTTTAACCACAAAGGCACAAAGAACACAAAGGAAGCACAAAGAAAGACTCCTTCGTGTACTTGGTGTTCTTTGTGGCTTTGTGGTTCACACCCGCGTTCCCTTGCGGTAGGCAAGGTTGCCGAGGTGGGCGGCGCGCGCCGCCGCCTTCACAAACTCACGCCTGTTTCCGTTGCGGGACCCGTGGTGAGTCTTTCATGGAGCCGGCTAGCCATTCAGCGTCCAGCCGGGCCGGTACTTGCGGCCAAGAAATTCGTTGGCCTCGCGGGCATTGGTCACGCGGCCGGCGGCCGGGTCGTATTGGAGCTTCTGTCCGGCGCGATGCGCGACCAGCCCCAGGATCATCTGCTCCATCATCGTGCCGGAGTAATCGAAGTCGCAGGTCGTCTTCTTGTTGTTGCCCTTGCAGGCATCGATCCATTCCTGCTGGAAGAGTTTGTCCAGGCTGC
>Ga0315280_10009850_pt1 | contig 12115 bp, 11 predicted proteins | sample YL17G06_40_MG_FD_203697 | JGI IMG/M metagenome (GOLD analysis project Ga0315280, IMG submission 203697) | Sediment microbial communities from Yellowstone Lake, YNP, Wyoming, USA - YL17G06_40 | ecosystem: Environmental > Aquatic > Freshwater > Lake > Sediment | place: USA: Wyoming | collected... | reverse complement strand
TTAATGCTGCTGTGCCAACACGATACATTATACGGTTGTCAACATCCAAAATGCTTGCTGTTTTTGCCGCTGATCCTAAAGCTATTCCAAGGTCTAAGGCTTTAAAAATACATGTTGGACCAAAAAAATCTTGTCCAAACTTCTTCTTTACTTTCTTAAACTCCTTACAGCTTTTGTAGCCGCATGCTCCACATTTAAATCCGAAACTTTTGTTCCCTCTAACCCCAATCAAAATGACTGCTTCTGAATCTCTAACATTCTTTGCATCCCGCTTAAAACCCTCAATTTTTCGCTGCTCTGCTATTTCTTCCATTTTCTCAGCAATGGCGTCTTTCTCTTTGCCGTAAACGATTATGGTTAGAACATCGTCTATGCCACCTGATTTTGGAGCAGTCCTCGCTGCTATTAACATAAGTTTAGCTGCTTCCAAAATTGCATCTCTTTCTCCGTTTTTGCTTTCAATTATCGGTGGACTCAAATTCATCACCCACACTAAATCATGAAGTTAACTTTACAACCAAAATTATGCGGAGTTAGTTTAAGAGCTTTAGGCTTTCACAGTGTTAAAAACCTTTTTTCAGCATTTCCACTATGGCGTTTAACTGACCTGTGTATATGCCTACAGCTAGAAAGGAAACTCCTAAAAGAAGTAGCAATGCGCCTATTACCCTACGTTCTGGAATATCCATATACATCCTATCCAAGATGCTTTCTTAAAACGGCGTCAACATGGTTTTTAGGAACAAGCCCAACAATTCTGTCAACTTCCTTCCCATTCTTCATAATCAGCATGGTTGGGATGCTAAAAATCTGGAAGCGTTCAGCAGTTTTCAAGTTTTCGTCAACATTGAGCTTACCAATAAACACTTTTCCAGCATATTCCTCGGCTAACTTCTCTATTGTAGGAGTTAGAGCTAGGCATGGGCCACACCAAGGCGCCCAACAATCAATTAAGGCTAAAGAATGTTTGTTGACTATTTCGTTAAAGTTTGAATCTGTTACGTGAACAGGTTCCACGATCATTTCCTGCTCTTTCTCCTTCAGTTCAGTTAGTCTCCTAAGCTTCTTTTCTCTAACACGCTTCAGTTCTAAATCTTCCTCTGATATAAGTTGTTCGTGTTCACCACACATTAGTCTTCATCTACTGCTTTTTAATGATTTTTGCAAAGCCTTAAGTCTTTTGTAGGCATCCTTTGGATTTGAAATTTCGTTTGCCAACTTTTCAAAGGGGCATATTCCCGCCTTTTTAACGTCAAGTATGTTTTCAACCAGTTCCTTCCATTCATGATACACCGCATGCTTTTCGAAGACAGATTTTGCCCCTTTACTTAAGATTATTGCGTAAACCGCCTTAACCTTTGCATAAACACACAGTAGCGCAATTGCTTTTCCAGTAACTCTGTCAGCAACAGAAGCCCCTTCAAGCCCATCTCCAAACTTTTCAATTGCTTCTAAAACGCCAGAAATCCCGCTTAAAGCAGTCTCAAAAATTATCTCGCCATTTTTTACAATGGAAAGTGTTAAACTCTTTTCACTGAGGCGTTCTTTGGCGATTTCCAAATCCTGTGTGTTCATTTCAATTGGCACTGAATTGCAGAAGTATTTATCGTTTTTCTATCGTAAACAGTTGGCTTTCTGCCATGCGGGCAATTTCCCATGCGAGTTCTTCATTTGAGGTGGCTTCTGAAATTCTATTCATTAACTTCTCAACTATTTTTGGATTAACAAGCACTTTCAGTTTTCTATTTGAATGTTGCAGTTTGAAATCTACTGCTATTTCTTTTTGGGAGTTTTCTATTATGAGCCTTCGATTTCCAGTAGTACAATGGGTTGTGACTTGGATTCCGTCTAGAACGCATGAGAAAGGCGTCAGAAGTGGAACCTTAACGGTTGTTTCCAGATTCCCATTTTCTGCATTGCTTAGGTTTGTTTTTGCAAATTTTCCCATTTTAACTCCAATAACTAGAAAAGGACCTAGATGTCCGTGAAAATCTGCTGCTTTTTCTATCAGCTTCGTCAAATCTGTATTTATCATTGGGTTTTTTGTTTTCATTTTTACACCTTTGCCAAGTTGATTCGTGTTGTCAAGGCTTTAGTCAGAACAATGCCGACTATTGCTCCTATTGCGCCTCCTGCAGCGTGCAAGGCTGCAAAGAAGGTTACGCCTCCGAAGAGTGCTAATAAAACGTTCGGCTTCATGAAAATATAGCCTATTATGGTGCCGGCTATTGCTGTGGAAACCATAGATGCGAATAGCAGAATCATTGTGCTTAACATTGGTTTTTCTAGGCTGTTTTTGTATCCAACGAGTTTTGTTAGGGCATCGAAGACTATGCTTGCGGCTAGGAAGCCGAAAAATTGTGTGGAATATGGATTAAGCGTCAAAGTTGTGATGGTGGCGATTATGCCCGTCATGGTTATCGCTCCGAATTTTCTGATCCACCATAGGACTAGGATAAATGTGAAGATGCCAATAGTATCGCAGAAGAATGGCAAATGTGTGGCTCCCCAGAAGATTGGCGCGATGTAGGCGCTTAGCACGCCATATAAAGCCGCGCTTATGGCTATGGCAGCGATATGCTTGCTCGTGAAATAAGCCAAACAGTAACACCTTTTAACAACTTGGTAATACCATCAAACATAAAAAGTTTGCCTTTGTCGAAAAACCTTTCAACAATTCAAACGCCAGTTCAATCTAAATATAAGGAGTCTAGTCACCGCAGAGCACCAGAAAGAACAAACGTTTTATGGTAATTACTTTAACCTATCAGTGGGAACATTTATGGCAAAAATAACTCGCGTAGGCGTCACATTTCCACCCGATTTGCTCAAGGATTTTGACGATATCATTCGCAAAATGGGTTATGAGAATCGTTCTAAAGCTGTTCAAGACGCTGTGAGCATGTTTGTTTCTGAAAAGAAGTGGCTCCAAGAAGAAAGAGGAACGCAAGCGGGAGTTTTAATGATGCTTTATGACCATGAAGTTAGAGGACTCGATGGTACACTAACTGATATTCAACATCATCATGCCAACATAATCTGCTCAACTATGCACATCCACTTAAGCGAACGCGACTGCTTAGAAACCATAGCAGTGAAAGGCGACGCCACTGAAGTTCGTAGGCTAAGCGATGAATTAGCAGCAAAAAAAGGAGTGAAAATTCTCAAGGCGATGCTTATTTCAATCTAGCCGTTTTAATTTGTTATTTCAAACATTTTTTCCAGAGCTTTTCGAGCCTTTTGCGCTATGGGTTCTGGAACAGTAACCGCATATTTCTCTTCTTTCAAAGCCACGTAAAGCCTCTCAAGAGTATTCAACTTCATGTTTGGACAAACAGCATCTTCATAGGCTAAAATAAACTGTTTTGTGGGGTTTTCCTTTCTTAAACGGTGTAGAAGTCCTTCTTCAGTTGCCACAATAAACGTTTTAGCATTGCTTTCTCTAGCATAGCGGCCCATCTGTGAAGTGCTTCCAATGAAATCAGCTATGTTCTGCATTTCCACAGCGCATTCGGGATGAACCATGGCAACAGCGTCTGGATACTGCATCTTAAGTATTTGCACGTCTTCAGGTTGGAAAAGCAAATGGGTTGGGCAGAATCCCCATTCAGGAATTGAAATAACCGTCTTTCCAGTTTTCCTCTGGACATACTCAGCCAAGTTGCGGTCAGGCCCGAAAAGAACTGTTTTAGCATTCAAAGATTCTATGACTTCTACAGCGTTTGCCGATGTGCAGCATATATCGCAATAGGCTTTAGCTGAAGCCAAAGTGTTCACGTATAAAACCACAGGGACAAGGGGATGAAGCACTTTCCATTTTTTGATTTCGTCAACAGTAAGCATCTGTGCCATAGGGCAACGTGCGCCAAGGGTTGGCAACAAAACCTTTTTTTCGGGATTTAGTATTGCAGCTGATTCTGCCATAAAATCCACAGCAGAAAAAACTATTATTTCAGCTTCTTTCTCCTCCATGGCTTTTCTGCTTAACTCTATGCTATCGCCAACATAGTCTGCTATGTCTTGGATTTCTGGCCTTTGATAATTATGCGCTAAAATTATTGCATTCTTTTCTTTTTTCAGTTTGACTATTTTGTCGGTTAACGTCACCGAAATTCGCCTTTGACTTGTCAGATTGTGAGGGTTTTCTAACTGCATACACAGATATATTCTTTGTCTAATCGTGTCTTTTCCATTGTCTCTGAGGGTTCTGAGGATTCCGAGGGTATCGTGGTATAACCCACATCTGCGAACAAGATTTCCATTAACCACTGTTTTAGGTTCCTTTCATTTTGATAGGCAACTATGTTGGAATGTGTCTTAAAAGTTTGGATGGTAATTTTGGTTGTTTTTGCATTTTTTAGCATAATTTTTCAGTTTTAATGGTTTGGTTCTTAGATCGGTCTTTTGCGGAGTAGAATATCGTATATTAAAAGGTCATCAATCAGTTCAAATTTTAAGTCTTCTATATTTTTGTTTAGATTTGTGTCTTGTTTCTTTCTCATACTTTCATCCACCTTAAGTTCAGCCTATTGTATCTCAAGTCTTAATAAACGTTTCTAGCTAATCGTTCAACTAAGCTACACCAAAATTAATACACCAACAATTTGGAACAGGTATGTGGGCATGTTTATTTTGTGTGTCTTTCTTCTTTCCATGGATCGGCGGTGTTGCTGTATCCTCTGGATTCCCAGTAGCCAAGTTCCATTTGCGAAGTGAACTTTATTTTTCTGATCCATTTTGGGCTTTTGTAGGCGTATTTATTGGGAATTATGAGGCGCAATGGTCCGCCTCTCTCTGGTGGTAGCGGCTTGTCATTTAGCTTGTATGCCAACAGAACGTTGTCTTCCAACAATTCAGATAAAGGTAAACAGGTTGTGTAACCATCATCGCATTCAAACGTCACGTACATTGCGTTTCCTTTTAGCTTGACGATCTCAGCGACTGCTTTGAAAGGAACGCCTTCCCACTTGTTATTTAGGATGCTCCATCCCTCAACACAATGGAAATCAGAGAGGCCTATAACACTTGGTTTGGCTTTTAAATCATCAAAGCTGAATGTCATCGGCTTTTCTACTTCGCCATAAACTTCTAGGCGCCAAGTGTTTAGATTAGATTTTGGAATTGAGCCTATTTGACGTACTGGCGTTCCCTTTGTTTCTCTTTGCCCCGGCGGCAACCTTTCGCCTTTCACATTTTGAGCCTTCAATTCTGGTTATTGTCACAAGAAATCTAAGCAACTTCGCGCATTTATCTCTAATCATATCAAAAGACATATTGATAGATTGAACTTTGATGTGAAGTTTCGGAGTGCGGTTTTTCTTGTTTGATTTCTCCTTGTTTTGTGATGTAGTTTATGCTGTCTGATTGGTGACTGAAGTGTTATTTTTTTGGAAGTCTGTGTTTTTTGGTGGTGAAATTAACCAATACGGATAGACCCCTCTAGGTTTTTTTGCATTCACAAATGTGATTGGTCACTCTGCAGTGCTTAAATCCCCTTTATATAGATTGAATCAGAGATTCAATCTATCAAGAGTAATGTGGTGCAGCGGGTCGGATTTGAACCGACGAACCCCTACAGGAAAGGATCTTGAGTCCTTCGCCTTTGACCTGGCTTGGCTACCGCTGCAAACCAAGCACTTAAATTGACACCAAGAATAATTAAGCATTACTTAAAAGAAAAACAGTCAAAAGAAAGCGTTATAATCAAAAAGTGGCTAAAAAATGGGCAAAGGCAGACATATTAATTATCATTCACAATCAAAAATCCAATCACGCGTTTAGCCCCTCTTACTTATTGCGGGTTTGACCAAGCTCTGCCACCCCTGCACCTACTTCAGAAACTAACCCTTCCCTTCTATTAATTTTTTCCAATACTCACAACACTTAACAAGGGAAATCACAAACCCAAACCTCTACACTACTCCACCTATTTGGCTCCAAATAGAGGGGCCTAACACCGTTGCACGCACACACAAGCCTTGTCCTTTCTTATTAATTATTTCCCGAAACCTTAGCTGCCATAGACTTGTATGCTTGAATGAATTCTTTCGAAAACTCATCTGCGTACCTCTCGGTTCCCTTATGTTTCGCATCCAAAGCCGTTCTCAGGTGATGGTAAAACTCGTGCAGAATGATGAAGGGTTCCTTAAGCGTGTCACTGTTCAAAACGAAAATCGTCTCATTCTTAACATTGTAACATCCAAGGGTCTTCTTTTTACGCCCTTTAGGTAAACCCACCTTCAACCTGGGCACTTCAACACTATAATGTTCGGCAAGCAACTCCAGAGCCTTCTCTGCTTTTCCATTCAAAATAAGCTGGACAACCAACGCTTTAAATTTCTGCTCCAAGATTTATTCCCTAACTCCTTCTTGAAAATATGACCAACTGTTGCCAATAACAAATACTTTGTGTATTAACAGCCTAAAAACTAGTGCAAGGCGTGCTAAACACACGAAAATTTGAAGTATGATACAAAAAAGTTTATTAGAGAGCTGTGTGGTTTAACGTGTTTAGCTCTTTAAAACATTGGAGACCATTTTTCGGTTGGATGACCCAACAACCGGAGGAAATTAAAAGTTTGAAAAAACCCGCATCACATAATTCCATCCACGTATGTTTAAATGTAAAATTGCGGGGGTTTGTTAGAATTGACTGAAATTTCAAAAGAAGACACAAATCTTCTGTTAAAAGCGTTCTTTAAAGAAAAAGGCCTAGTCCGCCAGCATCTGGACTCTTACAACGAATTTATCGACCACGGCTTGCAAGAAGTGATAGACGAAGTAGGCGAAATCCCAATAGAAGTTCCTGAAAACCCGTACAAAGTTAAGCTGGGACAGATTTGGATAATAGACCCGCAGACAAGAATCACTGGACCATACACAACTGAGGTAGACGGTACAAAACATGAATTCTACCCTATGGAAGCGAGGCTCCGAAACCTAACCTATGCTGCGCCAGTAGCCCTCGAAATGACGCCAGTAATAGACGGCAGAGAACAAGACACAGAACTCGTCTATATTGGAAACATTCCAGTAATGTTAAAATCAAAATTATGCTTCCTCTCGCAGCTTTCAAAAGAAGAACTAATAGCATGTAGAGAAGACCCAGACGATCCAGGCGGCTATTTCACAGTGAACGGTTCAGAACGCGTAATAGTAGCCATGGAAGACTTAGCCCCAAACCGAATAATAGTGGACATAGACGAGAAAGGAGCAACACCCGTATATCAAGCCAAAATGTTCTCCACAACCGTGGGCTTCAGGGCAAGAATAGAATTAAAAATGAAGGCAGACGGAGCCATATACGTTTCAATGCCCGGCGTGCCCTCAGAAGTCCCCTTGATCGTAGTTATGAGGGCCTTAGGCTTAGAGTCAGATAAAGAGATAGCTGAAGCAGTTTCCATGGAAAAGGAAATACAAGCCGAACTGGACTCCTCCTTTGAAAAAGCCATAGGTGTAGACACAGTAAAGGACGCTATCATATTTATTGGGAATCGTGTCGCCCACGGCCAAGTTGAAGAATACCGCATCCAAAAAGCCGAAACCATACTGGACAAGAACTTCCTACCACACATAGGAAGAACAAACCAGAACAGAAAAGACAAGGGACTGTTCCTAGGCGAAATGACATACAGGGCAATTGAACTAAAACTTGGAAGGAGAAAAACCGATGACAAGGACCATTTCAAAAACAAACGACTAAGACTTGCGGGTCCCCTCCTTGCAGACTTGTTCAGAGTAGCCTTCAGAAACCTCATCAGAGACATAAAATACCAACTTGAACGCATAGGAGTAAAAGGCCCGATAATAACTGTTTCAGCTGCAGTCCGCCCAGGAATAATAACAGAACGGCTTCAACATGCACTTGCCACTGGGAACTGGGGAAGGGGAAGGGTCGGCGTAACACAGCTTCTCGATAGAACCAACCATATCTCCACGCTGAGCCACCTACGCAGGCTGCAGTCGCCCTTGAGCAGGAGCCAACCAAACTTTGAAGCAAGAGACCTGCACCCAACCCATTGGGGTCGTCTATGCCCGAATGAAACACCAGAAGGTTCAAACTGTGGCCTAGTCAAGAACTTAGCCTTATCAGCATGCATTTCGGTAGGTGTAAACCCTGAGAAAATAAAGCAGATACTTTTCAGCATGGGTGTAATGCCCGTTTACGAGACAAACGAGACCTTGAAGCGTTCCGGAGCCAAAGTCTTTGTTGATGGAAACATCGTCGGATACAGCAACACTCCAGAGGAATTAACGCGTGAATTTAGGGAAAGAAGAAGAAGAGGGGAAATCTCAACTGAAGTCAACATAGCCTACTTCTCAAAAATCCACGTTAAGAGAGACGAAGTATACGTCAACTGTGATGAGGGAAGAGTTAGAAGACCCCTAATAACCGTTGAAAACGGCGCTCCAAAACTCCAAACAGAACACATTGAAAAAATATATTCCGGGGAGTGGTCGTGGGAAGACCTTGTCAAAAACGCCATAATTGAATATTTAGACGCTGAAGAAGAGGAAAATGCCCTTGTCGCCATAAGTCTTGAAGAAACAACCCCAGAACATACACATATGGAAATTGCAACCTACACAATTCTTGGAATCTGCGCATCAACAATACCCTACGCAGAACATAACCAATCACCACGCAACTCCTATCAGGCTGCAATGGCAAAACAAGCTTTAGGGATTTACGCAACAGACTTTAACCAACGTGTAGACTCAAGATCACACATTTTACACTATCCACAAGCACCATTAATCGAAACAGCATTAATGGAGATGATGGGATATACACTCCGTCCCTCAGGACAAAACTGCGTAGTAGCCGTACTCTCCTTTGAAGGCTATAACATGGAAGACGCCCTAATCTTCAGCAAAGCCTCAATAGAAAGAGGCTTAGGCCGCTCAACCTTCTATAGAATATACGAGGCGGAATGCCGCCAATACTTGGGAGGACTAAAAGACAAGTTCACTTTGCCCGAATCTGGAACGCGCGGCTACAGAGGAGAACAATATTATAGGCTGCTTGAACCTGATGGGATAATAGGCTTAGAATCGGCAGTTTCAGGCGGAGATGTCCTCATCGGCAGAATCAGCCCGCCGAGATTTCTGGAAGAATACAAGGAATTTGAAGTAAAAGGGCCGTCCATGCGAGACACATCGGTAGATATGCGTCCCTCAGAAACAGGAATTGTTGACGCAATTTTTATAACAGAGTCAGGAGAGGGAAGCAAACTGGTTAAAGTTAGAGTCCGCGACCAACGTGTTCCAGAACTAGGCGACAAGTTTGCCTCTCGTCACGGGCAAAAAGGAGTTATTGGATTAATTGTTCCACAAGAGGACTTGCCCTTCACAGAAGACGGAATAGTCCCAGACATAATAGTCAATCCTCACGCTATCCCCTCAAGAATGACCATAGGGCATTTTATCGAGTCATTAGCTGGAAAAGTTGGGGCCTTAAGAGGGAAACCAGTCGATGGAACGCCCTTTGCAAATGAAAGATCCGAGGAACTTAGAAAGGCTCTAGTCAAATTTGGATTTAGCCACACTGGCAGCGAAGTCTTTTACAATGGCGTAACTGGTGAAAAATTCGTTGCAGACGTGTTCGTTGGAGTCGTATATTATCAGAAACTGCATCACATGGTTGCTGACAAAATACATGCCAGAGCCAGAGGACAAGTCCAGATGCTGACAAGACAACCCACCGAAGGAAGAGCCAGAGGCGGGGGTCTGAGGTTTGGTGAAATGGAACGCGACTGCCTAATTGGACATGGGGCTGCGATGCTTCTTCGAGACAGACTGCTGGAAGAGTCAGACAAATACACACTCTACATTTGTGAAAATTGCGGTTACATAGCTTACTACGACATGAAACAAAGAAAATATGTTTGTAGGATTTGCGAAGATAAAGCCAAAATCTCTCCTGTAATAATTTCTTACGCATTTAAACTTCTTCTCCAAGAATTGATGAGCCTCTGTATAGCGCCTAAGTTAAAGCTTAAGGAGAAGGCATAACATGAGTGTGGAAGAGATAATCCACAAAGTTGTTGACGAAATTCGTTTCGGCTTATTCTCACCGCAGGATGTACGTAGACTTTCAGTTGTTGAAATTCAAACACCAGACACATACGATGAAGACGGGGCTCCCATCACTACCGGATTAATGGACGGTAGACTTGGAACCCTTGAACCAAGGCAAAGATGCAAAACATGCGGCAACACAGCCATTCGATGTCCAGGCCACTTCGGGCACATTGAACTTGCTGTTCCAATAATACACATTGAATTTACAAAACTAATTTATGACCTTTTAAGATCGACTTGCCGAAACTGTGGTCGCATATTACTTCCAGATGAAACAGCAAAAAAGACTCGAGTTAGAATCGATAAAAACCGTCAGCTTTTGGGCTTGGTTCCGGATGAAGTTTACAAATTGATTATGCAAGAAACAAGAACGAAACAGTGTCCTCATTGCGGGACAATCCAATACAAAATAGTCTTTGAAAAACCAACGAAATTCAGCGAACAAATCCCAGAAAGTGGCTCAGAACAGTTGACGCCAAGCATGGTTCGAGAAAGAATGGAACGCATACCAGACGAGGACCTTGAACTCTTAGGGTTTAATCCGAAAGCTGCACGCCCAGAGTGGATGATTTTACAAGTTATGCCAGTACCACCTGTTTATGTCCGTCCATCAATCACGCTAGAATCAGGCATCCGCTCGGAAGATGACCTAACGCATAAACTCGTGGACATAATCCGCATCAACCAAAGGCTAAAGGAAAACATGGATGCTGGAGCCCCAACACTCATAATTCAAGACCTATCTGAACTTCTACAATACCACGTGACAACGTACTTTAACAATGAAGCCTCAGGAATACCCCCAGCAAGGCATCGTTCTGGAAGAGCATTAAAGACTCTTTCTCAGAGGCTGAAAGGAAAGGAAGGAAGATTTAGAAGCAATCTTTCAGGAAAACGAGTTGACTTTTCAGCGCGCACCGTTATCTCGCCCGACCCGAACCTCGACATAAACGAGGTCGGTGTCCCACTTGAAATCGCTATGCGATTGTCTGTACCTGAAAAAGTGACCGAATGGAACATAGAAGAAATGCGAAAACTCATCATAAACGGACCTGAAAAATATCCTGGCACGCTTTACATTATTAGGCCTGATGGTAAACGCATAAGGCTTGAGTTTGTTATTGACAGAGAAAAGATTGCTGAGGCTGTGGAGCCTGGCTTTATTGTGGAGAGGCATCTCAAGAATGGTGACATAGCCATTTTTAATCGGCAGCCTTCGCTTCACCGCATGTCTATAATGGCCCATTACGTCCGTGTTTTGCCCTACAAGACGTTCCGTTTGCACTTATGTGTGTGTCCGCCTTACAACGCAGACTTTGACGGAGACGAAATGAATCTGCATGTGCCGCAAAGCGAAGAAGCACGAACTGAAGCATTGCTGCTGATGCAGGTTCAAGACCAGATACTTTCACCCAGATTCGGCGGTCCCATCATAGGCGCAATCCGAGATTTCATAACAAGCGCATACTTGTTTACAAGAAAATCAACCTATTTGACCAGAAACCAAGTCAACAGACTGCTACTAGGATCAAAATACGAAGGACCATTGCCCGAACCCAAGATTAAGACGCCTCAACCACTGTGGACCGGTAAACAGATTTTCAGTCTTTTCTTGCCTAAAGATATGAACTATGTTTTGAAAGCAAGCATTTGTCAGGGATGCGTCAAATGCCTAGAGGAAAACTGTCCATATGATGCCTACGTGGTTGTTAAAAATGGCGAACTTGTGAGCGGTGTTATAGACAGGCGTTCAATAGGGGCTGAACAGTCTGAAAGCCTCCTCCATAGAATAATAAAGGATTATGGAACGCAAGCGGGACGAGAATTCCTAAACAAAATAACAAGGTTGTTGAAGCTTTTCATAACTATGCGAGGTTTCACGTACTCGTATGATGAGCTCGTCTTGTCTCCAACGGCTGAAAATAAAATAACGAAAACAATGGAAAGAGTTCAGAAGAAGATAGAGGAGCTTATAGAAAGTTATCGCAAAGGCACCTTGCCCAGACTTCCAGGCCAAACTCTTGAAGACTCG
>Ga0315280_10009849_pt1 | contig 12117 bp, 9 predicted proteins | sample YL17G06_40_MG_FD_203697 | JGI IMG/M metagenome (GOLD analysis project Ga0315280, IMG submission 203697) | Sediment microbial communities from Yellowstone Lake, YNP, Wyoming, USA - YL17G06_40 | ecosystem: Environmental > Aquatic > Freshwater > Lake > Sediment | place: USA: Wyoming | collected... | reverse complement strand
TCGGAGCCGCCGTGGCGGCCTTCAGGTGGCTAGGTGGCTCCGCCACCGCCACGGCGGCGCTTCGCGCTTAGCCGCCTAGCCATTGAGGTGAGGGTGAAATGTAACAACAGACCTGCAAGAAAGCACTGGGCTTACGGACAAGCCGATGGGAATGGAGGACGCCATGTTTCGCAATTTCTGCGGGGGATGCATCGGAATCGGCGCCGACTTCGAGACGTGCCTCGGGCTGGCACAGCGGTTTGGCTTCGCGGGCATGGACCCGGTTGGCGATTTCACGGCGCCGGGGGCGGCGGCGGCGATGCGCGAGCGCTACCAGGCCACGGGGCTGCGCCCGGGCGGCTGGGGCTTGCCGGTGGAGTTTCGCGGCGATGACGCGACGTTTCGCCAGGGCATGAAATCGCTGGCGCGCTGGGCGCCGGCGGCGCGCGAGCTGGGCTGCCTGCGCTGCCCGACGTGGGTTCCGTCGTGGTCAGATGAGCGGCCGTATGGCGAGCAGTACGCGTTGTGGCGGGAGCGGTTTCGCGCCATCGCCGAGGTGCTGGGCGCGTATGAATGCCGGCTGGGACTGGAGTTCCTGGGGCCGAAGACGCTGCGCGAGGGGCATCGCCACGAGTTCATCCACACCCTGCCGCAGATGATGGAGATGGCGCGCGATGTGGGGCCGAACGCGGGGCTGCTGCTGGATTCATGGCATTGGTACACCTCGGGCGGGACGGTCGAGCAGATACGCGGGCTGACGGACGCCGACGTGGTTTACGTCCACATCAACGATGCGCCGGCGGGAGTGGCGGTGGAGGCGCAGGTTGATTCGGTGCGCGCGCTGCCGGGCGAGACGGGCGTGATCGACCTGACGGGTTTTCTGGGGGCGCTGCGCGAGATCGAATACAGCGGCCCGGTGACGGTGGAGCCGTTCAGCGCGCGGCTGAACGCCATGTCGGCTGAAGAGGCGGCGCGCGCGACCGGCGACGCGCTGATGAGACTCTGGCGCGCACCGGGGGTGTGAGGTAACGCGGCGGAAGCCGCACCGTGGCTTTCTTACGCGGTCGTGAACTGGGGGGCGGGCGAAAACTGAAGCCGCGCCCAAAATGCTTGCCCATGCCCGCCGACGAGGTGTGGATCTGAACCCGCGGCTGTGGGGTGCGCGTTGACACGCGCGCCGGATTCGGCGGCGCCGGCGGCCCCGCCTTACAACGCGTCCGCATCACCAACGCAGATCGCGCGCGTGGGTGTGACCATGGCGCGGTGAAGAAGGGTAAGCACTGGCGCATAGCGAATACGCCGACTGCTCAGCAGATCACCTCATCATGACCATCTGGCAAGCGATCGTACTCGGCGTCGTGCAGGGCGTCACGGAATTCCTTCCCATCAGCAGCTCGGGGCATCTCATCCTCGTGCCGTGGATCTTCGGCTGGCCGATCTACCACGACGAAGCGCTCAACAAGACCTTCGATGTCGCGCTGCATTTTGGAACCTTCATCGGCGTGGCGCTCTATTTCCGCGCCGACATCGCGCGCCTGGTCCGCGGCTGGCTGCGCAGTATCGCCCAGCGCAGCCTGGCGGGCGATCCTTACCGGCAATTGTCGTGGCTCATCCTGATCAGCACCATCCCTGGCGCGGCGGCGGGGATGCGCTTCGAGAGCATCATCGAGCACAAGCTGGGCGCGCCGCTGCTGATCGCCAGCCTGCTGGTGGCCGTCGGCCTGGTGATGGCGCTGGCGGAAGTGGTAAGCAAGCGCCGCCGCGCGCTGAAGGATGTTGGCTGGTGGGATGCGATCGTGATCGGCGTCGGGCAAGCGTTCGCGCTGGCGCCCGGCACCTCGCGCTCGGGGATCACGATGTCTATCGGTCTATTCGGCAACCTGACGCGCGAGACGGCGGCGCGCTATTCCTTCCTCATCTCGATCCCGATTATCGGCGGCGCGGCGGCGGTCAAGGGATTGCACCTGGTGCGGCACGGGCTGCCGCCGGGGATGGCGTGGCCTTTTGTCGTCGGCGTGCTCAGCGCGGCCGTTAGCGGCTACATCGCGATCAAGTACCTGCTGGCGTACTTGCAGCGCGGGACGCTCTATCCGTTCGTGGCGTACCGCATCGTCGTGGGGGCGCTGTTTATCTACCTGGCGCTGCGGGTGGCGGGGTAGGGAATCGGAACTGCCTGCCCTTCGATGCGATCCTTATGCGCTGGCTGCATGATTGCCTGCAATCATGGAGGGGCAATCGCAACCGCCTGCGCCTTCGATACAATACCCACTGTCGGCAAGGCTGGGTCGTCGCCTTCGACACAATATCTTGTGTCGGCGAAGGGCCAGTGATACTAGAGCTGTGGGCAGAGAACGGGACGCTGGGCAAACGGCCCCGTCTTGGCTCGATTAGGCTTGACGAGCGGGTATACTGTGGTATAATACCATTGTGTAATTATGCCACCATGGCATAATTCCAGCGTGATAAGGCCGGGCGTGGCGCTCTGGTAGCGCCGCACTGGCCTTTTCTATTTATGGTGCCGCTCCGGCATCGGACGAATCACCTTGAGGCACGCATCCGTCGGTTTCCGGTTCCTCCTCCTTCGTGGGATCGGGCCTCTCCCACCACCGCGCGGGCATCCGGTACTCCGCATATAGGTGGGTACCATCCTCCCTGACGCAGTCGGTCGTGGTCCGCCTAACGCAGCGATGCAGCCGCACCAGAGCTCTCTGGTATGCATCGACGGGCTCCCGACCGGGACCGACCTTCTCATAGAACTGGCGAACACACGAGACAAAGAGATCCGCTATCTGGATGCCGGGGAGGATGCTTGATTCCACAAAGAGCGGCGTTTCCAGCAGGTGTCGCAGGCGGGATCCCTCCGGTGCTCGGAAGAGATAATTCGTGATCGCGGCTGAAAGCCGAGCGTCGGCCTTGGCATCCTGGGAATCGAAGACCAATAAGGCCTTTCGTTCCGACGTCAGGCCAGACATATGGGCGTCAATTCGTCCGAGCAGGAATCGTACGTGAGGCGGCAAGAGGTCTGGGCTGATTTCAACCTTGTGCGCAGGCTTGTCCATGATTATGAAGAAGCTGACGACCGGAAAGTTGGATGCCAGATCGAATGCGCTTTCCACATATTCCCACTTCTGTCGCTGCCTACGGAACGTCCGCTCGTTCAAGATTGCGTGAGCCTTCCATTTGGCCTCCAATTCGACCCCAACGTTACCGAAGATGTCACGCCTTATGCTGTGCAACTGTCGCGTAAGGTCACGGCTGTCAGCGACAGGACATCCGACCGCGCCAAGTACGGGTCGGGACACGGGATCGTTGGGGTGAGGATGCCCACTTTCATCAATGAAGAAAATCATCGGCGACGCCCACGTTGAAATGTGGCTACATGATACAGCCGCGTCAGCGACGGGTCAAGTCCCATCGCCGTGAGGTGCTCGCCGCTTGGATAGTACCTCGTGACATAAGAACCGGCATGCGTTATTGAGCGTGGCAAGTGTCCGATCACACTCAGAAATGGTGTGCAGCTAATTCTGTCACGAGGTACTAGTGCTGCGACGGCCGCTCGGGCAGATGCTCTGCGGGCAGCGATTCGTCTTGACAGTGTCGAAGCCCTTTCCGTATACTCGCCGTCGTGTTGCCTGGTGTGGGTTGCGCACGCGATCCGGATTGGCACACCGCTCCACGGAGGTTTCCATGAGACTTGGATTTCTGACGTCGTTCACGAAGGAGGCGCTGGAGCTAGCGAAGGAGGCGGGCTGCACGAGCCTGGAGATCGGGGTCGGGGTGGGCTCGCCGCTCGACGCGACGAAGTTCAACCGCGCGCAGGCCGATAAGGCGCTGGAAGCGGCAGCGAAGGCGGGGGTCAAGATCTCTGCATTCGGTCGCTATTGCAACATGCTCGACCCCGACCCGGCGAAGCGCCAGGGCAATGTCGATTACCTGCTGAAGCTGATCGACCAGGCCGCGGCGATGGGCGTGCCGGTGGTGTGCACATTTGCCGGCGCGCTGCCGGGCACGGGCATCCCCGACACCATCCCCGAGTTCAAGCGGGTGTGGACGCCCATCATCAAGCACGCCGAGGAGCGCGGCATCAAGGTCGCGATCGAGAACTGCCCCATGTTCTGCGGCTATCCGTTCCAGGGCATGAACATCGCGTACAAGCCCGAGGCGTGGGACCTCATGTTCGAGGCCGTGCCATCGCCCAACCTGGGCCTGGAGTTCGATCCCTCGCACCTGTACTGGCTGCACGTTGACTATCTGCTCGCGCTCAAGACCTACGGCGCGCGCGTGCACCACGTGCACGCCAAGGACACCGAGATCCTCTACGACCGCTTCGGTGTCGAGGGCATCTACGGCAAGGGCTGGTGGCGCTTCCGCATCCCCGGATGGGGGGAGATTGATTGGCAGCGGTTCGTCGCGGCGCTGTGGGATGTTGGCTACCAGGGCGACATCAACATCGAGCACGAGGACCCGGTGTTCGAGGGCGAGCACCGCGCCGAGGGCATCAAGCTCGGCGTCGCGCACCTGCGGCAGTATGTGATCGGGTAGTGGAAGAGCATCCGCAGCTTGCGCGGATTATGGGATTGGGCCGGACAGCATGATGGCGCTAGTGCTGCGTCAACCTTGTCGTGACTGAGTGCCGGAGCGGAATCCCCGCTGTCTAGGAAACCGCCGACGAACGCAGACGAACGCCGATGAGACAAGGGGGGGGCACGGCGCTCGTAGGGGCACGGCGTGCCGTGCCCCTACGAGGAGGGACCGCCCGGCCCCGCCGGGTGCTCCATGTCGGCGTCAACTTGTCGTCCGAAGCTTTAGCGGAGGAGGATCGGCGTGTATCGGCGGCTTTATCTGTTCATCAAGTCGGGCTTGGCAGAGCACTGGCGGCCAGCGGCCGAATAGATGAGGAAGGGTGCATGAGTCATGGCAGCGAGGATAGCTAAGTCGAAGGGCGAGGCGAAGCCGGAGGTCAAAGTCGGCGTGGGGGTTATCGGGGTGGGCATCGGACATGCCCATCTGGGCGGCTATCGGAAGTCGCCGCACGCGAAGATCGTCGCCGTATGCGACATCGACGCGCGGCGGGCCGAGGCCGCGGCGGCGGAGTTTTGCGTGCCGCGCATCTTCACCGATTACCACGAGATGCTCAAGCTCGCTGAGCTCGACGCGGTGAGCGTGTGCTTGCCCAACTACCTGCACGCGCCGGTGACGATTGACTGCCTGCGCGCGGGCAAGCACGTGCTGGTCGAAAAGCCGCTGGCGATGAACGCGCGCGAGGGCGAGCGCATGGTGCAGGCGGCGGCCGCGGCGGACAAGCTGCTGCTGATCGCGCTCAACAATCGCTATCGCGGCGATACCGGGGTGCTTAGGCGCTACATTGACCAGGGCGAGCTGGGGCGCATCTACTTTGGCAAATGCGGCTGGGTGCGGCGCGGCGGGATTCCGCGCGGCTGGTTCGGGGTTAAGGCGAAATCGGGCGGCGGGCCGCTGATCGACCTCGGCGTGCACATGCTCGACCTGGCGTGGTACTTGATGGGCAGGCCCAAGCCGGTGCGGGCGAGCGGCGTGACTTACAGCGAGATCGGCGCCAAGGGCGGCGGGCAGGGCAGTTGGGGCGTGGGCCACGGCGCAGGCAAGTTCGATGTCGAGGACCTCGCGGTGGGCTTGGTGCGATTCGCGGGCGGGCAAGCGATCCAGGTCGAGGTGAGCTGGGCGACCCATGTCGAGCGCAGTCGCAGCTTCCTGGACCTCTACGGCACCATCGGCGGCGCGACGCTGGAGCCGCAGCTGCGCATCTTTACCGACAAGTTCGGCACGGCGGTCGATCTCGCCCCAGCGGCGCCGAATGTCTCGGGGCACGAGATGGAGGCGGTGCATTTCGTGGAGTGTATCCTGGGGCGGGCGCAGCCGATCTCGCCGGGCGCGGATGGGCTGACGGTGCAGCGCATGCTCGACGCCATCTATCGCTCGGCGGCGACGGGCAAGGAGGTGGCGATCGCGCGGTGAGGCAACGGGCGCGGCCACGGACCCTCACCCCCCCGCTCCCTCGGGCGCAGAGGGGTCCGGATGTCGCTGCCCCGGCCCTCCGCGTCACACCCGTGTGGTCGCTGGGCTTGCCCTGCGCGTGGCCAACCGCTATAATCGCGCGGATGAGGCATGACCGATAATGGCTGATCTCGCGCAGGTTCGCGCTCGCACCGCGCAGATAATCGAGCAGGTCGAAACCGTCATCGTCGGCAAGCGCCAGACCATCGAGCTGGCGGTGGCGGCGCTGCTGTGCAACGGCCACGTGCTGCTGGAGGACATCCCCGGCGTGGGCAAGACCATGCTCGCCAAGGCGCTGGCCAAGTCGAGCGGCTGCATCTACAAGCGCATCCAGTTCACCCCCGACTTGCTGCCAGCCGACATCACCGGCACCTCCATCTTCAACCAGAAGACCGGCGAGTTCGAGTTCCGCCCCGGGCCGGTTTTTGCCAACATCGTCCTGGCCGACGAGATCAACCGCGCCAGCCCCAAGACGCAATCGAGCCTGCTCGAATGCATGGCCGAGTTCCAGGTCACGGCCGACGGCGTGACGCGCCTGCTGCCGAGCCCGTTCTTCGTCATCGCCACCGAGAACCCGGTCGAGTACCGCGGGACGTATCCGCTGCCCGAGGGGCAGCTCGACCGCTTCCTGATGCAGTTGCACATGGGCTACCCGACGCCGACGCAGGAGATGGCGGTGCTGGAACGGCAGGTGATCGAGCATCCCATCAACGCGGTGCAGGCGGTCGCCGGCTGCGACGTGGTGGCGGGGCTTCAGCGCGCCATCCGCGAGGTGTTCCTGGAGACCTCGCTCAAGCAGTACATGGTGGCGCTGACGACTGCGACGCGCGAGCATGCGATGGTGGCGTTGGGGGCAAGCCCGCGCGGGTCGATCGGGCTGATGCGGGCGTCGCAGGCGCTGGCGGCGATGGCGGGGCGCGAATTCGCGATCCCCGATGACGTCAAGGCGGTGGCGGAGCCGGTGCTGGCGCATCGCCTGATCCTGCGGCCCGAGGCGCGGGCGGAGAACGTCAGCGGCCACCAGATCGTGCAGGAGATCCTGGCCCGGGTGCCGACCCCGGCGCTCACGCGCGCGTGAACCATGTATATCATCCTGCGCATTCTGCTCGGCCTGCCCGGCTTCGCCCTCGGCATCATGATCCACGAGTCGGCGCATGCATTCGTGGCGCTCAAGCTCGGCGACCCGACCGGCCGCAACATGGGGCGCATCTCCCTCGATCCGCGCCGCCACCTGGATCCCATCGGCGCCATATTCTACATCGCCACCATGGTTATGACCGGCGGCCAGCGCGCGCTGGGGTGGGCCAAGCCGGTGCACATCAACCCCTTCAACTTCCGCGACGCGCGCCGCGACTTCATGCTCAGCTCGCTCGCGGGTCCGGCCGCCAACTTCGTGCAAGCCGCAGTGTGGGCGGTGCTGCTGCGCGGCTATGGCGCGATCGCTTTGTCGGTGGCGGAGCCTTACCGCGGCTACATCGGCTATGTCTTCTTCTTCGGCATCCTGATCAACGTCGTGCTCGCTATATTCAACCTGATCCCGATCCCGCCGCTGGACGGCTCGCGCGTGCTGGCGTGGATGCTGCCGGAGCGACTGGCGCAATACCTCGATCGGTTGGAGCATGCCGGCATCGGCCAGCTGATCATCTTTGCGGTGATATTCTTCGTGCCGGGGGTGCTGGGCGCGGTGCTCGGGCCCGCGCTCAATCCCATCATGGAGTTCTTCTTTCGTATCGCCGGGGGCGGTTGATCCGGCAAGACGCCGAGGCATTGCGGCGCAAGGTTGCGACCGGCCGGGGGCGCCGCCAGGTTTGCGGGCGACAGCAGGCTTACCGCTAGAGGCCGGACTGCGCCTACAGGGTTCCCTTCGTTCGGACCAGGTATGCGGCTCTCCACGCCCGGGCGAGCGGCCGATAGAGCGCGACGGTATCGAAGTTGTCGAAGGTCGGCTCGTGCTTGAGGATCTCGTCCCAATGCGCCAGGCCCTCGGCAGGGTCACCGAACCGCACCAGCGCCATGAAGTGCGAGAAATCGTAAGCTAATTGGCGGCTGTCGCGGAAATAAAGCCACCACCGCTGCTGCCGCAGAACCTCCCACACGTGGTAGCGATCGTCGCGCGGCAACCGCCACAGCGGGCACCACGAGAACCACGTGAACATGGTGTAGTCCCACGCCAACGCCGGCTCTACAAACAGCCCGTCGCCGAAAATCTGCGACAGAATCCCGCCGCGCCCGTACTCCTCGCGCCAGCGGTAGAGATCCATCGCCGCGAATGCCCAGCACGCCCGCGCGCGGAATTCGTTGGCCGCGGGCTCCTGCCCCGCCAGTCGCGCCAGATGATAAAGCGACGCATATGCCAGATAGCCGCCGATGGTTGACTCGGTCAGGATGTGGACATACTCCGGCCCGGCGTGCGCCCAAGCGGAGCCGGTGATGTCGTATGCGCGGGGCAGCGTCGCGGCGAGGGCGGCGGCTTTGGGCCAGATCTGCCGAGCATAATCGCGGTCAACCAATGGGGTTCGTGTATTGCCGCAGCAACGCCCCGACGAGGAAATCGTGCTCACGAAGCCCATGCCGGAAGAGTTTCGGGTCTCACCGTAATATCCGAAACTCTCCAATTGCGCATATGCGGCGGTTGGATAGAGAATCGTTGCCGAGATTTCGGGGTAGTCCACAACCGCCGACGGCATGACCGGCTCGGGGAAGACGACGACACCGGTGCGCGCATCGGTCATCAGGCGACCCCACCAGTAATCGAGCGTCTTGCGCACGGCGGCGTTCACCTGCCCGCGCAGCGGCTCGTCGAGCAGCGGGGCGAGCTGCACCAGCACGCCCGCGGTCTGGCCGTCGTAGAACGGCCGCCCCAGCGAGAACGTGAATGTGCCATCGGCGTTCTGGTGGTCGAGAATGGCCTTGACGTCGGCTGCCACTAGGGCTTTTTCCTCGGGCGGCAGGGGCGGGAATTCGTTGACCAACAAATCGAGGTTAGGCGGACTGGGCAGCTTCAACTCTACCTGTCGGCCGGGCACGAACGTCACCGCGCCCAGCGGCGTATTCTGCGATGCCGCGCCCTTGACCAGGGTCGAGAACGGCGGCGGCACAGGGACGAACGCCTTATCGTCGGCGCCGAGGACATAGCGCACGACGGCACCGCCGCCGCGCGAGCCGACCTGCGCGTGCAATTCCCCATGCGATCGCGCGAGCGCGGGCAGGATTCGCAGCAGCGCGTCGGGGGCATGGGGCTCGACGACTGCGGCGCATAGGTCGGGTAGGGCGCTTCTCCTTCCTGCGGCGATGGTGCTTTTCGCAAAGCGCAGCGCGACGCCGTTGCGGCCGATTCGCACCGCTTGTGGGCGAACCGAGGGCAGCAGGGCGAGGGTGTAGGGCTGGCCTTCGTTCCAGGCGAGAAGGAAGCCTTCGCCGGGCGGCAAGCGCAGCACATAGGAATCGCGGCGAGACCCTTCGGCTGCGCTCAGCGTAGGCGCGGCTGCCACGCCTTGACGCGAAAGCCGTAATGCCTGGCGACCATTCGCGCCGAACCACTCCCAGTGCGTTGGCGCCGGCTGCCGGTCCCATTCCCAGCCGGTCACCAGCCACTCGGCGGTCACCGGCCGGCGCGCCGCCCGAACCTCGGCGCTGAAGCGCACCACCGGATTGCCGATTGCGTCCTCGCACCCAACCGTAGCGCGGCCGAAATCGCCGCGGTAGTCCTTGGCGTAGCGGCCCATCGTCGGCGCGGCAAGCAGCGTGCGCGTGCCGTCGCCGGGCTTGTCCGCTTCGATCAGCGTGTAAGCTGGCGTCCCGTTGAGTGCGAGGGTGAAGAACCCGGCGAATGTCGGCGCGCCCCAGCGCTCGCCCTTGCGCTGCGGCGCCAGGTAGAGGAGCTTGAAGCCGCGCTCGACGATGATATTGTGGTTCAGGTTGCAGAGCGAACCTGTGCCTGTCAGCGTCGGCTGGGCGAAACGGCCGAGGGGGATGGGCGGGCACGCGCCGGGCGCGCCCTCGGAAGCAACGCAGCCGAGGGCGGCTGCGCCACATAGCAGGAACAAATGCAGGATGGCGGCTGGAAGCTGGCAGCGTCTGGTGAATGAGCGGCTGCGGCGTCGCTTCATGCCCGGCTAATTCGCAGCGCCGTAGCCGCGCTCCTGCTCAGGCGACGACGCCCAGGAGCTGGGTTCTTTGCCCACGTCACGGCGTGGCGGGAGCCATTCCGAGGGAGCGCGCCGACCGAGGAATCCCCTATCGGGGTTGTGTCCAGAGGTAGGGGATTCCCGCCACAGGCGGGTAAACCTCGCTGGCGCTCGGAATGACACCTGCGGGGTCCTTTTCGCGGTACTGAGGCCAAGAACGGAGCTGATGGACGACGTCGCCCGACCTTCGCCACCATGCTCTCCATCGTCACACGCGGATGAAGATCCGCCGGCGGTACATCCACAGCAGGATCAGCCACCAGAAGGCGATGTAGCCGACGGTGTATACCCAGCCGCCGAGATAGCGCCCGAAGTGCACGAACGCGGAATGCATGAAGCTCTGATCGAGCGGCAGCACCGAGCCGTCGGGCTGCTTCCAGGTCCACTGCTGGAAGATATAGATCTTCACCAGGATCGGCGCGACATAAGCGGTGATGGCGTTGACCCCGGGGATGACCAGCGGCAGCGCCCAGGCGCGCCAGCCGTTGACGTCGATCAACAGGTAGAGCAGCCCCAGCGCGACGGCGCCCCAGCCCGCGGAATAGACGATGTACGACGCGGTCCACACCGGCTTGTTGAACGGCAAATCGAGGTTCCACAGCAGGCCGACGATGAGCATGACGACGCCGCCGCTGAGCATATACGCGGCCTTCTGCATCGGCGCGTAGCTCTCCCGTCGCAGCACATCGCCCAGCGCGGTGCCGATGAGCACCAGGGCCGAGGTGGGGATGACCGAGAGCAGCCCGCCCAGGTGCAGCGGCTGCAAGTAGATCTGGTTGAGGTGGCGGATGAAGTTGGTGCCCTCGGTGAAGACGCCGGAGCCGACGCCGGGGATGGGCATGAAGCGGATGGCTGCCCAGTGGGCGATCAGCAGCGCACCGGCCAGGGTCAACCGCCGCCGCACGGGGAGCTCATACAGCAGCCCGCCCACGAGGTAGGACAGACCGAGGATTTGCAGCACGCCCATGTCGAACATCGGCCGCCGCGCGAGACTGGAATCGATGAGGCACCCCAGCAGCACCAACGTCACCGCGCGGCCAACGATGCGCAGGTCGTGGCGCCACAGCGGCAGCCCCTTGCGCTTGAACGCGGCGAAGGCGTAGGGGATGGCGACGCCCATGATCATGAGAAACCACGGCAGCACCAGGTCGGCAAAATGGATGCCCTCGTTCCACATCGCGTGGCGCAGGTGCGGGGGCGTGGCGGTGTCGAGGGCGATGTTGTTCACCAGCAACATGCCGAGGATGGTTAACCCGCGGAAGGCGTCGAGGGCGCCCAGGCGATGTGCGAGCGCGTTGGGTCGCACGGCGGCCACGGACTTCTCGCGCGTCGCATCCTGCGCGGCCGGCAAGGCCGGCGCCTCGACTGACGCCAGCGCGGTCGAGGCCGCAAGCGACGTCACCGCCTCGGGGTTTTTTCCATTATCGAGCCAGGTCAACGAAGTGGCGGATTCCATAATGCAGCTTGTGATCGCGGTATTCCGGGGCGCGGGTGTGCAGGCCGCACCGGTAATGTGTATATACCCAGAGGGTGAGGTGCGTTGCAGGGGGCCGGCGTGAAGTCGGCGGTAGGGAGGGGCCTGCGCCGGGCCTGATTGTCCTAGTACCTCGTGACATAAGAACCATTGCGCGTTATTGAGCGTGGCAAATGTCCGACCAAGCTCAGCATCGCATGCGCCTATCTCTGTCACGATGTACTAGTGCTTTCTTGCAGGTCTGTTGTTAGATTTCACCCTCACCTCAATGGCTAGGCGGCTAAGCGCGAAGCGCCGCCGTGGCGGTGGCGGAGCCACTTAGCCTGGATTATTCACCACCAGCGTGTGGCGGGTGCACACTGTCATTCCGAGCGCAGCGAGGAATCCCCTATCGTTGGCGCTTCCTGGTAGGGGATTCCTCACTCCGCCTTGCTCCGTTCGGAA
>Ga0315280_10009848_pt1 | contig 12117 bp, 19 predicted proteins | sample YL17G06_40_MG_FD_203697 | JGI IMG/M metagenome (GOLD analysis project Ga0315280, IMG submission 203697) | Sediment microbial communities from Yellowstone Lake, YNP, Wyoming, USA - YL17G06_40 | ecosystem: Environmental > Aquatic > Freshwater > Lake > Sediment | place: USA: Wyoming | collected... | reverse complement strand
GCAACGCTATAGCCAAAACTGCAATCAACATTTTCTTACGTTGCATTTTCTTTCATTCCTCCTTTCTCCTCTTTCACATTCCCCTCTTCTTCCAACAGTAGGGGCTCATCACGCGGTCGTCGCGCTCTGCCCAGCAAACATTTTAACGTGCCCGCTAGGCAAAAGACACGGGTCGGGAGCATGCTCCCCTTAAACGCAGAGCCGGCCCTGCCCCGACTAAACCACAATTATAATCATAGGTTTAGTTTTAACATTTGTGGAAAGCTGTTATAGAGGCTTCTTCTATACGACATACAAGAAAAAATGCAGGTAAAGGATGCCTCGTAATGGAGCATCCGAAAAAATGTGTTGAAATGGAAAAAGCTGGGCAGCCAGCACAAATCTCAGACTTTGATTATGAACACTTCTGTAACGGCAACCCACTCGATTGCTACTGTTATAGGAAGGCAATAAATGAGAAAACTCGAGGGAAAGAATCAAAGCAACGTTTCTAGAATTTGATTTCACCCTTTTCTATGAGTTCTTTAACTTTGAGTACAGAGTATTGCACAGCATGGCTTCTATCCGCGAAGCGACCCTTCTTGACTTGTTCGTCGATCCATCTGACGATCTCTGGTAGAATGCTGACGGTTAGTTTCACTTTCACCATTTTAATCCAGAAGGCGTATGAGTTAAACTTTGTTTAGCACTTATCTGTATTCATAAGCAAAAGTAAGCAAACGTTATATAACTCCCCGACAACAACGCCTTAGATAACCCTTCCTTCAAGACAGGAGGAACATGATGACCAAAACAAAACATTCACGTGCACACACTGTTAAGAAAATGGTCTTCATAACAGCTTGGCTTGTTGAAGACCCCGACGCCTATATAGGCAAAACAAACATCGACATAGAGAAAGAAATCTCAAAAGAGATAGGTCCCATTCCATATGTAGCGCAAATAGAGAAAGTCACCGTTCTTGAACTCTCAAGAATAAGACGCTTTCCTTCCCAGCCATGAAAGGCTTGCACGTCTAATCAAAGTCTGCGGCTTCTTGTTGCAGACTAAAGTTTACCTGTTCTGGCGTAAAAAAAGTTAATTTTCTCCATAATGTTCATGCCCTTTTTACGCCTAAAAGTGAAAAGCCTAGTTTAAACTTCCATTTTTTCACATTGAAAATCCGCTGTTCTGCACGGAAACGTGAAAACAGCCATTTTCTAAGCTTTAATTTCAGCTTGGAAGCGACTCTAACCCATTTTTAGAAAATCAACCTAAGTTTATGGCGAGGATGAATAAAATGCCAAGCGAAAAAGAAATTAAAAATTTGTTTGATTTAGATAAAGAGTTTGAAAGCTTCTTGAAGGAAATGAGGAAAAAATACCAATTGAGTGACCGTGACATCTGCAAGACCTTACATATGAACGTTCCGGGAAGCTGAAAAGATGAAAGTGGAAAATAAAACGACCCTTCCTTTACAGCTTGACGACTTACTAAGCAAGCAGAGCTGGGAAGTCGAGTATCGCGGCCTCAACCTGCCAATAAAACCTACGCAGCCATTAGACGAATGGAAAGTCGAAGTCCACTGGCATAACGGCAAACACCCGTTCCACGGAAAATGCCAGCCTTCCCAACGGCTAATCACAATAGCCATAAACAAAAACATCACTTACCCATTCACACAAGAATTTGCAGTCGGAACAAAACAGATTTTCCACCCATTCCACGGCTACGAATATGTCATGGAAACAGTCACTTTCAACAGCCCAAACGATCTCGTCCGCTTCATTTTCCTCCACGAGTTCAGCCACCTATTAGACTATTACCGTGGACTTAACATGCACAGAAAACAGACAAAGGCAAACCGCTTCGCCCTAAAACACTTCAAAAGGTAAACCACAATGCCCAAGTATTTAGTGGAAATAATCCTCGTAGTCAACGCCAAAGACTTAGACGAAGCCCGAAGAGTTGCAGACTACATCATAGACATTCCCATTCCACAACGCAAAATCGAAAATGCAATAGAAACTTTGAGGTATGAAGAAATTGTCGAAATCAGAACCTAAGATTTGCCCAAACTGTCCCCTCATTTCTTTTCTGCCAATAATCATGGCTGCAAGAGTCAGCTATAGCCGACAAAAGGACCCATTAACCCCGCATAAAATCTGTCAAATGCTCCGAGCCTTCGCAAAACAAAACCAGCTAACACCCGACGCCTGCCCCTATTTTTCTGAAACAGAAACGATGGAGCGTTACTTAAGTGCCGAAGCAGAGGCAGCCTGGTAAATTTTGGCCTTGGGTAAGACCTATGATTTGGGAGAAGGCCCAGCAGCTTTATCAGATGGAGCAGGCGAAAACTATGGGCGCTGATTTTAAGGGCATAACGGCGGAACGGAAAGAGCTTCGTGAAGGCGGCTACTTCTACCAAGCCAAACTGATTGTTCTGCGAAACCTTTGGCTGGAAAAGAAAGGCTTACCATCCATCGAAGAAGAGGAAGCCGAACCCGGATTTTTCCGAATCTAATGCACGCATCTCGCCGCAATAAAAAGGGCCTTCTTCTAAGATTCCTTTTTGAGTTAAAATATGAATATTGAGTTCATAAATGTTTAGAATCTATGTTTGACTTAAATCTAGTGATAGTTTGTGAGTGAGAGTGAAGCGAAAGTTCTTGGTGATACATTTGAAGAAGCACAAAAAAGAGGAAAATAGCGCTCCAGCTAAAGACGAAAATGAGAAGTTTTATTGTTCTGTTTGTGGGCGAGAGATTGATGAGGAAGAATATGAAAGTTATGATGGTATGTGTTGGGAGTGCTGGGATGACCAGTTGACAGAAGAATCAGATGACATGTTTGGAGACGTAATGTGAAATGAACGAGGAAAGAAAAGTCTTCGAGTGTATGAGATGTGGCAGAAAAATCACAGAAGAAGAATATGAAACTTACAGCGGCATGTGCGAGGAATGCTACGAAATCGAAATAGACGAACTAGACTATGAAGAGTAAAGTTTAGTCTGCAACAGAAAACCACACACCTTGATTAAAAGCCTAAATTTCCGCACTCTTTACAATCTTTATAAGCTCTTTTGGCTGAGCGATGACTTCGCCACATTTCTCACATTTAGAAGCCTGCAAAGGCAAATACGTGGGAATGAAAACTTTAACCTTAGGCTCTGGAGAATTTTGTTCTAGGAAAACCTTGTTCACTGGAACTCTGTTCCAATGACCGCAGAATTTACAACGCAATTTTAGGATTCTCATAAAACACTTTCCCTAAAAGAATGACGTCGATGCCACAAATAAAGCTAATTGAAGCAAGCGTAAAAAGGTCCATAAGAAAACTGATAAAACAAATGGGCACCCTAAACGTGAAAGACATATCCCAACTCTGCCCCAAATGTGACCTAGGATCAAAATGCCCAGAAAAAGAGAAATTAATAGTCTACTGTCTCGAAGGTATATTCTGCAAACGTTAGATGGAGTTCTGCTGCTGAAATGAAGTGTTAGGCTTTGATGAATCTTTTTCCTTTTTGGAATTTTAGTGTGAAACTGTGTTTTCCGTTTTTGGTGTATTCTCTGTACTGTGTTTTGCAGTTGTTGCATGTGTAGGCTTGGACTGTGAATTGTCCGTATTTCCATGTTTTGTCTGGTTTGGGGTTTTCTTTTTTGCAGTTTGGACACTTAGCCATAATTGTCACATGTTGTGTTTTTGTTTGCGTTATCTTAAAAGACTTTACGTTCTGGTTTGTCTTGGGGTTTTGTTTTCTTTTAGGTCTTCAGTTATGCTGTTGAATTGTTCTAGTGCGGATTGGAGGTTTTCTATTGCAGAGTAAAGTTTACTTGTTTTGGTCATGCTGCTTTCATGCTGAAAAGTGAAAAGCAAACTTTAAAGTTCTAAAAGTTCACATGGACGCTGACCAATTCTATAAATAGAAGAAAAACGCTATCACCAAATAGTATAGAGGTGGAAGTAAGCAAGAAATGGTCATGCAAAGAACCCTCAATGGGAAACTGCTAGAAGAAAAAGAAGGCTACGTAAGAGATTATATTACAGGTAAACTGCTTAGGAAAACTCCTGAGGAAGAAGTGCGTCAACTTTTTGAGAAGCGTTTGGTTGAAGACTATGGTTATTCTAAGGACCAAATTCAAACCGTTCCAGAGTTCTACATCCAAAAAGGGAGCACAAGAATAGGTCCAGCAGACATTGTCGTTTTTAGAGATAGCCAAAAAACATTTGACAATATCTATTTGATCGTAGAAACGAAACGTAAAGATAGAAAAGATGGCATGGCGCAACTTAAAAGCTACATTGACCCTACCCCAGCTCAAGGTGGAGTATGGTTCAACGGAAACGAAATAGCCTACTTTAAAGCGATAAGGAAGCCTCCATCTTACACACCTGAACTAATTGAATGGAGAGACATACCTAGAAAGGGCGAGTCTTGGGAAGAAATAGGAAAGCACAAGACTGGAGATGCTCTTGTCCCAGCCCAAAACCTAAAGCTGATTTTCAACGTTGTCTATTACCACTTATACACGAATAGCAACCTTCCACGAGCCGAGAGGCTTGGCGGAGAAATGATTCGCTTGATTTTTTGCAAGATCTATGATGAAATTCACAATCATAACGACCTCGAATTCAAGGCTGGAGCAGAAGAGCCTGACGAAGAAGTCGCCAACAGAATAAAAGCTCTATTCGAGGAAGTTAAGCGTCAATATCCAGATGTTTTTGAACAAGATGAGAAGTTATTGCTTGACACACGGTCTATTGCGTACGTTGTAAGCCAGATACAAAATTACAGTTTCCTAAAAACAGAAAAGGATGCGGTGGGCGAAGCATTTGAAGTTTTCATAGGGCCTGCTCTCCGAGGAGAAAAGGGGCAATTTTTCACCCCTAGAAATATCGTCCGAATGTGCATAGAAATGCTTGATCCATCGCCAGAGGAGAAGGTAATAGATCCTGCGTGTGGGTCTGGGGGTTTTCTAATTGTTGCGTTGGAACACGTGTGGAAAAGAACAGAAAAGGAGTTCGAGCATCTTCCGAGAGAGAAAATTGGGAGTTTGAAGAGCGAAATCGCCTCCAAAAATTTTAACGGAATAGACAAAGAATTTGATTTGGCGAAAGTGAGTAAGGCTTACATGGCCATTGTTGGCGATGGTAGAGGTGGCATTTTCTGCGCTGACAGCCTCGTAGATTACTCTGAGTGGAGTCCGTTACAGCAAGAAAGAATCAAACCTAACTCTTTTGATGTCCTTTTCACTAATCCTCCATTTGGTTCTAGAATCCCCATCACAAGCAAATCATTACTACAACAATATGAGCTAGGTCACAAATGGAAACGAGACCATAAAACAGGAAAATGGGAAAGAAAGAACGAACTTTTAGACAAACAAGTTCCTCAAATACTTTTCATCGAAAGATGTCTTCAGTTGTTGAAGCCTGGTGGAAGAATGGCTATTGTGCTTCCTGAAGGGGTTTTTGGTAATCCAACCGATAGATATATTTTGGAGTGTATTCTTCGTCATGCCCGTGTGCTTGCAGTTGTAAGTTGTCCTCATGAAACGTTTCAACCAAGTACCCACACGAAGACAAGCGTCCTATTTCTTGAGAAGAAACCCATTAATGAAGACTACGATTTTTTTATGGCGATTGCAGAAAAAGCCGGCCATGACAAAAATGGCAAGGTCATATACAAAATGGACGAAAATGGAGAATATGTGCTGGACGAAAATGGAAGGAGGATAATAGATGACGATTTACCTATTATAACCGAGAGATACAAAGAATATAGAAGGAATGGAAACAAGCTCCAGAATTATAGCCATCTAGGATTCTGCTTTAAGTATTCCCATATTAAGAACCATATCTTTATTCCAGATTATTACAACCCAGACATCGATATAGCATTAAAAAGTATGGAAGAAACTGGAAAGTACGAACTCGTTAATATCCAATCTTTGATCGACCGAAAAATCATTTCAATAAGAAGAGGGAACGAGATTGGTTCTCGCTTTTATGGTATGGGAGAAGTGCCGTTCATAAGGACTACAGACATTGTCAACTGGGAAATAAAAATTGACCCTATCAAGTGTGTACCAGAGGAGATATATAATAAATATGGAAAGAGGCAAGATGTTAGAGAAGAAGACATATTGTTCGTAAATGATGGAACATTTTTGATTGGTAGAAGTGCCATGGTAACGGAGCTTGACAAGAAAATTATTATTCAGAGTCACATCCGCAAAGTAAGGGTGCTCGATAGATCACTCCTTGATCCATACCTTTTATTTTACTTACTTAACACGAAGATTGTGCAAAAACAAATTGCAGCCAAGACATTTATTCAAGCAACAATATCGAGTCTTGGGAATCGTTTAAGTGAGGTCATTTTATCGATTCCCAAAGAATCAGATACGAAAGAGAAATTATCTCAAGAAATGAAAGAGATTATAATTTCGAAAATGCAGATAAGAAAACGAAGTCTTGCACTGATCGAATTCTGAGTGATTTATTCACGGGCTAATAGTCACAAACCTTTTAACTGTCGGTCGAATATTCCAGACATCATGGTAAGTCAAAATACTGTTGCAAGAGAAGAACTCACGAACGGCGATAAGTCGGCCTTACAGATGTGTGAGGAACTTGCAGCCGCATTGAAAGGGCTCATACATACCTCAAATGAGCAGGAAGTTTTTGAGAGTGACTATGGGAGGGTTCACTTTTCCAGAGATGCTGGTCAAGGTCGAGGCGCCGGAAAGCTGCAGAGAGATGCCCTTTGTACCAGAGGAAGACAGGCAAAAGCACCTTTCTCGAACAGAAACCTGAGATGGCATCCATTGGTTCTTTCTGTGACGTGCCCAAAAGGATTCACTGAAATGAATATAGATGTTGACAAGAAGGAAAAACTATTGAAGTTTATTCCCCTTGACGAGCCCGAGAGGACCTACTTGCCTACAGAAGTACATACCTTAAGAAAACCCTATTGTGTTCCTGCCAGGGCTTGGACTAACCATGTTGATGAGTTAAGAAAATGGTCTCAGGATGACTGGATTGGGAATTGGTGTGCAATTCCTCTGATTGAGTATAGTCCGGTAGAGTATTCTATAGAGTGCTTCGCGGTTCTCGGAATGAGTGTTGCGGTGGCCTTATTCAATGTAGATTTGGATAATGCCTATGATGCCGTGCTTCAAACTTTCAAAAAACATGAGTTCAAGAAAAGTGAGTATTTTCCACCGAAAAGTGTTGATATTATCAAGTGCCCCGTTTGCAATTCTCTGATCAAAGAATACCCGGCTGGGCTCATTCCAAGAAAGCGGCCCGATATATGGAATCCTCCATGGCAAAAAAGCAAACGTGAAGAGGGAGAAGATCAAAGCATTCAGCTAACACATATTGAGCCTTTAGTTGAATCAAAAATCAATCACAATGCCTCAAGTGTTCGCTATGGCCATCGATGGTGCAATGTAGCGATGACAGATCATTCCGTAGAATACTTAAGGACGTGGATGAAAAAGATAGTTTCAACAGAAAAATAGCATGCTTCTCGTTTGCTTACATATTCCAAAGAAAGATATGTTATTGCATCATTGCATAACAGATGATACTTTAAAGCCATGCCTTTCCACTATTTCTCGTAGTGTCTTTATCGTTTCCTCAACTGTTTGTTCATCTTGGATGTAGTTGCACCTTCGGTGTGCCCAAACAACATTTGTAGCATTATGTCCCTGCCGAGTTCGAGATAAAGGAGTTAGATGCCCCATTTGTATCGAAAGTGGATCGGTGCGCCCATGCCTTCTGAAATCATCGAGTTTTATGATCTCCAGACATACTGGACATCGCGTTATTTCTTTTGAAGCTTCTCCTGTTTTGCATTCGTCTCCATGACCTTCTAATAGAGTACACTCTGAAGATCTAGTACATTTTAGGCTAGTGTAGAGTTCAGCGGTTATTCCAGGAGAACCTTCGCTTCTAAAAACAAGCCACGTAAGTTTCTTTGCTGCACCAAGAGAATTCTCTAATGAAGCATATTCCGGATGATTTTTGGGAACTTTCCATCTAGCAGTTCGTACGCCTCGTATTGCAAATGCGGCTACTTCAATTTTGTCTACATATGTTCCACTTAAACCAATGTTTGATAAACCCCTTAGAATTGCCTTCCATTCTTCTGGCGGCTCTGCCCCGGCGGCTATGTTCAAGACCCAGTAGTGCCAAGCTTGTACGCGACTCATTGTGTTGTCTCCTCCACTACACGCCTAAATCTCAATGATTATTCTAATTAAGCATTATATATTTCTATACTTCCTCAAAACTTCGAATTCATCTGAATATATGTCATCTCCATCGAATTTCTACAATGTATCTCGAAACAGCAATATATATAGGAAGCTGTACGAAGATGTAAATCGGGTTCTTGCATCGGAGTTGGGAAATTGCAAGCTTCCAGAAAAGCCTCTGAGCTAAGGTCACTTATGGGTTTTACCGCAGAGCACTCACATATCGAACAAAAAATAGTTCGCGACGCATTAAATACACGAGGGGACAATACCTTAAATCCATACAAGAACAGGGGCCTCCGTTGGCAGTGGCCAGTTGTAGTTCTGCCTGGAGATGAACCACCTAAGGATTGGGAAAAAGTAAAAATCATCATCGAAGGTTCTGGAAAAAAGCACGCCTTTTCTACCACGAAGAGAGGATATGGCTACTACATTACTTACGATGAATGGCTTAGCGCTTTGGAGAAAGCCAAGAAAGGCGGAGATAATGTAAAGGAAAATGTTGGACGTTTCAAAATTGGGATTCCCTATGATCAAGCCGCTAGTGAACAAAACTGTGTTGCCGTAGCGATGACATTAGCATATCAAGCCCATCGCATACTCGGTCGGACCGCCGAGGAAATAAAGCTGTTTGCTCCAGAGCTGTGGAGGGCAGTTGAAAAGTTTTCACTACTCCAAGAACCAAAGTGTCCCTTTTGTATGGAAAAGCTCACCGAAGACGGATTCGTAAAGGAGGCTGAAGATACCTCTGACGTTTTCTATAAGCGAAAAGAAGCTGAAGACAAGGTGATCCAACTTTTCCATGTGGAGCCCTTAAAACCTGGAGGTTTTATGCATCGCCCTGGAAATGTCACTTGGGGGCACCGTCGATGTAACGTAACAATAGGGACCCATGGCATTGGAGAAACGATAGATTGGTTTGCGCGCGTTCTACAGAATCGCTGTTATAATGTTATACGAACTTAGGACAGCTCCATTCTTTTTCTTTGTAGTAGTTTAGTCCTGCTGTTACGCCTGTTGTTATTGCGAACTATATGGGGGCTACTATGGGAGCGCGAACTCACGATGAAGACTTTTATGTGTGAATAACTTCTAAAGCTTGATTTATGGATTTATAGAGGAAGCTTATCTTTCGGCCATGGAAGAAGGGAGGTAAAGACTTGTGGGCGTCACCTTCAAAATCGTCAACGTGGTTGCCACAGCAGTTCTAGATCGCCGTATGGACCTAGAGTCTGTCCATGAGCTTTTTCCCCACGAAGTTATTCACGATCGAGAGATTTATGGTGGCCGTACAGCCTACTTTAAATCGAAAAACATGGAGGGGAAGGTGTCTATTTTTCCGTCTGGCAAAATGATCAGTATCGGAACAAAAAGTGTAGAGAAAGCCATGCAAGAATTGAAATTTGTAGCCAAGACTCTGAACACTAATTTAAAGACAAAACCCGAGATCCAGAATATCGTAGCCACAGCTGACCTCAAGACTTCAATTGACCTAGAAAGTTTTCTGAGTCAAATTCAAAAAGAAAAGCAATTTCATGCTATCTATGAACCTGAACAATTTCCTGGAGCAATAATAAAGTTTCCGGTTGTAAAAGGGTCTGAGGCAACTATTCTGCTCTTTAGCAGCGGCAAGCTAGTATGCCTCGGCCTCACGAGATATGGCTACATACAAGAAGCCGTAGAACTCTTGGCCTCAAGATTGATGACCAAACCCACAGAATTTTAAAATCACTCATGCTAATGCTCCTGTCCTCATAGCGAAAGACATGGCGGTCAAAGAAGTACCGCTAAATGTCCAAATGAGCGCGCGCTAAAATCTATTTTGAAGGCTCTCTTTTCTTTAACTCATCTCTCTCCACTAGGCGAGAGTGTCGTTTCAGCGGTTGACTTTTATAAAGCTAAAGAGAAAGCACAGTTTTTGCACGGAGGCCATCCAGAATTGGTTAGAATTCAGCGCAGAGTTTCTAGGAAGCGGTACTTGAACAGCAAGCGCGTGTACGAGTATGAACGTGTCTCTCTGCACATTCCCAGAAAATATCACGAATTGATTAAGCCGTTCCTCAACCAAGATTTTGACGTAAGCGTAGCTGCAGAGAAAGACATTATCGTCATCACTCTCACACCACAGAAGGCAGTTCAACAAATAGCAAGGCCGTCTTACAATGCATGCATGCATGCCCTTAAGGCATGTCACCTAAAAGAAAAGCACCCCTTAAGGTATGCTATGCATTAAAACAAAAGGGTAACGCAATAAGAAAAGAAAGGGTAGCTTTTCAGAAAGGCATTAGCGAGAAACTCAGGGAGTTCTCAAGAAATCTGCCACGAGATTTCGGAGTTCATCGATTGTGAGATAACCTCTTAAAGATGTACCCTGTTTAATCATAAGGGATACAGTTTCAGGGGGCTGCTCTCTTCTTTTGTCTTGTGTCATGAATACATATAGCTCTCGCTTGTCTTGAAGATTCGATGTTCTTACAATCTCAATGGAGTGTCCGTCACCTAAGGTTACCTCAAAAATAAAGTATCTGCACTGGTAAAGAAGTCTAATAGTGTCGTCTCTGGTGCTCTCTCTGGGCATGTCGAAATCCCGAGGTATAATGGGCTGAAAACCTAAACTCCTGACAACTTTTTCTATTTCACGTAGAATAGGCATTAAAATGTATCTTCCACCAATAAAAACTCTTTTTTCAATTTTCCCAGGAGGAGAATCAACCGAATATTTCTTTTCAGATAACGGCTCTACTTCTCTCGTGACGAAGGAACTTATTCCTGAAACTGTTGTTACATCTATCGCTCCCGACAATACTCTTAGCCTCTTGAGCGACGAGACTACTTGCCAAAGCGAAAGATGACTCTTGTTACCTCACCAGGTTTAATGTTAACTTCACGTTTCTCTGTAGTCACTTGTCCAAAGGTTGCGTAAACGTTGGCTTTTCCAGGAGTTACAGGAATTAAATACTTTGAATCCCAAGAAGCCCCAAAGTTCATGGATCTACCTTGTGATTCTATTGTTATAGAAGGAGGATATGGGACATTACTTCCTGATATTGAAGCCTCCATTTCTACACCAACCTCGATGAAACCAGTTGGAGTTACTATTACTATTTCTTCAGACATACAGGTCACCACACATTTTTACACTTTCCGAGTTCTTAACTTTTGCTTAATTCCCTCGGGTTGCTCGATTTCCTTTAATTAGCTCTTTCTCTTTGCGCGCTCTCTCTTCTCGGAGCAAAGTTCTCGACAACCAAAGACATACCTGTTATCTCCAACAGGTTTTACAGTAATCACCTTGAAGAAACGGCCTTTATCCTTGAGAATGAAAGTGCCCTTTGTCTGCAACTTCTTCATGCGTGCACTTATCTGAACCCTAGAAGTATTACTCTTTCGTCCGTTAGAACCCTCGCAAAAACGTTTCGGCACGCCGCAAACACCTGCCAAAAACAGTAAGAGAAACCAGCCTGGACACTTGATTCCAACGTTGAAGCTCAGATTTTGTTTAAATATCGGCACGCCGAAACATTCTGACGCTAGCTGCTTTTCTGCCCGCAGAAACGTTTTTGCCGAGGTTTTTAGACACAAAAATGTGTAAATTAATGTGAAAAGGCTGTTCTGCACATAGTTCTGATTTTACTGACCTTGCTGGCAAGCGAATGAAGTGCCGAAACCCAAAAACACAAGACTTTCAGTGTTTAAAGGTCGTGAGGCTAGGCTTAACCATGCCATTTTCCAAATTCTTTCCCTCAAAGGCCCGCTAATAATCTACGACATACACAAAGAGGTTAAAGCCCAAAAAGGCTTGAAACACACAAAATCCACAAACGTTCTTCGCAGAATAAGAGCCCTTGAAGAATCAGGCTATCTGGA
>Ga0315280_10009847_pt1 | contig 12118 bp, 8 predicted proteins | sample YL17G06_40_MG_FD_203697 | JGI IMG/M metagenome (GOLD analysis project Ga0315280, IMG submission 203697) | Sediment microbial communities from Yellowstone Lake, YNP, Wyoming, USA - YL17G06_40 | ecosystem: Environmental > Aquatic > Freshwater > Lake > Sediment | place: USA: Wyoming | collected... | reverse complement strand
CATGGCCGCCATAACCATATCCAGATGACGCTGGCACTGCTATGATAGGTATGTCCACAAGACCTGCAACAACTGTTGGCAATGCGCCTTCTCGACCAGCCACTACGATTAAGCAGTCGATGTCGTTTTCTATCATGCGCCGTAGCGGTTCAACAATTCGGTGAATTCCAGCGACACCTGCGTCTGCTTCGAGAAATGCGTCGCAACCCATTTGTTGTGCAATCATCGCCGCCTCCTCTGCCACGGCGAGGTCAACCGTTCCTGCAGTTATGATGCCAACCTTGCCGCCCGTTTTCGACACGATGTAGTTCTTCCTTCTGACTACGATTGATCTCGCATGTTTGAACTGATCCTTCTCGTATCCATCCCGGAATTTCTCATCTAAACGGGACAACTGCGAATCATCGAGTCGACTTACAATCACACGTCCATTTCCGTCGATCATTCTAGTACAAATATTGATCAGGTCATCAATCGACTTTCCTTCAGCCAGTACAATTTCCGGTACACCTCGCCGAATCTCCCTTGAGACATCGAGCCTCGCAACATCAGCAACTTGTTCAATCACGTTGATTCTCAGTGCTTTCTCTGCCTCCTCCACAGAGATCTTGCCACTTGCAAGCTTCTCCAGTATCTCGCGCAAGAATCCTAGCCGCCTGGAAATACCTAAGTAGGTTCTGTTAACTTGTCGGTCCATGTGTCACGCCGCGAGTTAACTGAGCGCAATCGACTATTGGGATTGCCGCAATCTTGGGTTCCCGCACCATTGCTTCACCTTGCGCCCCGTCGGGCCCGAACCTCAGGCCTCTCACTCCCGCCGCCATTATATTCCTGGCGGCGTTCACGTCGCGATCCATACCGACTCCGCACTTTAGGCATTTCAGCGTTCGGCCCTCTTCGGGTATAATTCTGGACCCACATGTCGAGCACTTAGCTGATGTGCCCCGCGGAGGCACGTAGATTATTCTTATTCCTTCCCACTTCGCCTTGTACTCTATCTGCCGCTGTAGCTCTGCATAGGACCAACCGTTCAGTTTGGCCCGGTAGTTCCTACCCTGCCCGTTTCCCCGCCGGTACAAGCGTCTGATTCCGGTCAGCTTCTCCATGACTATGCCGTACTGCTTCGCCATCGCGTCGGCGACGATGACCCTGGACGCGTGGTGCAGTATTTGGTCGACCCGGTTGTGCTGTTTTCGGCCGTACTTGCGGAATATCCTTCGCCGAATTCGGTGGTCATTTCTGCTGAAGTGTGATTTGACCTGCCGGTAAGTGGATTTCCACCTTGTGGCCGCGGAGAGGTCGTATTGGGCAGTTGGACCGTCGCTAGCTGCCACTGTCACGTTGTTTAGGTTCCTGTCTATGCCGAGCGCCCCGAGCGGTTTGACTTCTTCGACCCACTTGCGGTACGCAATTGCCAGCGTTGTAGGGGTTAGTGTCACTGAGCGGGGTTCGTGGCCTGACAATGCGTTCTGGGTGTGCCGCGCTAGCAGAATGGACGCGCGTCGGCCGCCACGGAGGGGGAGAAGGACATTGCCCTCTTCAATTTTGAATCCGTAACAGGTGGCCAACCGTGACCTTCGTGCGTATGGGGCATTGGTGTGCGGGTTCTCGTGCTTGGCCTTTCTGTGGTTCCGGAGTATGCCGACCGACGCGCTGATCGCGCAGAGCTTGTAGTAGCTCGGGCAGTCATAGCTGAATAGCTGCTTGTACGCCCGGAGCGAGAGCGACTTCAACGAGGTGACGTTCTCAGATAGACCTATGCGGATGCAGTCGTTAACCATCCGTCGGAACTGTTCCATCAAATCCAGCATTTCTACGGATGGAGTGTAATTCTGCCGAACCGACTTGATAGCCCACAACGCCGACACTCGAAAACAGCCCAAAACACTCTTACAAGTATTAGGGGTTCCTACGTGCTAGCCGCCCCCGCGCCAGCTGACAAGTTAGCAGAACCCCTAAGTACAGTGAGTGATGCGATGTACCATAAAATGTTAGCATCAAAATGCGGCAAACCTTCGACAACGCTCAGTCAAATCTTGCCTGAGATGTCGGCTGATCTGCGCAGCAAGACGGAGTTCATACTCAAGGAGATCCGCAGCTTCCGACGCGTAATTGTAGCCTTCTCGGGAGGAGTAGACAGCACACTCGTCGCGTACCTTGCCAAGCTCGCGTTGGGCGAAGACGCCATCGCTGTAACTGCAGATTCGCCCAGCCTCGCCTCGTATGAGTTGGAGGAGACGAAACGATTGGCAAGACAGATTGGCGTAAGGCAGATCATCGTCACGACTGAGGAGCTTGAAGATCCGAAATACGTTTCGAATCCTACAAACCGATGCTATTTCTGCAAGAAAGAACTGAGTCAAAAGCTCAAGCAATTAGCGGCCGAGTTGAAGATACCGTTCATCCTCGACGGAACGAATGCAGACGATCTGACTGGGCACCGGCCCGGCGAGGTTGCACTGTCTGAGGAAGATGTGAGAAGGCCACTGGCTGATGTCGGAATGACCAAAACGGAGGTCAGAGAGCTTGCGGCGTCGTTTGGCCTACCGAACTCTGACAAACCTTCAATGCCCTGCCTCTCTTCACGCATTCAGTATGGCGAAATAATCACGCCAGAAAGACTGCGGAGGATCGAGAGATCGGAGATGTTCATACGATCTCTAACCGGTGTGAAAGAATTGCGGGTACGTGACCACGGAAACTTAGCAAGGGTCGAGGTCGGGAGAGAGGAACGGCATCTCTTCTTTAATGAGGAATTGTTGGACAAAATAGTCACTGCTCTTCGGGAGTTCGGTTTCACATACGTTGCCTTCGACTTAGCGGGATATAGAAGTGGCAGCATGAACGAACTCCTGACTGGCCATGCAAAGTTGAAAATCGAACGTTGCAAAACAACTGGCGGAGAATCCTAACCGCCATGGGCCACTGGTAGTAATGACAGTTCATCATTTTCGCTAAGCTTGGTTTCTAACCCATTCATTGTGTTTATTTCGCGTCCTGAAATCATAATCAACGCGTTGGGTCGAGGGTCAGCGGTCTCGCTGTCCAGAAGCAGTTGTCTCAGACTTGCGTTCGATTCTTGGGATACGAGTTGCGATATCACGGACTTGACCGTAGGATTCTCTTCTCGGACTTGTAAGTCAAGGTCGCTGGTCTTGGCCGCGGAGCGGAATACACCAAAGAGTTTGACGTGGATGTTCATGGGCATTACTCGCCGTGTGGTCACCTTGGTTGTTCGAAGCGCGGCTTATAGGAATCATGAAATGCGGCTGTACTAGGTGTTGTTGGATATGTTGGCTGGGGCATATTGTGGTTTTTGTGGGCGTCCGGTGGAAGGCTCACTGACAACGTGTAAGACCTGCGGCAACACGATGTGCGAGGTCTGCCTCACGGAACACGAGAAAACTTGCCTGCGAAGTAGGGGTCCAATTTAGTATCTGAACTGAAACCTTTCGGACGGTCAGATTTTGCACTAACTATGAGGTTTTCAGACTGAGGCGTAAATGAGTCATTTTTGCATTAAGAAGCGGCGTTCGTGTCGGCCCAATTTTAACATGTAATCATTACTTAATGTTAACTACAGACTTGGAGATGCCTTCGGACATCAAAAGCAGCTGCTGGTTTGTATGCGAAACGCGAGATTCTCCATCGCACTTGCCGTTCTATCTATTCTCATGATAAGTGTGGCCGCTTCTCCCGCAGGGGCCCAAATGGGCGTCTGGAGGGACGTCAACCCAAACGCCTACATTAGCCCCCCGGCAAACCCGCAGTTGAATTCAATCTACATGCTATCTCCGATCGAAGGCTGGTCCGTCGGTGACTCGCAACCTACCACAAACGCCACTGCAGGTCTTCCTGCGATATTCCATTATGACGGTTCAACTTGGAACTTGGTCCCCGCACCTAGATTCCCTGACTTCCCGTTTACACCTTCGATCTACAACTTGACATCTGTGAGCTTCGGCCCTCCTAAAGCGCCGATCAATAGGAATGATGGATGGGCTGTCGGATTCAATAGCTCATTAACAGATGGCCCATCGCCCAATGCTACAGCTCTTCATTGGGACGGGATAACGTGGAGAGTCCAGATTGCTGGCCTCTTGGGATCGGGAGCAGGTCCGCTGTGGTCGGTTTTCATGGTAAGCCCAACGGATGCGTGGGCAGTAGGTCAAAACCGAACCGGAGCCTCCGGAACGGGTGGTACATTCTGGCACTGGACCGGCGTGCCTGGCTTGGGTGGCGGTTGGAACTTGGTTCAACCTCCGGTACCGAGGATCCTCTACTCAGTTTTCATGGTGAGCGCCACTGAGGGCTGGGCCGTAGGGCAAGCAGGAGCGATATTCCACTACACTGGAGGAGCTTGGACATCATTTCCATCCCCAGTAGCGGTCACGCTTAGATCTGTTTTCATGATAAGTCAAACGGATGGATGGGCGGTCGGAGATGGTGGAACGATAATTCATTACACAGGAGGAATTTGGAGCGGACCCGTTAGTCCAGGGACAACGTTCAACAATCTCTTTTCAGTCTTCATGGTATCGTCGACACAGGGCTGGTCTGTCGGCGCTAGAGGAGCTGTACTACTCTACTCAGCAGGAGCTTGGAGTGCTCTACCCATCAACCTAGTTCCCACCTCTCCCACCTCTGCTTTCAATTTCACATCTGTCTATTACAGCACGGCGAGTGACGGTTGGGCTGTCGGAACTGCTGCTGTAATCCTCCACTTCGATGGAGCCAATTGGGGAACGGTGACTAGTCCCACCATCAACAACTTCACATCCATATCGTTCGGCCCACCTCTAACTGGACCAGTGAATCCAAACGATGGCTGGGCAGTAGGAAATTCGTCCAAGACAGCGCCATTCGAACCTACCATATACCATTGGAATGGGTTCATGTGGACAAAGGGGTCCGCGGTAGGAACTAGCAACGACATGAACTCTGTATTCATGCTTAACAGTGGCGATGTCTGGGCAGTGGGTGGCGGACCTTACGCCACGGCTTCTTGCTCAGCAGCACTGTGTCCAAGCATTCTGCATTTCACAGGTGGCTCTTGGAATACTGTGACTCCCCCATCAGGCTCATACAGACTCAAGTCGGTCTTCATGTTAAGCTCAAATGAAGGATGGGCAGTTGGACAGCAAAATGGAAACGCGGGGATTATTCTCCACTATGCAGTCACTGGCGGTGTGGGAGCTTGGGGTATCTTTCCCGCTCCAGCCACGAATGGTTACGGCATACCACTAAGGTCAATCAACTCGGTCTTCATGCTAGGACAAAATGAGGGATGGGCAGTCGGAGATAACGCGACCATACTACATTACACTGTTACAGGAGGCGTTGGAGGCTGGAACACAGTGACAGTCAGCGGAACGCCCGGACTGTCGTCTGACGCAAACTTGACATCCGTCTTCATGCTCAGCCCGACAAGCGGCTGGGCAGTCGGAGGTATCCAGGCGACGGGTTCCCAGTCGGCAGGACCCGTCATCATCTATTGGGACGGGACCAAATGGACGCCTGTCGCTACTCCAACAGTGCCTGGAGGGATTTCGCCCACCGGCATTACATCAGCCACGCTGATGTCGGTCTACTGCAGCGGTCCCAATGATTGCTGGGCAGGCGGATTGCCAGGCAAGCTTCTGTCAACCCTCTTCCACTGGGATGGTTTCGCGTGGAACCACATCACGCTTTCCCCAGCACTCTTGGGCCAAGACGCGTCCTTCAAAGGCGTACCCCCAATCTTGAGCTCAGTCTACATGATCTCACCCAGCAGCGGATTCATTGTCGGATCAAGCCCAGGTTTCACAACTATTTCGACCAAAGCACTCTCAACGATTCTGCGGTTTGCTCCGTTCGGTGGGCTGTTCTCAACCACCACCACGTCCACATCAACAGTAGTCTCCACAGTGACAACTTCAACGAGTCTCCTCACGAGCTCGGTTGTCACCACTCTGACTTCGCCGATAACTAGCACGGTCTATACGACTACAACATCGAGCGTGAGCGGAGGCGGCATACCGGGCTTTCCAGTGGAATCGATACTCGTGGGAATCGCAATTGGCTTTGCGGCCTTGACTTTGCTGAGGCGCAAACGTGTGAACCGTTCATGATCTACTGCTCGAAGGGACCATCATAGCGAGACCCAGCTGTGCTAAGCTCAAGTCATGGAAAGGTGAGGAGTCTGCCAGGAAGAAAGTCAGATAGGATGGCCAACATAACTGCAACTCTCCCCATTCAAATCTTGGACACAATTGACGAACTTGTTGAGGAGGAAAAAGTCCCTTCACGTTCCTATGTTATACGCGAGGCGGTTAGGAGCTACTTGAAGGAGCTGGAGGCAAAATAGTGTTGCCGTGTGGCGCAAAACAACAGTTAAATATGGCCCAAACCGGTTGAAGAGTATGAGTTTAACTAATTCAAAGGAAAGGAGGATGTGAGCTTGCCGGTTTTGATGTCTTTTTCCCGAGGAAGATGGCTTGCAGCGATAGCAGTTTGCGCTGTAGTCTTAGTGTCGTCCCTGATTCCTGTGTCCGCACCTGTCGCTGGGGTCTGGCGACTCCTCAACCCTGTAGAAAACACGACCACTCCGACTGCAAGTCTTCGAGGCGTGTTCATGCTTAATGGAGGAACGAGCGGCAAGGGAAGCGGAGACGGGTTTGCTGTCGGTGACTCGGGATTGATCTACCACTGGGATGGCTTCTCGTGGACTCAATCCGGCAGCGGAACAGGTTGTCGTCTCAATTCAGCGAATTTCGGCGGACCACTGAACCCGCTTACAAGTATCACCAGGACTTCGGGATGGGCTGTCGGAGGAGCGCCAGGGTGCGCCGGCGCTTCAAGTCTCTTCTATGACGGAATCAGTTGGAATAGCTATGCCGTGCCGGGCGGAGTTGGAGGCGCGATGCTGGGTGTTTTCTTGGTGCAGAGTGGTTCTGTCGGAGATCCTATCGTTGCTTGGGGAGTTGGCAACAATGGTGCGAATGGCGTCTTCTGGTTGTGGAACGGTGTCCCAGGAAGCGGAGGATTTTGGTCTGCGGCGGCGACTACCTTGGATACAACCTCCGTGAATTCAGTCTACATGACCCATTGCTCTGGTTCACCTTGCACTGCTGACGATGGATGGGCTGTTGGCAACGTTGGGATCGGGGGAACTCCGAACAACATCTTTCACTGGACAGGCGGTGCTTGGGTAGGCGTACAAAACGTCGCTGTTGTCAATTTGAACGGGGTTGCCATGTCTTCTACTTCGAGAGGTTGGGCCGTGGGAAGCTCATGCTCAATTCTGCAATATGCCGGAGCACTGTGGAATCCCTACGCAGGTCCACCCGCATGCGCTGATCCAACAACACTCCTGACCTCAATTGTGCTGAAAAGCTCCTCAGAGGGCTGGGCCGTGGGAGCAGACGCTGCAGGAGCCGGAGTTGGCGTAGTTCTGCATGGGACATCCCTTGATTCTGCTCCAGTCTGGACCGAGATTCCCGCAAGTCAAGTTGCGACTTCGCTTCGACTCAATTCGATCACGTTTGCCCCCAGCGGAGGGAACCTTTGGACGGTGGGATCAGCTGGTGTGGCGGCCTTCTGCCTCTCAAACTGCGGTTCAACCTCAGGTTCGATATGGAGTACAACAACATCCCCGAGGAGCGTAAATCTCAACTCAGTATTCATGACGGGTGGCAATGACGGCTGGGCTGTGGGTGACGTCGAAAGCGGTTTCCCAACTATCCTCAAATGGAACGGTTTTAGCTGGACGCGAGGGTCCATAACCGGCCCTGCACTCCCGCTGTTCGGCGTATACCTCTCAAGTGATTCGAATGGTTGGGCAGTCGGCGGAACCGCAGCTCAACTTGCGACATTTCATTTTGATGGCAATACATGGACACAAACTGCGACACCTCTCGCCGGAAGCTACATCATGAGAGCTGTCTACATGGTGAGCGATTCTAACGGCTGGGTTGTCGGATCCTCAACTCCCGGTCCCGGGCCGACTGGCGCGATATGGCATTCGACAAGTTCGAGCGGACCGTTCACAGGACCGGTCGCTGCCCCTCCAGCCGATCTGTACGCAGTCTTCTTTGACCCTGGTAGCGGGGGCATGGTTGGATATGCTGCGGGGGGCAACGGCGGAGTTGCACCCGCAACTATTGTCGAAACCACGGACGGCGGGGTCACTTGGGCTACCGTGTGGACTCCTGGTTCTGGTTTGCCTGCCGGAGTTCCCGCAGGAACAATCATTCGTTCACTGTACTTTCAGGACAGCACTCACGGCTGGGCAGCAGGCACAAACGGAGTAATCCTGTACTGGAACGGTGCTTCATGGAGCGGGCCGGTCCCAGTACTTTCCGCGAATACAGTGGACCTCTATGGAATATTCGTCATGGGCGGTCCGCCTGCGAACGACGGCTGGACGGTGGGCACGGATACGGTCACGAATCTGCCAGTGCTGCTTCACTATGACACTGGACTAAGTGCATGGGTAGAAACCCCCCTGAGCCCTGCGATACCCGCGGGAAATGCTGGCACCTTGTTCTCGCTCTATATGCGTTCGAGCACCAATGGACTAGCGGTGGGAACCACCGCTGGTGGCGGAACACTCAGCTACGCCCTGCATCTCGACCCGCCCGGGGCAGAACCCCCAACAACAACAACGGTTGTCACGACTTCGACTTCAATCGTGAGCAGCACTTCCTTTGCGACGAGTTCCGCTACGACCAGCTCAACCTCAGCGAGTTCATCCGAAATCAGCACTTCGTCTACAACGTCAACCTCGACTGCAACTCAGCTCTCGACCAGCACTTCCACATCTCTGAGCACTGTCACCGTCACGGCTTCATCTTCGACGAGCATGACTACACCACTTGTGGTTCCAGCAGTGCCAGGCTTTCCATGGGAATCGATTGGGGCCGGAATCATCGTCGGTCTTTCTGTGCTGGTCGCTCTGAGACGGCGAAGAAGGTCAGCAACCACATAACGAAACCTTTCTCTTCTTCGACTACGAGCCCGCGTTCGTCTGTCCTGCGGGCTACTCCTTGTCTTGAGTCATTTTCGGATATGCACATGATCCGTGCAATGGGGCTGTTAACCCTCATCGCTGACCTTGTTAGGAAATGACATGAGTTTGTGTCTTTTTGCGGGTAGGTTTATCTTAGCACCCTTGAGGGACTTGTAACAGAGAACCTTGAAGCCCCCATCTATGATCACCATCTTCATCTTACTTGCTGCTGTTCTGGGATCGATGAGCCTAGGAGCCTATGCGTCGAATGGCGTCCTCCAAGCGACAACTAGCGTTTCTTTCACCATGACCACAACAACCAACTATCCTGTCACTACTGGAGGCAATCTGCAGATCATGTTCGACTCCATTCAGATCACAAGTTCATCTCCTCAGGCATACTCCTTCGGCGTTGTGGCGAAGACTTCACCGGGTCTCTGGATAACTAGATTAGTCTGGCAGTTCGGAGACGGCGCTATGATGGACGTTCCATATTGCTGCCGGGATCAAGTCAGCGAGGTCCAATATCATGCCTACTCGCAGCCAGGCACCTATACCGTCGTTGTCTCGGCGTTTGACAATGTAGGGAATTTCGGAGTTGCCGTGGTCAACGTGAACTGGGTTACGTCGATGCCCGAGTATTCAACCCTCATCTTCCCGCTGGCTGCTTCATTGATCATTACTTTGGTCGGCGTTGCTTCAGTAAAGAAGAGAGATTAGTCGCCTCCCACGCTCCGAGTACGACTCTGTGAGGCGCTTTTCGCAGAGCTGGCTCTGTTGCAGCAAGCTGGCATCGGCTGGAGCTGTTGCATCGGCGCGGCACGGAAGAAATATATTAAGTACTGGTCAACCCTGTGGCCAGAGCTTCTTGTTCGACTTTTCCTGCTTGTTCTAGTAAGTGCCTAATCGCAAGAAGAGTTTTTATATAATTGGTGAGACGGGTGAGACTCACCCCCACCATGAGGTAGTGGATCTGGACAAATCAACTATCATTCATTGGGCAAAGTAGCGGGTGAGACTCACCTCCACCCCCCGTGGGACTCACCCTGAACAGAGTCAGCATCCCAACAATACAATTACAACCAAGTCCCGTTCTCTTGGTGACAAGACAGAGCTCGGATTACCTGAAAAAGAACGGGGATGTGGGCTCAGCGTAAGAACTGCTTCCAATTGGGTGCCAATTCGAACTCCCGCAGCTTGTTGAGAAGCCAAAGGAAGACAAGGTTGGCGCGCACGCGGCAGCTTTGAACTTGGAAGCAGGGAACGGGTGGCAGCCACGCGCCGTGACCTAACAAGCCGCTAGAAGCGCTATCGATCGAACAGAGCCCCCATGACTAGGTTCTGTTGCATAGTGCTGGCATGAAAAGGTGGTTCTGTTGCAGGAACGGGGCTTCTGTTAGGGCTGTTGCATCAGGGTGGCATTGCATACTCGCTTACTCTACATGTGGAGGGAGCCCTTTGTAGCGATTGACATACGACGCTTCAACAGTATCGGAATACTTCTCCAACCGTAAAGGCGATTTGGCGTCAGGGAGACTGGGATCAATCGTTCCGTCTTCTGGATGCCACAATACCAGTGAGATAGCTTCTGCAAGATGCAATGAATCTTCTACGCTAGACCGTCTGGCAAGTCGCTCTAAGGTCTCAATAGTTGCTTCCAGTCGAGCTTGAGAGACACAAGGCACTGGATAGACCACCAAGAATGCCACGACAGCGTACGGAAATCTTGTGTGAACCGTTGTCGCTTCGGTCGCTATATCGTTAATCATGTTTTGCCAATTCTTCATAATGCTCTCTGTATCATTCAGCGTCTTGGTGTCATGGGCAAAACGGAGTCCGTCAGGACGAAAGCCCACATCAAAATTCTGTGGGCGAACACCTCCTATTACTCGGACTTCACCGACTTCTACACACAGAGGTTCTGAAGGAACTAGGGCATTGGAGTTAGGTTTCAGGATAGGGATTCCGCCAAGCATAGTTGCGAGGGCTTTGCCGATGGCTGTGTCGAAAAGCTCACCGAGTTGCGAGGACGAGTAGGGTGGTGTTCGCGAAAGGTTTTGACCATTTTTCTGCCATTGTGCGCCGAAGGGAGCCAAGTCACTCTTGGAAATAGAGATTGTGGGCATTTTGGAGAGAGGAGGCACTTCTTTTGCGCCTAATCTCGTATGATGGAGAAGATGCTATTAGTTCTTCTTAGCGTGCCTCGATTTTCTTCTTCTAGACAGGTCCTGCCATGCGCTCCTGATTGTGGCGATCTCGTTTCTTTCAAATCCTAGCTCCTGATGCAGAACACGCTCGTCTACCAAAGCTACCGCCTCGTCCATCAAGTTCTTTCTTATCAACCCATCAACATCGTCAACGAGTTCTTGACCGTCTGTGACTGGAATGGGCAGTTTTTCGGCCTCGGTCGGCATCAATTCCAAGACACCGCCACCATATGATCTACCTAGAATCTCAGCAAAAGCAAAGGTCATTGAGTTGTGAAAGCATGACACTACCTTCTTTCCATCTCTTTTTGATCTGAACTTGACCCGATGAAGGGTATCGGTACATGTTGCTCCAGCGCGATTCAGCACAAGTTTCGGAAACGAGCCTATTTGCCTGAAGAGAAAAGCGTCAGGAACCCAAACTGAAGGAACAACGTACCAAGGGTCGCGCATTCTGCATTTGAAGTGTTTGTTCCATCCTTGTTCTTCACCTTGAAGAATATACTTCTTCAAGTTCTTTGAAAGACCCAAGGCTGGCTTGACGGTAAGGAGGTAACTGGGCTCGCCATTCGAGAATGTGGCTTCCCAGCTACCTTTCTCAAACATAATCCCTTGCAGTTGTTTCGTGCGCGTGACTATTGGCAACAGGTGAGCATCTGCATCTAGGTTCGACGCAACATTCTTCCGGAGCACGAAGAAGTCATTCGCACCAGTCACGACACCAACATCTACACTACAATACTCACCAAGCCTCTTCAGTCCGTTCAAACCAAGCGCTTTGCGAAGAACACTCCTTTGGGAATCAGTCAAGAAATACTGTGTCCATTTCTCCTTGCTATCCTCGACAGGAACTTGTGCGACTTTGGACTGAGGCACTAGAGCCAGCTCAGACTCATTCTTCACTTCGATCAGCCGCAAACCC
>Ga0315280_10009846_pt1 | contig 12119 bp, 9 predicted proteins | sample YL17G06_40_MG_FD_203697 | JGI IMG/M metagenome (GOLD analysis project Ga0315280, IMG submission 203697) | Sediment microbial communities from Yellowstone Lake, YNP, Wyoming, USA - YL17G06_40 | ecosystem: Environmental > Aquatic > Freshwater > Lake > Sediment | place: USA: Wyoming | collected... | reverse complement strand
CTTCTGTTCCTCTATTTTCTTCTGAATAGCGTCTCTTATGTACTGGCTCCAGTTCACTTTGACTTGCTTCATCTTTTCTTTCAACTCGTTTGGAACTTTCACTGTGACCGCATTTACTTTACCCAAAGTACATCCCAATAGTATATACCAAAATAAATACATATAAGCATTACTTACAGCCTTTCAAGCAAAATAATACCATTAATAGTGCAAGGCTTAGCCAAAAAAGAAGTAACCATAACGTAGAGGCATATTCAAATAAGCACACAATTAAACCAACCATTTATGAAAAGACTTGCAGATTCGGTTGAAGAAACGCTTTAGTTTTACTTTTTGGGCGTTGGCTAATGCAGATACCTCACTTTAAAAGCTACTTGCAATTCTTAAATAGAAAGGGATACTGGAATAATTAGGAAAGAAAATGGTTTGGTGTGAGAATTCATGTCAGAGATAGTGAAGGAAATTGAACTAAAAAAGATTCGTCCAAACAGACTTAACCCGAGGTTGGATGTTAGTATAGAACGCCTTAATGAACTCGCTGATAGTATAAAAGAGGTGGGATTACTCGAACCGATAATTGTTAGACCTACAGATGATGAGTTTGAAGTCGTAGTTGGTGAAAGGCGATATAGAGCATCTCAGCAAGCTAGATTGGAGAAAGTGCCTGCCATTGTAAGGAAATATAAAGATGATGAAGTAGTTCAATTGAATCTAATCGAAAATGTCCAAAGAGAAGACCTTAGTGCAATTGAGAAAGGAAAAGTCTGCAAGTACCTTCTTGAGAAATATCCAGATAAATACCCCTCTCAAATTGCACTTGCAAAAAAGATAGGTGTTAGTAGTGATGCCATATCTCTTTGGTTACGGACGGTTGAACTTGTTCCGCAAGAGGTTCAAAAGTATGTCGCTCCTTCTACCATTTCAAGGGAAGTTCCAGAAGGCAAAATCGATTATCTCACAGCAGTTAGAGTGGGACGTTCTGTTAAGGAACCTAAGAGACGAGTAGAAGTGATTAAAAAGCTAGCAGAAACACGGCTTCCAGTTAAAGAAAGAACTCAAGTTATTGAAAAGGTGGCTCGTGAACCTGAAAAATCAATTGAAAAAGTAATTGAAGAAGTAGCTGAAATTCCATACGAATTGCCTTTTAGATTTGTTCATATGAAACCGATACTTGATGGCACAAAAACTCAGACTTCAAGAACTGGCATTCCAGATCCCAAAGTAAAAGTAGGAGCAATAGTTCATGCGGCTGTTTGGGAGCCTCATTTTGCAGATTTGCGTATTACATCTATCGAAAGGAAACGGTTGAAATACTTCGACGAAGAAGACGCAAAAAAAGAAGGCGGCTACACTCTAGAAGAATTTAAGAAAATCTGGAGAGATATTCACGGAGAATGGGACGAGAACGAGTTTGTGTATGTAATCTATTTTGAGAAGGTGAAATAACCCCTTGTCATGGGTAAAGGAAACAATCATAGTCCTTGTTAAGGCTGCTCCAAACTGGAGTAAAAAGCATAAAACCTATGAAATCTGTACAGCAGGAATTAGCGAAACGGAAGGTTGGCGTCGCCTCTACCCTTTTCCAGAAACAAATATGATAAAGAAAGGGGTCAAAGTTTGGGATGTTATTCAAGTTGAAACCATAAAACCTTCAGATGATATTCGTCCCGAGAGTCGAAAAATTAAACCCGAATCCATCGTAGTGATGGACTACATCGAGGATCGAAAGGAACGAAGAAAAATCCTTGACAAACTTTCAGAACCTTCTCTAGAAAGTGCTTTGAATGAGAAACGAACTTTAACATTAATAAAGCCTCGAATTGAAGGTTTCACTATCAATAAAAGACCTCCAGAACCGAAACAAGCTACATTGGAGGGCGACGTTTTCCGTATTCATCCCTACGGGGATATTGGACTTTACTATCAATGGAGTTGTCCTAAACCCTGCAGATACTGTAAGGGTAAATTTCATAACATGGCTTGCTTTGATTGGGGAGCAAACTACCTCTACAAAAAATATCCAGATGAAAAAGAAGCAATGGCAAAAGTTAAACAAAAATGCTTCTATGAGATGAAATATGACAACGACACATGGTTCGCCTTAGGAACTCATAGTAGGCGACCATGGAAAAAATGGATGATAGTAGGCCTTCTCTGGATGAAAAAACAAGTGTCTGCTAAGATGAAAGCAAAACCACTGTCAGCGTATATTTGAGTCATATTTGGATCCTAATAGAGGCTCTAGACGACCCTCTACCCGTCTCTGTCTCTGCCTATCATTTGATAGATTTCATATTTGGAGCCTATTAGGATCCAAATAGAGGGGCTAGGTCACTTGTGCGCACACACATAAACAAATTTTGTTTCCAAGTCTATCTACCTTTGTTTCTACTGTTACGTTTAAATCTAGAAAGCACTCTTTTCTTTTAGCAGTCTTTCTCTTTGAGAGAAGGAGAAGTGCATATTTCACATTGACCACACCTAAATCACATTCACCCATCAAGGACATAGACTTCATCTACGAAAACTCACCAGTAAAAATAATAATCAACCGTAACCATCCAGAAATCGAATTAGCAGGCTTAAAAATCGGACCATACGAAGAAGGAAAAGAATACGAAGTCAAACACTGGATAGCCCACGAACTAGAAAAAACAGGCATAGCTAGGCTAAGAGAAGAAGAAACACTCGACTCAATCATACTCCACAAAATCAGCTGGAAAGAAGGCATCCAACAAGCAAGACAAGTTTCACCCTTACAAGAAGACTTCTACCCAAAACTAAGACGATACTTGGCTAATCTTAAACGAAGCGCAGCAGGAAACCCAGACAAACTAAGAGAATACGAAAAAGTCACACGCCTATCCCACGACATAGTCAACATCCGCCTACGAAAAATAGTAAACTTAGCCTCCTCACCCGAACAAACAAACCAAACATTAAAAGACTTAGCCAAAGAAGAACGCATACTCTATCAGCGCCTAAATACAATTATAAACGAATGGAAAAATAAAATCCTAAAGGTGCCAGATGAAACATGACCGAAGAAACAATCACAACCGACCCTCAACAACGCTTCCAAGACTTCCTAAAACAAGAAAAATACCGCAAACGCATCAGCCAAATGGCAATTTCAGGCGTCACCTCACTCATCATAGACATCGAAGACCTATTAGCTGCGGACTCAGACTTCGCCGAAAACCTAGTTGAAAACCCAGACACATACATGAAACACGCAGACAACGCAGCCTACGCTCAACTCCAAATCGAAGCACCAGAATACGCCACAGAAATCGAACACATAACCGTACGCTTCAAAGGTTTGCCCTCCGTAGTGCCACTGCGCACACTAGGTTCAACCCACCTTGGAAACCTCGCAATGGTCGAAGGAATCATAGTCAGATCCACACCCGTCAACCCCATGGTTATGCGCGCTGCGTTCAAATGCAAACGCTGCGAAACAATACAATACATCGAACAAACCAGCCCCTTCCTAAGAGCACCCTTCGCATGCAGCGACCCCGCCTGCCGAAGCAAAGGACCATTCGACTTCATCCAAGAAGAATCCACTTTCATCGACTTTCAACGCGTCCGCATACAAGAACGCCCCGAAGACCTGCCACCTGGACAATTGCCACGCTGGCTAAACATCGAACTGGCTGGAAGAGACCTCGCCGACATTGCTAGACCAGGCGACCATGTGGCGGTTGTCGGCGTTGTACGCGCTATCGCTCCGACGCTTCCAGGAATTGGGAAGTCACGCGTTTTCAGGTTACATTTAGATGCCAACTACATCGACGTCTTAAGCAAAGAACCAGAAACCGCCATAGTATCACCTGAAGAAGAAAAGAAAATACTTGAGTTAGCCCAAGACCCATGGGTACACCGCAAAGTCATTCGCTCAATAGCGCCCTCCATTTACGGCTACGAACACATCAAAGAAGCCATAATGTATCTGCTCTTCGGAGCCGTCCCAAAACAGTTCCCCGACATCACAATACGCGGCGACATGAACGTCCTTCTGATAGGCGACCCAGGAACCGCTAAATCCCAACTACTCCAATACGTGGCAAGAATAGCACCACGAGGCTTATACACGTCTGGAAGAGGAACAACTGCCGCTGGCTTAACTGCAGCCGTGCTCCGCGAACGAGGCGGCGGAATGAGCCTCGAAGCGGGAGCGCTGGTACTCGCCGACAAAGGTGTCGCTTGCATAGACGAAATTGACAAGATGCGCCCCGAAGACAGAGTAGCCATTCATGAGGCTATGGAGCAACATACGGTTTCAGTGGCAAAAGGTGGCATAGTAGCCACGCTAAACGCACGAACCGCTGTCTTAGCCGCAGCCAACCCATCTTTAGGAAGGTATGACCCATATCGTACTGTTGTCGAGAACACCCCCCTACCTGTCACCATTTTGTCCAGATTCGACTTGATTTTTGTGTTGAGAGACGTGCCAGAGAAGGAATCGGACACGAAGATGACTGAGCACATACTCGACCTTCACAGGAGAGGCACCGCGCCTGCAGAATCTCCCATTTCACCGAATTTGTTGCGGAAGTACATTAGCTACACCAAAAACATCAAGCCTCAATTAACCGAAGAAGCTCTAACACGGCTGAAAGACTTCTACTTGGAAATGCGTGCAGCAAGCGAGACTGAAGGAACACCTATAGCTATAACCGCCCGCCAACTTGAATCGCTTGTTCGAGTGGCTGAGGCTAGAGCCCGCGTCGCCTACAGAAAAGAGATTCTTGCAGAAGATGCGGAAGCAGCCATTAGAATCATGGGAATGTCACTGAAAGAAGTCGGCATCGATGTTACGTCGGGCAAACAAGACATTGACATAATCATGACTGGCAGACCCAAAAGCGTGCGCGACAGGCTTCAAGTCATATTGGGCAATATAATTGAGATGGAAAAAGAAACTGGTATGGTCGAAAAATCTGCGTTGTTACAGAAGTTGCGGTCAGAAAATGAAATCAACGCTATGGAAGCCGAACGCTTAATTGGACAGTTAATCAAGGAAGGCACCATATATTCGCCGAGAGAAGGTTATTTGAAAAAGACCTAGCCACAAGAAAGGCGCAAACACTTGAGAGTCGAAGACTTACCCGTGCCCGACTCGGCTAAACAAATCATTATCAATTCGGGAATAACTGAGCTGTATCCTCCTCAAGAAGAAGCCATAAAAGCTGGGGCATTAGAGGGCAAAAACTTGGTTTTGGCAAGTCCCACCGCTTCGGGTAAAACTCTTGTAGCTGAATTTTGTGCTCTTAAGCACATACTTGAAAAAGATGGCAAAGTCCTCTACTTGACGCCTTTGCGCGCTTTAGCTAACGAGAAATTCGCTGAATTCAAAAAATACACGGTTATCAAGAAGAGAAGCGGAAGAAAAATCAGCGTGGGCATCAGCACGGGTGACTTTGACAGCAGTGACCCTTGGCTTGAACGATACGACATCATAATCACAACAAATGAAAAAGCAGACTCTTTGTTGAGGCACAGAGCCAAATGGATGGACGAAGTCTCCTTAGTAATCGCAGATGAGGTGCATCTTCTAAACGATGCTGAACGTGGACCAACGCTGGAGGTTGTGCTTGCCCGACTCATGCAAATCAACCCAGATGCTCAACTCTTAGCCTTGAGCGCCACCGTGAAGAACGCTGAGGAGGCAGCTGAGTGGTTGAAGGCAGAGTCCATAACAACAGAGTGGCGTCCAATCGTGTTAAAGGAGGGTGTGCTCCTCCAAAATGAGGTTCAGTTCAAGGATGGAGGCGCCATAAAAATTGAGAAGCACTCGGCTAATCCAGCCATAAACTTAGCCTTAAACACCATCAAAACTGGCGGACAAGCGCTCATTTTTGCGGCGACTAGGAAAAACTCGGTTAGCCTAGCGAAAAGGGCTTCTGCAGAAGTTGAGGGGCTCTTGTCCAAGCCTATGAAACGCACTTTGGCACGCCTAGCTGAAGAAATAGAGGCAGCTGGAGAACGAACACGAGTAAGCGAACTCTTAGCCGAATTAGTGAAACGTGGAACCGCATTTCACCACGCTGGGCTGGGTGGCACTCATCGCAGATTGATTGAGACTGCGTTTCGAGAAGGAAAAATAAAAGTTTTAACCGCTACGCCTACGCTGGCTTTCGGCGTCAACTTGCCCGCTAGAGTGGTGATTATTCACGATTATCGGCGTTATGAACCTGGGTATGGTTATTATCCGATAACTGTTCTCGAGTACAAGCAGATGGCTGGTAGAGCAGGCAGACCCCGATACGATAAGTTGGGTGAGGCGTTGCTCATAGCTAAAACTGAGGATGAACGTGACTATTTGATGGAAAGTTATGTGTTGGCTCAACCTGAGCGTATCTGGTCGAAACTAGCTGTGGAACGCATCTTGCGCGGTCATGTTTTGGCTACAATTGCCGCGGATTTTGCGCACACGGAGCAGGGCATTTATGATTTTTTTGGAAAAACTTTCTATGCTTATCAGTATGACCCAAGAGCCATTAAGGCTGTTATTGTCAAGATTTTGAAGTTTCTTTACGATGAAAAAATGATTGAAGTCAGCGGCGACAACATTTTTGCCACAAGGTTTGGGCGTAGGATAAGTGAGTTGTATATTGACCCTGTTTCAGGCGTTGTCATAAGAGACTCATTGCAGAAAGGCGCATCCGTCTTGACTGATTTGAGTTTTCTTCAAATGATTGCTCACACGCCTGACATGTTTCCTCGGTTGCGTCCCTACTCAAGCGAAATTGATGAATTGGCTCTTTTCGTTGATCAGCATCGAAGCGAGTTTATGTTTGATGTGCCAGACCAGTGGGAAGACCGAATTGCTTATGAAGATTTTTTAGGCGAGGCGAAGATGGCTTGGGTGTTGCACGGTTGGATTGAAGAAACCAGTGAGGAGCAGATGATTGAGCAGTTTACTGTGCAGCCTGGTGACCTGTACCGTGTCATCGATTCGGCACGATGGCTCTTATACGCTTCTCATGAACTAGGTCGACTCTTCGAACACAAAGACATTCTACGCTTGCTCGACACAGTTATGGAACGTATCGAGAAAGGTGTCAAAGCCGAACTACTGCCTCTTACAAGACTGGAAGGTATAGGCAGAGTACGAGCACGCATACTGTATAACGCAGGTTTAAAAAGCCTTGACGACTTAAAGAAGGCGCCAATTGAACAGTTGACCAGTCTGCCCTTAATTGGACCCAAACTGGCTAAGAAAATAAAGGATCAAGTGGGCGGTTTCATCAAGGCTGAAGAATGGAAGAAACTGAAAAAAGGCGACGAATGGCAACAACGAGCAATATCAGAATATTGAGTTAATTATTTAATCCTCTGGCCTTTCTCTCTTTTTTCGTCTTCTTAATAACAAAGTCAACCTGTTTGTCCACTGTGCCCAAATAATTCCTTGGATTCAGCGCTTTGTCGATTTCTTTTTCACTCAGCTTTTCTCGTACAGTTTTGTCTTGTAATAGAATCTTTCTAAAGGGTTGTTTTTCATTTTCGCTTTGGATGGTTAATGTTCGTAGAAGTTCATGTGCCTTTTGGCGGTTCATTCCTTTCTTAACTAATGTTATCATTACTGCCTCTGACATGGCTCTTCCTTGCGTTAAATCAATGTTTTTCCTCATTTTTTCTTCGTTTACCCAGAGACCATTCAAGATATTCGTCATCAAATAAAGCATGTAATCCCCGAGAATGCATGCTTCTGGAATGATGAACCGTTCAGCTGAAGACTGCGTTAAATCACGTTCATGCCAAGTTGGCACATCCTCTAAGGCGGGCGTCACTAAACTGCGCAAAACCTTAGCTAAGCCCGAAATCCTTTCACACAACTCTGGATTGCGCTTGTGAGGCATAGTTGAACTGCCAACCTGTTTGCCTCTTTCAAAAGGCTCAGCCAATTCACCTATCTCAGTGCGTTGTAATTCACGAATTTCAGTTGCAATCTTGTCTAAAGTAGAGGCAATTATGGCTAATAAAGAAATGAATTCAGCATGTAAATCTCTCTGAACAATTTGAGTCGAAATGTCCGCGGCGTTTAAACCCAGTCTCTCCATAACTAATTCTTGGATTTTGAGTGCATTTGGACCCAAACCCGCTTGAGTGCCAACGGCACCACTCATCTTGCCAACTAGTAGGCGTTCACGGCACTGGCGCAGTCGTTCTATGTGTCTGGCGTTTTCTCTGGTCCAAACCGCAAACTTGAATCCTAAAGTAATTGGGAGAGCATGTTGTCCATGGGTTCTACCCATCATTATAGTCTGTTTGTGTTGCTCCGCCTTCTCCAACAACGTTCTTTCAAGGTCGTTTAGTCTCTTCTCAATTAGGTCCGATGCTTCTTTAAGTTGAAGCGCGGTAGCAGTGTCATTAATATCAGCGCTGGTGGCTCCCAAGTGAACGTAGGCTCCGCTTGGTCCAGAAGCCTCTGCTAATGCTTTAACCAACGCCATAACGTCATGCTTAATTTCACTTTCAATATCTTTAATACGACTAAGTTTAACCTGTTTGATGTTTGCTGTTTCGGCGATTTTCTCTGCATCTTTCCTTGGAATGTCGCCAACTTGGGCGTGCGCCCACGCTAAGGCTGCTTCCACATCCAGCATCTTTTGCACACGGTTTTCTTCTTCAAAAATTCGACGCATCTCAACTGTGCCGTAGCGTCCAGTGTCGATTGGAAGGATAGGCAATTTTTTCTTCTCCTCCTTCTGCACTGTTAGAATACATGGGTTTGTAAAGATAACGTTTACAGTTGTGCCAGATGTTGCAAAATGTTAAAGCCTCAGGGTAGTTTCACCTAATTAACACGAGGAGTTCAGGCGATGAGCGGAATAGCTGCTGCCTTAAACAAACGTGGCGAAGATGCAGTTTCATCGGTTCTTCTCATGTTCACACAGCTAACTCATCGAGGAGCCGACAGCTTTCATGTTGCAACGCCCACCTCAACAGTCACGGGTAAATCTTTTAGCGAACTCCAAACAAAAAAATTGGTTTCAAAAATAACAGTGGGCCACAATTCTTCGCTCATCATTTCAAGAGAAAAGTATCAGTCTGTCTTGCAAGAAAAAAATTACGCGCTGGTCTTCGAAGGAAGACTCTTTCCTCACTCCAAAACGTCTGCTGACATCGACGAAGTTGCGCTTTGCCTTAAACTAGACTTTCAGAAAGGCGCAAAGAACATTATCAGAAAATTTGACGGCTCATACACTTTTGCGATGGTTTCAATGGAAAAAATTTTGGCTGGACGAGACTCATTTGGAACAAATCCTCTTTTTTATGGTGAAAATGAAACATTATGCGCTTTGGCGTCTGAGCGCAAGGCTCTTTGGACGCTTGGAATAACAAATGTGAAGTCGTTTCCGCCTGGAAATCTAGCGGTTATAAGTGTCAAGGGCTTTAACTTCAGTCCTGTCACCACCATAGAGCAGCCTCCCAAAAGAATAATGAGCATAGAGAAAGCCGCAAGCCATCTTCAAAACCTTCTGCTAAAATCCACCAGCGAAAGGGTCTCAGACGTGGATGAAGTTGCGGTGGCTTTTTCAGGCGGATTAGACAGCACCGTTTTATCTGTTTTGGCTAAAACCAGTGCACTGAAGGTGAATCTCGTCACTGTAGGTTTGAAGGGGCAACCTGAACTAGGGCACGCTGAAAAAGCAGCTGCGTCCTTGAAACTGCCTCTTCACGTTCAAACTTACACGATTGCTGACGTTGAAAATGTTCTGGAGAAAGTTTTGTGGTTGATTGAAGAACCCGACGTGATGAAATTAGGCGTTGCCATCCCGCTTTTCTGGGCAGCTGAAATTGCCTCTCATATTGATTGCCACGTCTTGTTGGCTGGGCAAGGCGCTGACGAATTGTTTGGAGGCTATCGTAAGTATCTCACAGAATATAGGGGCGGTGGCGTCAAAGCCGTGCAGAAAGCAATGTTCCATGATTTGGTGATGTCGCACGAGACGAATTTTCAACGAGACAATCCAGTCTGTGCCTTCCATAAAGTTGAGTTGCGCCTGCCCTACATAGACCGCGAAGTTATACGCTTCGCTTTGAGTTTACCAGTCAATTTAAAAATAGATTCGGTTGATGACCCTCTTCGAAAGAGAGTCCTGCGCTATGTTGCCAAAAACCTAGGTGTCCCAGAGTATATTGCTGAGCGAACCAAAAAGGCTGTTCAATACGCATCTGGCGTGGATAAGGCTTTGAGAGAACTAGCTCGAAGAAGAGGCTTGACACAGCGGGATTACATTAAACAAGTCTTTGGAAAAATTTATCCCAATTGGAAGGGTGAAGCATGAATACAGCGGTTGTGTATACACCTAAATATTTAGACCATGACACTGGACCTGACCATCCTGAAACGTCAGACCGTTTACGAGTTATCATGCAAGAATTGAATAGAAGCGGTCTTCTAAAAACTCGAAAGTGTTCGATTTTGATTCCTAAGCCAGCTAAGTTGAAAGACTTAGAACTCGTTCATGAACCTGACTACATTGAATTGGTTCAGAAAACTTGCTCCTCTGGCGGCGGCTTACTAGACATCGGCGACACTGTGGTAAGCGTCGAAAGCTGTAAGGTGGCTTTTCTGGCGGTTGGAGGAGTCCTTGACGCCGTCAACTTGGTTGCTAATGGTAAGGCTCGGAACGCTTTTGCTCTAGTCCGCCCTCCAGGGCATCACGCTGGTCCTTATTATGCGCTTGGTTTTTGCCTCTTCAACAACATTGCCATAGCTGCTGCTCACCTGCTTCGCCGCTTAGGTCTGGATCGTGTGTTAATCGTTGACATTGATGCGCATCATGGAAATGGAACGCAAGAAATCTTTTATGACACAAAAAAAGTGCTTTATGTGAGTTTGCATCAGGATCCGAGAGGGTTTCCTGGAACAGGCTTCATGGACGAGACAGGCGAAGGAGAAGGGCTCGGCTACACTGTTAATGTTCCTTTTCCGTTGAGAGTTGACGATAGGCTTTACCACAAAGGTTTCGACCAAATAGCCAAGCCTATAATTCAGCAGTATAAGCCTCAGTTTATTTTGGTCTCTGCAGGCTTCGACGGACACTATACAGATCCTGTGGGTAGTCTTTCCTTGTCTATGCAGGGTTACTCGGAAGTTTTCTCCAAAATCTTGAATTTGGCGTCGCAACTCTGCAATGGGAGACTTGTAGTGACCTTAGAAGGGGGTTATAGCCTCAATTTTCTGGGAAAAATGGTGACTTCAGCTATTGCAAGGATGGCTGGAATCCCATATAGCGTGCGAGATAAAAGTCCAGTGGCGCATCCGAATATACGCAAAAAAGCAGAACAAGTCTTAAGCAATGTTAGGCGAATTCAGTCCTCGTTTTGGCAACTGTAAAATGCTCAGGCTTGTTGCTTGCGGCTTATTCGATTACTTGAATTGAGCCGTTTGGGCACTGAACCTCGCATGCTCTGCAGACGAGACACTCACTGAGGTTTACAGCCTTAGATTTGCCGTCGACGATTTCATAGACGCTTACCGGGCATACGTCTTTGCATGTTCCACAACCGTCACATTTATCGTTGTCAATTTTGATTTCAACCATGACTTGTGCCTCTCAATATTTTTTAGATTCTAATCAAATAAATAGTCAAGCATAAAAGCGTTTACCTTTGTAAATGTGTTTAGCTGATTTCTTCCCTTAACCTCAGTAAGACTCCGTCAATGTTTGTTTTGGCTCTGTCTCTTCGTCTGTAAGAGTCCTCTAAGAGTTTGTGATAGGCTGCTGCTGAGATTTCTCCCCTTCTGTAGCGAATTTCGGTTCTTCTAATATCGGCTTCCACTCCTTGTAACTCTGTTTCAGCAACTTCAATCTGCCGCATCATCCCAGCGTATCGTGGACCAACTGTTCGAATTTTCTCTCGTAATGTGGCTAAGTCTCTGGAAAGCACGGAGAGACGACTTTCTAAGGTTCTGCTGCGCACTCTGTAAAGTCTTCTCGGAATCTTGCCCTTTCGCGCCTGTGCTTCCAAAGATTCGCGCTCCTGCAGAATTTTTCTTTCTTCTTCATAAGTTCTCACGTAGTTTCTGAGTTCTTCAGGATGGATTGGAAGCGCTGTCGGAACGGATACTGGTGCTTTTCGAATTTGCCAAAGTAAGC
>Ga0315280_10009845_pt1 | contig 12120 bp, 9 predicted proteins | sample YL17G06_40_MG_FD_203697 | JGI IMG/M metagenome (GOLD analysis project Ga0315280, IMG submission 203697) | Sediment microbial communities from Yellowstone Lake, YNP, Wyoming, USA - YL17G06_40 | ecosystem: Environmental > Aquatic > Freshwater > Lake > Sediment | place: USA: Wyoming | collected... | reverse complement strand
CTTCAGCCGCTTTTTTTAATTCTTCTTTTTCTTCAATAATTTCTTCTTCCTTAATGGGAGTAATTCTCCCTGCTTCCTTTTTGATGATTTCCTCAAATTCAGCGGTTAAAGTTTTTTGATACTGGCGCAAAACATTTTTGATTGATTCGGCGGTAGTCAAACGAGGTAAAATTTTTAAATCGGTTTTCTTTTTAATAAACTCAATCGTTCTTAAATCCTCGGGGTCTAACATTGCCACTTCCAAATTTTGGCCCCTTTTCCTGAAGGCAACGATATTGTGAGATCTGGCAATGGGTTCAGGAATAGTTTTTAAGACATCGGGGGGAACAATCTCTTTTTCCAAATTAACAAAGGGAATTCCCAAAATATAGGCCTGAAGCTTGATAAACTCTTCCTGGTTTATTAGCCCATCCAAAACCAAAATTTCACCAATTTTTTGACCGGTTTTTTCCGATTTTTTCTGGGCTTCTTCAAATTGTTCTTTAGTAATTAAACCGGTATCAAGAAGAAATTTCTTAAGCTGTTGAGGTTCTATTTCCATAACCCTACGAATTACCTGCCCGCCATCGGCCTACGCCTCAGGCGTTGGCAGGCGGGCGAATTTTTACGAATCTACGAATAATTAAGCGAAGGCTGGCTGTGAGGGGAGCATTTCGCAGCCGAGCCCCGCAGGGAATTTGAATTTACTTTTAAATCCGTTGAGGCTCGGCGAGAAATAGCAGTGGCTGGAAATAAACTTCATTTTTAAACCTTAGCCAACTGCGTGCTCCCCGAACAGCCTGCCGAGCGATAATCCTAAAATCTAACCTACCAGTAAAAACAAATTTATTTTATTGGTAAGGTAAAATAAAATGTTGTTCCTTTGCCCTCTTTTGATTCAAACCAGATTTTTCCACCCAATTTTTCAACAATGGATTTGGTGATAAAAATACCTAAACCTGTTCCTCCTTTATCTTTGCTTTTTGAACGAAAGAACTTTTGAAAAATATATTTTTGATCTTCTTGGGGAATACCAAAGCCATTATCTTTGATTTCAAAAAGAACTTCTTTCTCTTTTTTTCTTAAATTAATTTTGACCTCGCCCTTTCTCCCTATGTAACGAATGGCATTGTCCAAAAGGTTTTCAATCACTACTTTAATTTGATTACGATCAGTTAAAATTTCTGGCAAATTCTTATCGAAATCAAATTCGATTTCAACATTTGAGGCCTTGGCAAAAGGTAAAAATTCAGAAATTAAACTTTTGGTAATTTCAATTAAGAAAATTTTTTCTTTTTTTATTGGCAGGGTTCCCTCTTCAATCCGGGCAGTGATCAATAAATCTTTAATTAATTCTTCCATTCGGCTGCTATTTTCTTTTAAAATTTGGAAATATTCTAATTGATTTTTTTCAATTCTCCCCAAGTCCCCGGCCATCAAACTATCAATGGCCCAGCCCAAATTGGTAATGGGAGAGCGCAATTGATGGGAAACAATCCTGACAAATTCGGTTTTCATTCGATTAACAGCTGCTAATCTTTCGAATGAAAGATTAATCACATAGGTGATGGCAAATAAAATCCCGCTGACGCAAAGAACAATCAGGGAGATAATTTCGGGGTCGTCAATAAAATGGATACCAATTAAATAGGAAGTGAGGGCAGTGGCAATAATAACAATTCCCATAATGATAAAAAGAAACTGGGGGCATTGCCAAAGGGGGGTTTCGTATTTCCGGCATTGGGCTACAATATTAAATTGATAACAAATTTTTTTGAGATCCATTATTTTTATTATAGCATAGAAAAAGGAAAAATAAATTCGAACAGATTGACTAGATGAAAAAATTTTAATATATTAAAAGGGCGGGGTGTGGTGTAACGGTAGCACGAGTCCTTTGGGAGGATTTAGTTTGGGTTCAAATCCCAGCACCCCGATGCGAGAGTAGCACAGTGGTAGTGCAACGGTCTTCCAAGCCGTGTACGCGGGTTCAATCCCCGTCTCTCGCTCCAATAAAAATGGGCATCAATTGCCCATTTTTAACTTTAAACTTTCGCCTTTAAAGTTTATAGTCTATGGTTTATGGTTTAAAGTTTTATCTGGCGTATTCAATGACTCGATTCTCACGAATAACATTGACTTTAATTTCTCCCGGAAATTTCAATTCGGCTTCAATTTTATCAGCAATTTCCCTGGCTAATTTCTTGGCTCCAAAATCATCGATTTCCTCTGGTTTAACAAAAACTCTAATTTCTCTACCAGCCTGAATAGCATAGGCCTTTTGAATGCCAGCAAAAGAAGTCGCAATTGATTCCAACTCAGTTAATCTCTTTAAATAATTTTCCAAACTTTCTTTTCTGGCTCCCGGTCTGGCTCCGGAAATTTGATCTGCCACCTGAACAATGATTGCTTCCAAACTTTCGTAAGGATATTCTTCATGATGGGATTTCATTGCCGAAACGACTTCCTTTTCGATTCCAAATCTCTCTAAAATTTTAATACCGATATCAACATGGGAACCTTGAATTTGCTGGTCAACCGATTTTCCAATGTCGTGCAATAAACCGGCTTTCAAACAAACCTGGGAATTGGCTCCTAATTCTGAAGCCAGGGCCTCAGCCAAAAGTGAAACCTCAATTGAATGCAATAAAACATTTTGGCCATAAGAGGTTCTAAATTTCAATCTGCCCAATAATTGAACCACTTTTGGCGGAAGTCCAATTAATCCGGTTTCATAAATCGCGCTTTCACCGGCTTTTTTAATTTGGGAATCAATTTCCTCTTTAGCTCTTTGAACCATTTCCTCAATTCGGGCTGGTTGAATTCGGCCATCTAAAATTAATTTTTCCAAGGCAATTTTGGCAATTTCCCTCCTGACGGGATCGAAAGCCGAAATTAAAACAATTTCCGGAGTTTCATCAACCAATACCTCCACTCCGGTTAATCTTTCCAAGGTTCGGATATTTCTTCCTTCTTTACCGATAATTCTTCCTTTAATTTCTTCCGAAGGCAAAGAGACAATTGAGGTTGTTGTTTCTTGGGCCTGAGAAAGAGCACATTTTTGAATAGCAAAAGCTAAAATCTCTTTGGCTTTTTGCTCAAACTTTTCCCAGCCTTCGGCTTCCAATTTTCTGATTTTTTCTAAAATCTCTTTTTGATATTCCCTTTCCAAATTTTGGAAAATCTCTTTTTTTGCCTCCTCTTCCGATAAACCGGAAATCTTTTCTAATTTTTCTTGAGCTTCATCTTCTAATCTCCCTAAATTTTCTTTTATCTCTTTGAGTTTTTCAACTTTTTGGGAAAACTCTTTTCTACTCTGCTCAAAATCGGAAATTCTTTGGTCTAAAATATTTTCCCTCTTCAATAATAATCTCTCGGTTTGTAAAATCTTTTCCTGCCTTTCGTTAATTTCTTTCTTAGCCGATTCAATAATTTTTAAGGCCTTTTCTTTGGCTTTGCCTAAAATTTCTTCTGCTTCGGACTTGCACTCGGAAATTCTTTTTTGAAGTTTGGCTTCAATATTCCGATAATCTTTTTTGGCAATTGATTGCCTGGCATAATAACCTAAAATTGCTCCGATTGCTAAGGAAATAAAACCCACGATAAGGGGAATTAATTGTTCCATATTTTGAAATGAAAATTTGAATATTCAACATGCTAATTTAAGTTTTCGCTAAGTGAATACCAAAATTCAAAATTAATTTTCTAATTTCAATTTAGCAAATTAATTTCTTTCTGTCAAACAAAAAACGGCTCAAAAAGAGCCGTTCCTATCCGCGTTTATCCGCGTTTCCAAATTAAAAAGTTGGTGGAATCTCCTTCCATTCAGGAAGAGGAAAGGTGATATTAACACCAGGAGGAATAAAATTAAGACTGGAAGCAGTACACTTAAAATCATTTGGATCGGCAGTAGCTGCTCCATCTGAATCCTCCACTGTTAGAGTAACTTCTTTTAATCCGGGAGAAGTGAATTTAGTTTGAGGATTTTGAATTGTAGAGGCAGATGGATTGCCACCTGGAAAGGTCCAAGACCAACTGGCACAAGGAACAATATTACCAGCAGCATCATAACACTTCGAAGTATCAGTAAATTGGGCAATCTCATTAACACTCGGCGATTGAGGAGACCAACTAAAATCAACATATGGATAGGCATGGGCTGGGGTAGTGAAATCATCAACCAAGGACTCTGTCCAATTACCAGAGGAATCTTTGACTCTTACTTTCCAATAATAAGTAGTTCCCCAAGCCAAAGAACTTAACCAATCTGAGTTGTCATCATTGCTCAAATTTAAGACATAAGAATTAGATGAACTACCTTCAACTAAATGGTTAAACTTTGGGTCGGGAAAAGCAAAACTATCGTCTACTAAAATCTCATAGGCATTCTGGGGATCCCCATCTGGGTCAGAGTAGGTCCAATTCAAAGTAATTGCCAAACCAGGGGCCACCTGAGGAATTGTCCCCCAGGCACAAGAATTTAAAGCTTCAGAAGTTGAGGTAACAGAAGGTGGGGAATTAACTATTACTTTATAATTTGAAATATCGCAGGCCGTCTTACCGTCAGCAGTACGTTGATTAACACACGAAAGAGTACCATAGGGGAGACAACCTATATCTATAGGAGTATCACACATTACATCGGCTGTAGTGGTATCACAAATTTTCCTATCTTTGCAGTTAAAACTAATCCAACCTGTTACATCTGAACCCCAGGCCCAGCCCGAAAATTCGTGAGTTGTAGAATTATAGGTAACGCCGTGAGATACTACTGTCGATTTACAGCCGGTATTATAACAGGCTATATACATTAACATTACTTTACCTTTGTTTGCTTGATAGGCAATGAATGGTAAATCCTCAGAGTCAAGCTCTAAATCAGCGTAATACCCAGTATATTGCCCGGCTGTTTCATCTGCATCATCCAAAACCAGCCTACTAAAATTATTGCAATCGAAATCAGTACAACGAATTAATACTAACTTTTCACCGTCTTGTTCACGATAAACCATTACCGGCAGGCCACCAGAAGTTAGTTCTAGAGATGGATGAGTAATAGTTTTTGGGCTTGGTTCAAAACCGGTTTTCCATCCCGAATTATCTGAACAATCTGGTTGGTGACAACGTAAAAACTGTTCGGCACTGGACGAAGGAAATGCCGTAGTAAATACTACCGGGCAGCCTAAAATTTCACATCCCGGAGAAGAAAAGTCTAGTTCGGCATCGAGCCAGCCCAACATATCAATAAATGGGACAATGGATGGCAAATCATACTCATTAACATTATCGCAATTGAAGTCATTGCATCGAATAACCTTTATGTGATCTGAGAAAATAGGTGAAATTACAATAACTGGGTTTCCATTCTTATCAAGTTCAATATCTACCCCATGATCAATAGAGGGTGCCTCATCCGCAAGTTTTCTAATATGAGCGCTCTCGTCGCCGGCACAATAGGGATCATCGCAGTGAACAAAAAGAGTTCCCGTGGTAGGACCAGGAGAAAACGATCCATAAGCAATCATCGGGCAACCTAAAATTTGACATCCAAGAGAAACAAAATCAAGTTTTAAAGAAGTTGTGTAAGTAGCAGAATTAATTTTATCTGGCTCTTGGGCAGCGGGTTGTGAACCACACTTAGGATCATCGCATCGGCGAACCCAAACATTATCTTCCCCATCCGCCTTTATTTCTACATTAACGATAACTGGGTTTTCGTTTCTGTCCAAAGCAAGGGAAGTTGTGTATCCTTGAGTTCCAGCATTGCCCCCTGGATTGCCCGTAAAAGGAATCTCCGATTTACAAAACCTATTGTCACATCCAGCTAACTTCAAATTCAAACCACTATCTAGATAGGACACGCGTGGCTTATCTTGGTAGGTCAACTCTAAAGAAATAAAACCACCAGATCCCTTAGAAGAATCCATATATTTTGCATTCCTACCTGCTATCGGATTATCAGAAAGCTTAACCCAGCCATCCCAACCATCACCATAAGACAAAAAGCGAGCCCAACCAGAAACCTTTCCGGTACTATTATCCAATTCCGCAGTTTTCGTAGGATAGACTGGCGGAGTACCAATCGGGTCAAAATCCAACCAGCCCAAACTTGGAGACCAGGCATAACCAGAAATATAACCAATCCCAGTGAAAGAATCAACACTCACGCCATAGTTTGATATACTGTCTCCTTCAGGGCAATTGGGAAAATCTGGGTTATTAAGTCCTCCCTCTGTCCAAGTATTATTATTGGGGTCACAATTTAAACTGTTAAAACTAATCCAACCGATATTCTCTGACCAGGCCCACCACCGGACATTCTTTGGTGGAGGAACAGCATAGAATAATATATAGGCGCCAATTGGGATACCGTTTTGTTTCACTGTAAAACTTGCTGCCCCAGCAGGAATCTCGACCATGTCTTGGGGATCTAGAGGTAATTCGCCTCCAACATCAAATACAATGGTCACACCTGTTAAGTCAGATATATAGGTTCCACTTTTACCATAGTTCCCTCCAACCTGATTTAAATCTCCAGTATCTATTTTTTTGTCTGGAATAATATCAGCCATGTATTCCCAGTTAGCACCATCTTCCTTTGCGTTCCAACGCAAACTTATAAAACTCAGATCTTGTATATTAATTACGCCATCTGGCACGTAAGGATATTCGCCTGACCCGCCAGTTTGGTCACCTTCAAGACCTGCATTGTTAAACAAAAACTTTACTTGCAAGGTCCGAGGATTAATTCTGGGTACATAAAAATAGCCATCAACCTTTGTTTTCATAGCAGCAATAAGCGGTCCGACGATATGCACGGCCTCAGCCTTTTTAGTTTTCCTGAAATTAAAAATCAGAAAACCAAAAACTAATAGAAAAATTATTATAAAGATAAACCTCGTTAGAAATTTATGATTTCTAATTCTTGTTGATTTATGGCTTGAATTTTCTAACGGCGTAAAAATTTTTTTAGACATATTTTATAGAATGCCGGAAATCGAACGTATTCCTTTTCTCCAGATCTTTGTTCAACCTCGGGTTTGCATTTGATAACTTATTTTAAAAATTAAGCATACCAAAAAGTTAATGTGAAATGGTGTCAACTCTATTTTTCCGACTCTATTTTTCTTTCTTTGGTCTTCCTCTCGGTCTCAAAGATTTAATTTTAAACATTTCTTTCGCTTCTCGGACGAATTCCAGTCTTCCAAAAATCCCTTCGTCTAATTGCCCTCGAATCTCTTTTAAAAATTCTTCTTTCAGTACTCCTTCCATATTTTCTCGATATTTCTTTTGTCGCTCTTTTGAATTGTTTTCCAATTCCAGAAAATAAGGATCGACGTCAATTAATCCTTCAATCAAAGGATCTATCTCCCCAAGGGCATAAAAACGATAACTCGACCATTGCCAATCTTCTGGCCGAGCCACCAATTTTGCTCTCACCGGATTCAGCTCAACATATAAACCACACCAGAGAAAATATTCCTCTTTATCAATTAAAGAACTCTTATATCTTCCCTGCCAAGCATGACCGACCGCATTATATTTTTTGTTAAAATACCAGGTATAGGCCAAGGTAAGTCTTAACATAATTTTTGACAGACTACCTTCAATCGTTGGCTCTATTAAAAAATGGATATGGTTTGGCATCAGGCAAAAATGGTAGAGTTTAAATTTCAATTCTTTTTTATATCTTTTTAAGAGCTTTATAAAATAAACAAAATCTTCCCCCTCTCGAAAAACAATCTGCCGGTTATTCCCTCGATTGAGAATGTGAAAGGGCAGATTCGGAACAGTAATTCGGAGAGGTCTTGGCATGTTAAAATATTATACCAAATTATTCAGAAAAAATAGAGTTGACACCATTTTTACCTAACATAAATTGTCAAAGAAGAAAATAGAGTTGACACCATTTTTCATCGGGTAAAAATTACCAATAGAATAAAACTATCATATTATCACTTACATCATTAAAAGCACCATAAACTCCTCTATTAAAGATTTTTACACTCCCGGCAGTAGTTGGAATAACACTCATACCCACAAGTCCTGGTTTATAATCATAATAGTCTGTCTTATAAGATGCAAAAGCAATTTCAGATCCGCTGCAATCGGTTGAAGCGTAAAAATTAAATGTTGCCCAATCAGTTGTAGCATCTTCCCTAATAGCTACTAATGCATAACTATAACCACTAGCCAGTGTAAAGGATGCACAATCATTTTTAGCATCCCAACTCGCGAAACTATACCTTGCTGGAGGACTTCCAGTAATCGTGCCACCAACATTCAAATTACCATTTACAGTTAAACTACCAGATTTTGTTTGAGCAGTAGCAGATGTATCAAGATAGTACGAGGCAGATTGACCATTCAATTTAGCTGAATCAGCTGCTTGTGCTGATATACCTAGATATTTACTGCTTAAAGCAGTTGTACCTTCATAAAGTGTTGTTGAAACTCCCGACCTTCCATAATCGCTTGCTGTTGACAACTTGTTATTGAAGGTGTTCCAATCAGTACTTGATAGATAACCATTAGTGGTGGAGCTTGCTTGCGTTATCCCTATAGTTCCAGTAGTAGTTATTGGGCCTCCTGTTAATGGAGAACTGGTTGCAATATTTGTTACTGTTCCTCCTCCACCAGCTGGCCAAGAAGTTTTACAATCAGCCCCTATACATAACCCTGTTCCTCCTCTGACATAACCTGAAGAATAAATATCTCCTCCTTGAACATCTAATTTATAACCAGGTCCCGTCGTCCCGATGCCGACGTTGCCAGTAGACTTCCCATAAAATAGCGTTCTTTGGCATTCGCCACTATCTTTCACTCCATTATTGTTATAATCATACCAATCATACCCAACAGGACAGGCTCCGGCTACGGGATTAGTTTTTTCTCCGACAACAATTAGCCCAGTAGCTGCTCCACCAGTATTTAAAATCAACCCCCCTTTCTTTGATTGACCAGTTGGACCAGTATTCAGAGGAACATCACAACCTGGTGTTCCGGGGGTACAACCAGGTGGAGCTTGAGTTGGTTCAACCCAGGCAAGAACGAGATAACCAAATAAAAAACTCGTCACAAACACTCCAAGACAAAGGGCAATGGTTTTGGATAAATTTGAATAAAACATATTATTTAATAATTACATTACTCAACAACTAAATGGTCCTATTTTTCGACAATTTAATCATTTATTAGTAATGTAACGTTTTAGTTAAATTATTTTTTTGGAGCAGTTAAATCTTTTAGGATATTTCCTGGTATTCCTTCCCCTCCAGGAGAAGTAGGAGGGGCGGTCAATTCTTTAATAATTTCTTCTCTTGCTCTTTCTTTTTCTTCTGGAGGTGGGGTTGGAGGAACTTTTCTTAAACCAATCCAAAAATTAATCCAGAAAATGACAATAAAAACGTTAATTAAAATCAATATCACTGTAAGAATGTTTTGTTGAGTTTCGCTTAAAGATTGAATTTTGTTTCGCAAAGGTTTGAACATAGTTTTAAAATATTAACTTTTTAATAATTATAACATATTTCAAAAAAAGAGGGCAATCAATTCCCTCTTTATTCTTTGGTTTTAATCACTTCATCAATAATTCCGTATTCTTTGGCTTCTTGGGCTGAAAGATAGAAATCTCTGTCCGTATCTCTTTCAATTCTTTCTAAGGGTTGACCTGTATTCCTTGCCAAAATTTTGTTTATTTTATCTTTCAATTTAACAACCTGCTTGGCGGCAATTTCTACCTCTATTGCCTGTCCACCTAAACCAGAAACTGCCACCTGATGGAGTAAAATTTCCGAATTTGGTAGGGCGAACCTCTTTCCTTTTGTCCCGGCTGCCAATAATACGGCTGCTCCCGAAGCCGCTCCTCCAACACAAACTGTTGAAACCGGGCACTTGACATATTGCATTGTGTCATAAATGGCTAAAGCCGATGTCAATATTCCCCCAGGACTATTAATATAAAACTTGATTTCTTTTTCCGGGTCTTGGGCCGCCAAATACAACATTTGGGCGATAATAGAATTTGTTATTGGATCAATAATGGGACCGGCTAAAAAGACGATTCGGTCTTTTAAAAGCCGGGAGTAAATATCGTAAGCCCTTTCCCCATAATGAGTTTTTTCAATTACGGTGGGAATTAAGTTCATAGTTTAAAAGTAGAAGTGGTAGAAATAGTAGAAGTAGTAGAAATAGTTGGTTATTTTTGATTACTTTTGGAAGTGCAGCGAATAAAACTATTTAGCATCCTCTCTACTTTATTTATTTGTCCGCGGTTTTTCTCAGAAATATCACTTTCTATATACCCAAGATCATTGCATAAATAAAGGTCGTTCTTTATTTCTCCTAAACATCCCTTAGCAATGCTGTAAAAGTGAAGTCGTTCTTTCTTAAAATATCTGTAAAATCCTTCAGCTATATTAGCTGGTAACCCTCGGGCATTTTCTTTTAAATGTTTTTTTTAGATTATATTCTTCTGGTTTAGGAAGGTGCTCGGCTAAACTATAAATCATTTTAGCTAAAACTTTTGCCTCTTTCCATACTTCTAAATCTTCTAATTGCGTAATCGTCGTCATAATTTTACTTTTTCTACAATTTCTACAATTTCTACTATTCTTACTTCGCCAAGCCTTCTAACATTTGAAGGGTTTTTTCATTCCCGATCACTTCTTCATAATAACTCTTTAATTTCTCAAGGTCAAGTTCTTTTTTGGCTTTTTCAGGGCTGGGATAATCTTTCAAAAATTCGTTTACCGCCATTTTTATTTTCTCTTCCGAGGCCTCGATTTTTTCTCTTTTGGAAATCTCTTTCAAAATTAAGGCCGATCTTACTTTTTTTTCGGCTTCATTTGAAAAACTATCTAACAATTCTTTTTCCGTTTTTTGAATTTTTTTCAAATATTCTTCAAAGGTAAGTTTTAATTTTTCCAAAACAAAATTTTTCAAATCTTCTAACATTCTTTTCTTTTCGGTCTCGATTAAAACCTCGGGGATTTCTGATTTTGTCTCGCCCATTATTTTTTCCAAAATTTCTTCCCGAATTCTTTGGGACTCAAGGTTTTCCTTTTCCATCTTTATTCCTTCTTTGATGTTTTCTTTCAAACCAATCAAGTTTTCAAATTTCCCCAAATTTTTAGCAAACTCATCGTTGATTTCTGGCAGTTCCATTCTCTGAACCGAATTCATCTTTACTTTAAAATTCACTGCCTGACCAGCCAAATTTTTCTGGGGATAATCTTTGGGAAATTGGAGAGAAAATTCTTTTTCTTGAGCGGGCATCATTCCCTCTAAATTATTTTCGAACCCAAAAACAAAATGCCCTTCACCCAAAATGAAATTATCTTTTCTTTTCAAACCATTTTCGACCTGAGGCGATTGAAATTCAATTTCCACAAAATCTCCTCTTCTTGCCGGTCGATTTTCAAAAATGAATTTTGCCCTTGATCTTTGGAGCCAGTTTAGGACGTCGTCAATTTCTTTTTCACTAACAAAAATTTCTTTCCTTTTAATTCCTGAGGCAATCTTTTTATAATCGGGCAATTTAATTTCTGGCAAGATGGCAAAACGGGCCTTGAAAGAAAATCCCCTTTCAAAAGAAACTTCAGATAAAATTTCTATCTCTGGCTGAGAAATCACGCCCAATTTTTTGTCAATGACTTCCCGAAAATAAATTTCTTTAACTGCTAATTTTGGCGCTAAAGCTAAAATTTTTTCTTGACCAATTTTTGGAATTAAAATTTCTTTTGGCACCTGTCCCTTGCGAAAACCTTCGACTTCCAAATCCTTACCCAATTCAAAAATTGCTTTTTCGATGAATTTTTGAAATTCTTCAGCCGAAATCTCAAAGAGAATCTCGATCTGAGACTTCGCCAGCTTTTTAATTTCCGTTTTCATTCAATTACGAAATTACGAAAAATATACGAAAGTACGAAATCAATGAGATCTATCGGCTTTCAGGGTCAGACCTAGGTCTGACCCTCGGGTTTTTCATTATCATTTATCTATTTAAACAGGGCGTATTTCAAGATCAAGGGAGCGAAAACTGTTGCTACCAAAGACATCACGGTAATTAAGGTATTAATGGTCGGACCGGCTGTATCTTTAAAAGGATCGCCGACCGTATCGCCAATTACTGCTGCCTTG
>Ga0315280_10009844_pt1 | contig 12120 bp, 7 predicted proteins | sample YL17G06_40_MG_FD_203697 | JGI IMG/M metagenome (GOLD analysis project Ga0315280, IMG submission 203697) | Sediment microbial communities from Yellowstone Lake, YNP, Wyoming, USA - YL17G06_40 | ecosystem: Environmental > Aquatic > Freshwater > Lake > Sediment | place: USA: Wyoming | collected... | reverse complement strand
TGGGCTGCCCAGCTCGCGGATAGTCCGCTCAACAGCCGCCTCGCTCCCAAAAATCAAATGCGTATCGGTAATGGTAAAGGCCAGCTTCGGCGTCTGCATAACCGGCCCGGCGGCCGGCGGCGCACCCGGCTCCTGCATCGGCGCCTTCCGGCCGGGCGCAAAACCGGGCAGCAGGCCCGAAACATCAACTAAGTATATCGTATGTCCCAAAAGCTCACGCTTCGCATCGGCATTGCCCGGCGCTATCACCTTACTGTGAAAAAGTGACAGGGACTTCTCAAGAGCGCTGCGATTCGTTACCGCAACAGCTACAACCGTTTCCGGCGATGCCTCGGCGACTGCCCCTGTGGGCTGTTTGCCGGCGCTTTGTGCGACTATAATCTGCGAGCCAAGATGGTCGATGACATCGCCCTTCAGCAGCACCCCCGGCTCACCCTGCGGGCTCGGCGGCACGAGCGGAGTCTGCATTAATGCAGCAAGCTGAGGACTGAAACCATAAAGGATGCCGTAGAGCTCATCGTACACCTTCTTTATATTCAAATTCAAAACGCCCACCGAATAAGCCGATGCAGGCACAAACTGCGGCACACTGACGGCAGCCAAGTCCATCTCAAGCATCCGGCAGATGCCCTTCTTGGCGCCATCCACCTTCAGAAACATCTTGCCGGAAAAGTTGTTGTTGCTTTCTCTGCTCACACCCACCGCCAAACCCATCGACGCCACGTTGTCGAAGCCCAGATTGGCCACCGTTGTCTTTGCCTTGCCGGCAGCATCCTCCGCGACAGCCACCTGGACGATGCGTTTTATATTGACGTAAACGTCAACATCATGATTAGGCCCGACGGCCTTCATAGTAGCGGTATAATCGGTGTCGCCGGCCAGCGCGGGGCTGCTCGCACCCTGTATATGCGCGATAACAAATTGAAGGATATCCAGATTCGCAGACCCTATCAGGCAGTCGCCCACAAAACAATAACTCACATTCAGAGACGGCTGCTGCTTTATGGTCGTAACGCCGACGCCGCGGTAGTCTTCGGTCTTGCGGTTGGCGCCGTTTTCGATTGCCTTCTGGACCATTTTATCTACCGCCTCTTTTATCCTGGCAGCCGACTCGCCCCACTGCGTGATAAACAAAATCGGCGGCTCGTTGGCGTCCTTCGTCTGCTCGTTCAGCACCAAAGCAATGGCAGCTCTGCCCTGCGGCAGTATGCCGGTCTCGAAAATGGTCCTTTCAAGCTCATTGTCCATTTTCTTGACCTGCTCCCGCCATTTATTTTTGAAGTCCTCCACAAAACCCGCCATCGCCGGGTCTTTATAAAGCTTGTAAAAGCTGGTCTTCTCAAACTGCGCGCGAAGCCGGCTGAAATTGCCGACGTCCACCAGCACTATCGTCTCCGGCGGGACAAGCTTTGCGGTCTCCGGCAGGGCCTCAGCCCCAATGGAAACCGGCGAGCACAGGAACACAAGAACACAAGCACACAGGAAAAGCGGTCCGCGCAGGATATTTTTCCCTTCCGTCGCCATATTTTTCATTACTTATTCCCTTCACTAATCTGTTAAAGATTCGTCACTTCATATTCAGTTTCGCTATTGATGCGGCACGTCCTTTTTCTTCATAAAATCCGGCTGTCCCTTATTGCGTCTCCTGTCCGGCTGGACGTATTTGAAACCGCTGTTTGGATTGTCCTTATCGTAGAGGAAGGCATCGCGGTTGTCGATGAAATGCTTCACATAATTGACCGGTATCGCAAAACCGAGCCCGCCATAGAAAATATATCCCATATTCGTAACGCCGATGACCTCGCCGGCAAGATTGAAAAGCGGCCCGCCGGAATTGCCGGGATTGATGTCTGCATTGGTCTGGATATAGAGCAGGCCCTCGAAGGCCCTGTTCTTCGTGCTGATAACGCCGTTGGTGACGGTCCGCTCCAGGCCCAGCGGATTGCCTATCGCAAACACCTGCTCTCCCACCTCGGCTCGGCTGCTGTCGCCCAGATAGACGAACTTGACCTTCGCATCTCCGAGGTCCTCAACCTTTAATAACGCCAAATCGACAAAAGGATTGATGGCCTCAATTTTGACCTTTTTGAATTTTTTCCTCTCAAAACCGCTCCCCCCCTTCCTGAACACGGTAACTTCAATCCTGGTTTCTCTTTCTATCACGTGATAATTCGTTACCAGAAACCCATCCTCGTTCAGGAAAAAGCCTGACCCCAGGGCGGTTGGGCTTGAAACCATCACCACCGCCTCCGAAAATGCCTCCACGCATTTCTCGATAGTGGTTTTCTTCAGGTCGGCCGTTCTATATAGCTGCCCCGCCGGCTGCTCCGCCTTGCCGGGTGTCACCACCTCATTTACATCCCTGACATTGGTCTTGTCAGGCTCAACAGCCTCGGCGCGTTCATATTTAAGTATCTTTTCCCGCGGGATTGTCAGGACCGTAAAGCCGACGTCGAGGTAGATATGCGTTTCCTTTTCCGCCAGTATCTCGCCCGTCAACCGCTGCCCTTCTTTCAGGACAACCGTATCCGCGAACAAATCGCCTGATGAGCAGAAGCTGCAGGAAAACGCAATCACCAAAAGCCAAAAAGGCACGGCAGTTGCCGCATTATGCCGCCCAGATATTTCCATACCACCAAACATTCAGCACCCTTAATTACAATTCCCATCCGACCGGGATTTCCAGAAAAACATCAGGTAATCATTGTACGGATTTTCCGCCAATCACGCAAATGAAAATTACGCATCCTGCCAACAACAGCACCCAGGGCAATTGCACCTTATTTCATAAATCTGGCTTTTCGGCTGAATACCGATGTTGTGACGGCGCTACTCGGTAACAGGAGTTCGTCAACCACCGTGCTGACGGGGCCAAAAACAGCGATTGATATTTAGATGCGATTGCCCTGCAACAGCATCAAACTTCACTTGACTAATCGCAAAGCAAACGTTAAAATCACCTTTACAGAGGCTGTTTTATGGGCTTAAACTTTTGGAAAATGCCTCGGAATTGTAAAAATCGTGACTGTGTAATTAAGGAGACCATCAGGATGAAAACGCTCATACGAAAAACGGCTTTGGCTTCTGTTCTACTATCAATGGCGCTCTGCTGCTGCTCAACCGCACAACCGCAACCTGCAACATCGCCGGTCGTCAAGCCCCAAACCGATGCAAATCAGCTTCCCGCCAAACAAGAACCAAAGCAGCCCGCCAAGTCGTCGTGGCGGACTGCGGCAGCGCCTGCTCAGCCGGACATTGTCGCTAAAATCGCCGAGTATGTAGTCACACGCCAGGAGCTTCAGGAAAGACTGATGATGGAGCTGCGGCCTTACGAATACGAGCAATACAACCTGACAATCTCACCGCCTGACGCGAAGACAGTGCTTACTAAAATGCTCGCCGAGAAGGCAATGATGATGGAAGGCCGCAGGCAAAACCTCCTCGATGACCCGGCAATCCACAGCGCAGTCAAGCGATTCAGAGACGACAACCTTGCGAACCTGCTGTTGCAGAATTACTTACAGGACAAGCTGACTGTAACGGAATCGGAAATCGAAGAAAGAATAAAAGCCGACCCCAGGCTGGACCGGGCACAGGCGAAAACGATGCTCGAAAGGGCAAAAGCCAACAAACTTGTCGAGCAGTACTACAGTGACATATATGCAAGGTCCCACGTCAAAAAGTTAAGCGATAATTTCGCCAAGGCAGCTCAAATCCACCAGCGGCTGCTGAGTTATCCGAAAGTTCCCCGCAATGTGGGATGGATAAGCAATAGTCAAATAAACACTGATTTGACACCGGAAGAGAAAGATATGGTTCTGGCAACATACGATTATGGGAAATTGACTCTAAAAGACTGGTTTGTTAATGTCTGCGAAATAGTTCCTCCGCGTCGGCCCACCGACCTGAACACGCCGAAAGGTGTTGAACGACTGTTGGATATCGCTCTGAGGTTGCCTCTTTTTGTTTCCGAGGCCAAACTGCTCGGACTTGACAAAGATGAAAACCTGGTAAAGCAGGTAAAACAGCAGGAGGATTCGCACCTGCTCTACAAGGTCAGGGCCGACAAAGTCAAGGACATCAACGAGCCGACAAACGAACAGATAATCGACTACTTCAACAAGAACAAGGAAGTATTTATAACGGATAGGACGCTCAAGCTCGACCAGATCTGGTGCCAGGACCTCATGACAGCCCGGAAGGCAAGGGCCGAGCTGGATGCGGGCAAGGATTTCGAGTCAGTCAGAGGGCTTTATTCCCTGGATAAAAAAGGCGGTTACTTTGTCGCGTCCCCCGACAGCGAAGGGATATTCTTCCAGGACTTATGGAAAGGCGAACCAAACCAAATGATAGGACCGGTAAAGGGCTTTTACGAACAGGGCGTCAAGTGGCGAGTTGTCAAAATACTACAAAAGAATCCCGGCAAGGTAGGAGAATATTCAAGCGATATGAAAGACAACATCAAATGGAAAATGGTCGGTGAACGAGGAAACGCTCTACTGGAGAACTACGGTAAGGAGCTTCTCGAGAAATACCCGCACGAGATTTACGCCGACAGGATAAAGGACATCTATCCGCTGAATATACCGTAATCACCAGGTTAGATTGTAATTAGTCAATTTTCTGCGTTTTTATAATTACTATCAGCTTGTGGCATGCTGTTTAATGGAGCCAATCCTTTGACAGTAAAGCAAAGTCAGCCATATTTACCCTGCCGTCTTGATTCAGGTCGCCTAATCTAATAGCTCTTCTCAACCACTGTCTTATAGGCGGCCAGGAACAGATTCTATCAACTAAATCGCGGGGCTCTTGACTTTGTTGTTGTAATTGCTGGATTTGTGATTGCATTGTTGCAAGCTGGTCTTTTAGCTCCTGGGTGGTCTGGTTGATGATTTTAACAGTGTCAGTTGCTGTAGCTAAAGAATTATCTGTAACGGTTAACTCGATAACTTCTTCTACCCTGCCTAATGCTCTGGTTTTACACCGTGGGGATCCCTACGGAGTCCACGGTCAGAGTCACCACGAAAAAATCGGAAATTTCAATCTGAGGGCCTATAACGGTTTTGGGGGTATCACCAAACCATAGGCCACCCTGTGATCGTCCGTCCTGGGGTATTCTCGTGCGTTTTTCGGGGGTAAAATGGGCAAGCTGTGGTTGAATCGACGTAATAAGACGATTTTCAACATTTTGTGTTATAAGTTCTTGTATTTACTATATTTGCACATTACGGCACAGTTGTCGCAACTCCCGGCTCCTCGAATCCCGGGTCAGTAGCTGGCAGCAACAGCCACCTTTCCCGTCAACCCCATCAGTTCGATGACCTCTTTGTCCTTGTTAAATCCGGTCCACGGCTGGCCGTTGACCATCACGCTCTTGATCGGCACCGCCTTGGGATGGCGGAAACGTACGACAACGCTCTTGGGCGGATTGCGACTCGGTATCTCGATGGTGGCGGTGATCTTGCCGTTGTCCACGTCCGAGACGATCTCATATGCCAAAGTTCCGAAGTAGGTCGGAGCGTTCTTGATTGCGACCTTCTTGCCATGCTCCAGCCAGACGCGAGGCGTGGCGCGGGCCACCCACAGGGACTGGCCATCCTCCATCACCAACAGGTTGCGAAAGTTTTCCATGAACCAACCTGCGGTGCCGTTGTCAGGATTACTACAGTCCGTATAGTTACCCAAATTCCAAGCTTCCCAGAACTTTCCATTGGCACCTACCATAGCCGCGTAAGAGTTCATCCAGAATCGCAGAAAATTCGGCACATCGTCTTGAAGCAGGTAGATGTTGGCATTATGCGAGGCCTTAGGTAAACTTACATAGCAATTCCAGAACCAGGCATCGTTCGTGGAAAGGCCCTTTTTCTTCCGCGCTTCTTCCTGTTCCCGCACGGCGCTGACAGACGTTCCTAGCTCCTCCATCACGTTCAGTGTACCGACCATGTGGATGTCGTTGGCATCCAGTGCGACAAATGGTTCGGCCAGCGGAAGTGCCCCCACAAAACGATCGCACTCCGGAAACTGGGGAGCACCTAACTCCGGACCAGTTAGGCCTCGAGCATACGCCATTCTTGGAATATAACTGCGGAACGTGCCGTCACGCCCAAGTCGCACCGGCGCCAGCGCCACCTCCCGTTCCACGACCCGGCGGATGTCTGTGCGAAACGCATCGGCCTCGTCGCGGTACTTCCGGCCGGCTTCCGTATCGAACTCCGTCAAGGCGTCGGCGAAACGCCGTAGTCCCTGGAGAGCAAAGGCATTGTCACAATAGTACCAATGCCAGTCACAACTAGGTAAAGCATAATCGCCCAGCATGCACGATGGCATGAGACCGGCCACCAAGAGATCTTGTCGGTTGGGAATGTTCTTCATGTAGGAATTCCGCTGACGGATGATCCAGTCCGCCGCCGCCTGCATTCGGACACGGTTCCGCTGGAACCACTCCTTGTCGCCTGTCAGGAAATAACGCTCCGCCATGCCAAACAGGAGTCTGCCCGTCGAGGCGTGCGTGCCATCATGGCTGTATCCCATGTCGTGTCTCATGGCCGTCGCCCACTCCAGGGCACCATTACCATCCGTATAATCGCCGTCCGACTTCGCGCCCGGGGCCTTCAAGAAATGCTCATATACCTTGGCAGCCTCATCGTGCAGACCCACCAAATCCATTTCATGGGCAACTCGGCCCACCTCAAACGCAAGTCCCCCCCACATGTGCTTGCCTTTCAACTGGAACGAGGCCGCGCGCCAAGCATCGGTCCAGCGTGAGTCCGGTAGTTGCACCTGCATGGGAGGGTCCTCGACCTGAGGGAATGGCGGAACAACCGTCCCCGCCGGACATGTCCACAGCCTGACCTCCCGCATGACCTCCTCCCAGGAGGCGGCCTCGCGATGTTCGCGGGTCATCTGGCAAATACCCTTGAGGTTCTTGGCCGCCAATTCCCCGGCGAATTGCCGGGCGGTTTTCCCGCTGCCGACCTTCGTCACGAAAATGCCATGTTCCGGAATCAGGATCGGTCCGTCCTCCAGATCGCGAAGGCGAAGCGTGAAACCAGTCGTCTTGGTCCAAACGGTAAGCCGACTATCCAAACCTGGGCGACTGCTGGGGGCGTACAGCAACGGTACGACAACGCCTCGTCTCGCATCGCCTGCGGCCCGCGATTGCCAGGTGTGCGCACCAGTCACCGTCGTTCCCTTGTCGTCCGCCAATGGCGACACGGAACCGACCATAGCCACATGGGACTCCAGGCGGCCGCCAAAGTCGGTCTTCTCCGTTCCCGCTTGGAAGCCCCATTCAATTTCCAAATCCATCCGTTTCCACTCCCCCACACTCGGACCGATCACCCGGATACTCGGTACGGCAGACTTGACGCTACCCTGTGTCTTTCCCTCTTCGTAGAAGACCGCGACCATTTCCGTAGCAGAATCGACCTGGATATTATAGGCCCAGTCCATTTTCGCAGGAGGATCGCTCTTGTACGTCCACGTACGCCGATCTCCTGATACCTCCGGATTGCTCAGAACCTTATCCACGGTCCACCCAAACCAACCATACGACGTAGGATAGACCCGAACCTCCACCGTTTCTGGCGACGGAATCTCCTGAACGCTGGCGGGCCAATGAAGTTCCACTTGATACTTCGTCACTCCTCCTGTCCAGAGCAGTCCCGCCTGTAGCCGGCCTTTCGGTGGTGGGAGTAACGGTTTCAGCAAATCAGGCATATCATAATATATGCTTTTTAACTGTTGCTGAGGCAGTGTGGTGAAAGCCGTCCGATACACCTTATCCATCCGCTCGAGGCGCCGCGGGATGAAATACGCTTCCGGTTTCTCCTGGACCGCCAGATCGGCGCGCCACGCATACGCCCACGGCGCAATGTCCACCGGTTGGCTCACCAGTTTGTCCAACTCGGTTTTCTCCGTCGCTGTCGGTGGGAGGCCCGGCGGTTCAACAGCAGACACAGTGCCTACTCCACTCAATACCAGTCCAAAAACACAAATTATTAAGTAAAGCCGTTTTATTTTTCGCTCTTTTCAAAAATGTATGTTAGATGTATTATGTCTGTCAAAATGAGTTGCAATCGCTCTGCTTGCGTAGAACCAATTTTACCACAGAAAATCACCGATTGTCCAATAAATTCGCGGCTCATTTGCAGGAATCGGCCAAAAAGACCCCCAAAACACGCTTAAAGGGAGGAATATATCGCAATAGATGACCGGGATTTGTCGTATGAATATCGCCCCCATCTCCCTACTTACGCTCCGGCTGCACGTGCTGGTTATTAGCTACCCCCTTCAGTCGAGATGAAAGTCATGCCAGAAATTTCAAAATGATATGCTTGTAGTGCTCAGCCGCCTTTTCTACATCACTGATTTCAATATGTTCATCGACCTTATGACAAACCTCAGGGTCGCCCGGCCCAAAGATTACCACAGGCGCTCCCAGCGACGCAAAAAAAGGACCATCGGTCGTAAAGCCGACCGCCTTCGTCCGATTTGTCCCAACAGCAGAGCAAAATCCCTTAACAAAATCACAATTGGAATCCGTCTCCAGCGGCCCTACTTCTCGAATTACAGAGACCTGTGCATCAGACTGCGGGTTCTTCGATTTAAGCTCGCCAAAGATTTTTTCCAAATCACTGATAATCTCTCTATGGTTCTGCGAAGGCACAGTGCGAATATCTATCCCGACAGTGCACTTGTCCGGCACAACATTCATCGCCTTGCCGCCGGAAATTGTATTTACGCTCATCGAGCATCCGCCCAGCAGCTTGTGCGGCTGGCAAGGAATCCTGTAACTCTCCAGCGCATCCAGAACATCCTTCATCAGGATTATTGCATTTATCCCCAACTGCGGCGCTGAGCTGTGTGCCGCCTTGCCTTTGGTTGTTACCTCAAGCCACAGCATTCCGCGGTGCGATGTCACAACCTCAAAATCTGTGGGTTCCGTAATCACCACGCCGGCCAACTTTGGCAGCCAGCTACAATCGCAAGCAAATCTCTTTGCCCCGCAGCTATCGGTCTCTTCGCCTGCCGCCGCTACAAATATAATGTCACCTTGTAATTTCGCACCGGCCTCGACAACTTGCCCGATGGCGGTAACAGCCGCCGCAATTCCGCCCTTCATATCAGCCGAACCTCTGCCGTAAATCCTGCCGCCGCTTTCAATCCCGCCAAAGGGCGGATACCTCCAGCTTGCCTCGCCCGGCCCAACAACATCGAGATGGCAGGCAAACAAAACTGCGGCCCTGCTTGCCGCGGACTTTACGCGAGCGACAATATTCGCCCTGGTCCGGTCCCAGCTATCTATCCGGGCCTCTATCCCATAGCGGCCAAACTCATCCAAGATTACCTGCGCCGCAGCCAGCTCACCCTTCTGGACGGTCGTATCAGCCTGAACAAGCTTCTTCAATAGTTCTTTCATATCAGGTAATTATAAAAAGGGCCCCGGCCAATTCCAAGCCTGCACCCTGCCGCCGGAATATATCCTTACTTCGGACGCAAGTCTTTATGGACCTTTTTACAGCGAAAAAATCAATCCCGCACTAAAAAAAATGAAAAGCCAAAAATTTTTTATTGCAGGTCGAACCGTTGCAGGTATATAATAAGAGATTCAAAAATTTCGGACGTCAACCGAAGGAGTATAAATGGGACCTGTACTGAGTGGGTTGATAAGACTTCAAAGCGTTGAAAATCGTTTAAGGGCCGCAAAGGCAAAACTTACAAGGTGTAGAAGAAACGTAATCATCCAGGAAAATCAGATTAGAAGCCTTCAAAATGCCCTCGAAGCTAAAAAAGAGGAGACTAAGCTAACTAAAGTCCAGTTCGGGCGTTTGGAATTGGAGCTCAAAACCAAAGACCAGGAGATTGCCAAACTTCGCGCGGCGCTGAACACCTCAAAAACCAACAAACAATACGCCGCAGTCCTCACTCAACTCAATACCAGCAAAGCCGACAATTCCAAAATCGAAACCCTGGTCCTCGAACTGATGAAAGACATCGAGACCGACGAAACAGAGTGCAAGACCCTCCAGAAACAAATTGACGAGCAAAAGCAGCACCTCGAGAAACTGCGAATAGAATCCGAGATACTGGCAACTAAATACCAGGCCGAAATCGACCAGATCCAGGCCGAATGGGACGATGTCGCCAGGACCGTACCTCAGGAAGTGCTGGAAGTATTCAAACGCGTCGCCGAAACATACGACGGCCAGGCCGTCGCAGAAATTGAGCAGCAGGAGGACAAAAAGGGAACTTACAGTTGCGGGGGCTGCTTTATGGGTATCACCGCCGAGTCCATCAATCTGCTTATGACAAAAGACGACCTCATCCGCTGCCCGAACTGCACAAGGATACTGGTGCTCGGCGATACGGAGCTGGAATTCTAACTTTCAAAAGCGCCTGTGCTGAATCGGTTGGTTTCCGTTGCGCATCCGCAGCTCACAAACTCGAACAATAAGATGCAAGACACAAAACGCCAGGTTATCGCCTGTATAGACGGCGCAAGCAGAGGCAACCCGGGACCTGCTGCCGCCGCATTTATATTGCTGGACTCCGACGGCGCCCGCCTGCAGGCGAAGGCATTCTTCCTGGGCCGGACCACAAACAACGTCGCCGAATACACCGCCGTCGTCAAGGCCCTCGAAGCTGCAAAACAAATCGGCGCCGAAGAGCTGACGGTCTTCAGCGACAGCGAGCTTCTTGTAAAACATCTTAACGGCGAGTATAAGGTAAAAAGCGACCAGATTAGACCTCTCTTTTGTGCCGCTGTTGACCGGCTCGCCGAATTCAAAAACTGGAAGGTCCGGCACATTATGCGGGACAAAAACAAGGAAGCCGACAAACTTGTAAACCAGGCCCTGAATCTTGAACGTGATATTGAAGACAAAGCCCCGTCAGCGGCTCAAAACACAAGGCCGATTCGCCTCGGCGTGCTCATAAGCGGCGGCGGCACAACACTGATGAACATCCTCGATTACATCAAAGGGGGCGAGCTAAACGCACAAGTCGCCGTCGTAATAAGCTCCCGCTCAACCGTCACCGGGGTCAAAAAGGCAGCCAACGCCGGGCTGCCTGTGAAAATTATCCGCACAAAGGATTACCCCGATGTTGACCGGTTCAGCAAACGCATCGAAGAAGAGCTTGTCGCCGCAAACATCGAGCTTGTTATCCAGGGCGGCTGGCTTTGCCTGTGGAAAATCCCGCCCCGCTACGAAAACCGCGTGATGAACATACACCCGGCGCTACTGCCGAGCTTCGGCGGAAAAGGTATGTGGGGACACTATGTCCACGAGGCGGTCCTCACAGCAGGGTGCAAAGTCAGCGGCTGCACCGTGCACTTCTGCACCAATGAATACGATACAGGGCCCATCATCGTCCAGCGAACCTGCGAGGTCAATGATGGTGACACGCCGGAAACGCTTGCCGCCAGGGTCTTTCAGCAGGAGTGCATTGCATATCCACAGGCGATAAAACTCTTCGCCGAAGACAAGCTCGTTATCCAGGATGGGAGAGTAAAAATAAAACCGTGAACAGCCTGCTGCAGATTGAATTGCGAACCGTAAACGACCGGCTACAGAGTGGCACTTTATGAACAAACGACAGAAGGCAATATTAGCGGAGTTCACAACCATAATAGTCATCACGGTGATTTCCGTCGTCGCGATGATTCACTTCAAAGACTGGGTCAACCGCTCGGAAGCGATGGGAGCAATGAAGCAGCTTGGCCAGGTGGCCCTCGACTACCGAAAACAGTACGGTGCGGTGCCGCCGGAGTCTTATGTCACCAGTATCAAAAAGGAACTGAAAGGATGGGTCCGGCTCGGCGACCTCAAGTACAGGGCCCAATGGATTGACTTTGACGCGACATCAGACGAGATACTCGCCTACACGGAGAAAAAATATCCTTCATCGCTGCTGGAGGATGGATACATAGTGCTGCGGCTGGATGGACGCGTGGAATGGATGGACAAGCAGAAGTTCGAGAAACTGCTGGCCCAGCAGCAAAGCAAAATGGAAATTGATATGCTGCGGCAGTAGATAGATTTGCAATTCACCGGCCGATTAAGGCCGCCCACTGCCGCCCAGCATTTACAAAAAATTCTCCCGCAAAAAACCTGCAAC
>Ga0315280_10009843_pt1 | contig 12122 bp, 12 predicted proteins | sample YL17G06_40_MG_FD_203697 | JGI IMG/M metagenome (GOLD analysis project Ga0315280, IMG submission 203697) | Sediment microbial communities from Yellowstone Lake, YNP, Wyoming, USA - YL17G06_40 | ecosystem: Environmental > Aquatic > Freshwater > Lake > Sediment | place: USA: Wyoming | collected... | reverse complement strand
CCTCCCTCCCCGCGCCATGGAACTTGGTGGAGATCCCGCTAGCGGCAGCCAACACCGGCCCTGTTATGATCTCCTCCACCGAGGTAGGGTAGATCTTTCCGGTGCCGTGACAGATCTCGCAGCCCCTGCCCCCGCAGTGGACACAGTCCCACCTCGACTGCGGGATGCCTCTGACCATCTTCCTGTACCTGCCCAGGATATAGAGTGGCATGGATCTTACGTGTATCTTGAGATCCGGAAGATCCACGGTCACTACGATGTCTGGTCTGCTGAACTCGACCTCCTTGCCGGTAAGCCTTGAGACCTCCTTGCCTATCTCCCTGCTGCACTCCATCTTCAGGGACTCGCCGTATTCTATGGCGAACTCCGACCTGAGCCTGTCCTCCCTCTCCGCGACCTCTCCAGAGACCCTCACTCCCATCAGAAAGTTGTTGAAGTTGTACCCCTCAAGGCTCTCTGCTACCTCTCTGGCGTACTCCTGAACCTCCGCCAGCATGCCCCCACAGAGGTAGCAGGGCTTCTTGCCTGGCTCACCGCCCGCGACGTTGGCGGCGGGGGCGTGTCCTCCATTCGAGGCGAGAACCTTGAGAAGTGCTTCACCTCCGCCGTCACCCCTCCTTAGAGCCATGTGCGCCTCAAGCGTCAGTGCCAACTTCAGGGCATAGCCCCTCTCTTTATTGGTAACCCCCCTAGCGAGACCGCCGAACTGCCTTCCTAAGCAGTTGTCGCACAGGGCATTCTTTGACAGAATCTTCTTGACGTCGTCCAAAAGCAACGTTACCACCAGATGAAGCGCTCTAAGAAGGGAATGACCAAACCTACTTAAAAGTGATCTTCTGTTCTAGCGCCTATGACTGGCGGTCGCCCTCCTATCAACCATGTTGTTGAGTATGATGACCGCTTGGTCGGGGGATAACGTCCTCTCGGAGAGACGCATTGGCGAGAACCCGTGCCTGCACAGCTCATCTTCCATCTGCCTGCTCATGGTCGGGTACTGGAAGACCGCAACGAAGTCCGAACTGAAATTGGTAACCTTCCCACTGGCGCCCCCGTAGAAGAGTTTGATGCCCCTCGCCTCCTTCATGTACTCTTCAAACGGCTTCGAGTAGGCGTTTATCCCCTGCATCACCCTCCCTGATCCTGAGCCCCCGAGCCTCTTCAGTCCTGCCCTGAGGATGCCTGAGAGGGACTGCTCGTCCGGTCTGACGTTCCTCATGCTTTTTCCCTCGAAGCTGACGCACTTCTCGCCGTCAAAGAAGACGGTAACCCTCACGTCCGTCCTGGTGCCATGCGATAGGAGCAAAGCCCCCACCGCAAACCTCGTTATCAAGCCCGCCTCTTCCGACAAGAGCGCGGACGAGGGTGCTAGGAGTGCGATCTCTCGCAAGGATCCTACCTCGTGAAGGACCTGCCCTTGATTCCTGGAAGCCTCTTCTGCTTCGTGACTATCTGCTTGATGTACTTCTTGCTCATCTTGTACTGGTCCAGAAGTTCCTTAAGGTCCTTGGACGTGGTTCCGGAGCCCCTGGCTATCCTCCTAGTCCTCGACCCGTCTATTATGTGTGGCTCAGTTAGCTCCTCCTCCGTCATGGACTGCATTATGACCATCCACTTCTTCATCCTCTCCTCTGTGATGTCCATCGCCTCCTTCGGCAGGTTCATCCCGAGTCCTGGTAACGACTGGAGGATCTTGCTGAAGGGGCCCATCTTTCTGATCGTCTGCATCTGCGCGTAGAGATCCTTGAGCGTGAACCTCCCTGAGACCATGGCGCTCATGGCCTGTTTGCTCGGGGTGGTCATCTGTAGCTCCTTTACCTTCTCCACCAAAGCCTCGATGTCCCCCATGCCCAGCAGCCTTCCCACGAACCTTGGTGGGTTGAATACCTCTACCTCCTCGATCCCCTCTCCGGTACCTATGAACCTTATCGGCGCCCCGGTGGCAGCGACCGCCGAGAGGGCGCCGCCTCCCCTCGCAGAGCCGTCAAGCTTCGTCAGGAACATAGTGCCTATCTTCGTTGCCTGGTTGAACGCCTCCGCCTGTTGCATGGCCTGCTGTCCTATGGTGCCGTCCAAGACCATCATTATCTCGTCGGTCACGACGGCCTCGGCTATCTGGCGCATCTCCTCCAGCAGGTCGCTCTCGTTCTTATGCCTGCCAGCCGTATCGATTATTATCAGCTCAACGCCCTTCTCCTTGAACTTCTTCATGCCGTTCTTGGCGATCTCCACGGCGCTTTTGTTCTCCCTCTCGCCGTGGAACTCGGCCCCCGCCTTCTCTGCGAGCTGGCTGAGCTGGTCGTACGCGCCTGCCCTGAAGTTGTCCGCGCACACAAGCCCTACCGAGAACCCCTGCTTCTTGAAGTACCACGTCAGCTTGGAGGCGGTGGTGGTCTTGCCAGACCCCTGTATTCCAACAAGAAGGATGACGGTGGACTTGCCCTTGGGATACCTGGGCGGTTGCGTCCTATCGCCTCCGAGCAACGTGACAAGCTCGTCATAGACGACTTTGACTGCCAGCTCCCTCCTCGTTATCCCCGGTGGCAACTCCTCCTCGAGGATCTTCTTCTCGATGTTCTTGGATAGATCAAAAACCAGCTTGACGTTGACATCCGACTGAAGGAGGGCCCTCTGGATGTCCCTCACCAGCTCCTTGACGACCTTCTCGTCCACCACAGGAGCCTTGAGGGCCTTCTTGATGGCGTTGCTGATGGAGCCGCTCAGGCTGTCCAGGACCATCTAAAACACCCAATCAGAAGAGAATCTGGGTCTGCTCCCTAAAAAACGTTCCATCGGCAGATAAAAATTTGGAATGGGCTCCTAATGGCCCGTCACTTGACTCTTACTATGTGCTTCTCGTTGAGGATGTCCCAGTACTCGACCTCTACGCCCGATGCCAGCTTAGCAACGATCTCCTCTTCCTTCGGCTTGCTTATCTCAAAGGTCTCGTAGGTTCCAAGATCCATCAACTGGATCGTATCCGGCATGATGGCGATCACCTGAGCCGCCTTCTTCTCCACGATAGGCACATCGACCCTCTGACCCCCCGGCGCCAAAATGTTCCTCTTCATGCCGTCGAAGATGCCTATCGCCACAACCCTCGCCTTGGCAGATCCGTGCTTGCCCGTCTTTGACTTGTCCATGGAGACGACCCTGCAGGGCACGTTGTCAATCACCACAAAGCTGCCCTCCTTCAGGTCGCCAATCTCCACCGGTTTAGTTGACATTGATCATCCCATCCATTATCCAAGTGTCTAAAAGGGATTAGGTAAATAAATCTTGTCAATGTTCCTTGGGGCTAGAAGCCCAGTCTCTCTCTAGCCAGGATCAGGGTTATCCTCTTCCGAGCGATCTCGCCCTCGATGATCGCCCACTTGTTGGGAGCGCTCCCGACGCCGTACGCTTTTTTCGACCTCTGATCCTCCAAGGGAAAGACGTACTCCCTCACGCGCCTGACAGCCTCGTCAAGGTTGGGTGTTATCTTCTGGACTCCCGCTACAAGTATCAGGTTCTTGGCTGCATAGAGATAGGCGCCAACCCTGGATCCAGACATGTCACAGGCGACGAGTTCGCCGTTTCTGGAGATGGCATTAACGCTCCCAAGGAAGTAATCGGCGCAAACGGATTCCCTCCTAATCTCCCGGCGTTTCGCCTCGTCGCCCTCGTTCTGTACCGCCGCTTTGAGGTTCTTCCACCCGTGATCCCCCTTCATGAGGTAGTCCGTGAACTTTATCTGGTCCAGCGTGGTGGAGGAACCCATCATAACCTCTGAACCGCTGGATATTGTCTCCTTTATTAACTCCAAGGCATCAGTACCCTTCTCAACCACAATTACGCTTATTCCCCTCGCCTTTATCGCCCTGACCGTCTCCTCGATCGTCTCCTCGTCGGGTACGGTCGCCCACCTGCCGCTCAAGCGGATCACCGATCGATCTTCGATGCCCTTCCCTATAAACCGTTAAGCGTCTTCCGACAACCCTCAAATTCATCCCAAGCAGCGTGTAAACTATTGATAATATTCCAATGGGGTCGTCGTCGATTTGTGTAAGTGGTGCATGAAGCACGGCGAGGGCGGGAAGTTCTTCGGATATTAAATCAAAAAGTAAACAATGTATCTGACATTCACAATCTATTGTCGTATGTACTCTGAAGAAAGTGCTCGTATGCCACTAAATAACGCTGCGGGCATCTTCCACAATGGCATCTGCTCTGCTCAGGTTATCCATCAAAAGCTCTTTTAGATAGGTGCTCTTCAAGATCCTTGCTATCTGCCTTATTATGTAGTCAGGACGGCGTATAAAATCATAAAACGCTCCTCTAGCCATCTGCCTAATTTCATTTAATGGTACCGCGGTGGGGCATATCTCGGGCACGGCGACACCCGTCTCCCAATATTCTCCCTTCAGGAGCCCTTTCGCCTCCAATTCGTCCCAGATATCCATCCCGGGGTAGACGCCCAATATGTTGTAATCTGGAACATCGATCGGTATCTGCCTCGCAAACTCTAAGGTATTTTGAATCTCTTCTCTCGTCTCATCCGGAGCGCCCACGATGAAGGACCCGACTATCACGTCTACCCCCGCCTTTCTGGCCGTTTTTACGGCAGTCTTGGACTGCAAAGGTGTTATCTTTTTGTTGTAGTAGTCGAGGATCCTCTGATTGGCGCTCTCGATCCCGAAATAGAGTATTTTACAGCCTGCCTTTGCCATCTCCCACGACATCTCATAAGAAAAATTGTCGACCCTTCCCTCGCAAATCCAATCTACGTCCATCCTCTCGCGCCTCATGGCTCTGCAAAGCTCGATCACCCTCTTTTGGTTCAGCGTAAAGCAGTCATCTACGAAGATGAACTGTTTGTATCCCTCACCCGTGAGAAGAAGCAACTCCTCCAAGATATTCCGGACAGATCTGGCCCTCCACAGGTTGCGGGCGGACTTACGGCAACTGCAGAAGCGACAATTGTAAACACATCCTCTCGAAGAAGCGATACTCGTAAATTTCTTTGGCGCCACGTTTATTCCAGAGATTGTGCAATGGTACTCCACATCCAGAAACCTACGGTCTGGAAAAGGGACTGAATCGAGATCCGTTATAAGGGGGCGGTCAGGGGTGGAGATTATTCTTCCTTCGCTTCTGAAGCTAATTCCCCGAACTTCTCTCAGCTCATCTCCGTTTGACAGGCAATTTATGAGTTCCGGGACTGTATCTTCTCCTTCTCCCCTGACAACGATATCGATGGATGGATATTTCCTCAGCATCCGCTCAGAGTTGAATGTGGCATAATGGTTGCCAAAAATTGAGACGATGTTCGGGTTCCTCTCTTTTATCTTACCATTGATCATCGCGGCCATTTGTCCGGAGCTCGATAATGCTGAGAAACCGACAATGTCGGGGCTCTCTCTTTCTATCCATTTAACTGTCTGCTCGGCGGTGAAACCCTTTGCTGCTTGGTCAAGAACAGAAACCTCCACACCTCTCTCTCTGAGGATAGTAGCGAGGTACAGAATGCCTAGGGGCGGGAACGAGGCAATGGCAAGTCTTTCTTCGCGTTCATCGAGGCTTCTGTTAAGACCGGCACTGATGAAAGTGAGCTTCATATTGTAACCTTGGCTTTATTTATGACTGTCCCCCCCACATATTTAACTTATGATAAAGCAAAACGTTCCATTTTAAACATCCTTCTCTCAATTTGAGAGGTATTAGAAAAGTAATAAAAAAGAAAGCGGTGATGGGGAAGAGCCTACCAGCTCTCTCCTCTCTCCTCCCTCAGCTTTTCGACGAGCTCCTTCACCGCGTTCATCTGATCCACGGTCGCTGTCGTTAAAGTGTCAAAACAGGTGATCCTGTCCGCCTTGTGCTTGTTTCCTGTCAAGCAAAGAAGGGCACGGTTACGAGGTGCCATCTCACCCATAAAACCATCTTCTAGAAGGAAGGGATAAGCAATTATTTAAAACTAAGGGAGATATATTGAAACGTATAACTCGGTTTTAAAGGGATGTGGTGGGTCGCTCTTGAAGATATCCCGCGTGGGCCTGGTCGCGAAGCTGAACTCCCCCGAGGCCTCCAAGGTAGCGCTTGAGATCGACAAATTCCTGAGGTCAAAGGGGGTTGAGGTTCTATACACTGGGGAGCTTGCCCACCTAGCCGGGAAGAAGGCAACCCAAATAGAAAAAATGGCCGTCGACCTCGTCTTGGTGGTGGGGGGCGACGGTACGGTAATGCGCACCGCACAGAGAGTTGGCGAGACCCCGATCCTGGGCGTGAAGGTCGGCGCGCTTGGATTCCTCTGCGAGACTACGCCTGAGACGGTGAAGGATGCCCTGGAAAAGGTCCTCTCCGGCAGATACTATCTGGAGCACAAGACCAAGCTGAAGGCGAAATGCAAGGATCTGGATCTCCCGGACATCCTGAACGAGGTCCTCGTAACGACCTCAAAACCTTCGAAGATCCTCTCCCTCTCGGTGTTAAAGGATGGAGCACCGCTGCACCGAGGGAAGGCCGATGGCGTGATCATATCGACGACGACGGGATCCACCGCGTACGCCCTATCTGCTGGAGGGCCCGTCATCGATCCACAGCTGGATGTCATGGAAATCACCTTCATATGCCCACTATCTGCAGGGCTGAGACCCATTATCGTCCCCCCTTCAAGCACCATAGAGGTGAGGATATACTCCGAGGCCGCTTCGGGCATTGCTGTGCTTGATGGGCAGACCACTGTGCCCGTGGAGTACGACGTTCCAGTCTTCGTAGAGCGGTCAGACAAGTCTGCGGTATTCGTCAAGGTCAACCCGCCAGAGTTCTACAAACGCATAAGAGAGAAGATAAAGCTGGGCCTAGAGGTCTGACAATGTCAGTGGAAAAGCATCCGACCTTTGTCTTGGACACCTCTGCGATAATATACGGGTTCAACCCCCAGCTTGTTGATGGCGACCACTACATCACCCCGCGCGTCATGTCGGAGCTCCTCGGGAAGAAGACCAGGACCATCACCGACCTCTCACTTTCTTCGGGACGACTGAAGGTTCGCGCCCCCAAGGACGAGTCCAAGAACCTCGCTAGGTCTAGAGCCGGCTCAACGGGAGACCTATCAGTCCTCTCCGAGACCGACCTGGAAGTCGTTGCCCTTGCGCTGGAGCTGAAGGACGAGGGCGCGGATCCCACCGTGATAAGCGATGACTACAGTCTGCAGAACCTCTGCACCCTGCTAAAAATAAACTTCAAACCGATGATGACAAAGGGCATTTCGCAGGAGTTCTGGTGGTTCCTCTACTGCCCTGCCTGCGGTGCCACGTACGAGCAGTCCCTCAAATCTACCATATGTCAAGTATGCGGCCATGCCCTAAGGCGAAAGGTCTACAGCAAGAAGCAGATCACTAATGCTTGAGAACTTAGCCATTGAAATGTTAGTTATATCGGATGTGCTATGTGCGAACGTCTTCACTCATTTCTCGGATATTCGACAGAAACCTTGGCCAACATACACCGCAATACTCCCCCCCTTTTCTGTAAAGCTCGATGGGAGAGTTGGAGTAGCGCATGGCGCAATCCCAATCGTCACAATGTGGCAGGCCAATGGCATGACCCAGCTCGTGAATGAGGACCTTTGCGTACTGCCTTTCGAAGAACGGTCTTCCCTCGCCGGTATAGCGAAAGATCTCCTGGATGCCCTTCCAAAAGGCCGGGTCTATCCTAGCCGATGAGACCAAGGCTGACCCGAATGTGGCCAAGCCGAAGATGTAGTTTGTCCCGCCCGTATAGATGTCCGCTGATGTTAATACAATAACTATGCCCCGTTGTTGGAGCCCCGCTTGGAGGAGGGCATCGGCTAAATATTGCCTTCCAAATGCAGTTGGCCGATATGGAAATTCCTCCAGATTCAGTTTCTTCTCTGATACTTCAGTATGGGCATAATCCTTGAAATGTTTCATATACACGCCTAGGGCGAAATCCAAGTCAACCTGAGGGAGGCTACTTGTCGGAATTATCGTTATACTAACCTTCGTCAAACCTAACTCTCACCACTCCTCCTAAACTTGGCTATGAAGTAGCCCGGCATCTCCAAGATATCCGGGCTGAACCTCTGTACCCTCCTGAAGATTTGGTCACCAAAGCCCGGCTCGCCCACCCTGATCCCCTGATCCTCCAGCTCCAGCCCCAGCTCCTCCACAGCAAACCTGACCACATCCTCGTCCTCCTCGGTGGTGAGTGTGCAGGTGGAGTAGACTATGGTCCCTCCCCTCTTTGCAATGGCGCTTGCGACCCTAAGGAACTGCCTCTGATACTTGGCACAGCCCAACACCTCCTCCACCATAGCATCCTCATACAGCTTCGGCCTTACCCCCAGCGCAGAGCACGGAGGGTCGACGAGGACCCTGTCCGCCTTCAACGTGGGGAAGTCCCTGTCCAGGTACCTCGCGTCGGCGCAGAATACCCTAATATTGTGCGCACCGAGGCGTTCCGCGTCTACCCTCAACACATTAAGTCTCTTATCCGAGTGGTCGAAGGCGTAGATCATTCCCTTGCCATCCATCAGCTGTGCCATATGCAGAGTCTTTCCTCCGGGGGCCGCGCACATATCCACCACGGTTTCTCCCCTCTGTGGCTCCAAAACCCTCGAGGCGATCATAGCAGGCAGGCTCTGCTCCCTTATCATCCCCCTTTTGTAGAGCTCGCTCTCCCTGAAAGGCGGTAGCCTGTACACCGTTTCGGTAGTGTCAACAGCCAGCCCCCTGCCCTTCCTACTGTCCACCTTCGGCGGTATCAGGGCGATGCCCCTGCCCACCACATGATCGTAGATGTCCGTTATGTAGACCATCTCGCCGACCCTGTACTTGTCCGTCCTTAGGATGCCAGGGGCGTAGAGCTTGCTCCCCATCATCACGCTCTCTGCTGCACCCTTCTCCGCCACGACCTGCCTCCTTTCTTTTTTCACCGCGAAGGGTCCCTCAACCTCGATGAGGACCGCCTCCTCCAAGACGTCCGACCTCCTGCAGACAACGCCCATCTGTGAGAGGCGCTCCATCACCTCATCTGCGTTGGTCCTGAGGGCGTTCACCCTCACCGCGTACTCCTTTGGGGGTCTCCTCACCGCCTCCAGCACCTTTAAAGTTCTATCGCCGTAGGCCCTGACCAAAAGTTCCAGAAGACCCTTCTTGTACCGGATCTCCTTGGCGACCCTCTCGAGCGACACGGCAATGACCTCCGCGGGGTTGATCGGCGCAGTTATCAAATGGCGAGCGGAAAACCCACGCCCTTCAGGAGTGGGATGAGAGCGAGCCTACAAGCGCCTAAATAAAATCCATTAAATGACTAACTTAAATAACGATCCATTAAATGGATAAATATGGCTGTCAGAACCATCTCGGTATCCTTGTCCTATAACCAAACATTGGCAGATACAGCTGTCCAATATAACAGGGCTTGCCAGATGGTTCTCGACTACGGCTCTCAGAACAAGGTAACAAGGAAGCTCTTCCTGAACAATGCCACATACAAACAGGTCCGTGAAGCTCTTCCGCAACTCCCCTCTGCGCTAGTCCAGACCGCCCGTGACGAGGCCTCAGAGATGCTCAAGTGCTACAAAAAGCGTCATAAAGGTCGATTCGGTCACATCCAAAAGGATCGCCTCTCGGTCCGCTATGACAGCCGTTGCTTCAAATTCTATCCCGATTCCGACCACATCGAATTGACCACGGTCAACAGGCGCCTCTCCTTTGGATTCAAACACCACAAATTAATAGATCGCTGGAGGGGTCATTATACCAACGCCCAACTCGTGATAAGAAGGCATCGTATTTCCCTTCATGTTCAGGTTCAGATCCTAGACTTTCCAAAGAAAAAGAAGACTTCAGCATCCTTCCTCGGCATCGACGCCGGTATAGTCAACACGGCAGTCTGCTCGGACAACACCTTCTACAACTCGAAGAGGCTGAGAGCCGTCAAGGGGCGTTATCAACACCTCAAACGACGCCTTCAGCACCTAGGCACTCGTTCCGCCAAGCGTAAACTGCAGCGCCTGTCGGGGCGAGAGAGACGGTTCGTGCTGGATACAAACCACTGCATATCCAAGTCAATAGTCTCGAAGCCATACGACGCATTCGTCATGGAGCGCCTAACTTACATCAGGCGCAGGGGCATGGGAAGGAAGTTCAACCGCAGGCTCGGCTCTTGGTCTTTCTCCAAGCTTCAGTATTTCATAGAATACAAGGCAGAGCATTTAGGCAAGTCAGTGATCTGCATCAACCCGTTCCACACCTCCCAAGCCTGCTCCCGTTGTGGTTATTCAGAAAGAGACAACCGCAAAGGCTCAACCTTCAAGTGCAGAAGATGCGGCTTTACCCTCCACGCCGACCTCAATGCCGCAAGGAACATCGGGGTACTCGGCAGGTCTGAGTATCTCAGGCTGTGTGTCAACCAGCCAATCGTAGCGCCAGAGGAATCCACGCCCACGGGCATGGTGGATGACAGCTACAAGCCCACGCCGTTTACAAGTGGGTAGTTGACGATCATGCCAAGGCATATAATATATTATTACCTCAATAATGGTGGGTAGGAGCCACCGGATGTTGGACCAAATGAATCTACCATCAAGTGCTCTAAGGCTCTCGTCGGGAGGCCGTGAGGAGGAATTCTTCTGGGGTTGCCTCCCGTTCGTGGTCACACCGCCCGGGGTCGTTCGCAGGATGCTCGAGCTGGCCCGCGTTGGCTCCTCCGATGTCGTGATGGACTTAGGATCCGGGGACGGCCGGGTGTTGCTGACAGCAGTCAAGGACTTCGGCGCGAGGATGGCGATAGGCTACGAGCTGCGCGAGGATCTCATCAAGAGCACCCGCGAGCGCCTCGAGTCGCTTAACCTCCAGGATCGGGTGATGCTGGTGAAAGGGGACCTCATGGATGCAGACCTTTCCGAGACAACGGTTATCTTCATTTACCTCACCGGCACCGCCAACGATAGGCTAAGGTTCAAGTTCGAGGATGAGGTCAAGCTCGGAACCCGAATCGTGAGCCACGACTTTGGCATGGAAGGCTGGAATCCCGCCAAGGTTGAGAGCCACGAGGGGCACAAAATATACCTCTATGTGGCGCCGGTGGCATTCGAGAAACCCTCTCAAAAGCCTTCGAAATGACGCTTGAAGTTCTGGACGTAACTTGACCCGATTCGACACAGCTATTTTAATACCCACTAGGATTACATAATCGTGGTACCTATGCCCATAGGCCTGCTCTTGAAGAAGGACGACCCCATAGACCTCGCCAGGCTTATAGCCGACGTAAGGGAGTCCGTGAAGGGGAAGAACTGCGGCTCTATAGTCACCTTCACCGGCATCGTGCGCGGTAAAACTCATGAAGGGAAGGAGGTGAACCGTCTGGAGTACGAGGTCTTCGAGGGGGCCGCACGCAAGTCCATCGAGAACATGGCAAAGACCATCGCCCTCCTCGACGGCGTCCTTGATGCTGCCATATGCCACAGGTACGGTACATTCTCGCCCGGCGAGGACGTCCTCTACGTAGTGATAGCAACGGAGAGGAGCGGCGTTGCCTTGGAGACACTGAAGCTGGCCGTGACCAAGGCGAAGCACGAGATACCCATCTGGAAGAAGGAACACACCGCGAACGGGAGCTACTGGGTGGGCATCGAGTGACCGAAGTTGCCGAGCGCAAGCCCACGAATTCATTCATGGGTTAGCGAGGCTTGGAGGTAAACGTTAAATACTGTTTAGTCGATATGGCTTTTGTCCCCACGACAGCAGATAGAATGAGTGGGCGTGTTTGTCTGGATGTTCCGAAATCCCGAATAAGGCTCCAGACATTAAAAGGGGAGGTTCGGGTAAGCCGTGCGCTGCTGAGCGTTGTAGTCTTTGCGGGAACGTAGCCGTGAACAGGTCCCCGAGAGTCCTTAGCACAGACAAGCGGGGACCAGCGGTAGCGCGTCTTTGGCAGGACGTTTGCTCTCTAAGCGGAGCCCCAAGCTGTGAAGCTTAACTGAAGCAAGAATCTCCCGGCTTTAGCCGTGGAGAGTGTCAATCCCTCAGAGATTATCTCGATGTCCCAGATTTTGTCGGAGGAGGCCATATTCAGGAGGTACTCCCTTAACTGTACCTCCGGCTCCTCGTGGGAGATGA
>Ga0315280_10009842_pt1 | contig 12123 bp, 15 predicted proteins | sample YL17G06_40_MG_FD_203697 | JGI IMG/M metagenome (GOLD analysis project Ga0315280, IMG submission 203697) | Sediment microbial communities from Yellowstone Lake, YNP, Wyoming, USA - YL17G06_40 | ecosystem: Environmental > Aquatic > Freshwater > Lake > Sediment | place: USA: Wyoming | collected... | reverse complement strand
CGTCAGGCGAAAAAAATTGGGATAAAAACCATAGCCTTAACCGGCACAAACGGCGCTGAATTAGCAAAAACCGCGGATGCATCATTAATTGTGCCTTCAAATATAACTGCAAGGATACAGGAAGCCCACATTACCGTCGGGCATATCATCTGCCAGCTTATCGAAGAAAAAATGTTCGAAGGATAAAAATTGATAGAAAGCAAGATTAAAGCAAATTTGCAACTGAAGAAAATTATCGCCGGCCTTAAATCAAAAGGCAAAAAAATCGTCTTTACAAACGGCTGTTTTGATATCTTGCATTACGGCCACGTAAAATATCTGGAAGGGGCGAAGAAAAAAGGCGATATCCTGGTAGTTGCGATAAACTCGGATAGTTCGGTAAAAAAAATAAAGGGTTCGAGGCGGCCTATAATACCCGCGAAAGAGAGGATTCGTCTGGTATCTGCTTTAGAAAGCGTTGACTATGTTACTACCTTTAACGAATTGACTCCGTTAAAAGTAATAAAATTAGTTAAGCCGGACGTGCTCGTTAAGGGAGGCGACTGGAAAACCAGTAATATCGTGGGAAAGGAATTCGTAGAATCCTACAAAGGCAGGATAATAACCATTCCTTTCGTAAGCGGGCTTTCCAGCAACAAACTCATAAAAAAAATTGCCAAAAAATTTTAGCTCAAAATCTTTTTACCGAATCGTTGATGCTAATATCAACCGCGCGAAAGAAGGCCTGCGTGTATTAGAGGAGTTTACGCGGTTCATACTGAATGATTATTTATTGACCTCTAATTTAAAAAACATAAGGCACGGGCTGGAGGAAATCATCAGCCGCCTGCCGGTTGAGAAATTCAGTTTAATTGAAAAAAGAGATAGCCGCCGGGATGTCGGAAAGGACATTCTCGGGAAAGAAACGCAAAGGCGCGATTATCCGGATATCCTGCTGGCAAATACGGGCAGAGTTAAAGAATCCATCAGGGTCCTGGAAGAATTTTCCAAACTTCTTAATAAAAATATAGCCCTTAAACTAAAAGAGGTTAGATATAGCGTTTATGATATCGAAAAAAAGATTGTTAAGAAAATCAAAACTTTACGTAATATTAGATAAAGGCTCGTGTAAAAAAAGTAACCCGATAATTTTTTTAAAGCGAATTAAAAACAGGGGTGTGGACATAGTCCAATTAAGGGATAAAATTTCCCCAAAAATCGAAATCGCGAAACTGGCGTTAAGAATTAAACGCTTACTAAATAAAAGTAAGGTTATCTTTATAATCAACGATTTTGCGGATATCGCAAAAATCGTGTGTACCGACGGTATTCATATCGGGCAGGACGATATGGATATAAAAACGGCGCGCAGAATACTCGGCCGCCGTAAGATAATTGGGGTTTCCTGCCACAATCTAAAACAACTGATAACCGCCCAAAAAAACGGCGCGGATTATATGGCCATCGGCCCGGTTTTCCCCACATCCTTAAAACCCAAGACCAGGACTCTAGGCCTAGGTTTGTTAAGAAAAATAAACAAAATAACCTGGCGCAAGCCGATTTTTGCGGTTGGCGGAATAAACCCCTCAAATTTAAGCGAAGTTTTGGCAACCGGGAACAGAAGGGTTGCGGTTGCCAGCGCTATTTGTCAAGCCAGAAGGCCTGCCCTGGCGATAAAAAAACTAAATACGCAACTAAGATGACTCAATTAGAATCGGCAAAAAAAGGCATTATTACCTCTTCAATGAAAGCAGTTTCCAAAACCGAGGCTATCAGTCCGCATCGCCTATGCCAACGCATCGCCCGCGGCAAAATTATCATCCCGAAAAACAAAAATCATAAAATTAAACAATTATGCGGTATCGGACTGGGGTTAAAAACAAAAATAAATGCCAATATCGGCACTTCCACGGACAAGGCGGAAATCAAGGACGAATTAAATAAGCTGGAGGTGGCGATAAAATACGGCGCGGATACGGTAATGGATTTAAGTATCGGCGGCAATTTAAGGAAAATAAGGCGGCAAATTTTAAAGCATTCTACTGTTCCGGTGGGAACCGTGCCTATTTATGAAGCAGCGGTTAATGCACAAAGAAAATACGGTTCTTATCTAAAAATGAAATCCCGGGATATATTCGATGTCTTAGAAACACAGGCAGAGGACGGTGTGGATTTTTTTACCATTCACGCCGGCGTTAACCGCCAGAGCCTTAAAACATTAAAAAAAAATCAACGGGTATTAGGGATTGTGAGCAGGGGAGCAGCTATAATCTCCTCCTGGATGGCTTATAATAAAAAAGAGAATCCTTTATTTGAATATTTCTACCGGGTTTTGGATATCGCTTATAAATACGACATCGCCTTAAGCCTGGGTGATGGCTTACGGCCGGGCTCAGTATGGGACGCCACGGATAATCCGCAGATTACGGAACTAAAGATACTCGGCCGGTTAACCGCTATCGCAAATAAGAGAAATGTTCAGGTTATGATTGAAGGCCCCGGACACGTTCCTTTAAATCAGATAGAAAAAAATATTCTTTTAGAAAAGAAAATCTGCCGCGATGCTCCATTTTATGTTTTAGGGCCGTTAGTTACGGATGTGGCTGCCGGCTACGACCATATCTCCTCAGCTATAGGTGCCGCCTTAGCGGCGAGTGTGGGTGCGGATTTTCTCTGTTATGTAACCGCTTCAGAACACCTTAGGCATCCTTCCGTAAAAGATGTGAGGGAAGGCGTAGTTGCCAGTAAAATCGCGGCTCACGCTGCGGATTTAGCAAAGGGGATAAAATCAGCGTGGGCGTGGGATAAAGAAATGTCAATTGCGCGTAGAAGGCGCGATTGGCGCAAACAAATCCAGCTCTCTATAGATCCTAATAAAGCCAGGGAATACAGAAATTCGTCAAGGCCAAATTTAGATGACGTTTGCACGATGTGCGGGGAATACTGTTCTATTAAATTGATGGAGGAGTGCCTCTTGGGTTAGCACAGTGCGGGCGTAGTTCATCGGTAGAACACCAGCTTCCCAAGCTGGATAGGAGGGTTCAATTCCCTTCGCCCGCTTAGCTTAAGCGAACCGGTAAAAAGAGTGCAAAAGAATATTATCTGGGCGGCTGGCTTTTGGTTAACGATTATGATTATGGGCGGCTGTGCAAGCAGTTATTATATCCCGCCCCCAAAAATAGAAGGGATCCCCGGGATTTACCATCGAGTAGATAGAGGCGAGACTCTATGGAAGATTTCTAAAATATACGGTATTGAACTGGAAGAACTGGTAAAGACAAATCATATATATGATCCGAGGAAGATAGAAACCGGGCAGCTTGTATTTATTCCTCGCGCAAGAAATATCATTAAACCGGCGACCGATAAATCATTTCAAATTACTGGCGAAGATTTTATCTGGCCCTTAAAAGGAAAGGTTATTTCTCGGTTTGGTCAAAATAGCAATAATATTATCAATGATGGCTTGGATATCGAGGCACCATACGGGCAACAGGTTCTTGCCTCTCGTGCAGGTGTAGTAACTTTTTACGATGAACAACTAAAAGGGCTGGGAAAAACAATAATTATTGACCACGGGGATAACTTTTTAACCGTTTACGGCAGGAATTCCGAAGTATTCGTAAAAATGGGAGAGAGAGTAACCCAAGGCAACGTGATTGCCAAGGTTGGCAAAGCAGGCAGGGATAAGGCAAGTTATTTACATTTTGAAATCAGAAAAGGACATCTCCCGCAAAACCCTTATTATTATTTGCCCCGTTAGAAATAATAAATTCTAACGGGGGAAAAATGATAAAGATTTCTAACGGGGTTTGCCTTAATTTGAGATAAAATGACAAGGGATAAAGTTTTCAACCGGCAAAATCATTTAAACATACTGGAAAAACGTTTAAAAGGGCTTAAGGAAGGGTACCGCCAGAATATCGCTTTCATCGGCGATGAATCCATAGGCAAGACTTCGATTATTTTACGTTTTTTAAATTATTTTAATGATAATAGTATTATACCCATCTATCTGGAAATAAGGCCTGTTTCGCCTGAGCATTTTACGAAAAGATTTATTGGTATCTTGCTTTTTAATTTCTTGCGCAACAGCGATATCGCCCTGAAGGAAGATTTGGATTTTTTAATTAGCAAATCAGAGAAATATATCCCCAAAACGATTGAAAAAATAAAATTAATATTATCCGTTATCGGAAAAAAACAAAAATCCTCGTTATTTTTAGACCTGCTTTTCCTTTGCGAATCAATAAACCAGGAAACCAAAAAACACTGTGTCGTAATATTCGACGAGTTTCACATTTTGGAGAATCTGGGGATAAAAAATCTTTACCGGGAATGGGCGAAGGCCTTGCTCCTTCAGAAAAATACGATGTTTATAATTACGAGTTCTGCCAAATATAAAGCAAGAAAAATCCTCTCCGAAAACCTTTCCTTGCTGTTCGGAAACTTCCAGGTAATTGAAGTAGAGTCCTTTGATTTAAAAACCAGCGAAGAATTTATCGAACAACGGCTATATATGGTAAATCTGGGCAAGCCATTGAAAAATTTTCTGACACATTTTACCGGAGGGCATCCGTTTTACCTGGACATTATTTCCCAAGCCTTAACAAAATCAGCATCCAAAGAAACGGGAAATAACACTATAACCTACGTCAATTTTACCGATACCTTAGAAGAGCTGTTATTCGAAGAATCGGGGGTGCTTAACCAGAAATTTTCAAATTTCTTAGAAAGATTAGGCGAAAACCGCAATATCACAGATTATATCTCCATGTTATATCTAATCGCAAGCGGCCATAACCGGATAAGGGATATTGCCCATATTCTTCGCAAGCAGAGAAAAGACATATTACAAAAAATGAACTATCTATTAGAGATAGACGCATTAACCAGAAACGGCGATTTCTTTAAAATAAACGACAGGGTTTTCAGTTTCTGGCTAAAATTTGTTTACAAGGAAAAGGTAGATACGTTAAACTTCGATAGAGTAGAGAAAAAGAATATATTCAAAAACAGAATAAATGAAATGGTCAAAGAGTTCATTATGAATTCAAATAAGTCATTAAGCGAAAGAACGGTGGAGTTGTTACGCCTTTTTGAAAATGAAGCGGTCTGCTTAGACAGAAAACGCTTAAGACTAACTCCGTTCAGAGAAATAAAACCCCTCGGCCTTAACTGTAGAAATTTAAAGGAAGGCCTGATTGCGCGCTCCGCAGATTCATTATGGATAATAGCATTCAAAGAGGATTTAATTACCGAAGAGGACATCGCGGAATTTACCAAGGAATGTAAAAAACATAAACAAAGGGTTCAGAGAAAAATTGTCATTGCCTCGGGTGGCGTCGATACCAACGCTCACTTAAAAGCATTGGAAGAAAAAATCTGGACGTGGAATCTAAATAACCTAAACCAACTGCTGGATTTATTTAATAAACCGCGGGTAATATTATGATGATAGGCGTCATTTCGGATACGCATATACCAGACAGGGCCGACCGCATACCGGAAAAGATATTGGATGATTTTAAAAACGTAAACTTAATATTGCATGCCGGGGACCTGGTAGAATTAGGCGTCTTAGAAACTTTACGTAAAATCTGCCCGAATGTAAAAGCGGTTCAGGGAAACATGGACCCTCCGTCGGTCAGAAAAATACTGCCGGAAAAAGAGGTCATTGAAATAAACGGCAAAAAGCTCGGCTTAATACATGGCAGCGGGCATCCGAATAAATTAATAGATTCAACTGGCGATATATTTAAAAATGAGAAGGTGGATGTAATCGTTTTCGGGCATTCGCATGCACCCGTCAACGAAAGAAGGGCAGGGGTGCTATATTTTAATCCCGGCAGCCCCACCGATAAAATATTTTCGCCGTATAATTCTTACGGAATATTGGAAATAATAAACGGTAAAATAGAAGGCAAGATAATCAGGTTATAAGTAACCATGAATAAACTTTGGGCACCCTGGAGAGTAAAGTACATACAATCTAAAAAACAAAAGGCGTGCATCTTTTGTAAAAGCCTAAAGTCTAGTACTAAAAATTATATTATAATAAAAAATAAATATTCCTTTGCGATTTTAAATAAATATCCCTATAATAACGGCCATGTTTTAGTGGCACCCAAAAGACATATAAAAGATATAACAAATCTTAAGGATGCTGAGATTATCGACATCTTTAAGACGCTAAGTGAGGCAAAAATTATTTTAACGAAAGTCTTAAGGCCAAACGGCTTTAACATAGGAATAAATATCTCCGGATTAGCAGGGGCGGGAATAGTGGAGCACCTGCATATTCATATTGTTCCGCGCTGGAAGGGCGATACGAATTTTATGCCTGTAATTTATAATACCAAAGTCATTTCGCAATCTTTGGATGAATTATACAAAAGACTAAAGAATGTTAACCCAGGCAGAAATAAAAGAATACGAAAATAAATTCTTGGCCGGCTACGCAATGAAAAGTCATGAAAGCAAAGGCCGCGCCTACAAGGAAAAAGAGCATCCTTACCGCTCTATTTACCAGCGGGATAGGGATAGGATTATACATTGCGCCGCTTTCAGAAGGCTGGAATACAAAACTCAGGTATTTGTAAATCATGAAGGTGATTACTATAGAACCCGCCTTACCCATACCTTGGAGGTATCCCAGATTGCCAGAACGATTGCATTCGCCCTGAGGTTAAATGCCGACCTGGTAGAAGCCATAGCCTTGGCCCACGACTTGGGACACACTCCTTTCGGGCACTCCGGCGAAGATGCGCTCAATGAAATAATGAAACACTCGGGAGGGTTTAATCATAATTTACAGGGGCTAAGAGTAGTTGACTTATTGGAAGAAAAATACCCTGAATTTCCCGGTTTAAATTTAAGCTGGGAGGTAAGGGAAGGCATCGTTAAGCATTCATCTGCCTTTGACCGAATGGTTAAACTCAAAGAATTTAATCCCGAGGAAATGCCCACACTTGAAACGCAGGTAGTAGACATTGCCGATGAAATTGCCTATGACAATCACGATTTGGACGACGGCATTACCTCCGGGCTGATTAAGAAAGAGGATATGGAGAAACTTACCATATGGAATGACATCGATAAACGAATAGCGGCTAAATATAAAAATATAGATGAAGAAAAAAGGAAATTCCAAATTATAAAATCTCTCATTGATATTCAGGTTACGGACTTAATCTCGGAAACCGAGCGGACAATCAGGAAACTCAGGTTAAATTCGTGGCAGGAAGTGAAAAAAATTGATAAAAAGATAGTGTCTTTTAGCAAAGATATGATAAAATTAAGGATACCCTTGAGGCATTTTCTGATGGAGAATCTGTATCAGCATTACCGCGTTGTGAGAATGTCTCATAAGGCGAAGCGATTTATCAAGGAATTATTTAGAATTTATATCGAACAACCCCAGCAGTTGCCGGCACACATCCAGAAAAGAATTAAAACCGACGGTATGGAAAGAGTCGTCTGCGATTATATAGCCGGAATGACCGACAGGTACGCATTAGATGAATACAAAAAACTCTTCGACCCCTACGAAAAAGTATAAACTCTTGTTTTCCTGCATCCATAGCGTATATCGATTGATTAATTCTATCTTTGATATACGCGATTTGCTTCTGGGCCTGGCAAAGTTAATCTGCCAGTTATTAAACGCCCAATATTGCCTGATATCATTAACCGATCCGTCAAAAAAGCACTCATTATTCCGATGCGTCGTTAGCGCAAGAAAGAGGTATTTTATTGATCGGAAAATAAAAATCGTAAATAGCATTGAAAGAAAAATCATCAAGACGTCTTCTTCCGTAAGATATAACGGCATCATCGGTATACCCCTTATTGCGGAAGATGTCATCGGCTTAATTATCGTGCGCAGAAATAAAAGGCATCAGTTTGATTTAGATGAAGAAAAAATTTTAATGACATTAGGGGAACAATCGGTAATCGGCATCAGGAATATCCAGTTATACGAGGAACAGCAAAAAATAGTCCTGGGAAGCGTAAAATCATTGGTAACATTACTGGATACGCGGGTACCCCAGGAATATACTCATTCGCCTTACTTTAACCGTTTAGTCACGGCGATTGCCCGGCAAATGCAATTGGACGAAAGACAGGTACAAAGTATGGAATATGCAAGTATGCTTCACGACGCAGGAAAAGTGGATATACCCCTAGAAATACTTACAAAAACTACCAAATTGACGCCGAAAGAATTAAAAATTATAAAATACCACCCGATTAAAGGAGCGCAGATATTAAGACACTTACAGATATTAAGACCGGCGGTTCCCATAATCATGCACCACCATGAAAAATACGACGGAACCGGATATCCGTCAAAATTAAAAAGGGGGCAAATCCCTTTGGGTGCCCGGATTATGGCGGTTGCCGATGCATTTGAAGCGATGGTTTACGGTAGGCCTTACCGGGAAAGGATGACGGTTGCGGCAGCGATAAAGGAAATTAAAAGAAAAAGCGGAACTCAATTTGACCCTAAGATTGTAGAGGCATTTTTAAAAGTAATAAGTCCCGCACGGTTAAGCGGCAAAGGAAAATCTAACGAGATAAAGGGCTTTAAAATAAAAAAATACTTGAAAATTATTCAATAGAAGATATATAATATAAGTTTGAGGAAATAAATGGTCCGAAAAGAAACCCCCGTCCAGTTAGAAATATTTTCGGATACCCCCCATCCGAAAACGCAGGAAAAACCTAAATCTTTTTTTAGTTGTATTTGGAGCTACGAAAAGGCAATCCTTTTAATCATCGCTTTTTTGGTAGTGGGGGTGGTGGCGTTTTCTTTAGGTTTCGAAAGGGGCAAAAAGACTAATACAGCGGCTAATCAGAATAACGCCGTGCAGCAGAGGAGGGAGGTATTACCGCTAAAGCAGAAGGTAATTAAAGATAGCGCTCCAAAAGAACTAACAACACCGCGAGAAAATTATACGATACAGGTGGCTACCTATAAATCTAAAACCAGCGCTCAAAAAGAAATACAACTCCTCAAAAATAAGGGGTTTCAACCCATGGTATTCTCGAAAGATGACCGTCTGCAATTATGCGTGGGCCAATTCGTAAAGAAGGAAGAGGCTCAGGCATCTCTAAAAGAACTAAAAAAACGATACGAAGATTGCTTTATAAAGAGGTTATAACCGTATGTCTATCCATCCATCTTTAAGCGCCTCGGCTCAGAATAAAAAACAAAAGTCTGTATTAACGCGGTCTGAAAGACTGAGATCAATGATAGAAAAAGGCGCCTGGCAGGAAGGAAAATCCGTATTCGGCCTACCCAAAATAAAAACAGTCCGCTTAAAGATTAAGAAAGAGAAAGCAAAAGAATTACCAGCAGAGGTCACAGCAGCAGAAGGCGCCGTAGCCCCCGCCGCAGCCCCCTCCGCTGGCGAAACACAGGCAACAACTATTCCTAAGGCTAAAAAAAGTTCAGCTGCCAACAAACCCGAAAAATAATCAACCTACGGAGGGATGATTGAATATTGCCGGCCTATTAATATCCTTTGGATTGTTACTGGTGGCGATGAGCATCCACGAATTTTCTCATGGATGGGTTGCCTATAAATTAGGAGATACAACAGCAAAATATCAGGGCAGACTTACCATTAACCCCTTAGCGCATATAGACCCCGTAGGAACAATCCTCCTGCCGCTGTTTCTTTTTATTGTCACAAGAGGACAATTTGTTTTCGGAGCGGCAAAGCCCGTTCCGATAAACTACTGGGCCTTAAAGAACCCCAAGAGGGATATGATCTGGATAGGCCTGGCAGGACCCCTATCCAATATTCTTTCCGCGATAGTCTGTAGCCAAATCCTTAAGTTTATACCTCATCTGTCTATTCTTTCTGTCTTATTAACAAATTTTATTTTTATCAATGTTATCCTCGGGGTATTTAACCTTATTCCCATTCCTCCTCTGGACGGCTCCCGTATCGTTATGGGAATTTTGCCTGCAGAAATCGCAAAAGGTTATGCCGGTTTAGAACGGTTTGGTTTTATTATTATTATGATTTTTATCGCACTTGGCCTTTTTAATATCGTGGTATGGCCTATAGTAAATAGCATAATCGTCATGTTGGGGTTATAGGCGATGAAGATTATAAGAGCGAACCTTGGGGAGCGCAGTTACGATATCGTCATCGGCAGAAATCTGCTTAATTCTGCGGGAAAGATTATCCGTGAATTAAATATCGGCAAAGACGCATTTATCATAACCAATCCTTTAATAAAAAACAAACACGGCGAGCGTCTCAGCAAATCTCTAAAAAGGGCGGGGCTGAGTGTCAAATTCAGACTGGTTCCCGATACTGAAAAATCCAAATCCATTAAGGTTGCCTTTTCGGTAATCAGGGACCTTAGCCGTTATGATAGAAAAAGACGCATATTTATTATTGCATTGGGAGGCGGAGTAATCGGCGATATCGCCGGATTTGTTGCCTCTATCTATAAACGCGGAGTTCCCTATGTTCAGGTTCCCACTACTTTATTGGCTCAGATAGATTCAAGTATCGGGGGTAAAACAGCGGTAGATTTAATGCAGGGTAAAAACTTGGTAGGCGCATTTTATCAGCCTCGGCTTATATTGGCGGATTTATCAACGCTAGAATCCTTAAGCCCCAGGCAAATAAGAGCGGGCCTCTCCGAAGCAATAAAATACGGGATAATTAAGGATGGCGCTTTATTTAAATTTATTGAAAAAAATTATAATGAAATATTTAAATTCAATGATAAAAAAATGGAATTTTTAGTTTATCGCTGCAGCAATATAAAGGCTAAGATTATAGAGCGGGATGAGAAGGAAGAAAAGGGGATAAGGACGATTCTGAATTTCGGGCACACCCTCGGCCATGCGATTGAAGCCGCATCCGGTTTCGAGTGTTACAACCACGGCGAAGCCCTTGCCCTGGGAATGCTGGCCGCTATAGATATAAGCAAAAAAAAAGGGCTTATTGGAGAAGGCCTTTACAACAGAATAGAAAATCTTATTAAATCAGCCGGCTTACCCTTAGAAATAAAAAAGATTTCTATCTCAAAGATTCTAAAGGCGCATTACCGGGATAAAAAATTTATTGGCGGGCTAAATCGGTTCGTGCTTATAAAAGGAATCGGTAAACCTGTAATCGTAACAAATATAAAATTAAAAATAATCAAAGAAACTCTAAAGAAACTAAAACAGCCTACCGAGAAGTTTTAAGCTTGATGGTTGTGCCTTCAAATTCCAGAACCACCTCGTTGGTTAATATCTGAACTACGTTAACGCCTTCAATCATATCTCCCCGTTTAACGATCTGATTATTAATTAAAGCATAGGGCTGCGCCTCGTCGAAGAATATTCCGTTTAACAACAATTGCGGCGCAGTTTTCTCTACTTCTTGAGGTGTAGAGGGAGTTTCGAGGAGAGGCAGCTCGGAAGTAACTGCCGTCTTTGTTTCCTGGTTGGGATTGATTTGCATTTGTGCGGGAGGAATATCAGCGGGTAGGGAAGTTATAATTTCCTGAGTTTTTGCTTCTTGGCGGTTGATAAAAAAAGAAAAGGTAAACTTAGCAAGAAAAAAACCCGCAACAACCATTAATAAATAAATCAAATAAATTAATTTAGGCGGTTGCGCTTTTTTTACTACATCATCGCTCATATCGGTACAATCCGGCTTTTTAGAAAACTGTGGTTAACCTTGCCTTTTCGCTTTAAGGTTTATTATATCAAAAAAATAAGGTTTGTAAAGTATTTTGATATACGAAATTGTGTTGACAGGGAAAACAATCTGTGTTATATTGATAATAGGGATGGAAAGCCACGGCATCCTCTTAACCTATTAGGGCGGAAGCGGATGCAAATTATTAACAAAGAAAAAAGGCAAAACATCAGGTTTAACATCTCCACACCTCTCAGGTATCAGATAAGGGGTTCGCAAGATTTCGGAAATACCGTTACCAAAAATATAAGTAAAGGTGGGGCAAGTTTTGTGGTTGATAAATTTATTCGACCTCAAACCCGCCTGGCAGTTGATTTTAGCATTTTGTCCAGAAACATCAATTCTATAGGATCCGTTAGATGGGCCGGGGTAATACCGCATTCCGATAAATATCAGGTGGGTTTAGAATTTATCGGCATTGACC
>Ga0315280_10009841_pt1 | contig 12123 bp, 13 predicted proteins | sample YL17G06_40_MG_FD_203697 | JGI IMG/M metagenome (GOLD analysis project Ga0315280, IMG submission 203697) | Sediment microbial communities from Yellowstone Lake, YNP, Wyoming, USA - YL17G06_40 | ecosystem: Environmental > Aquatic > Freshwater > Lake > Sediment | place: USA: Wyoming | collected... | reverse complement strand
CCGCGGCGGCGCAGCAGCAGGAGAAAAGCAAGGCGCTGAGCTGGATGGAAATGGCCACCGACCGGGTCTACGGGCCGCAGTGGACCCATCCCCATCCCTCCTTCAGTCCGGACGAGCGCAAGATCATCTACGCTTCCGATGTTTCCGGGCACACCCAGGTCTACGTCGCCGAAATCCCGGCGGTCAAATGACCACGAAGACACGAAGAGCACAAAGGAACACAAAGAACCCCTCTTTGTGTTTCTGGGCGTTCTTTGTGCCTTTGTGGTGAAGGTCCAAGGCGTGATGGTAAAATTGCTCTTTCCGGTTTTGAAAACGAGGTTGGTTTGCCAAAAGTCGGCTTCGTCAGCCTGGGCTGCCCCAAGAACCTGGTCGATAGCGAAGTGATGATGGGCCTGCTGGCCCGCGACGGATACCAGCTTACCGCGCGCGCCGAAGAGGCCGAGATACTGGTCGTCAATACTTGCGGTTTCATCAACCCAGCCAAGAAGGAATCGATCAACGCCATCCTGGAGATGGCCGAGCATAAGAAGACCGGCGGCGCGCGCAAATTGATCGTGGCCGGGTGCCTGGTGGAGCGCTACCGCGACGACATTCGGAAGGAAATCCCCGAGGTGGATGCGGTGATCGGCGCCAACGAGGTCGAGCAAATCCTGGAGGCCTGCGCCGGCGAAGAGAAGCACAGCCGGAAGGCCGCGCCACTTTACCTGTATGACGATGCGACGCCCCGCCTGCTGGCCACGCCGCGGCACACCGCCTACATCAAGATCACCGAAGGCTGCGACCACCCGTGCAGCTTCTGCATCATCCCGAAACTGCGCGGCCCGTTCCGCAGCCGGCGGTTCGAGTCGGTGGTGGCTGAGGCGGAACGCCTGTTCCACCGGGGCGTCCGCGAAATCAACCTCATCGGGCAAGACACGACCTGGTACGGGGAAGATTTGGGAATCAAGGACGGCCTGGCGCGGCTGCTGGAGCGGCTGGCGCAATTGCCCGGCGCCGGCTGGATCCGCTTCCTCTACTGCTATCCCAACCGCGTCACCCAGCGGTTGCTGGATACGGTGGCGGCCTGGCCCGCGCTGGTGAAGTACCTGGACATCCCGCTGCAGCACGCCAGCCGCGAGGTCTTGAAGCGCATGCGGCGCGGCCAGGACGGCGGCCAGTTCCTGAAACTGATCGAGCGCATCCGCCGGACCATTCCCGGCGTGGCGCTTCGGACATCGCTGATTGTCGGGTTCCCCGGCGAAACGCAGGCGCAATTCGAGGAACTCTGCGGTTTCGTCCGGGCAGCCGAGTTCGACCGCCTGGGCGTATTCGCGTATTCTGATGAAGAGGGCACGCGCAGTTTCGGACTGGGCGGCAAGCTCGATGGCCGCACCATCTACAACCGACGGCGCCGCCTGATGGCGCTGCAGCGGAAAATCTCGGCGCGCAACAACCGCGCCCTGGTGGGCCGGAGGATGGGCCTGCTGTTCGAGGGCCTTTCGGCCGAAAGCGAATTGCTCTGGGAGGGGCGATTGGCGACGCAGGCGCCGGAAATCGACGGCAAGGTGCTGGTCAACGATGTGCTTGGTGCGCCGCCCGCCCCCGGTTCTTTTGTCACGGTCGAGGTCACCCGCGCCCTGGACTACGACCTGATCGGCAGAATTCAGTGACGAGTGACAAGTGACGAGTGACAAGACCAATAGCCTGGCCACGCGCGTGGCGGTGGCGCTGGGCACCTTGTTCGGCGCCGGATACTTTCCGGTGGCCCCGGGCACGCTGGCTTCCGCCATCACCGTGGCCCTTGCGGTGGCGCTGTGGCCCGCGCCGCTTTCGCCGCTTTGGCTGTTGGCCGGCGCCGGCCTGCTGCTGCTGCCGGGGGTATGGGCGGCGGGCGTCTGCCAGCGGGAATTCGGCAAGCCGGACCCGCGTTGTGTTGTCCTGGACGAGGTGGCCGGCCAGATGATTGCCCTGGCCGCGGCGCCGGCCGGCCAACTGGCCCCGGCGGGCTGGAAATATTGGCTGCCGGGCTTTATACTTTTTCGGATATTCGATATTTCCAAGCCTTTCCCGGTGGGCAAGAGCGAAGCGTTGCCGCGCGGGTGGGGCATCATGGCTGACGATTACCTGGCTGGCGGTTATGCCTTTGCTGCCGCCCGCCTGGCGACCTGGATTCTGACGAGATAGAGCCCACGATGGCGCGCAAAGGGATCTCGCAATTGTTCAACCGGAGACCGATGGATGGAAGGCCGGAAATACGCGAAATCATGCCGGGCGCCGCGCTTCCGGGCGGCGAGGTGGTGATTCGGGGCAGCGGGTTCACTGCGGGCAACCACTGCCGCCCCAGGGTGGAGGTGGGCGGGGTGGAAGCGCCGGTGGTGATCGGCGCCGATGATTTCATCATCGCGCGGATCCCGGAGGGCGCCGCCAGCGGTGCCGTCACCGTCTCCAGCACCCACGGTTCCAGCCCGCCCTTCGAGCTGGAGGTCGGCGTCAGCATCGCCGAAAACCTGCACCCGGTCGCCAATCCGGCGCTGGATGCGGAGGGCAATATCTACGCCACCTTCAGCGGGGCGCGCGGCCAGAAGGTTCCCGTTTCCCTCTTCAAGATCGACCTCAATTACCACTCTATTCCCTTCGTCTCCGAGATCATGAACGCTTCCGGGCTGGCCTTCGATCGCGGCGGACAGCTTTACGTCTCCAGCCGGCACGAGGGCGCCGTGTACCGGGTGGCGCCCAACGGCTCGGCCTCACCCTACGCCGAGGGCATGGGAATCGCCACCGGGTTGGCGTTCGATGCCCACGGCAACCTCTACGTCGGCGACCGCAGCGGCACGGTGTTCAAGATCGGCCGCGACCGCCAGATCTTCGTGTTCGCCACGCTGGAGCCCAGCATCGCGGCCTATCACCTGGCCTTCGGCCCCGACCGCTATCTCTACGTGACCGGCCCGACCACATCCAGTTACGACGCGGTCTACCGGGTTTCGACGGCCGGCGAGGCGGAAGTTTTTTATCGGGGTCTGGGCCGCCCGCAAGGCCTGGCCTTCGACGTCGAGGGCAATCTGTATCTGGCGGCCTCGCTGGGAGGACGCAAGGGGATCGTGCGGATTACTCCCGAGCGCCAAGCGGAACTGGTCATTTCGGGCACCGGGCTGGTGGGATTGGCCTTCGCCGCCGGGCCAGCCATCATTGTGGCCAGCACCAACGCCGTGTTCCGCGTCAACTGGGTCACCAAGGGCTTGCCTTTGCTGTGAGAGGGCTGTGGGCCGTGGGCTGTAGGCTGTGGGCCCTGGACGCCTTCCTACAGCCTACAGCCCACAGCCTACGGCCTCACATTCATGACCGCCGAGATCATCGCCGTCGGCAGCGAATTGCTGGGCGCCCAGCGGCTGGATACCAACTCCCTGTTTCTCGCCGAGCAATTGCAGGGCCTGGGGATTGGCCTGCGGCGAAAAACCGTGGTCGGGGATTCCGAGCAAGAAATCGCCGCGGCTATCGGCGAGGCGCTGGACCGTGCCGACCTGGTCATCGTCTCCGGCGGCCTGGGCCCCACCGCCGACGATCTGACGCGGGAAGGCACGGCGCGGGTGCTGGGCCGGCGCCTGGTCCGCGAGGACCGCATCCTGGAAACCGTCGAGCGGCGCTTCCGTGACCGCGGCCTCCGCATGCCGGAGATCAACGTGCGCCAGGCGATGATACTGGAGGGCGCCGAACTGCTGAACAACTCCAAAGGCAGCGCGCCCGGCCAGTGGCTCCGCGCGGGCCAGCGGCTGCTGATCCTGCTGCCCGGCGTCCCCCTCGAGCTTCAGGCCATCTTTCAGGAGGAGTGCCGCCCGCGCCTGGAAAAGATCGCGCCCCGCGGCGTGATCCTGACCCGCGTGCTGAAAATCGCCGGCCTGTTTGAGTCGCAGGTGGACGAGAGGGCGGCCCCCATTTACAAGCAGTTCGACAACCCCGCCACCACGATTCTTGCTTCCCCGGGCGAGATTCAGTTGCACCTGACGGCTACCAGCGCCGGCGAGGCGCAGGCCCGCGAGGCGCTGAACGAACTGGCCCGCCGCCTCGAACTGGCGCTGGGTGACCACATCTTCTCCGACGACGGCCGGACCATGGAGGAAGTCGTCGGAGCGTACCTCACCGTGAGAGCGAAGACGGTGGCCGTTGCCGAGAGCTGTACCGGCGGCCTGCTGGCCGAGCGCCTGACTCGCGTGCCCGGAAGCTCCCGCTACTTCGTAGGTGGTATCGTCGCTTACAGCAACGACGTGAAGAACCGCTGGCTGGATGTGCCCCCGGCGGTGCTCGAAACCGCTGGGGCCGTCAGCGCCGAAACCGCGCGCATCCTGGCCGAATCGGTGCGACGCCACTTCGGCGCCGACTTCGGCCTGGGCATCACCGGCATTGCGGGGCCGTCCGGGGCGATGCCGGAGAAGCCGGTGGGGCTGGTGTTTCTGGCCCTGGCCGAGGAGGGACGAGCCGCGGAGGTGGTCGAGAAGCGCTATCCCGGCGGGCGCGAGCGCGTCCGCCTGCAGGCCAGCCAGACGGCGCTCGACATGCTCCGCCGCCGCGTAAAACAGGTCTCAGGTGTTAGGTGTTAGGTGCCAGGCGTCTGATGCGACACCCACGTGACGCCCTAACACCTAGCACCTAACACCTAACACCTATGCGTTTATTCATTGCTTTCGATCTGGATGCCGCCGTTCGGGCCCGCGTCGGCAGCCTGCTGAGGGAACTGAGGGCCGGCGCCCCGGAGATCAAGTGGGTCGCACCCGACTCCATGCACCTGACGCTGAAGTTCATCGGCGAGCAACCGGAAGCGAAGCTCGCTGAGATGATCGAGGCGCTGCAAGCCGTCCCCAGGCCCAGCCCGCTGGCGCTAAATTTCCGCGGCCTCGGCTGCTTCCCCAACGAGCGGCATCCGCGGGTTTTCTGGGTGGGCGTGGAATCGCCGCCGGAACTGGCGCGGCTGGCCGAGGCCATCGACGCGACCATGGAACGCTTCGGCGTGGAGCGCGAGCGCCGGGCGTTCTCGCCGCATCTCACGCTGGGGCGGGCCCGCGAAGGCCGCCGCGTGGTGCTGCCTGCCGCGGTCTGGGAAGTGCACCGCAACGACGATTTCGGCGGCTTCACGGCGGCCGAGTTCTTCCTGTTCGAAAGCAAACTCGCGCCCGCCGGCGCACAACACACCAAGCTGCAAACGTTTGGGCTGTAGGCTGTGGGCCGTTCAGCCGCCCGGAGTTCGAGCGGCTTCCTGTTGGCAGATCCCGACCGGACCACGCCGGTCACCCGTCAGCCTACAGCCTATAGCCTACAGTCTGCTAAACTTGCCGGGGTTGAGCATTATGTGGGTGACATCCGTGCTGGTGGTCCTCGGCGCGTACCTGCTGGGCGCGATCCCCTTCGGCTACCTGATTTACAGGGCGCGGTCGGGCCGCGACATCCGGGCCGAAGGCAGCGGAAACATCGGCGCCACCAACGTGATGCGCCGGGCGGGGCCGGCCGCGGGCATCGCTACGCTGCTGCTGGACGCCGCCAAGGGCTACGTCGCGGTGTGGCTGGCGGCGCGGTTGAGCGGCGGAGCGCCGTGGGTCATCGCGGCGGCGGCCGTTGCTGCCCTGCTCGGCCACACCTTCCCGGTATATCTCCGCTTCCGCGGAGGGAAGGGCGTGGCCACCGGCCTGGGAGTGTTCGCCGCGCTGGCGCCCCGCTCCATCCTGCTGGCGCTGGTTGTGTTTGCCATCACACTGGCCGCGTTCCGCTACGTTTCGCTGGGCTCGATTGTGGCCTCAGCCGCCTTCCCGGTGCTGGCCCTGCTGCTGGATTCGCCTCAGCGCCCGGTGGTGCTGGGCGCCTTCGTCTGCTCGGCGCTGATCATCGTGAAGCATTCGTCGAACATTCGCCGGCTGCTGGCCGGCACTGAAAATCGCCTGCGATTGCGGCGCACATAAAGGCGAATTGCGGATTGCGGATTTCGGATTGCGGATTTCACCCCCGTTCGAAATCCGCAATCCGCAATCCGAAATCCGAAATGAAGAAGCTGGCCATCATCGGGGGAGGGAGCTGGGGCACGGCGCTCTCGATCGTGCTTTCCCGCAACGCGCGGCCCATCTCTTTGTGGATCTACGAGCAGGACGTCTGCGAGCAGGTGCGGAAGGGCCGCGAGAACGAGGTGTTTCTGCCCGGCTTCCGCGTTCCGGACAATGTGTGTCCGACCAACGACCTGGCCGAAGCGCTAGCGGATGCCGGGAGCGTGCTGACCGTGGCGCCCTCCCACTACTGCCGGCCGCTCTACAACCAGATGCTGCCGCTGCTGCGGCCGGAGATGAAGTTCGTCAGCGCCACCAAGGGCCTGGAAACCGAGTCGCTGCTGCGCATGAGCGAGGTGATCCAGCAGGTGGTGGGGCAGCGGTTCCAGCCGCGCTTGGCTGTCCTTTCGGGCCCAACCTTCGCGCGGGAGATCGCGGCGGGGGAGCCGGCCGCGGTGGTGATCGCCTCCGACGACCTGGACCTGGCGCGGGACCTGCAGCGGCGGTTTTCGGGACCCTCATTCCGTCTCTATACCAACTCCGACGTGGCCGGAGTGGAGTACGGGGCGTCGCTGAAAAACGTTATCGCCATCGGCGCCGGTGTTTGCCACGGCCTGGGGCTGGGCTCGAACACCATGGCGGCCCTGATCACCCGCGGCCTGGCTGAAATCTCGCGGCTGGCGCGCGCCCTCGGCGGGCGCCAGGAAACGCTGGCCGGCCTGGCGGGCATGGGCGACCTGGTGCTGACCTGCACCGGCGCCCTCAGCCGCAACCGCCAGGTGGGCATCGAGCTGGCGCGCGGCCGCAGCCTGGCCGAAATCGTTTCTTCGATGCGCATGGTGGCGGAGGGCATCAAGACCACCACTGCCGCCGTCGATCTGGCCCGCCGCGCCTCCGTCGAGATGCCCATCATCGAGCAGATGAAGGCCATGCTGTTCGAGGGCAAACCGCCCCGCGACGCCGTCCGCGAGCTGATGGAGCGCAGCCTGAAGAGCGAATGACCGCAGCCCTCCGGCTGCCGGACGGGGCTGTTGCTGTTATAGTTGGGATGTAGCTGCATGGACGAGAAGATCAAGAGACTGCTGTGCGAGCTCAAAGCCGCTCTGCAATCGCTGTACGGCGACGGGCTGAAGGGCGTGTATCTGTATGGCTCTTACGCCAGAGGGGAAGCAGACGCCGAGTCCGATGTCGATGTCTTGATTGTCCTCGGTGGCCTGGATCGCTACGCAGCCGAGGTCCGGAGGACTGGTCTTCTGGTCTCTCAGCTCTCGATTGAGTATGGGGTCAGTATCAGTCCCGTGTTCATGAGCGAGCGTGATTGGTCTGTCCCCAACACACCTTTCCTGGCCAATGTGGCGGACGAGGCGGTACCCGCATGAAGGACTTGTCGCGGAAGTACCTCAGCAAGACGGGCCAGTTTGATGCCTCGTCCCACCGCTGGCTCCTCGAGGCCTTCAGCCAGCGATTGCAGGTCGACCATGGCATCGAGATCCAATTGGACTCAGACGACGTGCTCGACATGATGGACCACGCCAAGAAATTCCTCCAAAAGGCGGAGGATTACTTACAGGCATCATGAATTGACCGCCTCCCGGCTCGCCGGCGCTAGAGAAAAGCGTGACGCTACACGGAAAGCAAGTTTGGCATTTCGGTGAGAAAGAAGTCCTTCACTTCGGTCCATTCCAGTGGCGTGAGCATGTTTGGCATTGGGTCCTTTTCGGCGTCTTCAAAGTAGGTAAGGGACTTCGCTACGTGGACCAGCGAGACCCTCCCGTATTTCCGCAGAAACAACTGGCCCAGGTCGGCTAACCCGTAGCGTCGGCATGCCGCGTAGAGATCGACGAAATCCCGCCTTGTTCCTCGGCTGGCGATGGCGCTGATTTTCATGCAGGCGATATCGCGCGGGTCGGCCAGATCCGCTCCCAGCCAAGAGGAGAAGGGGAAGAGGACCGGATAGTCGTAGCCCAGGAACGTGATCTTTACTCCCTGTGTCTGTGCGTGGATCGTTCCCGGTGCCTTGGAAATCAGTTCGAATTCCGGGAGATGATGAATCTCGCCCAGGAGAACCTCTTCATCGAACGGCCGGGCAGTAAAGAAATCGAGATCGGCAGAGCGGCGGTGACCCAACTGCAGCGCCAACGCTGTGCCTCCGGCCAGATAGAACCGCTCCAGGATTGGTTCGCGGGGTAGGCTGCGGAGCACCGCTTCGATCGCGTGTGAAATGGTCTCTCGGTAGATCATGGCTCGGTCCTTTGCCCATCCAGTCCGGCCGCCGGCTCGCATAGTGCGCGTACTTCTTCTTTCGGCACGCCGAACACCGTTGCCCAGTAGTTAGCCGAACGCCGCGACAGCCGGCGCTCCGTCCGCAACACCCGCTTGATTTCGGATTCGGAAAATGTCTTTCTCAGCCAGGCAATGGCCTGTGCGTTGCCATATTCAAGCAATCGCCCAATGGTGTAGTCGGGGTAGGAATGAGGATCGAAATCCTTGGTCTTGATGTCCCAGAAAAACGGAGTCACAAATGGCGGCAGCATGCTCGTAGGCTGAATGCTAACTGGCAGGGGAGCGGGCCGTCAACCGATCAGGCGGCGTGAGTCGCTGCCGGCGGAACGGGCTTGCCGCACGCCGAGCAGAATTTTGCGTCCTCGCGCAGCGCCGCGCCGCAGGCGCAGACCGCCGGCGGGGGCGCCGGAGCCGCCGCCGCGGGCGGACTCGGCGCTTCGGCCAGCGCCTCATCGGCCTTGCGGTGGATGGCCTCCAGCTCCTGCTCCTTCTCCGCAATGCGCTGGTCGAGCACGCTGATGCCTTCACACTTTTCCCGTATCGCCGGGTCGAGGGGCGGAGCGTCCTGGAAGGCGGCGTAAGCCAGGCGGCCGAGTTCCTCCAAGCCCGTCCGCTTTTCATCGCGAAGATTCGCGAGCTGGTTCTTGATGCTCATCGCATCCACCATCTCCCGCGACTTCACGCCGACCGTCTTCACGCCCTTGTCGATGCCTTCTTTCAGCTTGTCGAAGAAGTCCATACCAGGATTGTACTCTGCGATTCTCTGACCGCCAAGAAATCCACGTGCCGAGCTCTTTGTGTCTTGGTGGTGAGCGAGGGTCATGGTGTAGCATGGACGCATGTTGTCGCCGCACGTACGACTTGTTTGCGCGTTGTTTGCCTGCCTGGCGATGCCCGCCTCTTTTGCCGCTGCCGCGCAGGAAAAAGCCTGGCCGCCGGAGGCCGCCCAGTACCAGTTCCACATGATCGGCAACGGCCACATCGACCCGGTCTGGCTGTGGCCCTGGCAGGAAGGGCTGTCGGTGGTGCACGGCACGTTTCGCTCGGCGCTGGACCGCATGACGGAGACGCCCGGCTTCGCCTTCACGGCCAGCTCCGCGCAGTTCTACGAATGGGTGGCGCAGAGCGATCCGGCGATGCTCGGGGAGATCCGCAAGCGGATCGGGGAAGGCCGCTGGGGCATGGTCGGCGGCTGGTGGGTGGAGCCGGACATGAACATCCCCTCCGGGGAATCGTTCGCGCGCCACGGCCTTTACAGCCAGCGGCTGTTCCGGCAACTGTTCGGACGGATCTCCACCACCGGCTTCAACCCCGACTCGTTCGGCCACCCGGCCACCCTGCCGCAGATTTACAAGCTGCAGGGTATGGACAACTACGTGATGATGCGGCCCGAGCAGCACGAGAAGAAACTCCCGGCCGACCTGTTCTGGTGGGAAGGCCCGGACGGCACGCGCCTGCTCACCTACCGCATCCCGTTCAGCTATGTCGATCGGGCGCCGGTCGAGGGGCGCCTGCGCCGGATGATCAGCGAACTGCGCGAGCCGATCCGGACGCTGATGGCTTACTACGGCGTCGGCGACCACGGCGGCGGCCCCACCCGCTTGAACATCCAGTCCATCCTCGAAGTGCAGAAGCAGCCCGGGGCCCCGCAGGCGCTGTTCAGCACCCCGGACCGGTATTTTCAGCAGATCCGCAAGATGCCCGGCCTGGATTTGCCCGTGGTCCGCGACGACCTGCAGCACCACGCGGTCGGCTGCTACACGGCCATGGCGGAGATCAAGAAGAACAACCGCGCCGCGGAAGCCATGCTGGTGACCGGCGAGAAACTGGCCGTGCTCGGCTCTGTCCTCGCGGGGCTTCCCTATCCCAGGGCGGAATTCACCGCCGCCTGGAAAAAGGTCCTGTTCCAGCAGTTCCACGACATCATGGCCGGCACGTCCCTGCCGGAGCATTACGAAGCGGCCCGCAACGCCCAGGGCTACGCCATGGAGACCGCCGGCCAGGCGCTTTACCGCGCGGCGCAAACCATCGCCTGGCAGACGCCGGCGGCCGACCCCGACTCGCTATACCTGATGGTATTCAACCCGCACGCCTGGCCCGCCGCGCTCGACGTCGAGTATGACCTGGACTGGCCGCAGCGGCTGCCCGACGGCAGCCGCACCAGTGAAGCCGGTTCAGTTCTGGAAGACGAGCGCGGCGCGGCGATCCCACACCAATGGGCGCAAGCCTCCACGGTGACCGGGTCGCGCGCCAGGCTGGTCTTCCGCGCCGAGGTGCCGGCATTCGGATACCGGCAGTTCCGTGGGCGGCGCACCGCCCAGCAGCAGTGGCACAGGCCTTCAGCCTGTGCCATCGACGCACAGACTGAAGTCTGTGCCACCGAGCGCCAGCTTGAAAACGAGTATTTGCGCGTCGGCTTCGCGCCTGACGGCAGCCTCTCGATTTTCGACAAGCAGGCGGGCCGGCAGGTGTTCACTGGGGCCGGCGGGGCCCGCGCCATCGTGCTCGACGACCCCAGCGATACGTGGAGCCACGGCGTCCGCGATTACTCGAAGGAAATCGGGCGGTTCGCGGACGCCAAATTTCGCGTGATGGAAAACGGCCCGCTGCGCGCCGTGGTGCGGGTGCGCAGCCGCTACGGACACTCGGAGCTGGAAACCGACTGGCTGCTATACGCCGGCAGCCGGACGCTGGAAGCGCGCGCAGCCCTGGACTGGCACGAGCATCAAAAAATGCTCAAGCTGTCCTTCCCGGTCGACGTGCAGAATCCTTCGCCCACCTACGAGGCGGCTTACGGCCACATCGTTCGCCGCGCCGAGGGCGAAGAAGACCCGGGCCAGCGATGGGTTGACCTTGCCGGGAGCCGCGCGGGCAGCGCCTTCGGCCTGGCCGTCATCAACGACGCCAAATACGGCTACAGCGTGCAGGGCAACGACCTGCGCGTCTCCATCGCCCGCGGCGCCGTCTACGCGCACCACGACCCGCGGAAACTCGATCCGGGCGCTCCGTACGTCTGGCAGGACCAGGGCCGGCAGACGTTCCGCATGCTGTTGGCGCCGCATGGCGGCCCGTGGCAGGACGCGGGCGTCGTCCGGCTGGCCGAGCAGTTCGTGGCGCCGGCGCCGGTGGTTTACCAGGGTGTCCATGCCGGCCGGCGCCCGCTGTCCGCCTCATTCCTTTCGGTGGACGCTCCCAACGTCGTGGTGTCGGCGGTGAAGAGAGCCGAGGATGGCGAGGACCTGATCGTGCGCTGCTACGAAACCGCCGGGCGCGCGGCGACCGTTACGCTCGATCTCGGGCTGGTTCGCCGCCGCTGGACCGGCCGCTTCCGTCCCTCGGAGATCAAGACGCTGCGCGTTCCGCTCTCCGGCGCACCCATCCGCGAGGTGAACCTGCTGGAGGAGTGAAACCGGCCCAGGTTGAGACGGGGTTACCGGCAGCCTGAAAAAAAGCAGAGGCGGGCGCTGGGTTTGGGGTTGGGGTGAGCACGCCCGCCTCATGACGGGGATCTGTATCTCTTAGACGACCATAGGAACCAAAAGTTGCACGCAAATCTTGAACTTTTTCGCCTTACCTTGTAGCGCCGGCGTCCCGCCGGCCGGCCCTGCCAAATCACCCCGTCGTAGCGGCGCCACATGCAGGGCCGGCCGGCGAGACGCCAGCGGTACAGCAGCCGCGCCTATTTCTTGCCCTGAAGTTGCGCCAACTCGCCGTTGATAGTCTGCTCCAACAGAACAGCCCCCTGGTTGCCGACCATGCGGCGTCCGTTGATGAACAGCGTTGGGGTGGCGTTGATCTGCAGCGAAGTGCCCTCGGAAATGTCGCGCTGCACGGCATC
>Ga0315280_10009840_pt1 | contig 12124 bp, 8 predicted proteins | sample YL17G06_40_MG_FD_203697 | JGI IMG/M metagenome (GOLD analysis project Ga0315280, IMG submission 203697) | Sediment microbial communities from Yellowstone Lake, YNP, Wyoming, USA - YL17G06_40 | ecosystem: Environmental > Aquatic > Freshwater > Lake > Sediment | place: USA: Wyoming | collected... | reverse complement strand
AGCTCGTACCCCTGCTCGTAGCAGCCTGAGCCCCTGAGGCACAGCCCGAAGTGGGACGATCCCGAAGCCGGCACTACCCGCGCGGCGATGCGGCAGTCGAGAGGCACGTCGGTGAGCATCCCGACCTGGAAGCCGCTCGCCGCCTCCAGGTGCACGCCGCGAGCGTTCCGCGAGACGGCCCCCGTCAGGGCCTGGAATGGCAGGTCAAGCGGCGCACCCGCCGGCGGCGTCATCTCGGGAGGGAAGCGAGCGCCGAGGGAGCCGTCCTCGTGCTGGACGATCTCGCGGAACACCGCATTGCCGCCGTAGAGCCAGTTGCCATGGTCCTTGCCCCCCTCGAGAGTCGGCAGGAAGGCAACGCCCACGCGGCGGTCGCCGGTGAAGGCTGCGGTCTTCAGCACGCGCGCCATGGGGCCATCGAAGGTGTCCACCGGCGGGCGCATCCACGGCCCCAGCGGGTGCCGCGACACGCGGTAACGTGCCACCCCGTCGTTGCTGAAGACGAGGTAGTACCACCCGTGCCACTCGAAGTAGTCCGGGCACTCGGGATCGCCGAGGTAGCCGGGGAAGATGAATGGCTCAGTGTGGTCCCAGCGCTCGAGGTCATCAGAGACCAGGTGCGCGAGGCATCCTCCCCGGCCGTGAGGAACGTAGTTCTGCCGGGAGGTAGTGACCAGCAGATGGAACAGGCCGGTGTCCGGGTCCTGGAAGACGTGCGGGTCACGGTAGGAGCGGGTGTACTCCAGGCCCGGCGAGGCGAACGGGTTCGGTTCCGTCTTCGTGAAGTGGACGCCATCGGTGCTCACGGCGAGGCTGAGGTGTTCGGACCAGTCCGACAGGCGGGTCGCGTAGTAGGCGCGGTAGACCCCCTCGTGGAAGAACACCGATCCCGTGCAGATCGAGCACTCGTGCTCGCCCGTGATGGGAATGGCCAGCGGGTGATGCTGCCAGTGCGAAAGGTCCGTCGTGCTGGCATGTGCCCACTGGTGCGCTCCCAGCCCGCCCTTGCTGTGGTGGTGGTTCTCATCGAGAAGGTAGAACAGGTGGAGGATACCGTCGCGGAAGAATGGCATGCAGTCACCGACGTGCAGGTGCTCTTCACTCGGCCTGAAGTACTGCACGGGTGTGGGCTCCTTCCACTAGGTGCAGGCAACGATCGCAGCCCAGTTCACTGAGGCGCGGGCGTCATCCTGCCCCAACGCCTTCCGCCCGGTCGTGCCGAGGCACGACCAGGAGCTCCCGATCGGGTCGTCGAACAGGCGTGGGGGAGGTGCTGTCCCGCGAGGGTCCGGGAGCAGGATGTGACCCCCTCCCGTCGGAACCGCGGTGCCTCGCACGTGTTCCTCTTGCTGGAGCGCGATCTCCCGCGTTGAGGTGATCGATTGACCAGGCGCGTTGCCCTTGCGGTGCTGGCAGTGCTTGCCGCCGCCCCCGGCCCAGGGAGCGCCGCTGTTCTCCGCTGGGACTTCGAGGAGAGGGCTACGGACTGGGTGCCATCGCCAGTGGACCCGAACACGGCCTCGGTAACCGTGACCGAGGCCCGGGCTGCGCGCGGCCGGCAGGCGCTCGAGGTCGCGGGCAAGTTCCCCGGGTCCATCGGTGCGACGTACTACCCCTGGCAGGACTGGCGACCGTACGGGCTGCTGCGCTTCCAGGTGTTCGTGCCGAAGGGCGCGCCGGATGACCTGGACGTCTACGTCTACCTCAAGGACAAGCAGTATCTGTGGTTCCAGACGGCGCCCTTCCGCGCGGCGGACACGGGTGATCGGGTCATCCCGCTGAAGCAGGACGCCTGGAACGAAGCGACGGTTGACATCTCCCCCGACTCGCGGGTCTGGCAGCCAGGAGGGCACCTGAAGTCCTGGAACCGGAGCTTGTACTACCCTCGGGAGTTCGGCATCCGCTTCTTCACCGACAAGCCGTGGGAAGGCGCACTGGACATCGACGACGTGCGGCTGATCGAGGCCGACAGGACGACAGCTCCGGCGAGGGTGCAGGAGGACGAGCCCTCCCTGAAGCTCCGGCGGAACGCCGACCAGGTGCCCTGCCACGGGAAGCTCGAGCTAACCTTCAACCTCGACCGCGAGTATCCCAACCCCTTCGACCCGGCGGTGGTTGACGTGCAGGCCCATTTCCGTAGCCCCTCCGGGCAGACGGCCGACGTGCCCGGCTTCTTCTACCAGGACTACGCCCGTATGCGCGACGGGAACGGGAACGAGAAGCTGTCGCCGGTAGGCGAGCCCTGCTGGAAGGTCCGGTACGCGCCGACGGAGGTGGGCACTTACGAGTACTTCGTCAGCGCAAAGGATGGCGAGGGCGAGCTGCGCTCCCCGACCGAGAAGATCGAGGCGACGAGGGCACTCGACGCACGAGGACAGGTGCGAGTCAGCCAGGCCGACTCGAGGTACTTCGAGTTCGAGAACGGCGAGTTCTACTACCCAAGCGGCATCAACATGCGCGATGGGGGGAACCAGGCGGCGGCCCAGCAGGGCACGTACGCCTTCGACGAGTACTTCCCCCTCTTCCACCAGGCCGGCCTCAGCTTCGTGCGGACGTGGATGTGCGCCTGGTGGGCGGGAATCGAGTGGAGTGACAAGTACGACTCCCGGTTCGACGGCGTGGGGCGGTACTCGATGTACAACGCCTGGCGACTCGACCACGCCCTGGACCTGGCGGAGCGGAACGACCTCTTCATCGAGCTGACGCTGGGCTCGCACGGACAGCTTCGCCGCGACAAGTTCGATGCCGAGTGGCAGTACAACCCCTACGCCGCGCCTAACGGAGGCCCGATAGCCGAGCCGGCGCTGTTCTTCCTGAGTCCCATCGCGAAGGAGCTCTGCCGCCAGCGGTACCGCTACATCGCGGCTCGCTGGGGCTACAGCCAGCACATCATGTCGTGGGACCTGTGGAACGAGATCGACCTGATCGACGCGTATGCGCAGGAGATGGCCGACGTGGCCGCTTGGCACCAGGAGATGGGTGCCTACCTGCGGGCTGTCGACCCCGGCAAACACCTCATCACCACTCACTTCTGCCTGCACGGGGCCTGGGACGGCGGCCGGTCGCTGTGGAGCCTGCCGGACATCGACTACATCCAGGCTGACGCGTACTGGCCCAAGAAACACATCGCGGACGACCTGAGCCGCGGGTACGGCTCGCGGGCAGATATCCGGAAACCGTACGTGTGCATCGAGTATGGCCCCCAGACCGTGCAGATCCCCAACTTCACCGCCGAGCAGATCGAGGCGTACTACCGGATCGGCCTGTGGGCCAGCATCGTGATGCCCATGGCGGCGCCGGCCAAGTTCTGGTACAACGACCTCTGGCGGCAGGGCGGCTACGCGAGGTACGACGAGGCGGCGGCGAAGTTCGTGGCGGGCGAGGATCGGCGCGGGCAGAAGTGGCAGTGGGTCAACTGCGACCCCGAGACCAACCCGCGAGCTCCGCGCATGTCGCCCGCCACGCTGGACGTGCAGGTGATGACCTCACCCCAGGCCACGTACTTCTACGCCTTCGACCTCGCGCGGATGATGGCCGGCCAGGCGGGCCGGAAGCTGCCGCCACACCAGAACACCGCGCTGTCTCTCCTCCAAGGGATTCCGGACGGGACCTACGACGTGGAGTCCTGGGATCCGTACGCGGGGAGTGTGATCGGCAAGTCGGAGGTCACGGTCACGAAAGGCGCCGCGAAGGTGGCGCTACCGGAGTTCCTGCAGGACATCGCGTGCAAGATGAGGCTGAGGGCGTAGAGGCCGGCCGCTCTCACACACGACACACTCCCCAGCCTCTCCCGAGTGCAGTGCCCTTCTGTAGGCAACGATGCCGGAATCGGCACGTGGCACCGGCAGCGGGCACCTGCCGCCAGTGCCACATCGAGGGGCCGCTGCCTGCGAAGAGGATCCGCATCCGGCGACAGAAGCCGACAAAAGCCGACAGAACCCGACACTTGGCACCGCGCGGATGGACCCTGAAGGCGCATTCTACGGGCCGGCGCCGTCTGAGACGGGTGCGGGCGTAAGGGGCCTGGCGCCCAGCGGGCGAGTGCTGCACGAGAGGCAGATACTCGGGGCGCAGTTTCTGTAGGCAACGACGCGGGAGTCAGGGCGTGGCACCGGCGCCCGGTGTCTGCTGCCGGTGGCACACCTCGGGAAGGCGAGCCGCCTACAACCAGCAACTGTCCCCCCGTCGCCCTCTGCTCTTGCCAAAGCCCCCTCTGTTGCGTATCATAGCGCCCACCTGCCGGCCTGGCCTGGCCGGCAAGTGCTGTCTCACGGGGGGAGGCGGCGTCCACCGTGCTCCAGGTGTACCTCGTTGACGTGACCAACCGCGACGGGGACCAGACCGCCCGCATCGGCCTGGCCAAGCTGCAGAAGACGGTCATCAACCTGCTGCTGGCCGAGATGGGGGTCTATCAGTCCGAGTTCGGCTTCCCCTTCAGCTTCCATGAGGTGCCGTACCTCAACGCGAACCTGGCGCTGCAGGAGCGCGGCGTCATGCGGGGCATCATCCTGGAGGGATGGTGTCGCGCGATCGTGGCCGACGTGGCCACCGCGCTGGAGCACACGAAGGTCCGCCACTTCAACCTCAGCATCTCAACCTCCGACCAGATGCTGCAGCGGAAGTTCCAGGGCCGCTTCAGTCGCGATCAGCTTCTGCGCACGATGACCGACGCGGTGGACGCCGCCAGGCAAGGAGGCGCGCTTACCGTGGCGGTGAACGCCGAGGACGCGTCGCGAACGTCGGTCGAGTTCCTCATCGAGTTCGCCGGGAGAGCCAAGGAGCACGGGGCGGACCGGGTGCGGTACTGCGACACCCTCGGCGCCGACGATCCCTTCAGCATCTACGACCGCATCAACCGCCTCGCCAAGGGGGGCGGGCTCCCGGTTGAGGCCCACTGCCACAACGACCTGGGGATGGCGGTGGGGACCTCGGTGGCCGGGGCGCTCGGGAGCCTCGATGCGGGCTACGACGCGTACATCAACACCACCGTGAACGGGATCGGGGAGCGAGCGGGCAACGCCGACCTGGTCGCGTGCATCCTGGCGTTGCGCCACGCGCCGGCGGCCAGGGGGCGGGAGGTGCTGGGCTCGCGCATGGACCTCACGAAGGCGTGGCGGCTGGCGAACTACGTCGCCGATTCCTTCGGCATTCCGATCCCGCTGAACCAGGTCGGTGTGGGCGCCAATGCGTTCGCGCACGAGTCGGGCATCCACGCCGACGGTGCCCTCAAGGACCGACGCAACTACGAGCTGTATGACCTGGAGGAGCTGGGCCGGGGGAGGCCGGAGACCGTGGAGACCGGCCGCGTGATCCTCACCGGAACACACGGCGGCGTCGCGGGCCTGGCGCACGTGCTGAAGACGCGCCTTGGCGTTGAGGACCCGCCAACGGAGCGCGTGCGCGAAGCGCTACAGCTCGTCCAACTCGCCAGCCTCTCGACCCAGAAGCCGCTGACCGATGAGGAGCTCCGGCTGGTCTGGGAGCACCCTGACATCGCATACCAGCTGGTGACGGCGCCTACCCCGCCTCAGAAGCCCCGTTCCCGTGCGTAGAAGGCAACCGTCGCCTCTCGAACCTCCTCGAAGAGCCGCGCCCGCCCCTCGGCGAGCTGCGTCGTGAACGTGACGCACGCCTGCAGTGAAGGCCGAAGATCACCGCCCGGCGGCTGAGCAACACGGACCTGTCGCAGCCGGTCGGCCCGCACGTCCCGCTCGAAGGCGAGCTCATGCCCGCCACTGCCATCGGCGGACCAGATGCTGCTCACGCGCCTCACCGTGCGGCCATGCCCGCCCTCGATAGCCATGAACAAGAGAAGGCCGACCCGGCCGAAAGCTCCGTCGGTCACGCCCAAGGCCGGTGAGAGGAAGATGTCGCGCATCTGCACCGGGTCGTCGGCGTGCAGGCACGCGGCGATGCGTCCGCCGTTTTCCGCCAACTGGAGGAACCGGGCGACCGTCTGCCCCCAGAGGTAGCCGTACCACATGCCGGAACCGATCTCGTGGCAGAGGTAGCAGAGCCCGCGTCGGTCCGAGTCACGCGTTGCCTCGCGAACCGCGCCCGCATCGGGGGTGGTGACGATCCGCTCACCGGGCGGCAGCATGCCCAGGAGATCCGCGAGCAGCGTCGTCTTGCCCGCCCCACCGGGCACTGCGCCGGTCAGGAACGAGGCGCCGTGCGCAACGTGCCAGAGGACGTACCCCGCGGCCTCGGGGGTGATCGTCTCCGCGACCATCAGGTCCACGATGCTGAGCGTGCGGCCGCCCCGCTGGTTGAGCATCTCGATCTGCTCACGGTTGTGTCGCTCGAGGGCGGCGTCAACGGCGGTCATGCTGTCTGCTCCCGCGGCCCGGCAAGGGCAACTGGGCGTGCCTATTCGCTGCAGGTCCCAGCGCACCCTCGCGGCTCCGGGTGAAGAGGCGCCGCAGGCGCTGAGGGGGAACAACAGCAGGAGCAACCGAACCCGACGAGGGATGGAAGTGGCCCACTGTGATCATCGACTTCCACGCGCATCTCTGGGCGCGCGACGATGCCGAGGAAGCGATGGCGGATATCGCCGGGCGGTACGGCGTGGACCGCATCTGCGTGAGCGCGATCAATAGCTACGTGCCGGACGAGGAGGAGGTCAGGGCGCTCAACGAGCGCACGCTGCGCGCGATGCGAAGGTGGCCGAGCCTCTACGTCGGCTTCGTGTACGTCAACCCGAAGCACGGGGAGGTGGCGCTCCGGGCCATCGGTAAGGCCGTAGCTGCGGGGATGGCGGGCATCAAGCTGTGGACCTCCTGCTACGCGGACGACCCCTCCGTCTTCCCCATCGCCGAGAAGGCCATCAAGCTCAACCTCCCGGTCCTGCAGCACGCCTGGCGCAAGTGGACAGGGAACCTCCCTACGGAGTCCGATCCGCGCCACGTGGCGCGGCTGGCCGAGAGCTACCCCGATCTGAAGCTCTGCATGGCGCACATCGGGGGCGACTGGGAGTATGGCATCAAGGCCATACGGCACTGCCCGAACGTGTGCGTGGATACCAGCGGCTCCCTCGCGCACACGGGGATGCTCGAGATGGCTATCAACGAACTCGGGTCCGAGCGGGTCGTCTGGGGCACGGACATGCCCGGCGCAGACTTCCTCTACACCTACGCCAAGGTGGCGAATGCTCCTATCCCCCTCCGCACCAAGGAGAGGGTGCTCTCTACCAACGCTCAGCGGCTGTTGGGGTGGTTGAGGTAGGTCGGAGATGCGGAAAAAGGCTCCGGCCCCTTTTTCCGCTCTATGTCAGCGGGCTCCAGCGAGGCTGCTCTGCCTCGGGGAACCCCAGGTGGCTGAGTGCGCGCCCAACGAGGGCGTCCACCAGCGACTCGATGTCCTTCGGCCGGTGGTAGAACGGCGGGCAAGCGGGCAGGATGATCGCCCCGGCCTCGGCGAGCGTCGTCAGGTTACGGAGGTGGATGAGGTTGAGCGGCGTCTCGCGGGGGACGAGGACGAGTGGGCGCCGCTCCTTCAGGCAGACGTCGGCGGCGCGGGTGATGAGCGTCTCCGCCGTGCCGGCTGCCATGCGCCCCAGGGCGCCCATGCTGCAGGGGATGACCAGCATCGCGTCCGGGCAGGATGACCCGCTCGCCGGCGGCGCGGTCAGGTCGTCGAACGCATACCAGGTGACGCGCGCATCAGGGCCCGCGAGGTCGAGGTGCGCGACCGCCAGCTCGTGGCGCACGATCTGCGCCCCGGTGGGCGACACGGTGGCCCAGACCTCCGCTCCGTGCCGAGCGAGCGCGCGCAGCGCCCGTGCTGCGTAGACGGCCCCCGATGCCCCGGTGATCGCCACGAAGACTGTCATGGCCGCATCCCCCCAATGACCGATGCGAATCCCAGCGGCTGGTGCCGAACCGTGATTCTGCCGAACCCTACCTCGTGCATGAGGGCGACCATCTCGTCGGTCGTGAGGTACTCGATGATCGAGCGGGTGAGGTAGCGGTAGGCTGGGACGCGCTCCCGCGCGACAAACCAAACCGCGAGAGGCACCAGGCTCCCCAGGGCAAGCCGCTTGAGGGGGGCCAGGAGGCCCTGGGGCCGCATGAACTCGAGGATCACGAGCCGCCCGCCCTGCCTCAACACCCGGTGGGCTTCGACCAATCCCGCACGGGCGTCTTCCAGATTGCGAATTCCGAAGCCGACGGTCACCGCCGCGCATGACTGGTCGGGCAGCGGGAGGGCGAGGGCGTCGGCACAGGCGGAGAATGGGACTGGACCATTTCCCGATGTTTGGAAATGGGACTGTACCATTTTGCGCCTCGCGAGGTGGAGCATCTCCTCCGCGAAGTCGATGAGCAGCACCCGGCAGCCCGCGTGCTGGACAGCCAGTTCCAGCGCGAGATCGCCCGTGCCCCCGCAGAGGTCGAGGAGGATATCGCCGGGATTCGGGCTGATCTCGCGGGCGGCGGCCTCGCGCCAGCGTCGATCGCAGCCGATGCTGAGAATGCGGTTGAGGAGGTCGTAGGTCGGCGAGACCTCGTTGAACAGCCCCTTGATCTCCGCCGCGCTCTTCCCCGTCATCCGAGACCCAGCTCGTCCCACACCTGGTCGATGCGCCGTTTCACGTCCTCACTCATCCTGATCTCATCGGGCCAGGGCCGGCGGAAGCCCTCCTCGGGCCACTTCCGAGTGGCATCGATCCCCATCTTGGTGCCGACGTTGGGTTGGGGCGAGGCGTGGTTCAGCACGTCCACCGGCCCCTCCACGAAGGCGACGTCGCGCTGCGGGTCGATGTGGTTCAGGACCTTCCACACGACCTCCCGAGTGTCCTGGACGTTCACCTCCGCATCGCAGACGACGATAACCTTGGTGAACATCAGTTGGCCCATCCCCCAGAGGCCGTGCATGACCTTCTGCGCGTGCCCCGGGAAGCGTTTGCGGATGGAGACGAGCGCGAGGTTGTGGAAGACCCCCTCGATCGGCAGGTTGAGGTCGATGATCTCCGGGAACGTGAGCTTCACCAGCGGCAGAAAGAGGCGCTCGGTGGCCTTGGCCAGGTAGCAGTCCTCCATCGGTGGCCGACCGACGATCGTCGCGGGGTAGATCGGCTCCCGGCGGCGGGTCAGGCACGTCAGGCGGAAAATGGGGTAGTCGTCTGGGAGCGAGTAGTAGCCGGTGTGGTCGCCAAAGGGCCCCTCCCTCCGCAGCTCGTTCGGGTCGACGTAGCCCTCCAGCACAATCTCGGCCTCTGCCGGCACCTCCAGCGGGACAGTCTTGCACGGGACCAACTCCACGGCGCGCTTCCGCAGGAAGCCGGCGAAGAGCATCTCGTCGGAGTCCTCCGGCAAGGGCGCAGTCGCAGCGTAGGTGATCGCCGGATCGCCGCCCAAGGCAACCGCAACGGGCATGCGTGTGCCCAGCTCCTGGTGGCGGCGGAAGTGCCGTGCGCCGACCTTGTGGATGTGCCAGTGCATGCCCGTCGTGGTGCCGTCGTACACCTGCATGCGGTACATGCCCACGTTGCGGATGCCGGTGTCGGGGCACCGGCTAAAGACCATGGGGAGTGTGATGAACCGCCCGCCGTCACCTGGCCAGCACTGCAGGATGGGGAGCTCTTCCAGGCTGAAGCCCTCCATCTGCACGACCTCCTGGCAGGGACCGGAGGGCACCGTCTTCGGCAGGCACGCGGACATTCCGAGCAGCTTGAGGCCTGCGCGGACCTTCTGCCCAAGACTTGTCGGAGGCTGCTGAGTGATGAGGGCCGTAATCTCCGCGGCGATCTCCTCGATGTCCTGCACCCCCAGGGCCATCGCCATGCGCCGGGGGGTGCCGAAGGCATTGGTCAGAACGGGGATCTCGAAGCCGGTGACATTCCCGAAGAGGAGCGCCGGTCCCAGGCGCTTGCAGACGCGGTCGGTGACCTCGGTGATCTCGAGGTCACGGCTCACAGGAGCGGTGATGCGGCGAAGCTCGCCCGCCTGCTCGAGGGCCCGGATGAACGCGCGGAGGTCGCGGTAGGCCATGCTCGATCGCTCCCGACAAGCACGCGTCGCCGCCTCTAGGGGCAGATGGCGACGGCCCGAATCCACGACGAATCCATGTGTGCCACGCGGAGGGGCAGCCCCATGAAGAAGACCCGCTGCTGCGGGAGGGTCTCGAGGTTCACCAGGCCCTCGATGATCGGGATGTCCTTGCGCAGCAGCTCCTCATGCGTGTCGGCCCGCACCGTTGCTCCTGCCTCGTAGGCTCGCGGGTCATCGGGGCTCACATTCTGAACCCCAAGCATCTTGATCGGCTTCCCTGCGAGGCACTGGGCGCCCTCAAGCGAGATCGCAGGGGGCGGGCCGCCCGCCGGGCTCCACAGGAGGACGATATCACCCGCCCTCACCTCCTCGAAATCGGAGGGCCCGATGGTGCACGCATGGTCGAAGCGCAGCACCACCGCCTCGCCGAGGAACGTCTCGAGAGGCATCTCGGCGCATGACCTCCCCTCGTCAAAGAGGTGCGCGGGCACCTCGACGTGAGTCCCGATGTGGGTCTCGGTATCGAACCAGTGCATGAGGGTGTGATCGGTGCCTGTTCTGAACTGGCGCAGCTCGCACCGCCGGACTTCGCTCCCCCAGGTGTACTCCCCACTCACCTTCAAGATACCCGGGCACACCTCGGCTGACAGATCGACGATCCGGCCTCTCGCGGGGAACTCCACTGTCTGGCTCCTCTCGTCACTTCCCGGCCTTGCTCTCGGTGGTCGCGCCGGCGAAGGAGTAGGTGAACGTTCTGGGGTTCGGCGTCTCCTGGAGCTGCGCGCCGGCGGCTCTGGCGAGCACCTCCGCCGAGACCAGCGGGATGTCGTGGTAGAGCACGGGCGGCACGTCGAGCTGCAGCTCCCGGTTGCCCCAGAGGACGCGGGTACTGTCGAGCCGCAGCCGGAGGCGAGCGTTGGCGGAGACCAAGTCGATCGCCTGCGCCTCGTGGTCCCACGTCCACTGGGCGCCCAACGCCTCGAGCACCTTGCCCACCGGCAGAAGCGCCTTCCCCTTCAGGACCAGGATCGGCGATAGCCCCGTGAGCTCCTGGCCGTCGACGATGACGTGGATCGGCTCCCTCGGCAAGTGGGCGCGCCACTCCTCCCGGCCGCTCAGGAGCATGAGGCCTCCGTCGTCGCCGGGGATGGCCTCGACCAGCTCGGAGAGGGTCACCAGTTGGTACCCTTGCGCGATCAGATCGGGCACGGCACGCGAGATGGCAGCCAGCGTCTGGCTGCGGTCGCCGCCGCCGTCGTGGCAGAGGACGATCGCGCCGGGCCCGGCCCCGCTCATGATCCGCTGGTAGATGGTGTCGGCCCCGGGCTTCCGCCAGTCCTCGGTGTCGACGGACCAGAGGGCGATGTTGTAGCCCGCGTCCAGGATGGCCTTGCGCTGGGCCGAGGTCGTCGCGCCGTAGGGGGGACGGAACCACCGGCAGCGCTTCCCCGCCGTGGCGCTGATGATGGACTCGGCGCGGTCGATGTTGGCCAGAACCTCGGCCACGCTCTTCCGGGTGAGCAGCGGGTGTCCCCAGGAGTGGTTGCCGATCTCGTTCCCACCGGCGACCTCCCGGCGAACGATGTCCTCCTCATGACTGATGCAATCGCCGAGCAGGAAGAAGGTCGCGTGCGCTCCGTTCTGGGCAAGAACCGAGAGGTAGCGCCTCGTCGTCTCGCCATTGGGGCCGTCATCGAAGGTGAGGGCCATGCGCTTGGGGAGGAATGCTCGGGCTTCCCGCGACCCGCGGATCGGCGTGGCTCGGACTCGGTCGATCACCACCCGCAGGCCGCTCAGACTGCCGATCTCCCAACGGGTGAGGCCGGCGATCCCCGCGGCGGAGGCGACGTAGGCGGGCCGCCAGTCGTGCGTCCACTCCGCCCCGCGCGGCGGGTTGGTGAGTACGGCCTCCTCATGCACAGGCTCGCGCTTGTCCGCGCCGCGCTGGAGGGTGAGCTGGCGATGACTGTAGGCCTTGGCGCCGTAGGCGACGGGCAGGCCGGAGCAGATGGGTGTGGGCGGCTCGCCGCCGCCGGGCTGGATGACGCCGCCGCGCACGTCGAGCAGATCCCCGCGGGGGAGCTGAACCCCCGATCGCGCGATCGCCCCTTCGACGCTGGTCCAGCGCCCAGCCC
>Ga0315280_10009839_pt1 | contig 12124 bp, 10 predicted proteins | sample YL17G06_40_MG_FD_203697 | JGI IMG/M metagenome (GOLD analysis project Ga0315280, IMG submission 203697) | Sediment microbial communities from Yellowstone Lake, YNP, Wyoming, USA - YL17G06_40 | ecosystem: Environmental > Aquatic > Freshwater > Lake > Sediment | place: USA: Wyoming | collected... | reverse complement strand
TTCCAAGTTTCATGACCGTATCAATGGCCTCCGGTGTTCCTACCCCTTCAAAAAGAGTATAAATTGCCTCATTGATCATGGGCATTAAGATTCGATTGGAGATGAATCCCGGGAAATCATTTGCTTCAACAGGGGTCTTGCCCATCTTCTCGGAGAGTGACTTCACCGTATCGAAAGTCTCCTGGGAGGTTTGAAGCCCACGGATAATCTCTACCAATTGCATGACAGGGACAGGGTTCATGAAGTGCATTCCGATGACTTGTGAAGGCCTTTGTGTCGCCGAGGCAATTTTAGTGATGGAGATGGAAGAGGTATTGCTTGAAAGGATGGCCTCTTTTCGACAAGCCTGATCCAATCCTTTGAAGATGTTTAGTTTGAGGGGTTCGTTCTCTGTGGCTGCCTCGACGACAAAATCGGCATCTGCTATCTCTCCAATTTTAATCGTTCCTTTTATCCTTCCCAGGATTTCCTCTCTCTTCTGGGAAGGAATTTTCCCCTTTTCCACCATTCGATCCAAATTTTTGGAAATGGTCGCCAGTCCTTTTTGAACAAAAGAGTCTGCAATATCACTCATCACCACCCGGAATCCTGCGTGGGCTGCCACCTGAACGATACCATTTCCCATCTGCCCAGCTCCCACTACACCGATCGTTTTGATATCCATAGTACCTCCTCCTAAAGGCTCAGCGCAAAATTAACATTGCAAAATTAGCAGTTAGCAATGAAAGGAAAAGAATTGTTTCATTGATAACTTTGCAATGCTAACTCTGCATTTTACAATGATTTCTTAAAAAACCTCCTCTTTCCAAAAAATCACTGCAAAATTATCATTTAACAATTAGCAATGATAAACATCTTTAAACACATTGCTAATTTTGCAATTTGCAATGATCTTTTAAATTTGTTCTACAATTAAACTGATAGCCTCCGCACCACCCAAGCAGAGAGAGGCCATCCCTCTTTTCGCCCCCCTGGCTTTCATCGCGTAAAGCAGGGTGGTCAGAACTCTTGCCCCACTAGCACCAATCGGATGGCCCAAGGCGACAGCACCGCCGCGGACATTGACCTTATTCTTGTCGATTCCTAAGGTTTTGATGATGGCCACCGTCGTGGCAGAAAAGGCCTCATTGATTTCGAAGAGGTCAATATCTTGGAGAGAAAGACTTGCTTTTTTGAGAGCCTTCGGAATCGATTGAATCGGGGCTATGAGGACGTCCTCCAATTCTACGCCCGTTGCTGCCTGGGCTCCCACTTTAACCATGGGCTCCACCCCTAAGGCCAGGGCCTTCTCCTTTGACATGACCACGAGCGCACTTGCCCCATCGCTGATCTTAGAGGAGTTTCCCGCCGTGACGACCCCGCCTTCCTTAAAGACAGATTTCAATTTAGCCATGCTTTGGAGATCTGTATCACGAGGTCCTTCATCGGTTTCAAAAATTGTCGGTTCTCCTTTCTTCGAGGGGATCGGAAGAGGAAGAATCTCCTCTTTGAATTTTCCCTCTCGTATCGCCTTCATCGCTTTGAGATTTGATTCGTAAGCAAATTGGTCTTGCTCTTCGCGGCTAATATTAAATTTTTTCGATTGGATCTCAGCGGTGAATCCCATATGGTAATCATTCACCAAATCCCAGAGGCCATCGTGAACCATTCCATCCACGAGTTTGCCATCCCAGAGCCGGTAGCCTGTTCTTGCATTTTCTAAATAAAAGGGGGTTCGGCTCATATTCTCCATCCCGCCCGCGACGATCACCTCCGCATCCCCTGCCATGATCACCTGGGCGGACAACATCACAGCCTTCAATCCGGAGCCACAGACCTTGTTCACTGTGATCGCTCCTCCAGACATTGGAAGCCCTGCCTTGATCATGGCCTGACGAGCCGGGTTCTGACCAAGTCCGAAGGGAAGGACATTACCCATAATCACTTCATCGACATCCTCTTTTCGGATTTTTGATCGCTTCACCGCCTCCTCAATCACTCTTCCTCCCAACTCCGTTGCGCTGAAAGGACTTAATGCTCCAAGAAAATTACCGATGGCTGTTCGGACGGCGCTGGTGATCACCACTTCTCTCATCGAAGTCCTCTCCTTTCTGAAGGTCATCTTCAAGATTTAATTTTTCACGGATTTTTTCCTGGTAATTCAAAATATCTTCCTTCAACCTGTTCAGATGGTGGATCCGTTGGTCAATTTTTCCGACGTGGTTGTCAAGCAATTCTAAGAGCCGGGATAGAACCTTTCTATTCGTCCGATGAATTTGATAAATATCTTCCAGCTCATGCATTTCTGAAAGAGTGAGACCAAGGTGTTTGAGCCTTTGGATAAATTTAAGGCGCTGAAAATCCTTATCCGTATAGATTCTTTTACCCCCTTCGATTCGCTTGACAGAATTGAGAAGGCCAATCTCCTCATAGTAGCGGATCGTCCGAGGGCTCAGTTCCAACAGATTGGCCAACTCACCGATTTGATAATATTTTGAGCCATCGATTTCCATAAAAGCGCCTCGGTAAAACCACTTAACGTAAACTGTTAAAACCGATGAAAAAAATAATAGTGTACTACATGGATGGCCATTTGCCTATGGATAGAACTTGATAACCCGCCTTTTCCAAATCCTGAATCACATCCTTGTAATCTTCTGTTTTGATCCGAATCGCAGCAATCCTTCTGCCTTCCACCATAAAAGAGGGGGATACGATACTTATAACATTCACATTATGTTTCTTAATCACTTCAAGTATCCCGAGCATCGTTCCGGGTTTATCTTCTAAGGCCAGGGTCAAGCGCGTCCCCTTCTCCTTGTAACCAAATATGTCAACCAGATGGCTTAAGGCATCCGTTTCTGTAAAGATTCCGTAAAGTTTTTCCCCTTCTATAACTGGAAGGCATCCGATCTTGTGATCATGCATCAGTTGGATCGCTTCCTCGATGAGTGCGTCAGGAGAAATCGTCAGGAGCTTATCCTTTGGTGTCATAAAGGCCGAAACCTTCAGCTTTCCTAAGAGGTAATTAAGTTCTTGGACGCTCAGGAGGGTTGCATCGGAAGGGGCGGCTTCCCGAATATCACGGTCTGTAACAATTCCAACCAGTTTTCCGTTCTTATCAATTACCGGAAGATGCCGGATACCTTTCTCATGGATAAGGTTCCGAGCTTCAAAAAAAGAGGCTTCTGGACTAATGGTCACCGGATTTTTTTGTATTTTTTCCCTTAAGAATCCTTTGTATTCAATCTTCATGATCTATCCTCCTTTGGATTTTTGAATTCACTTTAGCACATTTGGCATAAGATCGTCAAAAGTTTAGCTCATAGAAAATAAAAATTTTTTAGTCCTTAATTTTATAACAAACTGACCTCATAACCTATTGACAATTTTCGTAACTCATAACTCCTAACTCCGAACTCCTAACTCCGAACTATTTAGTCCCATGTCCTTTGGTCTTCAATTTTCCTGGCCCCATCCGGGATTGTCCCCTTCGGGACAAATTTAACATCACCTCTTATCTTCATCACATCTCGGATGGACCTTTCGATCTCTTCCTTTAACTTTTCAGCTTGCAAAACTTCTTCCTTGAGTTCGATCTGGAAAATCATCTCATCTTTGTGTTCTTTTCTTGTAATCACTATCTGATAGTTGCCGATCTGTGAATGCTTCGAGGCCACTTCACCTACTTGGCCGGGATGAACGAAAAGACCCCTGACCTTGGTGGCTTGATCAACTCTTCCCAAGATCTTCAACAATCTGGGCGAAGTCCTACCACAAGGGCAGGGAGTCTCGGTCAGAATAGAGAGGTCTCCTGTTCCAAACCGAATGAGGGGGTAGACCTTATTGAAAGTGGTGGCTGCAATTTCTCCCATCTTCCCCGGGCCTAATTGTTTGCCTGTATCCGGGTCCACAATCTCTACGATTTTATCATCCGGGACATGCATCCCATTTTTCTTCATGCATTCATAGCCCAGGCAGCGAACATCAGCGGTCCCATAAGTTTGTCGGATGATCATTCCAAATTTCTCTTCTAATTTCGAGCGTAAGGATTCTGGGAGCATCTCCGCGGCCACAAACCCAACGCGGAGGTTTATGTCTTTTTTAAAATCTAATCCCATCTCCTCTGCCTTTTCAGCGATATTGAGAAGAAAACTGGGGGTCCCACAGTATGCATTGGCCTTTAAATTCTTTAGCGTATTGACCTGTTGTTCGGTATTGCCGACACCCATGGGAATAGAAATACATCCGATCATATGAAGGGAATTGTCCACCATTTGGAGCGCAAAGGGGACCATATGGTAACTGAAGGTATTGATGACAATGTCTCCAGGTCGGAATCCTCCGGCAAACATCCCCTGGGCCCAACCCAACTCATCGAACTCGATCTCGCCAGGTTCATAGATGGGCCCCGGCGAGATAAAAATCCTTCTCATTTCAGTGATCGGAACCCCTTCAAATCCACCAAAGGGGGGATTTTTCTGCTGGAGTTCCATTAATTCCGTCTTTTTGGTGATAGGAATTTTTTCGAGATCCTTAATCGTCTGGATATCCCTTGGTTTCAATCCAACAGAATCAAATTTATTTTTAATCGCAATGGAATTTTTATAAGCATATTGGACGACTCCTCGTAATTTTCGATTGAGGTATTCGATCCTTTTCTTATGAGGTAGGGTTTCAAGATTTTTCTTAAGGAAACCAGTGGTTCGGTCTATCAATTCCTGGTCGGGCATATGACTTCTCCTTAAAAGACTCCCTCACCCTTCCCCTCTCCCCTTAGGGGAGAGGGATGGGGTGAAAGGTGAATATAATCATCTCCCCCTTTGGTAAAGGGGGGTTGGGGGATTAGGGATGCAGCCAAGTTCATTTAGGAAATTTGGCAGTAAAGGGAACCACTTTTTGTACGCCATCGGCAATAAAAGTAGCTGCTCCTTTTTTAACTTCGATTGGGACAGTCATATTCGGAATCTCCGTCCACCATTTTTCAAGAAGAGCCCAGGCGTTCGTTTTCTTTTCTTGAACTTTGGCGTAATTAGGAATCAAAAGACTCAAAAGCACCTGCTGGACATCGAGTATTGATATCACAGAAAGTTGATTGGTCTTGCCTGCTGGAATCCACTGCGTCTCAAAGGCATTGACCATATTTACCTCAAAATCCCCAAAGGCAACCGTAAATCCAAGGCCATCTAATTTAATCGGATAATCATTGGGATTTGTGATGTTAAAAAGGAAAGCCATAGGGAGCATTGCGCTATTGGCTCCCGGTTTACCTTTCGTAGGAGTTGCCTTGGCATCGTAGTACCAAAACCCGTTATATTGGGTGACCTGCACTGATTCAAGGGCTATCAGTGGGGCCTTGAAATTAGCTTCGGTAGGCTTTGTCGGCATTCCAGCGCACGACATTAAAATAAATCCTATGCCAAAAATACAGGTGATCATTAATATTCTTTTTTTATTCATCATCAAACCTCCTTCCGTTAATAAAGATCAATTTTCATTGCAAAATGATCAATGTAAAATTATCAATGCTAATTGTTCATTTTCCATTTTGCACTTTGCAATATTCAGTTTATGTGAGCCACCTCTTTCTTCTCTTGTAATGCTTGACATGACGAAAACTCTTTCGTTCACCGATGTCAGAGAGGCCTAAATAGAAGTCTCGGATATCCGGGTTCTCTTTTAATTTTTCTGAGGTATCATGCATCACGAGCCTGCCATTTTCTAAGACGTAGGCATAAGGCGCCACCGTGAGGGCTAATTTGACATTCTGTTCCACCAATAGAATGGGGATCTTCTCTTCATGATTTAGCTTGGTGATGATGTCGAAAATCTCCTTGATGAGAAGAGGGGCGAGGCCCATGGAGGGTTCGTCCAGAAGCATCAATTTGGGTTGCGCCATCAGAGCCCGACCGATCACCGTCATCTGTTGTTCCCCACCACTAACATAACCGGCAGTTTCGTTCCGCTTTTCTCTCAGCCGAGGGAAGTAATGGTAGACCACTTCCAAGCCTTCCTTGGCCGATCCCATCTTTCTCAAATGAGCCCCGACCTTAAGATTCTCCTCCACGGTCAGATGCTCAAAGACTTTGCGGCCTTCGATCACCTGAATAATACCCATCTTGGAAATCTCAATAGCCGTCTTTCGGTGAATACGCTCTCCTTTGAACTCAATGGCCCCGTCTGTGACCTCTCCGACCTCCACCTTGAGGAGCCCGGAAATAGCCTTGAGCGTTGTACTTTTACCGGCCCCATTCGCTCCCAGGAGAGCTATAATACCACCCTCAGGAACCTCTAATGAAACTCCCTTGAGGACAAGGATCACCTCATGGTATTTGACCTCAATATTATTTAACTTTAAAATAGGTTGCATTGTCTTCACAGTAGTACCCCTTTTACCATCCAAACCATTCCTTGACCCATTTTTCAGGCCAGCGTGCTTTGATATCTATTGTTTTAACATAATTAAATTTTCCGTCCTTAAGTTCATATACTGGAACGATACTGGTTGTTCTGTGGTCAGTAGAGGTGAAGGTTATTGGGCTTGTACCAAGACCACCATCGAGGATGGTATAATCTTTCAGGGTCTCAAAACCCTTTTGTAAAATACCGGGTCCAGTTAAATCGCCCGCCTTATCAGCTCTTTTCATCGCCTCCGTCAAGAGGAGAACATTGCACCAGGCTGTGACGGTAAACTTAATGCGGTCTTTGGCGGGGATCCCGGGATTAAATTTTGCTGCATAATCGTGGACAATCTTCATCTTCCCACGATCATCAGCAAAAAAGTAAGCCGGGCCAGCACACATCACTCCATCGGCTGCTTTGCCTGCCAACTTCCATAAATTCTCATCCGTGCCCCAGTAGTTTGACAGCCAATCCGCACCCAGGCCAAGGGCATAGGCATCTCTCACTGTCGCTGACACGCACATCGTAGTGTTTCCATGCCATAAAACATCTGGTTTGAATTTTTGGAGTGCCATGATCTGGCTCTTTGTATCCATTGTGGTGAGAGCGACATCCTGATCATCGCCTATCTCAAAGCCGAGCATCGAGGCATGGTCCTTGATCGCCTTTATCGGAGCACTCGCGTAGGGAGAAGGAAAGGCATATACACAGGCAAACCGCGGTTTTCTCTTACCATAATCCTTATTTTTTGGCCACCTTGTCTCAAACCAGGTTGTCAGCACAGCCCTTGCCTGGACAGAATAGTCCGGTGCAAAGAATAGATTATAAGGGGCTTTGGCGGGGTTTGTGAGGTGGGCAGAGAAAGAAGCGGAGACATAAGGGATCTTATCTTTTGAAACAGTTGGAGAAAGAGCCTCCGTATCTCCAGTTCCCCAACCTTCGATGGCTATCACACCCATACGTTTTAGAAAGTTATACTTTGTGATGGCTTCTGGAATACGATAACCGTAATCAAACCAGGTATATTTAATTTTTTTGCCGTTAATTCCACCCATGTCGTTTACATAATTGAAGGCCTCCGCCAAACCGAGGGCGTAGTCCTTGCCGACATCTGAAGTAGCGCCGGTGCAATCTGTTAGGCCACCGATCTTAATTTCCTGAGCAATGATTGATGAAGTAGGAAACACCATGACGAGTAATGTCAAAATGACTGTAATAAATCTGGCTTTAATTCTCATTGTTCACCTCCTGTAAAATGTTAAGCAATAATGAGTAAAACGATGATTCCTTTTTTTCCCCCACCATCCTAATGACGCAACATCACCTCCTTTTATTAGTGTTAGTGATTAGTGATGGTGATAGTGATTCAAATTATTTTTTTTCACACCAGCACTAGCCACCATTCACCCTCACTTTGTTTAATATGAAAACGGCCACAAGTTAAAATAGTTTTTGATTTGCCACCAACGATAACTGAGCCCTCTTGGTTGAAAGATTAAAAAGGCACAGATAATTAGGCCAAAAACGGATTCCTTGATATAGAGAAATTTAATCATGAGCTCCGGGAAAACATCACTCAGGGAGATTACACCCAATTGAATCAATTCCATAACCAACACCATGAATACAGAACCGAAGATCACGCCATGGATGGAACCAACTCCACCAATGAGGATAACGCCTACCAACCAGAGAGACCAGAACCAAGGGAAATGTTCTGGACTGAGCGCTGCAGTATTGCTTACCCAGAAAGCTCCGGCAAGGCCGGCAATAAATCCAGCCACAAAGAAATTTAATAATTTATACCAGATAATATTGATCCCGAGTGTTTCAGCAGCTATGTCATTGTCTCGAATGGCGATCCAGGCCCTTCCTACCTTAGAGCGAAGGAGGTTAGCCACAATAACGACACAGAGGGTGAGCAAGATAGCCATCAAAAAATAGGTCTTGATTTCACTATCAATGATCCAGGGCCCAATCTTAATGGTTCCGGGTGGCAGAGAAAAAGCCTGCCCTCTACCGCCGATCTGACTGATATACTGGGTGAGGATGAAATCAACGGTGATGAACTGGGCTGCCATAGTGGTCAGAATGAGGTAAAAACCTTTCACCTTAGCCGATGGAAGACCAAAGAGTACACTCCAGAGTCCGGCGATAATACCCGCAATGATAATACTGATTGGATAGGCAAGACCCCAGTTGATAAAAAAATTCGGCCATGGAAATTGAAGAATCAAGAGAGTGCTCGTATAAGCACCTACGGCAATAAAGGCAGCATGCCCAAGGGTGATCAGACCGGCATAACCTATCAATATCTGTACTCCAAGGGCCCCCAAGGCGGTATAGCCAACCATATTGGCCACTCCGAACCAGTATCCGGTTAAGGTTAAGGGAAATACGATAAATATAATCGCCAGGAGAAGAATCATTTTCCCCTTGATTAGGGGGGTCTGCCACCAACCATGATCCTCAGCATATTCTTGGTGGTAAAGGCCGCAAGGTAGCCAGACATGAGACATAAAATACGCTCCTTTTATACACAGCGTCATTAATTCATAGCAGCACATGTCATTCCCGCGAAAGCGGGAATCCAGAAGAACACTGGATTCCGGGTCAAGCCCGGAATGACAAACTGCATAAGATTTAAGTCGCCATGTTTATTTAATTCTGTTACATCCTTTCAATGCGTTCCCACCCCCAGAATCCGTAAGGTTTAAATAGTAAAAAGACTGCCATAAAGGCAAAGGGGAATACCTCTTTCACTCCCCCAGGAAAATAATGGTCGAGATAGGCGCCAGATAAATTTTGTAGAACACCGACTGTGATGCCTCCTACAATAGCCCCGGGGATCGAATTAAGACCTCCTAAAACTACTGCTGGTAAGACAAGAAGACCCAGATAGCCGACGGATATATTGATCCCATTGATATTCCCTAAAAGGGCACCACCGACACCTGCTGACATGAAGGCAATAGCCCAGGCCCCTGCATAGACAAACCGAGCACTCACACCAAGGGAAAGGGCAGCGGTTTCATCATCAGCTGTCGCCTGCATGGCCAGACCCCAGTGTGAATATTTGAAAAAGGCTGCAAAGATTGCAAAGAGCAATATAGCTAAAATAAAAGACCAGAGGTAGACGTTTGAAATTTTGATAAAGCCAATGGTAATCGGTTCGAGAGGAAAGATGGGGGGAGTATAAACCCGTGTGTTTGTCCCCCAGACAAATTCGATCATCCCTTTGAAAAAGAAAGAGAGTCCCACGGTCACCATGATCACAGCAAGGATTGGTTCCCCAATCAACTTGTCAAGGAAGATTCTTTCTACAAGAATACCGAGTATGATCCCAATGATGAGAGTGCAAACGATCGATAGAACAAAGGGTATGCCTGCCTGATAGAAGGTCAGTGTGACATAGGCTCCGATCAGGGTTAATTCACCCATGGCTAAGTTCAAGACGCCAGAACATTTATAGATGAGGACCCACCCCAGCGCCACCAGGGCATAGACACCACCGACCATGATGCCGTTGATCAAACTCATTAAGAAAAGCTCCATGAAAACCTCCTTAGAAAAATACCAATGTAAATTGCAAAATTATCATTGCAAAATTAGCAATGAATTTTAAACCAATTCGACTATTTTCTCCTTTTTGCAGTAATAATCCCCTTCGCGACAATGGCACAAAGTTGTTCACATTCATCAATTAAAGGGTCAGTTTGCTGAAGAGTAAGCATTCGAGTACGATGAATTAATTTAAGCCAAAACCGTGCTTCTTTGAGTTCTTTAAGAACAATACTCATTTTGTGGGCAAAGTCAGATCTGGATTCGGCCCCACAAGCCTCTTCGTAGTTCGACCCGCCTGATGTTCCTGCTCTGATCAGTTGACCTCCGATATGTCTTCCAGCAACTGTCTGTGGCAATGCATCAGTAATCTTGATAATATTTGCTGCAAAATCAAGTAATCGGTCTGAAAGTTGTTCGTTTTTTGCATTCATTGATAATTGCTAATTTTATAATCTTCATTTTGCAATAGGGTTCTGATATTTGATTGCTAATTGCTAATTTTGCAATGCTCACTTTACAATGATCTTTTCTATTGCGGTACTTCCATCACGCTCAAATCCGTTTTAATGTGGACAACTCTTCCATCCTCATAGGTGATATTAGTGTCCATATGGACACTATGGGTATCGGAATAAAGTCCGTTGACAATATCTTTATAACGATCTTCAACAAAGGCTCTTCGCAATTTTCGGGTTCGGGTCAGTTCATCATCATCCGCGTCAAACTCTTTATAGAGGTTAACAAACTTCTTAATCTTCGCTACGGGGGGCAAATCCTTATTCATTTTTACAATTTCCTTTTTTACCAGTTCATAAATCTCTGGCATCTGAGAAAGTTCTGGATAACTGGTGTAGGCAAGATTTCTATCCTCCGCCCATTTCCCCGCTACATTATAATCAATACAGATCACACCTGTGACATAGGGCTTGTTGTCACCGATCGCCCAGACGTCCCTAATATAGGGACTGAATTTGAGCCGAGTCTCCAAATATTGTGGGGCGAATTTGGTTCCATCGCCCAATGTCATGACATCTTTGGTTCGGTCGAAGACAACCAGATGGCCCTCGGCATCAATGAAACCCGTATCTCCTGAATGAAGCCATCCATCTCGCAGCGTTTTTGTTGTCTCCTCCGGCATCTTGTAATATCCCAGAAAAACGGAAGGACTTTTTGAGATGATTTCTCCCTCTGGAGTGATTTTTACCTCTGTCTCAGGGATGGGTCTGCCCACTGTGTCGAATTTGATATCGCCATCACGGTGCAGCACTGAAATGCCAGCAATTTCTGTCTGGCCATAGATCTGTTTCAGGTTCACTCCGATCGCATGGAAAAATCGGAAATGGTCTGGCCCCATTGCTGCCCCCCCAGTGTAGGTGTCCCTTATCCTGGAAAGACCTAAATGATCTTTCAATTTTTTATGGACACCCATGTAGGCAAGAGTGTCGAGGGCCTTCCAGTACCAGGGGATGGGCTTTTTCATAAACTTCAATTCGGCGACATGATACCCAATCTTCATCGCCAGTTCATAGGCTGTTCTCTTGGACCAGGTGGCATCCAAGTATTTGACCTGAACATTTCTTACCATCTGCTCATAGATGCGAGGAGGAGCAAACATGACATGGGGGCCGATTTCACGAATATTCTCCTGGGCGGTCTCAGGTTCTTCTGGGAAATTGACTGTAAATCCAGCCTGAATTCCACAGGAGATTGACATCATCTGTTCTCCAATCCAGGCAAATGGAAGGTAGGAGACAAAGTCGTCCGTTTCAAAATAAGGGTCCACTCGCATCAAATTTAGACCCATGGTGAGCATATTATAATGGGTGAGGAGGGCACCTTTTGGAAGGGCAGTCGTTCCCGAGGTATAAAAAAGTAGGCAGACCTCGTCTCCCTTTCCTTTCATGATCAAATCCTCAAAGAGACCGGGCTCTTTTTTATCTATTTCTTCTCCAATCTTCATCACCTCTTTGATGCTGATGAGAATTGGGTCATCATAGTCTCTCATCCCTTTGGGGTCATCCCAAATCATTTTCTTGAGCTTAGGACATTTGTCTTTAATCATGAGGCATTTATCAACCTCTTCCTGGCCTTCACCCAACATCAATTTGGCATCGGCATGGTCGATGATATATTTCACCTCGTCGATGAGAGAATCCTGGAATAACCATACTCCCACCCC
>Ga0315280_10009838_pt1 | contig 12125 bp, 10 predicted proteins | sample YL17G06_40_MG_FD_203697 | JGI IMG/M metagenome (GOLD analysis project Ga0315280, IMG submission 203697) | Sediment microbial communities from Yellowstone Lake, YNP, Wyoming, USA - YL17G06_40 | ecosystem: Environmental > Aquatic > Freshwater > Lake > Sediment | place: USA: Wyoming | collected... | reverse complement strand
TCTCTAAAATCTCTCCTCTTAATATAACGAAGCATCCGCCGTTTGGTTAGACTACAGGTTGACACTCGCTTTGTCCCTCTGCTCAAAAGTGGGAGGATTGGGGGCGTAGCCCCCAAAAGTAAGAAAGTAAAAGAGAGGCAAAGCCTCTCTTAAAAACCTCTCCCCCTCTCCTTGAGAAGGAGAGGGGGAGAAAGAGGGTGAGGTTAATAAACATTCTCTAAACTGTCTTACTTGAAAGCATCTCTGAAGGAGTGTAATATATTTGAGCGCCAGGCGTTTTTTGAATGATTAATCTGCCCCTGTAGCTCAGGTGGATAGAGCAGCGGTTTCCTAAACCGCGAGTCGGGCGTTCGAGTCGCCCCAGGGGTACCAGTTAATTTTTGTGAAGATTTATGATAATATAAACTATCGGAGTAGGAGTGTAGCTCAGTTTGGTAGAGCAGCGGTCTCCAAAACCGCAGGTCGCGGGTTCGAATCCTGCCACTCCTGCCAGAGTTGCGGATGAGGGAGGTATTAGATGCCACGGTGCGGAGCTAAAAAGGGCGAAAAGACCACTACCCAACAGAAAAAGACTAAAAGGGGCAAGTAAAGAGTGTTTATCGGTCTTATCCTGATTGCGGTGGGTGTTTTTGCCTTATTGGTCAAGTTGGATGTGCTTAGTGACTCACTCTGGAGCTATGTTTGGCCAAGTATTATCATTGCTCTAGGGCTGTCTTTCCTTTGGGGCAGACGCTCCAGTCGCGGCTGGCGCCGCTGGTGCTGCCCCGGCGAAGAAAAAGAGAGAAAACACTGAAGCCATGCCGAGGTGGCGGAAGCTGGTAGACGCGCCATCTTGAGGGGGTGGTGAGCGTAAGCTCGTAGGAGTTCAAATCTCCTCCTCGGCACCAAAAGATGGGTCCCCACGAAAATCAAAGATTTTCGTGGGTAATAGGCGGAAGTAGTTCAGCGGTAGAACGCCTCCTTGCCAAGGAGGAGGTCGCGAGTTCGAATCTCGTCTTCCGCTCCAGCATAGCTAAACCAGCTATGGCGCGAGGCTACATCATAAGCCTAAGAGCATCCCCAATCTCCATATCCATCCACTTATATTTCATCCGCTGGATTCCGCTAACTAGCCTGAAATTCTTCCCGAAACACATTGACAATTTAATTAAGCTAGAGTAAACTGTCAACGTAACTTAAACAATAAAGGTATGGCAAATGATAGATAAAGCTAAGCTGATAAAGGAGGCCGTTGAGCTCCAGCGCAGGGTAAACCATGCGCTGGAGCAGTCTGCTCCCGATACCTGGAAGGCATGGATGAACCTAAATCTCACTATCGCTCAACTGAAGAGCCTGTTTTTTATTGCCAGAGAGGGAAGCACCAACTTCAGAAAGCTAGCAGCAGCCCTGGGGGTTACCCCATCGAACGTAACCGGCATTATCGACCGCCTAGTGGAACAGGGGCTGGTGAGCCGCCGGGAGAATCCCGAAGACCGCCGTGAACTGCTACTGCAGACCACAGAGAAGGGCAAGGCGCTCCTGACTAACCTCAGAGAGAGTAGAAGAAGCCACATGTCCCGGATACTGGCTCACCTGAGTCTGGAGGAGCTTTCGTATCTGGTTCAGGGTTTTACCGCACTGGTCAAAGCCGCTGAGGCTCATAAGGGAGAAAACAAAGATGAACATAATTGAAGTGGAGGGGCTGACAAAGCGCTTTGGTGACTTCACCGCCGTAGACCATATCTCATTGCAGGTTGAAAAGGGCGAGATATTGGGCTTTCTTGGCCCCAATGGAGCGGGTAAATCTACGACCTTACGCATGCTCTGCACTTTGCTACGACCCACGGAGGGCAGTGCTAGAGTCGCTGGTTTCGATATTGTCAAAGAACCGGGCAAAGTGAGAGAGCACATTGGACTGGTGGCGGAAAAGCTCATTCTTTATGACCAGCTCACAGCGGCTGAGAACTTGGCTCTTTTTGGCAGATTAAATAACCTGCCGGAAAGAGAAATTAAACAGGGGATAGATAAGTGGCTTGACCGTCTCCATATGGGGCCATGGCGGAAGCATAAGGCGGGGACATTTTCCACAGGCATGAAGCAGCGGATAAATGTTGCCCGGGCTCTTCTCCATCACCCTGATGTTCTCTTTCTCGACGAGCCTACCCTGGGGCTTGACCCGCAGACGACCAGAGCTATTCACGAGTTTATTCTCGAGCTGGGCCGGGAAGGTATAACCAGTGTACTCACCACCCACGACATGACTGAAGCAGCATCCCTGTGCCAGAGGATAGCCATTATTGACCGGGCGAAGGTAGTTGCCCTTGATACTATGGGGAATTTGAAGAGGCTTCTCTCTGACGGCGATACGACTGTGTTGGACATGGAAGTCCCCAACCTCAGCGAATCAATGCTCTCCCGGCTGAAGGAGATGGATACAGTTATTTCCCTGGTGCAGACGGATGCCTACCGGGTGAGGATTCACACCAAGGGTACCAATAGTGTGGGGCCAATTGTGGGTGCCATAACTGCTGAAGGAGCTAACATTCGGGTGATAAACACGGTGGAACCAAGCCTAGAGGATGTCTTCCTTCACCTTACCGGGCGTGAGATACGCGACCAGGTAGCTGACAAGGTTCCTTCAATCCGCGGGCACCGCCGGCGGGCAAAATCAAGGATAAGGTAATAAAGGAGGAGTGATATGTTTGAGAATCTTAAGAGGTTGGTCATGCACAGCCTTCGCCTCGGGATAAAAGACTTGACGGTCTTTGCCCGCGACCGGATGATGCTTATCTCCTTCATCATCATGCCCATCTTTATGATGGTGATGATGGGTTTTATCTTCCCTTCACAGAATGCTTTGAAAAACGCCCCGTTAGGCATTGTTAACCTTGACCCGGGCCCCATGGGAGCACAAATAGCCGCTGTTCTCCAGCAACCGGCCCCAGGGCAGACCGACAAGATGTTTGAAATAGCCTATCCCCGCAGTCAGGCTGACGCTATAGAGCAGATAAAGAAGCAGGCAATAAACGGCGCTATAGTCATTCCTGCCGATTTCTCTGCCAAGATAACTGCGGGGGAGCAGCCGCCTGTCGTTGTCATAAGTGACCAGTCCAACCCTCAGCTATCCTCGATAATCAGCGGGATGCTGGATAGTATAATGTCGGCAATGTCAACACAGTTAGGCGCGGCGAAGGTTGCTTCTTTGGCTGGTGTTGCGCCCGACCAAGCGATGGCGATAGTCAAACCGTTTACTGTGGAGACGCAGGGGGTAGTCCCGGGTAAGCCCAACTACTTCCAATTCATGGCGCCCGGGCTGATGGCTATGGTTATCATGATGGCAGCAATGACCGGCTTGGCTGGCTCCATCTCCAGAGAGCGGGAGGTGGGGACGCTGGATGGCATCCTGTCGGCTCCCATCAGCCGTCTGTCCATCGTGCTGGGCAAGAGCTTTGCCCAGGTGGTGCGGGGGCTTCTTCAAGCAGTGCTTACGCTCATACTAGCCGTGGTGCTTTTTGGTGTCGTAATTCAGGGCAGCCTTGGGCTTCTGGCACTGCTCCTGGTGCTTACAGTTTTCTCCTTTATTGGCATTGGCATCGTGATATCGGCTATAGCCTCACAACAGGAGACAGCCATGACCATAATGATGACCTTGACCTTCCCCATGCTCTTTCTCTCCGGCGCCCTCTTCCCCATCCAGCAGATGCCAGCAGTTATGCAGTGGATTGCAAAGGTTATACCACTAACCTATGCCGTAGGGGCACTGCGGAAGTGCATCGTGCTCGGCACCGGCATCTCAGGAATGATGCCCGAGGTCTGGGTAATGCTTGGCTTTGGCGTGGTGTTCACGGCTGTTGCCATACCTGTCTTCAGCCGGGTTATCACCAGGTAGGAGTATATGAACAGCCGTTTCATAAATTTTGAAGGATTGTGGTATAATTGACGCTTAGGAACCGCAGTACCCGGGTTTAAGCTGGATTCCACTAAAGTATGCATGGAGGGAAGTCATGGACTTTGAATTCAGTGAAGAGCAGAAGATGTTCAGAGAGGCAATAAGAGACTTTGCCGCGAAAGAAGTGGCTCCGATTGTAGACGAGGCAGAAAAAAATGAGGCTTTCCCAACTGAGCTATTCTTGAAGATGGGAAAACTCGGCTATCTTTGTCCTGGTTATCCTCCTGAATATGGAGGGGGAGGATTAGGTGAAGTTGGTACCTGTATCATGGTGGAAGAATTAGCCCGAATCTCCTCCGGCATCACCTCTGGTCTAATGGTTCAATCTGGGCTTTCTACCTTTGCCATCCTGGCTCATGGGAGTGAGGAGCAGAAGCAGAAGTTTCTCGTTCCGGCTATTGCGGGAAAGAGGATTGCCGCTTATGGTCTTACCGAGGCTAATGCCGGTTCTGACGCTGCAGCGATTGAAACTACCGCTAAGAGGGATGGCGACTATTATGTCATCAATGGTAGCAAGATCTACATCACCAACGGGCAAATCTCTGATTTCGTCACATTAGCTGTTTCCACAGATAGAAGTCAGGGCACCCGAGGAATAAGCATGATTATTGTAGAGAAGGGCACTTCTGGTTTCAGCACAGCGAAGATGAGGAAGTTGGGGCACCACTCTGCTGCCACTGGGGAGCTTGTCTTTGAGGACTGCCGTGTGCCTGCTGATAATCTGCTCGGAGAAGAAGGCAAAGGCTATAGGTATGTGTTAGAAGCCTTAAACCCGGGGAGAATTTCACATAGCGCTCGGAGTGTCGGGCAGGCTCAAGCCGCCTTTGACGCTTCTCTTCAGTATGCTAAGGATAGAAAGCAATTTGGGCAACCAATAGGGAAGTTCCAAGCTATTGCTTTCAAACTAGCGCACATGGCGACTAGTATAGAAGCAGCTAGATGGTTAATGTATCGCGTTGCTTGGCTTTATGACCAAGGAGACGAGTGTCGCAAGGAAGGACCAATGACTAAGTTCTTCTCCAGCGAAGTGGCTATCCGAACCGCAGAGGAAGCAATGCGAATCCATGCCGGTGCTGGTTATTTGGCCGAGTCGCCAATCCAGCGCTATTTCCGTGACGCTATCCTTTATCATACCACTGAGGGGACTACGGAGATCCAAGAGCTAATCATCTCTAGAGAGCTTGGGCTCTAGACCAAGCTGGTTGCGGCGAGGGGTACTACAAACTCTGCTGGTCCTGGCTTTGGTTCTTTAAAGTGGGATATTACCGTGCTTTCTAGGTGGGAACTCTACCTTCTTGTCCCACAGAACGTCCAGGGCTTTTATAAGATAAGGCCTGGTTTGGTCGGGCCGGATGACCACATCCACGTATTGCTTGGAGGCGGCATAGTAGGGGGTGCTGAAGGTGTCGCGGTATTCCTCCATCTTCTGCATTATAAATTGTTTCTGGTCGACAGCCTCTTCAATCTCCTTGCGATAGAGCAACTTTACCGCCCCATCAGCTCCCATAATAGCTATCTCCGCTGAGGGCCAGGCAAACACGATATCAGCCCCAATGCTCTTGGAGCCCATGGCCACAATGGAGCCCCCGTAGGCCTTGCGGACTATGCAGGTTATGATGGGGACGGTGGCCTCCCTGAGGCCATAGAGCATCTTGGCACCGTGGCGGATTATTCCCTTGCGCTCCTCTTTCACGCCAGGCATATAGCCAGGTACATCTACCAGGCAGATTATGGGGACATTGAAGCAATCGCAGGTTCGATAGAAATGGGCTGCCTTATCGGACGCGTCACAGTCTAACGCCCCAGCTCCTACCAAGGGCTGATTGGCCACAATGCCTACAGGATAACCTCCCAGGCGAGCGAAACCGGTAATCATGTTTCGGGCAAACCTGGCCTTGATTTCATAGAAATCACCATTGTCCACCACGGCAGTGATTACCTTCTTCATGTCAAAGGCCCCCCTGGGGTTATCAGGCACAATATTCAAGAGGCCCTCATCGCAGCGGTTGGGGTCATCTCCTGTATCCTTCACTGGGGGCTTATCCCTAAAGTTACCTGGCAGAAAGCTGAGGAGCTTCCTGATGGATTTCAGACAATCCTCATCGTTCTTAGCCACCACATCACAGTTGCCGGATATCTGGCTCTGTACCTTTGCCCCACCTAGCTCCTCCATGGTTATCTCCTCACCGGTAACCTCCTTGATGACACCCGGGCCAGTAATGAACATCTGGGCGGTACCTTCCACCATGAAGATAAAATCGGTCAAGGCTGGGGAATATACCCCACCCCCAGCACAATTTCCCATGACAGCCGAAATCTGAGGAACTACACCTGAAGCCATGACGTTCTCAGCGAAGATGTAGCCGTAGGTGCCTGTCCCTTCCTGAATCCTAGCCCCGGCGGTATCCACCAAGCCAACAATGGGGGCGCCTGTTTTGGTGGCCAGCTCCATAATACTGCATATCTTGGCAGCGTGGATATGGCCGACCGTGCCACCCAGAACGGTAAAGTCCTGGGCATAGACAAACACGGTTCGTCCCTCAACCTTGCCATACCCAGTAACCACCCCATCCCCTAGGGGCCGCCTGTTCTCTATGCCGAAATCGTGACATTGGTGCTGGGCAAACATGTTCATCTCGACAAAGGTCCCCTGGTCAAAGAGCAAATCAATCCTTTCCCGGGCGGTGAGCTTTCCCGCGGCATGTTGCTTATCGATGGCTTTCTGGCCCTCGCCCAGCCTCGCCTGCTCCTCCATTCGCTGGAGCTTCTCCACTTCCCTCTTCATCGTCATCTTTTTGCTCCTTTCTGGTTTTCACCTAAGGTCATAGCCGGTGCCCTATCTATAGTTAGCGGGATATTTGCCGTCTTTACACCGACCTGAGCTAACCAACAGCCTGCTTGAATTCCTCTACCAGAGGTGGTAGGAGCTTACTCAAGTCAGCCACAATACCAATGTCGCACATTTCAAATATTGGGGCATTGGGGTTCTTGTCCACCGCCAGAACTACCTTGGATTTGAGAAACCCTACAGCGTAGGCCATAGCGCCAGAGGCGCCCAAGCTTATGAACAGCTTGGGGCTTACTAGCTTTCCACTCTGGCCTATCATGGCCTCCTCTGGCACCCATCCTTTATCTACTGCAGGCCTAGTGCCTGCCCAGGCTGCTGCAAGCAGCTTGGCTATTTCTCTGGCCAGGCTAAGGTTTTGCACAGATTGCATTCCCCAGCCAACGGAGACCACGGTCTCCGCCTCCTCCACAGGTATGCCCGCAGGCTTCTCCTCCACCATATCAAGAGTGCGAGCCCTAATGTCTTCCGGCCGCAGGTCAAACTTCTCGCGGATAATGTGGCCTTGCCTTGCCTCGTCCTTGCTGGCCTTTTCCATCATCCCCGGCTTTACTGTGGCCATTTGTGGTCTCTTCTCGGGGCAGGCGATTTTTACCATTATCTTGCCGCCAAAGCCAGGTATAGCCGCCACCATCAGGGGCTTGTTGTTGACCGGTTCGATAGTCAAGTCCACGCAGTGCGCTGTTAGGCCAGTCTTGACCCTGGCGGCCACTGATGGTGCCAGATCCATGCCAATAGTGGTAGCTCCCATCAATAGGACCTCCGGCTTATGACGCTCCACCAGCTCAGCTATGACCCTGGTATAGAGGTCGCTCTGGTAGAGCCTGAGGAGGGGGTCTTCCAGTAGGTAGACCTTGCCCGCGCCATAAGCTATTAGCTCCCTGGCCAGCCCTTCTACCTTTTCCCCCAGGAGTACCGCAGCCAATCCCACGCCTAGCTTTTCCGCCAACTGGCAGCCCTTGCCCAGAATCTCCAGGGAGACTCCTAGCAAGCGTCCATCTCTCTGCTCAGCCCAGACCCAAACTTCGCCCGTCACAGTGCTCCCAACTCCTTCAGTCTTCTTACCGCCTTCTTGACCACCGCTGCCTCCGGACCCTGGAGTATCTCCTTGGCTCTTTTTACTTCCTGTTCGAATGTCCCCACCACCTGGGTGGGTGAGCCGCCCAGCCCTACCATGGTCTCTGCCAGGCCCATATCGCTGCAACCCCAGTTGCGAATTTCCTTGCCTGCCGCCTCCATTATGGCGATGACTGAGGGCAGGCGGGGCTGGTTAATCTCCTTGAGCACGGCTATCAGGGCAGGTAGTTCCAGAGCTACCTTCATGTAGCCCCTTTCTATGGCGCGCTTTATGCTCCATGACCTCTCTGAGGCAAATTCTATGGCGGTAACATGGGTTACATGGGGGATGTTCAATAACTCGGCAAGCTGGGGCCCTACCTGCGCCGTGGCTCCGTCCACAGTCTCATTTCCGCAGAGTATCACGTCAAATCTACCTATTTTCTTAATGGCTTCAGCCAGGGGATAGGCTGTGGCCCAGGTATCAGCCCCAGCCAAAGCTCTATCGCAGAGAAGCACCGCCTCATCCACCCCCATAGCCAGGGCTTCTTGGAGGGCCTCTTTTCCCTGGGGTGGGCCCATGCTCAGGGCAGTCACCCGCCCGGCAAATCTCTCCCGAATCCTCAAGGCCTCCTCTATGGCGTGCTTATCCAGAGGGTTTATTACCGAGGGAATGCCTTCTCTACGAATGGTGCCCCTAACCGGGTCAAGGGTAATCTTGGAGAACTGTTCCGGGTCAGGCACCTGCTTGATGCAGACTATTATATCTAAGGCCATTGATTATCCTCCGCCTTCTACGAGCCGGCAATAGCATCGGCTATGGTGCGCTTCATGACCTGGTTGGAGCCAGCAGCGGCAATCTGGTCCAGGGCAGATTTCATCTTCTGGATAACACCGAATTCAGGGGTAGTGCCGTAAGCCCCGTGGATTTCAATGGCCTTAAGACAGACATTGAGGGCTGTTTCACTAGCAACCACCTTGGCCCTGGCTATTTCCTTGGCCACCTCACTGACCTTCTTGCCCTGGTCCAGGAGCCAGGAAGCATAGTAGCAGAAATATTTTGCCGCCTCCACCTGGGTCTCCATGTCGACAAGCCACCACCGGATAACCTGGAGTTCGATAATAGGCTTGCCATAGAGGCGCCGGGTCTTGGCATACTTCAGAGCTAGTTCGTAGGCGGCTTCAGCGACGCCCAGGCAAGTGCCTGCCCCTCCCAGCCTGCCTATAGCCCCTACAGCGGCTAGCACTGGCCTGAAGCCCTTTCCCTCCTCACCAATGACGTTCTCCTTGGGGACACGGACGTTGTTAAACATTACCTCGCCCACTGGCAACGTCTTGGTCATGGCGCTAATATAGTTTTCCCTCCTGCCTAGCTCCACCCCCGGGGTGTCCTTGGGGACAATAATGAAGGTGTAAGACCTTTCCCCCGACTTGGTTATAGGACAGAAGAAGTCGAGCACTGTATATCTAGATTGCATTATCTTCCGGCCATTGATAATGTAGTGGTCGCCGTCCGGGGTGCAGGTAGTCCGTATAGCGGCCATATCGGACCCGCCCACATCTTCGGTCAGGCTCATGTTGCCTTGCATCTCCCCACGGCAAACCTTGGGGACAATCTCCTTCTGGGCCCAGGTCGGCCCGTAGTGGGATATGGCATAGGTAGGTAGAACGAATCCCCTCAGGTTAGAAGCCCAGCCGGAATGGACCTTGGCAATCTCCTCCCAGGCTATCATCAGCGCCACATGCCCCATGGCGTTGCCGCCGAATTCCTTGGGGATGACCAGCCCGATCAGGCCAAGCTGTCCCATTCGCTTAAACACATCATAAGGCCACTCCCCTTCAGGCTCATCGAACTCCGGTATTCGGGGGGCCAATTCCTTCTGGGCGAACTCCCTCACCATGTTGCGGAGCATCTCCTGCTCCCGCGTGAAACTGAAATCCATTTTGCCTCCTTTATTTCTTATCTCTGAGGCTGTAAAATGCCTCTTACAGTAGCTCCAGGTTTTCCTTCCACTCCCACAGATTAAGGCCCACCGATTCCAGTTCCTCACCTAGGATGTTGTTGCCGCTATTATATAGCGGGATTACATCTACGTCAACTTCTCTCAGTAGGTTGTAGTCAAGTAAGCAGGTTATTCATGCTATCTGGTCTGGCTGGCTGCAGCCTCCCCTTGCATCATTTTTAATCTTGGCATAAAATAAGAGAGCATATCCAAAAGACCATGGCGACGTAGCCAAGTGGTTAAGGCAGGGGTCTGCAAAACCCCTATTCACCGGTTCGAATCCGGTCGTCGCCTCCACTTATTTTTGATGCAGCCTTTCAATAACTAGCAGTTCTCGTAGCTACATTAACGATTAGCCTTATGAACCTAACAAGTGATGCTATCCCCAATCCGACAGCGATACAAATCAAAACTATTGTGGCTATGGCAGGCAAACTGTTAGCCACAGTAGTATTGGGTATAAGGCTAAAATCAAAAGGAAATATGGATAGCAAAGCCGAAACAACGGCGATACCGAATAGGTTTAAAACTATTAGGGTAGTCTCTCGCAGTAAGTATTTGTCAAAAATAATCAAGATAATGTGACCTATTATAGATAAGACTAATGCTGTCGTGAGAAACGGCAACCATAAGTTAAAATCTCCCGTCAATATTGGGTATCTAACCCATTTAGTAATATCATCTATTTTCTCAAGTTGATAATAGGCTATGTATTGGTTGAAGAAATTAAAGAATATCAACAAAGCAAAACTCCAGGCGATGGCAAAACTGGAGGATGTTATTCTTCCCCCTCTTGTAGTCTTGAAGTAATCACCGGTGGCAGTTGAAGGCGGTTGTGGTGGTCTTGGCGGTTTAGCCGATTTATCCTCTTCCCTAATTCCAATGCCTTCTTCGTCTTTCCCACCTGATACCGTTGATAATTTTTCCGCCAAATCACCAGCCCAAGGGACCTTGTATAGCTGATGGTGATAGGCTTTAACCATCAGCACGAGCCACAGAATAAACCCAAAGATGCCGATAATAACACCAAAGAACCAACCGACTATGGGTATGTGGTTAAGAGCAGCGCTAGCAAGGTGGAGAATACCGAAGACAATAATTGACTGGATGGCGTGGAAACGAACAAACTTATTCTTCTGCTCCAGGACGAGAAAGATAACACCAGTTATCCACCCGCCAACATAACATAGCAGTCCAGCAACATTTGGCTCAAGGTTCAAGGTTGAAACCGCTTCGGCTCTCTGCTTTTCCCTCTTTAGCTTCTCCTCTGCCTCAATCCGCGCCTTCTCCTCCTCATAAATTCTTCGTCTTTCCTCTGGTGACAGACCCATTCTACACCTCCAGACCAGATCGGCAGTTAGCCTGCCTTATTTTATCATTTTAAACAAGTTCCTGCTCCCCAGACATTTAGGCACTCACCAATAATAGTAAGAGATTGTTTATCACCCCATCCCCCTGCCCCCCTTCCCCTAGAGGGGAAGGGGGAAGTAGTTTTAGAGGGGGGCTTCGCCCCCCTCTTTTAAAATCTCCCCCGTGATAAGAATACGTCTCCTTATCATGGAGGGGAAAAAGAGAATTTAGAGAGGGGCTTTGCGCCTCTTAGATGCCTGTGCCGGGTGAAGGATTAAAAGGCTGTGATTAAGCAATATATCACAAGCCCGACGAACGCTAGCGCTGCAATTCCAATTATCACAAACATTATACTCTCAATTTTCGGTGCTGGTTTTAGTATTGCTATACTGCCTGTTAACACTCTCCAAACCCATTGTCTGCGCTTCACTAAACTTATTAATAGATAAGTCACCACAGCTAAACCTGATATGTACAATGAGGCTTGTGGTGCCCAAGTATAGGGTGAATAGCGCACAGGAGTGCTGGGAAGGACAGGATAACCACTGATTTGTCTTCTTGTGCCATCAAAGGTATCAATAAAAAACAAAAGGGCGATAAGTCCTATGAAAACAAGAATCCACAATGCATAATCTGACAGCCGTCCACGAGCCGAGATTCGTTGCGCAGGCAGTCTCTTTTCGGTAGGTTTCAGTTTCTTACCACAGCGCGGGCAATACGCAAATCCAGTGTCACCTATTTCCTCTTGGCAATGTGGGCATTTCATTATGCCCTTGTTATACTCCTCAATAACACCCCTGTCAATACATACTGCTAAGGGGGATAAAGGGGGTGAGGTTAATAAACAACCTCTACAAAATTATTATGTCCTTCCCTTCGGCGAATATGCTATAATATATCAAAATTAATTGCCAAGTGAATCCCAAGCCGGGGTGGCGGAACT
>Ga0315280_10009837_pt1 | contig 12125 bp, 7 predicted proteins | sample YL17G06_40_MG_FD_203697 | JGI IMG/M metagenome (GOLD analysis project Ga0315280, IMG submission 203697) | Sediment microbial communities from Yellowstone Lake, YNP, Wyoming, USA - YL17G06_40 | ecosystem: Environmental > Aquatic > Freshwater > Lake > Sediment | place: USA: Wyoming | collected... | reverse complement strand
CTGACCGCGCCGGCGATGTCGGCGGCGCCGAAGATATTCTCCCCGGCTACGTACACGTCCGCGCCGCGCCGGCGGCAAAGAGGGGCGGTGGTCGGGTTGATCCCGCCGTCCACCTCAAGGCGCTGGGTGCCTGTCAGCATACCGCGCAGGGTCTGGATCCTCTCCAGCATATCTTCCATGAACTCCTGGCCGCCGTAGCCCGGCTCGACGGTCATCACCAACACGATGTCCACGGCCATCAGGTAAGGCCGCAGTCGCTCCATCGGCGTGCCCGGGCGGAGAGTGATGCCGGCCCCCAGCCCCAGGGAGTGCAGGCGGTCGATGAGCTTGCCCGCCTTGTCGGTAGCCTCCACGTGGAAGGTCACGCTGTCTGCCCCAACCTCGGCGAACCGCTCGATGTAGTAGGCCGGGTCGGTCACCATGATGTGGACGTCCAGCGGGTAGTCGGTGTACTTGCGGATGGACTTGACGAACCCCGGGCCCATCGACAGGTTGGGCACGAAGTGGCCGTCCATGACGTCCACGTGGAGCAGGTCGCCCCCTGCGGCCAATACCCGGTCAATGTCATGACCGACGTGTGCGAAGTTGCACGCCAGCAGCGACGGGGCGATCAGCGCGCCGGGTGGAAGCTGCTTCCAGGGATTTCCTCGCACGAACTTCATGCCGCACCTGTCGCCGCGCCGCCCGTGGGCGTCCTACTTGGTGTCCAGCACCTCAAGGGGCGGCATGGGCCGGCCTTCCAGATACTCCAGGCTCGCCCCGCCGCCGGTGGAGATGTGGGTCATCTGACCGTCCAGGCCCATTTCCTCGACGGCCGCCGCTGAGTCGCCGCCGCCGATCACGCTGGTGGCCCCGGCCGCCGTCGCCTTGGCCACGGCCGCCGCGACAGCCTTGGTGCCGGCGGCGTACTCCGGCCGCTCGAACACGCCGACGGGACCGTTCCACACGATCGTCTTGGCCTTGGCGATCTCGGCTTCGAAGGCCTTGATCGTCTTCGGCCCGATGTCCATTCCCAGCAGCCCATTGGGGATGTTCACGTCCGCAACGGGCGTGGGCTTACCGTTCTGGAAGTCGTTCGTGGCGATGTGGTCCACCGGCAGCATGATCTTGCCGCCTGCTGAGGCCAGCAGCTTCGTCATCTCGGCAACCTTGTCGGCCTCGACGAGGCTCTTGCCGACCCGCGCGCCCTTGCTCTTCAGGAGCGTGTAGGCCATCGCCCCACCGATGAGGATTCTGTCCACCTTGCCCAGCAGGTTGGAGATGAGGGCGATCTTGTCGCTGACCTTCGCGCCGCCCAGGACAGCGACGAAGGGCCGGCGAGGGTTGGCGACGGCCTCGTGAAGGTACTTGATCTCCTTCTCGACCAAAAAGCCCGCCACCGCCGGGCCGCCCTTGGCCCGGATCGCCTTCCCCAGGCCGTACATGCTGGCGTGCTTGCGGTGACATGTGCCGAACGCATCGTTCACGTACACCTCGCCCAGCCTGGCCAGGGCGGCGACGAAGTCGTCCAGAATCTCGGCCTGCTCGGCGGTGAGTTTCTTATCAGGGTTCTTCTTGGCGTTGTCAGGCATGGTCTCGCCGGGATTGAAGCGGACGTTTTCCAGGATGAGCACGCCCCCGGCTTTCATGGCCGAGACCAGCTTTTCGGCCGCAGGGCCCACCACTTCCTTGGGCCCGACCTTCACGGGCTTACCGAGAAGCTCCGCCAGCCGGTCGGCTGCCGGCTTGATGGAGAACTCGGGCTCAAACCCCTTGCCGGCCGGCCGGCCGAGGTGGCTCATCAGCACCAGCTTGGCGCCCTTGTCCAGCACGGCCTTGATCGTCGGCAGGGCCTGAACGATCCGGCGGTCGTTGGTCACCTTGCCGTCCTTGATCGGGACGTTGAAGTCCACTCGCATCAGGACGGTCTTACCGGAGACGTTAATGTCGGCTACGGTCTTGGTCGCCACGCTTGTTATCCTTCCGTCAGGGGTCTTCGTGCCGATTGGCAAGCGTCATCACGGGCGGCATAGCCGGCGGGCAGCAACTGGCCGGAGGGAGAATGTTACGGCCGGCGGGGCCGGTTGGCAATAGCCTGGCCGGTGCAGGCGGGCCGCCGGCTGCCCGTAAGGCCGCTCGAACGCCCGTGAGTCTGAGCCGTATAAATACCCGTGGCACTGCACAAACCGGCTGCAAACGCCGATTGATTATAGCGCGTGCTGATTGGAGGCCTCCGTGGGCTTGAGGCCTGGATCAGCCGGAGCCCCGGTTTCGGCCGGGACGGAGTGAGCTGTGGACGGGCTGCTGCTCCTTGTCGGAATCATAACCCTCATCTGGGGGGTTGTTGCCACCATCGCCTACGTCCGCAGACCGGGCAGGTGCATATTCGACCCGGTATCCGTGAGCTGGCTTGGGTACATCCACTACATCGCCGGTGGGCTGATCCTGACGGCGATCTACTACCCCGACCGCCCGACGCAGGCCAGCCGGGGCCTCAGCGTGATCCTGATCCTCATAGCGACCGTGACCTACACCATCGGACTGTATGTAACCCACGGGGAGAAGATCGCCAGGATCCTGCCGGTCCCCGCTCCGATAATGGGCAAGACGCAGGCTTGGTTGACGCTTGCGTTCGGCGCGACCCTATTCACCGTCATCATGACGACGGCGGCGGTCTCCGCACTAGTCTCCCCCATCCGCGCCGCACTTGCCACGGGGGCGTTCAGCACCATCACGCTTGTCACGATCCTGATCGTGTGCGGCTATCAGAGAAGCTACATTACCAAGGCGATGATGTTCCTGCTGCTGGTGGGTAGCATTCTGGCGGCAGGTAGGCTGTTCTGGTCTCGTCGGCCCGTCGTGGGCATGGTGCTGGCGGCCATGGGGCTGTACTACTACCTCCGCGTGCGCCCGCGGCCGCTGGCCTTCCGGGCGCTGTTCCTTGGGGGCATGAGCTTTTCGGGGCTATTAGTGTTCCTGCTGCTGACTGGCTCCCGGTCGGCCTGGTTCTACGGGGTCGAAGCAGTGCCCATGTTCTCGCGAGAGAACTTCCTGTCCGCCGTCGGCGATGTGACCGTCAACTACAGGGTCTATGAGAAGATCGTCGAGCAGTACGCCGAGTTCACGGACCTGCACTACGGCAGCACGCTGGTGGGGACGTTCGTGTGGTACCCGCGCAGGTGGTGGCCGTCGAAGCCGCTGGGCACCGGGGACGTGGCCACGGCGATCTGGCACGGCTGGCCTGTTGAGACGGACGTCGCCATCAGGGTCTCGGAGCGCGGAACCGGCAACGTCTCGCCACTGCCGATAGGCGAGATATACATGAACTTCGGCACGATCGGCGTGATCATCTTGCCGTTCATCGTGGGCATACTGGTTCGCACCCTCAACTCCTACCTCCGCAGGCACCGGGACAACGCCGTGCTGTGGGCGGCGTGGTTCATATCGGTACCCAGCTTCGCCGGCGAGTGGCGAGGAACCCTCAACGCCATGACGGTGGCACCTATACTCCAGACCAGCATGTTCCTGACCATTGCGTGGGTCTTCGGGAAGTTGTTCGGGCGCGGCTCGCAGATCATGTACAGCCAGACCAGCCTGGAGTACCCCGAGGCCGTCTACGACCAGGCGCCGGTGACAGAGGAGTATCCCAGCCCAGGCTAGCCCGCCGGCGTGGAGCTGCGCACCGCCGCCACCCTGGCGGCGAATCGCCTGCAATCGTCGCGGAATAGCCAGAAGCACCCCCCCGGACCGAAGCTGACCATCACCGTGTAGATGACCATCGACACCAGCATTCCCCCCGCCGCCCCGGCCATACCTTTCCACCGCACGGCAAACCAGCATACCGGCACCGCCACCAGAGCCCCAGCCAGCCGATACCACAGCAGGCGGTCCACCTTGTTGTGGACCGAGAACGCGCTCCTGAAGAACCCGTCCATGCAGTGCACGTAACGCCCGATGGCGAGCACGATGATGATGGCCGCGGGCATGGCGAAGCTTCGGGTGGTCAGGATCACAAGCAGCGGCGGGCCCCAGATCGCGTACACCGGCAGGAAGGCCAGGCCGGCCAACAGGTACACCGCCAAGCCCCCCAGCAGCACCTTGTCCGCCGACCAGACCTGGCGGGGGTCGGTGATGTCCCTGGCCCGTTGATACGCGATCGGCAGCAGGAGCATGTACAGGAAGTTCTGGAGCAGCACGAACGGCACGCCGGCCATCTGATATGCAGCTACGTACTGCCCCGCCGGCTCGGTGCCGGCGAGGTAAGCCAGGATGTACCGGTCCGAGAAACCCTGGAACCACTGGAACACCTCGAGCATGCCGTACGGCAGCCCGAAGGTCACCACCATGTGGACCATCCGGCTGGTGGTGCCTGCGCGAAACGAGAAGATCTCCCGCACCAGCGGCCCCATGACCAGCACGGCGAAGACGCCTTCGCACACGAAGCAGACAAGCAGCGCCGCTCCGGATGTCCGCCACCCTGCGCCCAGCACCGCAAGCAGAAGCAGGCACTCGGCGGCGATGCGGGACAGGTAGTGGATCGTGGAGGTCTTCCGCCGCCTGCTGATGTCCAGGATGTTCAGTCCGGTGGCCAGCCAGCGGGCTGCGACGAAATACAGGCCTCCCGCGATGATGGTTAAGGCACTCATCTCCACCAATCGCGACAGCGGGCCGGCCAGCGACGCCACGACAGCGGCAACCAGCACAGTAACAACCGCCATCCACGCCAGCATGAACACCCCTGCCGAGCGGGCGCCGCCCTTGGACAGGACGGTGTGGTAGTTCCTCAGGTAGGTCTGGAACATCGGGGTCAGCAGAACCCCGCCCACAAGCATGCCGGCGGTCTGAACCAGGTTGAACTCGCCGAAGGAGGCCTTCCCCAGGTAGGAGGTAAGTATCTTGAGCATCAGGAATTGCAGAGGGAAGGAGATCAGCGTGTTCGCCACCACCCAGCCCGTCTCCCCGCGGAGCCGCGGAGTGGCGGCCACCCGCCCTGCTATCGCCTTGAGCCTGTCGGCCATCGCCCGCACGCGGCCGCCGCGCCCGCCCTGCGGAGGCGATGGATTGGGGCTGCCCTGGATTAGGCTCATAGAAGGTCCCCGGCTACCCGCCGGTCGCTGTGCTCACGATGCGGACTCGTGTTCCCGCCACCACTGTATCGTCCGGCGCAGGCCTTCGTCCAGGTCCACCTGGGCGCGGAAGGCGAAGTACTCCGCCGCACGACTTGTGTCCAGGCAGCGGCGCGGCTGGCCGTCGGGCTTGGAGCTGTCCCACACGATCCTGCCGGAAAAGCCCGTCAGGGCGCCGATCTTCTCAGCCAGGGCACGGATGGTGATCTCCAAGCCCGCACCGACATTGACCGGCTCAGGCCCGTCGTACCTCTCCGCCGCTGCGACGATCGCGCGGGCACAGTCCTCCACATAGAGGAACTCCCTGCTGGCCTTGCCCGTGCCCCAGACCTCGACCTCCTTGGCGCCGGTATCGACGGCGTGGACGAACTTGCGAACCAGAGCGGGGATCACGTGGCTAGTTTGGAGGTCGAAGTCGTCGCCAGGCCCGTAGAGGTTCACCGGCAACAGGTAGATTCCGTTCAGCCCGTACTGCTGGCGGTAGGCCTGGAGCATCACCAGCAGCGCCTTCTTGGCCAGCCCGTATGGGGCGTTGGTCTCCTCGGGGTACCCGTTCCAGAGGTCCTCTTCCCTGAACGGCACGGGGGTGAACTTGGGATAGGCGCATATCGTGCCGACCTGGACGAACTTGCCCAGGCCAACGATGCGGGCCTGCTCGATCATGTGCAGGCCCATGGCCATGTTGGCGTAGAAAAACCGTCCCGGGTTTGCGCGGTTGGCGCCGATCCCGCCGACCTCCGCGGCCAGGTGGATCACCACCGTCGGCTTCGTGTCGGCGTACAGCCGCTCCACGGCCCGCCGATCGGTGAGATCGTAGCCCTTATGCAGCGGGACGAGTATGTTGGCCGGCGCAACGCCCCTGGCCTTGAGCTGGGCCTGGACAAAACGGCCCAGGAAGCCCGCCCCGCCCGTGACGACAATGCGCTGTCTTGCCAGGTCCATTGCCCCTGCTGGTCCTCTCCGTCCGGGCGGCGGCTACCTGTAACCGTTCTTGGCGCGGTGGTCGGCGATCACGCGCTCTTCCTTGGCGATCGTCCAGTCCTGTTCGGTCATCATCTTGGCCAGGGCCTTGAAGGTGACCTTGGGCCTCCAGCCCAGCTTGGTTTGCGCCTTGGTCGCGTCGCCCAGCAGCACGTCCACCTCGGTGGGACGGAAGTATCGACGATCGATCTCAACGTGCTCCTGCCAGTCCAGCCCCACCAGGCCGAAGACCTCGCCCAGGAACTCCCGCACGCTGTGCGTCTCGCCGGTCGCCACCACGTAGTCGTCCGGCTGGTCCTGCTGGAGCATCAGCCACATCGCCTCGACGTAGTCCCCGGCGAAGCCCCAGTCCCTCTTGGCGTCCAGATTGCCGAGGTAGAGCCTGTCCTGGAGCCCTTCCTTGATCCGCGTAGCCGCCCGGGTGATCTTCCTGGTGACGAACGTCTCGCCGCGCCGGGGGCTCTCGTGGTTGAACAGTATCCCGTTGCAGGCGAACATGCCGTAGGCCTCGCGGTAGTTTACCGTCTGCCAGAAGGCAAAGACCTTGGCGCAGCCGTAGGGGCTGCGAGGATAGAATCCCGTCGTCTCGCTCTGCGGCGTCTCGGCGACCCCGCCGTACATCTCGCTGCTGGAGGCCTGGTAGAACCGCGTCTTCAGCCCCGTGTCGCGTATCGCCTCAAGCAGCCTTAGCGTGCCGACGGCGTCGGTCTGGACGGTGTACACCGGCTGGTCGAAGCTCACCCGCACGTGCGATTGCGCGCCGAGATTATAGACCTCATCCGGTTGCACCGTGGTGATTATCTGCCGAAGCCCGGCCCCATCGGTCAGGTCTCCGTAGTGCAGCAGCAGCCTGGCGCCCCTTTCGTGCGGGTCGCGATAGAGGTGCTCGATCCGCTGCGTCGAGAACGAGCTGGACCGGCGGATGATGCCGTGGACCTCGTAGCCCTTGGCCAGCAGCAGCTCAGCGAGGTAGCTGCCGTCCTGGCCGGTGATGCCGGTTATGAGCGCCTTTCTCATTAACGCCTCTCCTCTGCGCAAGTCGCGAGCGTGCTACGTCAATATCGGCCAACGGCGCGGCCCTGCTGAATCTCAAGCCCCACCGAAGGACCGCCGCAAAAGGGCCAAATAGTGGCCGGTGGCCAGATGCCTGTCGAAATGCTCCCTGGCTGCGGCGACGGATGCGGCCTTGAACGACTTCAGCAGCCCGCGGTCGTCGTGCAGTCTGCGCACCGCCTCGGCCAGCAGATCGGGCCTCCTTGGTGGTACGTGCAGCCCGCAGTTGTGTTCGGCCACCAGATCGGTCAGCTCGGTATCCTCCGGGCTGACGGCCAGTATTGACGCCCCAGCCGCCAGGGCGTAGTAGGTCTTGGACGGCACCGAAACGCCCTCGTATCCCTCGTCCAGGCAGACGATCGCCGCGTCGGCCACCGTCAGCGACTGCGGCAGCGCGCTGAACGGCTGAAGCGGCAGCAGCGTCAGGTTCGCAAGCCCGCTGGCGGCCACCAGCTCGCACACCTCCCGCCAGCGCGTCCCGCCGCCGATGATCAGGAAATGCACGTCCGGCAGGTCGGCGAGCATCTTGGCGGCGGCGATGATCGACTCGGTGTCGTGCGTGGCCCCCAGCGCGCCGCTATAGGAGACGACGAACTTGTCCACCAGGCGGTGCTCGCGTGCGAAGGGATTGTCCACCTTCGGCAGCGGGCGGATGAAGCCGGTGTCGGCCCAGTTGGGAATGATCTCGATATCCAGCCGCTCGCCCGGCCGCAGGTGTCCGCCAAGGGTCTCAGCCATGTGGCGGCCGATGGTGATGACGCCGGCCGCACGCAGCAACGACCGCCTGCTCAGCCGGCGCCACAGCCGCGAGACAAGCCCGCCGCGCCGGCAGCGACCCATCCGCTCCATCACGTCGGGGTAGATGTCGTAGATCAGCAGCACGTACCGCACGCCCAGCAGCCTCCCCAGCAGCGGCATCGCCAGCATCACCCAGGGCGGGTTGCTCGTCACAAGCATAGGCCAGCGGCGGTGCCTGACGGCGGCGGCTACGGCCTGGAGCGTGAACACGCCCCAACTCCACAGGCGCTTCCACGTCGGCGCCTTGATCAACGGCCTGGCCGGCAGGACCTCGAAGGGCAGCCGCCGGCCGGACTCCGCGTCCACCCAACCAGCCAGAGCCTTGCACCGCACGCCCCGGGAGGCGAGGTCTTCCAGCAGCTCCCGATTCAGCGGACCGACGACCTGGTTGATCGCCAGGAGCCGCTCCAGGCCGGCCGTTGGTGGATTTGTCGGGCTGTCGGTTGCTCTGCTCATTTGCATCTGGCCGGCGACGGTCTGGAAACGCCGCCCCGGCCACATTTTTGCTGTCGGCAAAATCGCCGTCTTGCGTTACGCTGTAGATATTTACGGGCTGCCCTGCCCTTCTGGCTAGCGGAATCGCCGCGGGCCGGCCCGGCCGGGGCGCAGGCTTGCCAGGTCCGCAGGCTTTTGCGCCGAAGCAGGAGGCGACAAGGCCAAGGCGGCCCTTGCCGTCCGGCGGTGTCCAGCGATGTCAGCGATAGCAGAACCTTGGGATTATCTGATAGTGACGGCCTCTAACGAGCGGCAGGCGTCAGCCTACCGCTGCCAACTGGAGCTGCGCCGCCGGCTAGGCCTGTTCACGGGGGTCAGGGATGTCCTGGTTGTCCCCGATCCGGAAGGCAGGCGGGTCGGCAGCGGGGGCAGCACGGCATATTGCCTGATGGAGGTGCTCTCCCGTCACCTGGGCGACCATCCCGGGCGGCCGGACCGCTCCGCCTGGCAGGCGGCGCTGTCATCGCTGCGTGTGCTCATCATCCACGCCGGCGGCGACTCGCGACGCCTGCCGGCATACGGGCCGTGCGGCAAGCTGTTCGTGCCGATGCCCGACGACAGCGACTCTGCCCTGCCGGCCACGCTGTTCGACCGCCAGATCGCCACCTACCTCGCTCTGCCCGGCACCGGCGGACAGGTCGTCATAACCGCCGGAGACGCGCTGCTGACCTTCGATCCGTCGCTGGTCCGCCTAGACTGCCCCGGGATCACCGGCCTGGGCTGCCCTTCCACGCCCCAGCAGGCCAGCCGGCACGGCGTCTACTGCGCCGAGCCCGACGGAAAGGTCAAGCTGTTCCTCCAGAAGCCCTCCCCCGCCGAGCAGCAGCAGCGCGGGGCAGTCGACCGCCACGGGCAGTCGATCCTGGACATAGGCGTGATGAGCCTGGACGCCGCAGCTGCGGCGACGATGCTCCAGACGTGCGGTCTTGCCATCGAGGGCGGGCGGCTGAGCCTGGACGGCCCGGTCGCCCGGGCAATCGACGCATGCGGCATGGACTTCTACCGGGAGGTCTGCTGCGCGTTGGGCAGCCAGGCGACGGCCCAGCACCACATCGCGGCCGCCCGCGCCAGCGGCTCGAAGTGGGACGACGCCACGCTGCAGCAAGTGTTCGCGGCGCTGCGCGAGCTGCCGCTGGCCGTGCAGGTCCTGCCGCGGTGCCGCTTCCTGCACTTCGGCGCCACCGCGGAGATCATCCCCAGCGGCGAGCAACTACTAGCCGAGGACTACGGCATCGTCCAGCTCGACAGGCCGTTGAGCATCAACAACCGATCGGACGGCAAGGGAGCGATCAGCGGCGAGCATGCCTGGGTGGAGGCATGCTGCATCTCGGCGCCGGTGGACCTGGGCGGGCACAATGTCCTGACCGGCATGGACGTGGAGGAGCCGCTGTCGCTGCCCGAAGGCGCCTGCCTGGACGTGACGGAAGGCTGCGACCGCCGCGGCAAGGGTGTCTGGTTCGTGCGGTGCTACGGCGTCGAGGACGGTTTCAAGGAGACAGCCGAGGGCGGCGCGACATTCTGCGGGCTGGCGCTGGCCGATTGGCTGGCTGCGGTCGGGGCGACGCCCGCCGACGTGTGGGATAAGGATGCCCCCGCCTCAAAGCACATCACCTGGGAGGCCCGACTGTTCCCGGCGGAGGCCCGCGCCACTGGCTGGCGGCGGTGGCTGTGGATGTTCGACCCTACCTCGGCCACGCCGCCCCAGAAGCGGCAGTGGCTGTCCGCCGACCGCTTCAGTCTGGCGGAGATCGCCGACCTCGCTGACCAGCAGGCCTTCTTCCGCCGCCGCGGGCAACTGTGGGCCGAGAGCATCAGCCGCTCGTACCGCAGGCTATTCCGGCCCAGCAGCGACTTCTCCGCCGAGGAGCTGGGGTACCTGTTGAGCTGCGCGGACGACCGCGACGAGCTGGTCTGCGGCGTGTTGGCTGAGGCGCAGTGGCACCACGACGAGTCGCCGCATGGCGACGCCACGGGCAGCTTCGTGTTCCCACGGATCATCCACACGCTCGGCTCAGCCGTCGAGGCGCTGGGTGAGGGGGGCGAGAAGCTCCTAGCCGTGCTGCCGGGACTGGCAAGTTCGCTTCAGCCGGCGCAGCGGACCTGGCTGGCTTCCCTGAATCTGTTGCCCGATGAGCAGACCACCATCGGTGACTGGGCCGCCGCCGCCAAGTCGGCTGCGTTCGGATATCTCAGCACCGCGATCGTTTCAAGCCGCCGCCGCCGGCCGCCTCCGCCCGCCAGCGCCCTCCGCGCCGATGAGATCGTCTGGGGGCGGGCGCCGGCCAGGTTCGACATGGGCGGCGGATGGACCGACACGCCGCCCTACGCGCTGGAGCGCGGCGGCTGCGTCATCAACGCCGCAGTGAACCTCAACAGCCAGCCGCCGATCCAGGCCTACGCCAGGGTCATCGCCGAGCCGGTCATACACATCGCCTCCATCGACCTCGGCCTACGGATTGAGATCACCGAGCTGGATGACCTGCTGGACTACCGCCAGGCCGCCAGCGGCTTCGCGTTGGCCAAGGCGGCGCTGGCGCTGAGCGGCCTGTCGCCGGAGGCGGCGGCCTGGCCGGCAGGGGCGTCGCTGCGGGGGATGCTGGAGCGATTCGGCGGCGGCATCGAGCTGACAACCCTGGCCGCCATTCCCAAGGGCAGCGGCCTGGGCACCAGCAGCATCATGGGCATCGTGATACTGAGCGTCATCCAGCGAGTCTTCGGCAAGAGGATGTCGCGGGCGGAGCTTTTCAACGGCGTGCTGCAATTGGAGCAGGCGCTGACCACCGGCGGCGGCTGGCAGGACCAGATCGGCGGGGCGGTCGACGGGGTGAAGGTCATCACCACCGCCCCCGGCCTGGTGCCCGACGCGCGGATTCACTACGTCCCCCCCGACATGCTGGACCCCCACACAAACGGCGGCTGCACGCTGCTGTACTACACCGGGATAACCCGCCTGGCCAAGGACATCCTCCAGCGGGTCGTCGGCCGGTACCTCGACCGCGACCGGGCGACCATGTCCACCCTCCGCAGACTGCACGTGCTTCCTCCGCTGGTGGCGGAGGCGATGGCCCGCAAGGACCTGGCGGCGTTCGGGCGGCTGGTCGACGTGGCCTGGCAACTCAAGAAGGAGATCAACGCCGACTCCAGCAACCCGCAGATCGAGGAGCTGTTCGCCCGCGTCAGGCCGCACGTCTACGGGGCCAAGATGCCGGGGGCCGGCGGCGGCGGGTTCCTGCTGATGGTCTGCAAGTCCCCGGCCGACGCGGCCGCTGTGCAGCGAATCCTGAACGATCAGCCGCCCAACGAAAGGGCGAGGTTCTTCGACTTCAACGTCAGCGCCGAGGGCCTGGCCGTCACAGTGTGCTAAGAGGCAAGACTAGGCACTGGGGACCAGGGATTAGGGGCGGGGACGTTCAGTTATTCTCTAGCGGGCCAAGCCACGCCTGGTACGCCCACGCAACGCTCCGGGCGGTGCGGCAACTCGGGGCTGGCCGGGGCGGGGGCTTTTGCCGATAATGCCCCCGGCATGCAAGGGCAATCCTAGATGGGCGCACTGAAGATCATCCTTGTCGCGGGCGCCAGGCCCAACTTCATGAAGGTCGCCCCGCTTATGGAGGCGCTTTCGGCGACCTCAGCCGGCCGGCCGTACCTGGTCCACACGGGCCAGCATTACGACGAGACGATGAGCGAGCTTTT
>Ga0315280_10009836_pt1 | contig 12126 bp, 15 predicted proteins | sample YL17G06_40_MG_FD_203697 | JGI IMG/M metagenome (GOLD analysis project Ga0315280, IMG submission 203697) | Sediment microbial communities from Yellowstone Lake, YNP, Wyoming, USA - YL17G06_40 | ecosystem: Environmental > Aquatic > Freshwater > Lake > Sediment | place: USA: Wyoming | collected... | reverse complement strand
ATGTATGACATTGTTATGTAGTGTTGTCTATGTGCTGCGATTGTGGGCAGGGCCACTGCTGGCACGACTACCCAGAGCGGGGGTGGATACAGTTCCTTATCCTTAGGGTTCTCTACGAGAATCCCACTTACGGCTATAGGCTGATGGAGGAGATCGAGGAGAGAAGCTGTGGGTGTCACAAGCTGGAGCCGGGCTCTATGTACACATTGCTTAGGAGGATGGAGGGACGGGGGCTGCTGGAGTCCGAGTGGGAGCGCGCGAAGGGTGCTGGGCCAGACCGGAGGATCTACAGGGTAACAATAAGGGGCGCTGAAGCGCTCAGGAGCGGGCTGGAGTCGATTGCCAGAAGGAAGGCGATGATGGACGACTTGGCCGAGTTCTACAAGAAGAACTTCGAGAGCAGACAAAGGAGGTGAAAACCCGGATGTGCGGATGTGGATGTCACGGGCAGTCCCACGGGTGTCGTCAGAGAGAGTTCTCTCTTCCCCTGATGACGGTTGAGGATGAGATCAAAGAGTTGGAGGAGATGAAGGAGACCCTTGAGAAACGCCTTGAGACTTTGAATAAGCGGCTCGAAGTTCTCAAGAGGTACTCTTAGGCGCTCCGATTCTCGCATCTTTTTGGAAGGTCACCGGCAGATTTGGTGGAGTAAGAGATGAGAGAAGAATGCGCGATTGTGACCTCGAACCTGACAAAGAAGTTCGGGGACTTGGTGGCGGTCGACCATATACACTTCGAGGTAGAGAGAGGGGAGATCTTCGGCTTTCTGGGTCCTAATGGCGCGGGGAAGACCAGCACAATAAGGATGCTGACAGGGATCTCGATTCCAACGGAGGGAACAGCCACCATAATGGGCCACGACATCCAGCGTGAGCAGATCGAGGCGAAGGAGCAGATGGGGATCGTCCCTGATGTAAGCAACGTCTACAACGAGCTCTCCGCCTGGGACAACCTCATCTTCACCGCGAGGCTCTACGACATGCCCAAGGCGTACCGGGAGAGGCGCGCCGAGGAGCTGCTCAAGGTGTTCGGTCTCTACGAGCGGCGGGAGGAGAAGGTGCAGGGCTTCTCTAGGGGAATGAAGAGGCGCATCTGCATCGCTATGGCTCTCATGAACCGGTCGAGCATCCTATTCCTCGACGAACCCACCTCTGGGCTTGATGTGCAGAGCGTCCTAATCATCCGCGACATGATCAAAAAGTTGAACGAGGAGGGTCTCACAGTCTTCCTTACGACCCACAACATCGAGGAGGCGAGTCAGATGTGCGACCGTGTAGCCATCATCAACCGCGGGAAGATCGCGGCTATAGACACGCCTGAGAAGCTCAAGAGGACCGTGGAGAGCCTCCAGTCCATTGAGGTGGCCTTCGAAACGACCCCTTACCCTGTTCAAGCCGACCTCAAGGGTTTGGCTGGCGTAAGCGAGGTCGTCAAACAGGGTGACAAGTACAGACTGTACACGAATGACCCACCGAGTGTGCTCGCGGCTCTGTGGAGATACGCAGACTCTTGTGGGCTCAAGCCCATCACGATGAACACGGTGGGGCCGAGTCTTGAGGACGTTTTTGTGAAGCTGACGGGGATCAGACCGACTACTGAGAGCGAAGGAGGTCAGGTCATGAGAAGGGGTCAGAGGCGAGAAATGGGCAAAGGAGGTGGAAGTTAGTGAGAGTGGAACATTCGAGTCATTTGCTCAGGGAGATAAGGGTGACATGGGCTGTGGCGGAGAAGGATATGCGCACCTACTACACCAGACCGCCGTCCATCATGTTCGGGATCCTCTTTCCGTTCTCTCTTTTCCTCTCCTTCTCGATCGGCAGGAGTATGCCTATCTCACAGCTGATTCCGGTGCTAGTCGCACAGACTCTCTTCTTCGCCTCATCAAGCATCGGACCTGTAGTGATACCCAGTGAACGCGCCACCCAGACCTTCGATAGATTTCTTACATCACCAGTCTCGCTCCTCGCCATCCTGATGGGAAAGACGCTCGCAGGCGTCATCTTCGGAATTGGAATCTCCATAATACCTTTGATGTTAGGCGTCGCCTTCTTCGCCTCCCAGGTATCCAACGTCTTCGCCCTCATCGCCTGTATGTTGCTCTCCGCGGTTAGCTTCTCAGCTATGGGCATGATGTTCGCCTCCTTGCCGGGTCAGACTCCCGGAAATGTCATGATGCCACTCAACTTTGTCCGCATCCCTCTCCTCTTCATAAGCGGTGTCTACACGGCGGTCAGGGATCTGCCTAACTGGGGTCAAGCCATATCCCTGCTCTCTCCTCTCACTCACACGATTGAGCTGGCGAGATGTGGCTTCGGGGGAGAGAGCTACTTCGGAGCGCTTGTTAACGTGGTCGTGCTCCTCGTATACTCCGCCCTCTTCCTCTTCGCTAGTACACGGTTCCATCTAGCAAACCAGAGAAAAGAGTAACAAGGGGATTAGATCATCAGAAAATGTTCCCGAGTTGAAAAAGGAGATGAGGCATGTGAAGGTAGTCTTGTGTTACGGTGACTCTAGCATGTGGGGATACAATTCGCGTACAAAGGACAGATAGGGGAGGGATGAGAGGTGGACCGGGGTCCTTCAGAGAAGTCTAGGAAGCTTTCGCGGTTCTACAATAGTATTGCACAGGAGTATGGTTGTGAGTTCTTTGAAACTTCTACAGTGATTCGGTCCAGTGACATTGGCAGGGTGCACTTCGAAGAGAAAGACCACGAAGCCCTAGGGAGAGCGGTCGCGGAGATCGTTAAAAAGATTCTGCCGGCATAGACCAACTGAGTCCTGGCGTAGCGCTTGATTTCGGCTTGAAACTTACCATGAGAAGTCTGTCAATTCCGCTGTGGGAACAGTGTAGACTGGACGCACGGCGTCCTCGAAAGGTTAAAACGGTTGATGCTTTCAGAACGTGGTCTGCTTGGGGATGAGTTTTGGTCCAGATGTCAGGGGCGGAGGCGGTCGTTGCCTGTCTGAAGGCTGAGGGAGTTCAGTACGTCTTTGGGGTTAGTGGGTCGTCCACACTGCCTATCTTGGATGTCTTGACGAAGACTCCTGAGATCAAGTACATCAGCACTAGGCACGAGCAGATCGCGGTATACATGGCTGATGGGTATGCGAGGGCGAGTGGAAGGCTGGGGGCTGTCTTGGTCACACGCGCAGCTGGCGCGGCAAATGTCGTGATCGGAACGATTACCGCCTTTTCCAGCGACTCGCCGGTGCTTGTGATAGCGGGACAAGCGCCTTCGCAGGTTAGAGGTCGGGGGGACTATCAGGAGTTCGATCTGGTCTCCATGTTCAAACCCATCACAAAGTTCAGCTACGAGGTTGAGAGAGCCTCTAAGATACCGGAGGTTCTACAGAGAGCGATCAGGATCGCGCGTCACGCAAAGCCGGGTCCGGTCTTCCTATCCATCCCGAGCGACCTTCTGGCGGAGAAGGCTGAGGTGTCCCTGACGAAGCCGGAGCAGTATAATATCCCATTCAGGACTCGACCCGATCCCACCCTCGTTGATAGCGCCGCGCGGATCCTGGCTGATGCCAAAAAGCCTGCTATCATCGCCAGCAATGGGGTCGTCATCTCGGGTGCCTCCCGTGAGCTGGTGGATCTAGCTGAGGTTCTCGCGGCTCCCGTTTTTCCGATCCGATACCGGCTGGACGTGATCCCGACCGATCATCCGCTCTACGTACGGGATGGTGAGTCACTCGTCGACTCCGATGTCTTGCTGGTTGTCGGCACTGACCCGCAAGACTTGGGCACGGAGGCTTGGGATATCCTCTCGAAGAGGGCTAGGATAGTCCAGATTGAGCTGGACTGCTCCCAGGTCGCGAGTTTCTTCCCTGTGGAGGTGGGGATTGTCGCAGACCCGAAGATGGTGTTGGCGGAGCTAGTCGGGGCGCTAAAGAGGCGGATCGTTGGGGAAAAGGCGGGGCTCGTAAAGGAGAGGTTCGACCGGCTGAGGAGGATGCACGAGGGGTTTCTCGCCAAGAGATGGCCTAGTGAGGGATGGGACGATGTCCCCATAAGACCCTGGCGACTTGTGAGAGATCTAAGGGAGACGCTGGACAAGAAAGCTATGGTATCTCATGACTCGGGCTCCTTCTCCTCCTCTTGGATTCGCCGTTGCTTCGACTTCTACGAGCCTAACACGTGCATCCAGTGCCTCGCGGGGTGTATGGGATTCGCGTTCCCCGGGGCTCTGGGAGTGAAGTTGGCGAGGCCCGAGAGGCAGGTAGTCAGCATTGTCGGGGACGGGTCATTCATGATGGTTCTCTCTGGGCTGAACACCGCAACTCATTACGGTATCCCGATCACTGTGGTGGTCAACAATAACTCCTCGTACATGCAGATCAAGAGGCGACAGAAGCCGCCCTTTCTCGGCTCGGAGTTGACGAACCCGGACTTTGCGAGGGTGGCTCAGCTGTTCGGTGCTTATGGTGAGCGGGTTGAGAAGCCTGGTGAGATCAAGTCCGCTCTGAAAAGGTGTTTGGAGCAGAACAAGATGGGCAAGCCGGCGTTGCTAGACGTGGTTACCACCAGTGACGTGAGGTACTCAACTGCAGAGGCTTACTTCGCAGGGGTGCAGAAAGAGTAGACGCTCAAGAAGCTTCTTCAGAACTATTGTGGAGATGCCCTACAGAGAGGGGTCGGGCGTTCAGCTCTTGGGCTCGGCTATGCATCCTGCCTTCTTCGCTTTCGGAACTTCTCGTTCGTACGACTTCACGGCTGATGTGTAGTGGCTGTGCACGGCGTAGTACCCGATGGTGGGGGAGATTCTGCACAGGATTCTGTCTCTCTTTTCTTGGGGGCTTTCTTAAACTCCCTCCTCACGTCTTCCAGCCTCTCCCCTCTCACCTCGATGTCAGTCAAGTCGACGGGTCCTGTGCCTCTCTCGGAGGTCAGCTTGAGGTGCGGGATTGTGGAGGGCTCGAAGCCCATGATAGCCGCGGCGCAGGCGTCGGTGGCGACTATGTTGTCGCCGGCTATCAGGAGGTCGAGCTTGACCTGTTCGCCCTCGAACGGTCCGTATCCTTCGAGACCGACGGTTGCGTCGACGATGTTTAGTCTGGGCTTGAGAAAGGTTGAGATGTCCGCTATGACATGGTCGAGCTTGGTGTGGTACTTCGATTTCTTGCGCTCTGGTAGGGCTCCGAATATGCTCTTCATGCAGAGGGTTACGTCCGAGCAGGCGTGTGTCTTCGTCACCGCGAGGGACACGACTCCGTCGGCTTCGGCTATCGCTCGGTGCAGTTCGAATCTTTTCATGACGTACGCTCCCCCGTCTTCCCGGGTGGTCATCTCCCCACTGCTGAGGTTCAGAACCTGAGCGCCTTCAGCCTGTGCGATCATTCCCGTTCCTGTCTTTTCGAACATGACGTCGGCTTCGTACATGCACGAATCTGCCTCGCCGACCAGTATCGCGCCGCTCTTCGCCTGAGCGTTCTTATGGTGGCGTGCAGAACCTCTGGGTTGACGTAGGTGCCGATCTTGCCTGGGGCGCCTCCGCAGAGGTTGGGCTTCAGAAGGATCTCTTCCCCCGGGCTGGCGAAGCGGCTTGGGCCTCCTAGGAGGTCGATTGCGCGGGAGACTAGGGCGTGGGGGTCTTCTCCTCGGGCTGTGGCTACCGTCGGCAAGGCGATCTCAATCTCGATCATACTTAAAGGTTCGAGGTGGTATGAAAGCGGATCTGGTGGTGAAGGGTTGGCTAAGGTTCTGGTCATGTATTACTCCAAGACCGGCAACACCGGCAAGGTCGCGGAGGCTTTCGCTGACGGATTGAAGCGTGAGAAGGTCGAGGTTACCGTGAAGAAGGTGGAGGATACGAAGGTGAATGACCTGCTTGCGTATGATGGGATCGCGATAGGCTCTCCAACATATTACGGGCAGATGGCTGGCAAGATCAAAGAGTTCCTAGACGAGTCCATCAAGGTTCATGACAAGCTGAATGGCAAGGTCGGGGCGGCTTTCACCTCGTCAGGTGGCTATGGATCAGGTGGTGAGACGACTGTTCTCTCGATTCTTAATGCCATGCTCGTGCACGGCATGATAGTCCAAGGGGATTCGAAGAGCAAGCACTACGGCGCCATCGTGGAGCAGGCTCCCAGCGAGGAGGATCGGTCCATGGTGGTGGAGAAGGGTAGGCAGATGGGGCAGCTTGTCAAGAAACTGTTCCCGAGATGAAAATCCTCTGCCCCAGCGATCTTAGAGACCTATCTAGACCCAAGAAATCCTGCTTTCACTACATCTCTTTCTATTCCCTGAACCGTCAAGAACCTTTTTCGTTTGGTTCTCGTTCGCAATGATCTGTAGGTTTCGAAGTCTCATCTTTGCCCGAGCGAGGCCGCTTCACTCAGTTGATGTAATTCGGTGTCGTTGTAGGGGTCTATCAACGTTTTAAAGCTCTTGAAGGGGATAATATTGCGTAGGAAGGGGTACTTATGCCCAAGATTCTGGAGAATGTCAGGGTTCTGGACTTAACCCACTTCTTCGCAGGGCCTTTCACGACGATGCTCTTGTCTGACATGGGCGCTGATGTGATAAAGATCGAGCCGCTCTGGGGAGAGAGGATCAGAGCTTATCCGCCACTGATAAAGGGTGTCAGCCCCTACTTCGCTTATCTCAACCGGAACAAGAGGGGAATGGCGCTCAACCTGAAATCGGAGAAGGGTGTCCAGATACTCAAGGACCTGGTGAGGTTCTCAGATGTCGTGGTGGAGAACTTCAGCCCAGGTACGATGAATAGGATGGGAATCGGATACGAAACCCTCAAGGCGATCAACCCTGGAATCATCCTCGCCTCAATATCCGGCTTCGGTCAGACAGGTCCCTACTCGCCCCGCCCCTCCTTCGACATAATAGCTCAGGCTATGAGCGGGATAATGACCCTGACCGGGGAGACGGTCGGCAAGCCGGTTCAGGTGGAGGACTATCTTGGAGACTCCGTTGCGGGGCTCTATGGTGCCATCGGGATCGTAGCCGCCCTGTACTATCGAAAGTTGAGCGGTCGCGGCCAGTGGGTTGATGTCTCCCAGCTCGACAGTATGGTCTCGATATTACCGTCCGCGGTCTTCTACATGCACACCGGGGATACCGTGCCGAAGATTCGTAAGAAGTTCTTCACGGGAATCTATGGTATGTTCGAGGCGAAGGACGGCTACGTTGTAATGGGTGCTCCCGTCGGGGCGATCATGGACCGTCTCGCTGAGGTCGTCGGGACCGAGAAGTTGGACTATCCCGCGGTCACGGACTGGGTTAGGACGAGGACTGTTCAAGAGGTCGTCGATAAGTTCGTTGAGAACAGTATCCCCGTCGCGCCCGTCCTCGCCATGGACAAGGTTGTGACAAACCCCCAAGTGCTTGCGCGAGATATGATCGTGGAGGTGGAGCATCCTCAGGCGGGGAGGATCAAGGTTCTCGGTTTTCCGATCAAGTTCTCGGAGACCCCGGGGAAGGTGGAGAAGCCACCTGCTCTTTTAGGTCAGCACAACGAGGAGATACTCTCAACCCTGCTAGGCTACACCAAGGAGCAGATAGCCGAGCTGAGGAAGGAGAAGGTCATCTAGCAGCCTTTCCCTGAGGATGGCATGGGTTCGCGGAGCGTGACGGGTTGAGCAAGGACGCGAGGATGGTTGAGAAGGTGGAGAAGCTGGTAATGGACGCCGGGGTCGATGCTCGTATTATGTGGCATAGGGAGTGGGGGCGCGAGACGGCTTCGATAGCGAAGGTCCTCGGCGTGGATGTCAGCCAGATCATCAAGTGCCTGATATTCCTAGACCCAAGCGGGAGACCTGTTATGGGGATCGTCAGGGGCGACTCCAGAGTGGATGTGCACAAGCTGTCGATCGCTGCGGGTGCCTCCGAACTAAGGCTGGCGAGGGCAAAAGAGGTGGAGAAACTGACCGGCCATCCCATCGGGGGCGTTCCCCCGGTTGGATTGAGCATTCCCACGTTCGTGGACAGGCTTGTCCTAGAGCAGGAGTGGATCTACGGTAGTGCCGGGTCGCCACACGCCGGGTTGAGAATAAAACCCTCTGACTTGATTCGACTGTCCGGCGCGGTGGTCTCGGAGATCTCGGGCTGACCGCTTTTACTTGGATGGCGGGTACCTGGAAGGCTTTCCCAGGATTTTGGCTCTGTGGTATGACGAGTAGAGTGCTGCCGCTGGATTGTGTCCTGTCACTCTGTCCTTGACGATGAGTGTGGTTACTGGAGCCTCTGAGAACTTCGTGAAGAGTATGTCGTGTCCGATGCAGAGTCCGACTATGACGTTTAGATCGGTCTTCTCTTTGTTGCAGATCTGGGCTTGTACTATGGGGTTGCAGGCTGCCTCGAACTCGGCCTCAGACCTGAGCTTGTACTCCTTGGGGACTCCGAGGTCTTCTTTGTTAAACGATCCAGTCTTGCAACAGACGTGTGTCGCGTTGAACCCTAGGTCTTCCAGAACCCTCGCTAGGGTGCTCCCCTCCTGCTGTAGTCCGATGCAGGAGGCGATTCCTATGTTCTTGATGTTCAGGAATCTGGCAAACTCCACCAGTTCTTGGACCCTTGTCCACTTCATGTATCCGGTCGACTCCACGTAGGCTGCTGCGAGCATTAGGGTCTTCGCGCCTTTTTCCAAGTATTTTTCCCGGTTCTCGGCGTACACCTCAGGATAGGTCTTGGCGGGACAGTTGGATTGGGCTGCTTCTGGGTGCCCCAGATAGCAGACCATGGTCGGGCAGAACGAGCACTTGACCATCAGCTAGGCCTCCAATGACTTGTCGCTTGAGAGTGGTAGGTTAGAGCTTGTAAGTATTCTCCTCCAACTTCTTCTATATTCGTTCAGGCTGGGGAGAGTATTGTGCCCTCCACCTGGGCTCGGTCCGGGCCGCCTGCGTCGGTGGGAGCGATGTAGTTTGTGCTGAACGTCATGTCTCTGGTTAACGCGATACGTCTGGGCTTCGCGTCTACCAGAGCGTAGGAGAACTCGCTGAGATCTGTGATGTTGCTTCCCTCGAGTTTGAGTTGGACGTCGAAACGATGGGTCGAAGATCGGGTGACATCTATCGAGAAGCGGGTTCGTCCGGAGTAGCCTGCTTTGGTAGCGCTCAGGTAGAACCGTTCGACTGATTCTGTGAGCCTGGAGGCGACCCTCTCTGCGACAGTTTGGGATTGATCTCCGTCTGGCCAGTCGTGCAGTTCCTTCTGCATGAGCTCATTGAGCTTTTCGGTCTGTTCCAGGAGGCCGAATATCCGCGCGGGTGATAGGGTTCGTATCTTGAAGGAAGAGTGAGTGCTCGCGTAGGGCTTCGACAGTTTCAATGTTACGGAGAGGTCACAGTTTATGTCTACCGCCCCTTCGAATAGGGCGTGAGCGGCTGGTAACGAGAGCGATGACATCTGGACTAGGTCTCGAGGACTCTGATGGCGGACTATTTCCAGGTTTGTTATTACTATGGTGGCTTCAACTTCGTCCTGCTTCAGGTATGCCCCCATCCTCTCGGTCCAGTAGTCGGTTCTGATCCTGGACTCCAACCCCGTGATGGGTTGTCCCTCTTGGGTAAGCAGGTAGATCTGCTCGGTGGTGGTTCGTGACAGGTAGCGGTTCAGGTCTAGTAGGACGTTGTAGGCTGCTAGCTGCAGTCTGTCGGATGCCATTCTGTTCGAGGCAGTATCCGAGAAGAGGTTGATCATCGCCCCGTTCTGGTTGGAGAGGAGTAGGAGGACGATGCCTATGTACAGCGTTGAGGTTGACCAGAGGAAGGCTTTCCTTCTCATTCTTGGCTCACTCTGCACACGATTCCAACGTTTCCGCCTTTGGTGACCGAGATGTATCTCGCTTCCCCGTAGACTGTGTCGTGCAATTCACCCACCGAACTCAACCGGATTCCTGACTGGTCGAAGACGCTAACTTGGCATGAGAGTCCCTGCGGGCAGAGGCTCGCGATTCTCGACGTGTGGTCGGTGTGGTCAGTTCGGGTTTCGACTGCTTCGGCAACCTTGCTGATCCATCCGTTCATCGCGGACGTCAGCAGGATCTGGTCCGCTATCTTCTGGTAGTACGCAACCCTTGTGGGAACAAGGTCTTCTACAGTCGTGCTTGTGGAGTAGATTGCCGTTGAGAGCAGAATGAGGCTAAGGCACAGGGACGCGAGCGCGTCCGTTGTGATGAGGGAGCCTCTCGTTCTACGCCCTCCCAATCCAGCCGTTGACGACCGTTCCGTTGGTCAGCATCGGTACGGGTAATGCCGGTTGTGGTGACTGGCGTGTCGTTGGTGTCCAGCCCTCCCCCGACCGAGTCCTTTCAGTGATCACGAGCGGGTAGGTGTTGCCAGATTGTGTATCGACGTAGGAGTACGCCTTGATGTAGGCTTGGATGTCGTCGATCTCTCCTCCAAGGGTGTCCGCCGAGGTTAGCTTGACGCCTGTTGAGAGCTCGCAGTTGAAGGCGTAGAGAATGTTGAGCATCGCAAGGCAGAAGAGAGAGACTGACGCCATGGCTTCAATGATTCCCGCCCTCAAGCACCAACCACCCGGAAGGTAATGGTGTCACCGGCTCGGATCGAGTAGCTTCTACCGGGATCAAGTGTTTGCTCGGACATGAGGTATCTCGTGTTCTGAGTCGCCCGGAGACCCTCCGACTCTGCTAGTATCGTATAGGTCCCGGCTCGGACCGCGTAGATGTGTCCGTCGAGACTGTCAGGTAGCCGAATGCTGACCTCGACCATCCTCGAGCCCACGATGTTGGCATTGTCAGCTACGTATCTCGCTAGGACTTGGAGCTGAGACTGGAGGTTTATTCGAGAGGAGATGACTCCCATGTTTGCGGCTAGGTTCATCGATAGAAGCCCGAGTACGAGCCATACCACTAGCTCGGAGGTGAACTCGGTCATCTCGCTTGGCATGGCAGAAGCTCCAGAGAGATCTGTATCGTGGAGTTTCTCCTCTCGACGTGCATGGTGCGAGATCCAGGATGTGGCGAGTTTATCATGCTCACCGGGGTTGGATAGGCTCTCTTCATGGTGAAGGTCCTTCCGAGGGCTGTGCACTCCACTGTCAAGGTGAACCCCGATGCCTGAACGGTGGTCTGATCCGGGAAGAAGATCTCTTTTGAGAAGGACTCGGTCCTCCCGGAGGCTACTTGGGTGATTCCATAGTCCAGTTCATCGACTAGAGCGCGGGCTTGTTGGAGCCTCACGGTTTCATGGGTTGTTTGAACGACTCCGGTGAATGTGAGTGGTGCCATAGCTGCCAGGATGACAAGGCTGAGTGCTGTGACTAGGATCTTTTCCACTAGTTCGCTCGTGAGATTCACCCCAGTAGGTACAGGTTCAAGTCTCCAAGGATCAGAGAGACGAGAAGACCCCCAAACAGGATCGGGATCAGCGGAATCTCGCGGGATCTGGAGGTTGAAGTGATCGCCAAGGGGATCGGGAGCAGCAGGAGGAGCCGACGAGAGAGGAGTGCGGCGAGGAGACTCACCGTAAGTACGTATGTGAGGCATAGTGGGTTATACAGCTTGGTTGTTGCCAACCGCTTGGCCAGTAGCACGAGTCCAGCCAACCAGAGCGCGTTTGTCAGTGTTACAACTGGAAATGGGGTTCGACTCGACGCGACTGGAACTAATCCTGTCAGGTTTTGAATTCGTTGGCTCAAGCTCCAGGGATATGTTGGGAAGCAAAGGGAGAGAGCGAGAGAGTACCTCACGTCCCCACCCCCGACGGCTCGCAGCTTGCTTAGAACGAGTAGCGCCCCCGGACAGAGGATCGCGCCGAGTCCTGCCTCCAGAAGAGCGACTTCGCTGAAGCCTCTCGCGCTCAGAAATGAGAGTGTGGAAGCCGATCCCAGCGCTAGGAGTATCTTGTCGACCCGGGCAGGATAGGCTAGTCGCCTCACGTCCTCCAACGAGGCGTACGCGGAGCAGACCGCCACTATGGGGAACGATAAGGCTTCAACGTACTCTAACAAAATCTCCCGCGTCCTAATTTTTGATGGTCTATTTAAGCGCCCTAGATTCCCGTACTGAACTTTGGGAATCTTTCTGGGTCTACAGGCAGTTTCACTGGAGCCACGGGCTCCTCCGCTGCCCGCTTCATCTGCCAGCGGTCGGCGGGGACGCGCCTCGCCCCATCCTTCGCTATGTTCCAGCTCGCCAC
>Ga0315280_10009835_pt1 | contig 12127 bp, 9 predicted proteins | sample YL17G06_40_MG_FD_203697 | JGI IMG/M metagenome (GOLD analysis project Ga0315280, IMG submission 203697) | Sediment microbial communities from Yellowstone Lake, YNP, Wyoming, USA - YL17G06_40 | ecosystem: Environmental > Aquatic > Freshwater > Lake > Sediment | place: USA: Wyoming | collected... | reverse complement strand
TTTGACATCTATATAAAACGAGCAAGTACTTAACTTTATTGGATCCTAAAGCTCCGTTTTCAGATCTGAAGAACACGCGAGGTCATGCGAAATTTATATACAAACTATCTTAAACGGAAATTCGGGGGACATGACCGAATTCTCCGGAATTCGGACCGTGTCCCCAGATTTTCGGAATTCGGGTAGTGGCAAAATGGAACCGTCCCCATTTCGATTCTGAGAATTTGGCCGTTCCTTATTCGTCTCTTCTTGCGATGAAGAAAAATCTTGACTTCCCATACTATGGAGCTATATTACAATTAGGACTAGGCAAGAACGCTTAACCGTCAAGGTTAAACTTTTATACCCCGGGGGAACCTCGCATGTTCCCCCTTTTTATTGTTTATGAAAAAAAGGGTGGTTGTGCCGATAGATGGCGAAAATTTTAGGTATAGTCTAAAAGCCCTTTTTCCAAGTAGATTCAATTACCTTCCCCAAAAAGCCAATTGGTTTAGGCTTTTTTCTCTTCCCCTATCTGAAGATCATGAGCTGATAAGAATCTACTGGTACATCGTCGATAGCCTTCACTTTAGGCCATATGAAATTCCTGAATCTGATAATGAGTTTGAAACCGTCCTAAGGAAGGTCGTTAGCGCCAAATTGGAACTTAAAAGAAACGAATCCCGGAAAGAAGATTATCTGAAAGAAAAACGCGGTCAGTTGAAAAGGACACGATCTGCTATACGGAATCGATTCGTGACCATTAGGCAAGATATTGTTGAACTTATTGAAGAGTTTTAGCTCGGATAAATGCAGAGCCAGCGCTGGATGGAGGTGACCCAGAGGCCGGATTCGGTGGCAAGCCCGCCGGTAATCTGCCTCCGAATTCAGAACCCTTCAGGCATCTGATCCCACATGCGGCCCTCAAGCAACCGCCCTCTCTTTTTCTTGTTCGTTCCGCCCCATTGTTTGAAGAAAAAGGGAATATTAGACTTTTGACATTTTGCCTTTATATCCATGACCCATTCTGAATTCAGCGGCCGGGCTCTGGGCCCGGACTCGCCACCGACGATTACCCAATCAATTCCAGTCAAATCCAATCCTGGTATCGACCCGAGCAACGGCTCCATCGAGAGAAACTTTATAGCTGCAGAAGTTTCTCGCAGGTGGTTAATGCGGAAAGCGCATTTTTGGTCTTCAACTGTGACGCCCATCCAGATATTGTCCGCCCATGGAAGTATTGGGCTCATTTGACTGAGCCGGCCAGACCGCTTTGTGAGGATCTGAAACTGATGCCATGAGGCCCGATTCATGATATCGAATACGCGAGCGATGAAATCATCAGGAATTTCTTCGTGAAAGAGGTCACTCATAGAGTTTACGAAAATTTTTTTTGGCTTTCGCCACTTAAGCGGCATATTCAACAATTCTTCATGAAGAGTTACCTCAAATCCCCGTGAATAATTTGGCAGCCCAATTGCTTTGAGTCGCCGAGCCATACGCTCAGCATAGCAGTTCGCACACCCAGCGCTAATTTTGGAGCAACCTGTCACGGGATTCCAGGTTGCCTCAGTCCATTCTATCGAGGAATCAAAAGCCATGTTAGCTGCCTAGGCTTTTATATTTATCGAAAATGGAGCTTGCGATTCTTGCGCCAGTTTTATTATGTGAAGCGAAAAATAGATAATAAATCTCCACTCCCTTGCCGGTTCTCATTGGTATAGGGTCCGGCACATATTTGAATCCTGCGTTCCTTATTAAACGTTCTTGATATGCTCTAATGACAGCTTGATTTGTCGCTTTCTCCTTCATTTCACCAAAAAGACCAGGGCGCGACTCATATGCAATTTCACGCCACGATTCGTCTCCCCAAAATTCATTCATTCTTTCAATCTGAGAAGCTGATACAGCATCCGGGTTGCTCCAAAGTATGTTTCTATTCGCATCCATTATCATGAAATTCAGAAAGATCTCAATGCTTTTCATCTGTCCCGCTGTTTCAAGAACCTCCCATCTCGGGTTGAGCCCATAAGGATCGAATAAGCATAAAGCTCTACGAAAGTCTTTCCATCGACACCGGGGGAACACCTCATTAACTAAAACCGAGTTGGAGTCACCTTCGTAGATAGTCACGTCATCTCTGTCTTCAGTAAGTTGTCTAAGCCTTGCAGCGCGCGCCGGGTTCATTTCAATCAAATGATAGTGGCTAAAGCCAGGCTGAATTTTAAGTGCCGTTAAAGAACTCCCGTCAATTTCCTCGCCTGATTCTTTCGACTTTAACGTTCCGGCACCAGCGAACGCATCGATATACGCATAGTGGCAAATAGGACCTTGCTTGCTCATTATCTTGGTGTATGCATTTGCGTACTCTCTGAGAATGTTTAATTTTATCTCTGTCCAATAGCCGACAACATCAAGTCGTTCGCCCATCGGCCTTCCTATGTCAAATTAATCTATATCCATCAAAAATAGAAAGGATTATATATGACGATTGGCCTTTCACCAAGCTTGTTTGGACGTAAAGGAGCTACGTTTTTCGAGATTGAAAAAGCTGAGATAATCCTTGTTCAGTGTCGCGAAACGCCAAATCACAAGGTCTACCACCGAAAGTCTATCGCCCGTCCTTGATGCGATGCGTCGGCACATCTCTTCAGGTGAGTCATGGTGTGTTGCTCTTGCTACGCTGACCAGATGCCTGTCTGGCTTCACGACATCCATACCCAAGTTCTTTGCGAGGTGATATGAGGTTGCTGGACCCATGAAAGGGAGACCTCCGATGTAATTTATTCCTTCCTCCTGAACGTGTAACTTGATATCTGAAAAGCCAAGATTATCGATCATCGATGCTATTCCTAATATTGCATCGATCTTGCCTTCATGTCGGAATACCTGGAGTGCGGTTTTTCTGCAGGAAACCCTGCGTGCTACAATTTGATTTGCGTTTGCCCAGTTGAAGAAGGCCTTTGAGATTAGCGGAAATTTGCAGCGCACCACTAAGTCGCTCATTCCAGAGGCCAAGATCACCCATGCCGCCTCTCGGAGGAAAATGGACTCTGAGACATCCGCTAAGCGTCGCTCCTCTTGCCAATCAAGCTCGGCTGCATAGCCGGAAGCTATCACGTAATCCTTAGCATCAAGATACGCCGATATAAGACTATCGGTCTCGCTGGTTCTCTGCATTCTCACCTCGTTTATCTCTTATTTTATGGTTAGTTTTCAAAAACGTTCGAGTCCCCTGCATACGAAAGCAAAACCTTATCAGAAGTAGCGGAACCTTTGGATTCTTGCTAATCTCTTCGCTAACCAGCAGCTTGAAAAGGTAGTAGCTCTTCAGTCTATTGAAAAGTCGGTCTGGTATTGGAGGCAGCACTTCCATAGTGAGTGCGTATTCCCTGCCAAGTTTTTCGTCGGGAGGTGTCCCGGTCTTCTGCCGAGATGCATAATCAGCTCGATATTTGCCTTTGAGACATCCAAGTCTGTCAGCTGCATCTCCATGTCTCCTGGATAGTCCACCCCAATCAACTTTATATTCAACGAGCGCGATTACCAAAAGCAAAACAGAAATAAAACCTATAGCGATTCGCGCATGACCCGGAGCTATGCCCAGCAATCGGAAGACATCTTCTCCCGCAAAGACAAATGTATTTAGCGCAACTGCACCAATCAAGAGGATTATGTTTAGGAATAGTGCCTTGCGACCATATCGGTCTCTCAACTTGGCATGCATCGTCAACATCTGATCAATGACGCGGTATTGCCGCTCGTTCTCTTCTTCAATTGAATACACTAGTTTACTCCGTCAAGAATAAACGTTCCCAACGCTCAACGGAACGTGCCCCATCGGCGTTTTTCATGATCCGTGCAATCCGACCCAAAGCATCAGCGACAATTCGCCGCTTTATACTTTTGGGATTGCCCAGATATTCGTCCACATATTGGGACTGACCGGTGACATCTTGGATTCGATGGAGTACTTTGTTGGGAACAGAAGTAAAGAAGTGTTGAAGCATGGCCTTAGGAGTCAGCGTTCCAGTGTATCCTTCAAAGACTCTGAGCGCTAAAGCCTCCGTGTGATATCCTTGCAGGCGACGCTGCTCAGGCAATGAATCCATGATTGCTTTTGCCAGCTTTATCGTCGGTATGAGATTACCATTCAACCGCTCATTTGCCTGTGCCAGCATGCTAGCAAATGCCTTAGGGTGGATGCGCGACCAATCACTCGCATCTGGATTCGGGATTTTAATGCCCCTACCACTCCTTAGTGCCGGCAAAAGCTGAATAGTGTGCTCGCCCCGTCGCATAGTCACAGCAAGGGTTCCTTCTTGGACGGCTGCATCGCCATATCGCGCTTTAATTATATCTGCGATGCTCTTACGGAGCTGTGCAGGCGTCATCTCAGCGGCATCCTCGGGACTTAATATCACCAGGGCGTCGATATCACTCAACCCATCTACATAAGTATGTTTAGCAACTGATCCGCCAAATAAGAGATTTATGGTACCTTCAATGTTTCTCCCAAGTTCAGCCTTAATCTCATCGAGGATGCGGCCTATTTCATTTACATCACGCCTGTTGTATTGGGATAAAGCATTGCTTATTATCTCTCCAACCTTGGAAAGATATTCTTGATTTTGCAACTGCTTTTCCGCTTCACGCAATCTAGATCTCTGTTGCTCCGGTTTAAAACCCCGTGAAAAAAATCCGCCTGATCCACCCATTACGCACCTCCGCGGAGTCGTGTATTTAATGTATCCCAAGCATCCTTTAAAAGTTTAGCATGTGGGTCAAGTTTCTCAAAAGAGCCACTGGAAGCAAATTCTTGCAATCTCAGCTGAAGCTCCTCCAACCGATAGCAATTTTCTGCAAGCATCCGGATTTTATACTGATTATCCTTCATGTGAATGCCATACTTGATGGCAGCCATGTTGTGCGAATACAAGCATAATCCGTCGTTATAGCCGTAACGTATCCAAGTCAAACCATCGAAAAGCTCTGCCCCCGCGAGGAAGTACAAGCATACCGACAGCGGATCGAGGGAACCAAAAATATGAACAGGAGCAGATAATCCTGCTTCGTCGAGGGCTTTCCGAAGCTTAGCAACGTTAACCATGCGCTCAAGCATGCTGGGTCCTAGCTCTTTCTCAGTAACTCCAATGATATCGAACCCGCTCAATTCGTTCACGTTTGCCGATGCATTCCGCAGGGCATTCTCGATAGTGAATTGGTTCTTTGTCTCTGGCTTGATTAGGAATGTCAGGAGTTGATTTCGCCCCCTGAAAAGCGCTCGCGCCTCATTGACTTGGTCAATGAACGGTTTTCGTTTCTTTGGTTGATCAAAACTCACAAATACAGCAGGGATTTCCGGTGGCCACGAATCCAGGACTGATTTAAGGTATTCTATTTTCCATTCTCTAGGCGCCACGGCTGGCCGCACAACAACGGAATAATCATAAGCGTCTGATACTTCATACCCTCCGCTGTCTAAGAAAATCATGTCAGGAAGAAATGCAAGCTTCCGTAGTTGTGGGATATAACCATAATATATGTCATAGGCGCTGATAAGATAGGACTGAGTGAGGAATTCTCCTGCTGCCTGAAGGATAGTAACAGCTTCTGATTTACCCCGTCTTGTAATCCGGAAGCCCTTGCTAGAAAATGATGGGATCAGCACCGGAGTGCGCAGGCATACTCCCGAGGACCTATGTCGAATTGTTGTCGACCTACAAAGCATTGAGGATCTCCAAGTCTTTGCACGAACGACATATGCCGCAGGGCTGTTTTTGCCCCCGCTCGCAGCTGTAAGTTAATCCGAGTGGGATGCGCTCTGCTTTGCAGAACTCCCATATTTCTCTCTTGGTCCATTCAAGAAAAGGTACTCCGAGCTGGAGCCTTCCATCTGTATAACCATCGAGGATCTCCTGGCTTTTGCGCACGAAGTCAATAGAACAGTCGTAGTAGGGTGTGCCGGCGTGAAATCCTCCAGCGAGAATCCCTGGCCGATTGCCAATTTCAAGCAATCCACCGAAAATCAAGAAGGCATTCCTTCCTAAAAGCTCACCAGGTCCTTTCCGATTCCCATTCCAGCGTAGGCGAGATAAAGGAATTTGGTAGTGCCTTGCGACTGCATGGGCTGCATGCCATTCGCGTACAGCGGATTGTTGCCCATAGTCCACAAAGATTGCCTGAAGCCAAGATTTTTGCTTGTTATAAAAGTGCACACATGCCGTAGAGTCAATCCCCCCACTCAACAAAATCCACACTGATGTAATCATTTTGTTCCTACGCATTGGTTTGCCCAAAAAATTATCTTAAAGCATCGCAGTTAACGATAAGTTGCCAGAAGATCTATCGCCAATCAACAGATCCTAACCTAACGCCATCCATCTCGGATCGTCCAGTGCCGCGTCGAGCTGACTCCCCAAGAGGCGGGCGTTGCGGTCGTTTGGTGTCAGCGCATCTAAAAATTCTCTCAGCTCCTCCAAAATTGTTTCTGGCCAATCGGGGTAACCCCCAAGTTTCCGTAGGCACTTTTCCAGTCTTTGGGCACTCGCGATATCTCTTTTCATCTGTCTGAAAAGAACCTGGTTCAAATCACCAATCTCCTCGTCAACACAAACGAGGTACCTCCCAAGTTCTTTGAGGAGTCTCAGCCTCGCCGCCTTTATCTGAAGTCTCCGCCCCTTTTCTTCAATCTCCTGGGCTTCATTCAGCAATTTCTTCACATTCTTCCGAGCTTTGCTTCTCGCCTTCTCCTGTGCCTTAACCCAAAGGCCAGGATCTGGAAAATTGCCATCCCAGCTATCCAGTTTCTTCTCAACCTCCTCAAAAGTTTCGATCTCTTGAACCGATCGGTCTTCGATCCAATGCATAACTGACGAACGGAAACTGCCATCTTGGTGGGGTGCCACAACCAAAGGCAGATTCTCCCCCGGTCTGGACAAACTCTCGAGGATCCATTGCGTAATTCTTGCCCAAGGATTCAATGGAAGTAAGTGAGCGTCTGATTCAAGCGCAGAGGTATCCAGCGTACACTTGAACCCGGGCGAATCCGCCCTCTTGATTTTGATAATTTTACCGCTCTTGTCTTTGGTTACCTTGAAGCCAATGTCTTCGCGCAAGTAGCCCAGGGCTTTCTCAAAATGCTTCTTATTCAGAGGAGCGATTAGGTCCGGCTCTTCCAAAACTGCTCGACTGCTGAGATACGTCTCTGAAGCCAGGAAATCTTGTTCGACGGTCGAAGCCTGCTCTTTCAAAGCATCCACATCTAATGCTTCTTGTCCGAGCAACATTATCCTTGCTTTCGATAACACGGGCTGCATTGCTCCAACAAAATGTTCGAACAGGCCGCATCTTTCGCGCAATACCCTATAAACTCGCTCATCTATGCTGTCTTTCAAAAAGAAATTGATAATTTTGATTTCGCCGAGCTTCTGCCCAATCCGGTCGATTCGGCCAATCCTTTGCTCCACCTTTGCAGGATTCCAGGGAAGGTCATAGTTGATCACCGCGCCTGCCGCTTGAAGATTGAGTCCCTCGCTTGCAGCATCCGTACAAACCAGCGCCTTGATTTCACCCTTTTGGAGCTTCTCTGTGATGACATCCTTGGTCACCTTTTGCCACTTTGATCCATCCCAGACCTGGCCCCCTTCTCCACTATAACACCCAAGAGATTGTCTAAAAAGGTCTCGCAGGTTATCACGAATATACTCCATTGTATCCACGTATTCAGAGAAGATCAGCACGGCACGGCCATCATCAATCACCCGCCTGATGACATCATAAAATTGATCCCTTTTGCTGTCGATCCCATGAAGGACTCGCAGGTCATCAAGGAGCCTTTGAACCTCTTCTGCCTCGGCTTTGGCGATCTGTGGATCAATCGGGAAGGCGGCTGAAATCTTCTCTTCAGAGATACCGGCATCGTCGCGATCTCGAGAGCTGAGCTTTTCATCCTCCCCAACTTCAGAATCGTATGCTTTTCGCTCCATTACCCTCCGCAAGCCGCTCAACCGTCGCTCGAGACTTCTTTCGAGTGCCTGAGGAGAGCTGCTGGCGCGGCGCCGGTAGACAGTCATGACAAATCCTTTGCCGGGTTTTTCCGCCTCCAGTTCTGAGTAGCGTTTATCAATATAGCGTTTTATGGAGTCATAGACTCGGCGTTCGGCGACCTCCAGATAATCAAACACCTTATCTTCAATGGTCCTAGTGGGGGGTGGCGCCTCGATCTTGCCCTGTGTAAAATACTCTTTAAGAGTATCGCGGGTGTTCCTGTGCATTCTGCGCCCGAGCGGCGATGCGCACCGCATCCATTCCACGATTTCATCACGCCGAGTAATTGGAACCGAAGCAAGCCGCCAGGCAAGATTTTTTTGATCAAGAGTGCCGCTTCGTTCTCCCGGGAAAGGAGCCCCATCCGGATCAGACAATATAAGTTCTGCTGCCTTTCGTGCCAGGCCGCTATCGCATCGGCCTTTATTGATCCCAGCGACCACCCCATAATACTTCCTGACGTCATCAAACTCTGCGATCCAAGCGCCGCCTTCCCCCAATATTGTCAGGAGGTCCCAAGGCTCCCAAGGGTGAGTCTGCATAGGCGTGGCGCTTAGGAGCAAGAATCCCCGGGCTTTGCCTCTGAGCTGAAGCAGACGGAGAAGATTTAAAAGAAGAGTCCCGCTGTTAAATTCGCCTTCCACCTGCTTGCGGCGTCGGGCCGCATGAGATTCGTCGAGAACGACAAGGTCCCATGGCTCCGCAGCCATAATGATGGGCAAATTGTTTTCAGTTCGCGCGGTTTCGCGGCTCATGAGCAATATGTCTGTGTTTAAGGCTTCAGTAAGGTCTACCGTCTTCTCCACTCTGTCATCTGGCCAGATGAGCGTGTTCTGTCCCTCCAATCGAGGAGCGATTATGCCGCCCTTTTCTCGCAGCTCAGCTTGCCATTGCTTCACAATGCCAGCGGGAAGCAGAAGGAGAGCCCGACGCACTCCCCTGCCTGCGAGCAACCGCCGCAGAATGCATATGGCCTCAATGGTTTTCCCCATTCCGACTTCGTCGCATAGCAGGCGTCCTCCGGGCCAGGCAGCTGCTGTCTCTGATACAACCCTTTTTTGATGTGGCCACAGGTTTACCATAGCCGTGGCATCGCAAGCTAAATCTCCCCCTTCCGTATAGGGCGCTTCGGCAATAAATTGCCAAACCATAGCTGCCTTTTGCCGAACGATAGCATTACTCGGTTCAGTTGTCGGCGCTTCAGGCGGAGCGAATTTGATAAGCCGCAGTCGCATCGCCTCGGGCAAGCTTACTGTATGGACGTCAGAATGGGTATCTCGCCAAAGCGACTCGAATTCCTCTGAATAGTGCTTATAGCGTTCTGGGTCCTCCCAAGAGGTCGAAACCTCTAGATTTTCGTAGTTGGCCATTAGCCCCGAAGCAGACTCATTTCCGCTTCCGCTGAACACAACGGAATCGCCGGCCCCGTCGATGATCACCCCAAACTTGGCATGGACAATGCCCTCACCGCGACGCATGACTCCTACTCTGACCGCCAGAAAACCTTTCTTCACAAGCCAGCCCAGCATAGCAAGACGCTGCTTCTCTAAGACGTCCTTGGGAGTCCTAAATCTCCTGTTCAGTACCTCCTCAAGAGCCTTGGTATCGCCCGACTCCAACATGACATGGACGTCTTCTTTAGCGAGGACCTCATTGACAACCAATCGGACGGCGGGCTTCGGCGCTTTGTCGCCTTGTGATTCTAATCGTTCGATGAGGCCGGCGAATCCCCTTGAAGCGGCCGCAAGAACCGAACTCGAGAAATAGGAGCAGCAGCGGTCGTATCTCACCGCTTCTTTAAGGGCAGGTACATAAAGATCTTCGAGGAGTGATGTGTCCGGCCCCCTGAGGAATCGCTTCCATGACCTGGACCTTAATCCCATATTATCAGCACCCTCATTCTTTTTCTGGGTTGTCTTCGTCCTGGCCATCCGCGCCCCCTAATCAGCCTGCGTTCTCTTCTTCCTCGTTCTCCTCTTCCTTATAATCTTCATCAATTTCTTCCTCGGCAAAAAGCTCAGCCTGTAGTTTAGCTTTCCTCTTCCACTCTGGCGGCTTGATCCCAAAAAGGGGCTCAAGAAGCGCATGCCAGGCACGAAACTCCGGGTATTCAGCAGCAGTCGAGCTTTTCCCGGCCTCGAATTTCAGGGCTTCTGGAGTGGCTTTAACGAGCGCTTCCATGAGCTTAGCTACGGGGGAGTCTTTTGTCCATCGCTGCTGCCTGATCAGGGCCTTGGCCGAACCGGTTCCCCCGGCTTGACCGCCGGCCTCAACAAAGCGCAGGGCGAGTGCATGACATCCATCAAGTGCTGTCCTAAAAACCGGATCGTTCGGGTGAACTTTAAGGACGTCCTTTTTCCGGCGTTTTTTCTCCCTGGTCACTGGACCAAAAAGGGTCTGCTCGATTTCATCTTGTTCTAAAGCTCTCGACCGCCGCCTTTTCACCACCGGAAGCATTTTGATTTTTTCGCCATTTTTCTCAATTAGCCCTGCCGCCAAGAGTTGCTCCACATCCATGCCGACAGCATGTCCTAAGAGCTTGGCTTCATTGAAACGGAATTCGGCCGCGCCGAGAACGTCCCAGCAAAGGAGGTAGAACTTTCCCTCTGGTTCTACCCCGTCAACGCCTCGCGCCGCAAGCTGCTCAATCCGCCAAGAGCTAACCGCTTCAGAAGCTTCGGCGATGGCCTTTGGGACCCCGATCGGCACACCCGTATCAGTCTTGACTGAATCAAAGCGGCTGTAAACTTCCATGGCCGGGCCAAAAGAGCCCACGAGCTGGTCAACTGGATTCAAACCTTCATTCTGCAACCGCTCTGCGCTTTCTCTCGCTCTTCTGCGTATCTCTTCCCTCATCCCGCTGTCGAAATAACCCACGCCTGCGCGCTCCGGTCGCTTCCTTGCAACGAGAAGGACTGTGCTCTGGGCTGCATTCTTTCTTGCTTGGTGAAGCGAATGCTCACTTTCGGTTTTTACTGGCCAAGTAGCCGTTATAGAAAAACCCGCCCGGATTAATGACTCGAAAAGAGCTTCCCACGCCTCCTGCTTCTTGTGAGTAAACATGACAGTCATAACGCCGTCGTCCCGAAGTATGCGTCGGAATTCCCTGAAGCACTCGGTCATCAGGTTTTGATAGAAGGCATGGGCCTTGGCTTTGGCGTCTTTCGTCTTTTCAGAGGCATTTCGATGCCGGCTGATATTGACCACTGCCTCCTGATCCTGATCAGATAGGTATGTAGAAAACCACTCAGGTCGGCGGTGTCCCTGGGTCCGTTTCAACCAGACGTAGAAGAAGTCTGCAAGCTCTGCATACTGAACATTATCCGCATAGGGCGGATCGACTACAACAGCCGTTATGCTCTTGTCTGAAATATGAGATAGATTTGTGGCTGAGCCGAGAGAAATTTCGACTGGTCGCGCACTACTATGTTTCGAGAAATCGCTGATCTCCTCATAAGCTTCACAGACATTATCAATAGCCCAATCTAGCCCTGAGCCCGCGTTGCACGGTGCCATCTCGGCATATGTTGATTTGAAGGCATAATCATGCCGATCCATTTTCCCTTTAATGACAGCATGTGTTACCTCAAAGCGAGTTTGGTTGCAGCTATGGTTTGCAAATTTATCAATCACAATCGCTAGCATGTGAACAACTGCCTCTCCGACATCTTTTCCTTCAGCTTTAATAATTTCCGACCGGAGGTTTCGGAGCTCCTCGACCAAAGTGCCCATGGCCAGAAGCTGACGAGGAGAGAACATGCCAGACCAATTCTTGATTCCCCTGGCCATCGGCTCTCCGGTTTTATCGCCAACTGGGATTTTCTCAGTTGGGATAATATTTTCCCTTTTCTTCCAGTTCCCGATAACGTTCTCAAGCTCTCTTTCCGCATCTTCAAGCACTTTAATATTTGCTTCTTCAGGTGAATGGAAACAAAGTCCTTGCGGTGTCTTCACTGCGACAGCATAAAGAGCGCTCTTCATTTCGCCGGCCTGCGCCTTAGCCTTGATATAATCAGCGGGAATCTGGTGTCCACCAAAGATTGAGATGCCTTTCCCGTCGCTATATGTCGGTCTTGGGACCTCTCTGAGTTGGCCCGCT